>Ga0164242_10000172_pt1 | contig 79703 bp, 72 predicted proteins | sample OricomgcompostMG_FD_108783 | JGI IMG/M metagenome (GOLD analysis project Ga0164242, IMG submission 108783) | Miracle-Growth compost microbial communities from Emeryville, California, USA - Original compost - Miracle growth compost (MG) ... | reverse complement strand
CAAATCGCGGACGACAAAACATTGATCCAGCACAATGGTCACGTAAGCTTTCAGTTTTTCCTCGTTTACCGGAAAAATCTTCACTTCGGTGATTTCCATGCTCTCTCCCTCCGTTGCAGTAACGTTCGTTGACCCCTCTCATTGATCAAGCGAAGTGGTTGACCTTGGGCTTTTCGGGCGGGAGCGAATTGACGAAGCAGCTACCCCTGACCGCAAAGCTTCACTATCAGTGTACGGAGATTTTTTCTATAATGCAAATTTACTTCTTGACGAGGAATCAGGCGCTCCCCCCTTGTCAAACTCGTTCTCATCTGTTCTCAACGAGAACCGTCGACTCGGGGGCTCGCCACTATTTTGACTCTCGAACGAAGAACGTCTCTTTCTTCGGATCAAAATCGACACCGACCTTCGAAGCCGAACCGCCGATGGTGCCTTTGAGCAATTCGGTCGCAAGCATATCCTGCAAACGACGCTGAAAAACCCGTTTTAACGGCCTTGCCCCGAAATCAGGGTCATAACCTTCTTCGAGCAACCGCTCTTTTGCGGCGGGCGTGAGCGCGATTTCGATTCCGCGTTCGTGAAGCTGGCGGTTCAACTTCGCAACATAGAGATCAATGATCTGATTCAGATCGGCCTTTTGGAGGTGATCGAAAATCACGACGTCGTCGATCCGGTTCAAGAACTCGGGTTTGAAGCTTGCGCGCAGGATCTCTTGAATTTTAGAATCGCGGATGACCGGATTCTTCTCGCCCAAGATCACGTCGCTTCCGATGTTCGAAGTCATGATGATCAAGGTATTCGAGAAATTCACCGTGCGGCCCTGGCCGTCGGTAATCCGCCCGTCGTCGAGGACTTGCAAAAACACGTTGAACACGTCCGGATGCGCCTTCTCGATTTCATCAAGCAGGATCACGCTGTAGGGGCGCCGCCTCACCGCTTCGGTGAGCGCTCCACCCTCTTCGTAACCCACGTATCCCGGAGGCGCGCCGATCAGGCGCGAAACACTGTGTTTTTCCATGTACTCGGACATATCAATCCGAACCATAGCCTGTTCGCTGTCGAACAAAAACTCGGCCAAGGCCTTCGCCGTTTCGGTCTTACCAACGCCCGTCGGGCCCAGAAACAAAAAACTTCCGATCGGGCGATGCTGCTCGCGCAATCCCGCGCGCGATCGTCGAACCGCGTTCGCCACCGCTTCGAGCGCGCGCCGTTGGCCGATCACCCGGGTCGAAAGCCGGTCTTCCATCTCAATGAGTTTCTGCCCTTCGGCCTCGACCATCTTCGAAACCGGAATGCCCGTCCAACGCGACACCACTTCGGCGATGTCTTCTTCGGTCACTTCTTGGCGCAAAAGGCTTCCTGATTTTTTATCGGCATTGGCCTTCATCGTCTCGTCGAGTTCTTTCTGCAAGCTCGTCAGCTTTCCGTACCTCAATTCGGCCGCCTTTTCGAGTTCGCCCCGTCGTTCGGCCATTTCGCTTTCGGCCTTGGTGCGCTCGATGTTCTCTTTCAGCTGCATCACCTTCTCGACGACCTTTTTCTCGCTCTCCCAAACGGCCTTTAATTTCTGGCCTTCTTCGCGAAGCTCGCCCAGCTCGCGCTCGACCGCTTGCAGGCGGCTCTTCGAAGCCGGATCGGGCTCTTTTTTCAGGGCTTGGCGCTCGATTTCGAGCTGAATCTGACGGCGTTCGATCTGATCGACCTTCTCGGGCCTCGAATCGATTTCGATCCGCGCCTTCGATGCGGCCTCATCCACCAAATCGATCGCCTTGTCGGGCAAAAACCGATCTGAAATGTAACGATTCGACAACGTTGCCGCCGCGACCAGCGCCGAGTCCCGAATGGTCACCCCGTGGTGGACTTCGTAACGCTCGCGCAGTCCGCGCAAAATCGATACCGTGTCCTCGACCGTCGGTTCGTTTACCATCACGGGCTGGAATCGCCGCTCCAACGCCGCGTCCTTTTCGATGTGCTTACGGTATTCATCGAGCGTGGTCGCTCCGATACAGTGCAATTCACCGCGCGAAAGGGCGGGCTTGAGCAAGTTAGCAGCGTCCATCGCGCCTTCGCTTGCTCCAGCGCCGACGAGCGTGTGGATCTCGTCAATGAAGAGAATAATCTCGCCGCTCGATTTCGTGACTTCCTTCAAGACGCCTTTCAAGCGCTCTTCGAATTCGCCGCGAAACTTCGCGCCGGCGATCAAGGCGCCCAAATCGAGCACTAAAATGCGTTTATTTTTTAAACTTTCAGGCACGTCGCCCTTCGCGATCCGAATCGCCAAGCCTTCGGCAATGGCGGTCTTACCCACGCCAGGCTCGCCGATCAAAACCGGATTGTTCTTCGTCCGGCGCGAAAGCACCTGCATGACCCGACGGATCTCTTCGTCGCGGCCGATCACCGGGTCGAGCTTTTGTTCGCGCGCAAGCTCGGTCAGATCACGCGTGTATTTTTTCAAGATGTTCATCTTGCCTTCGGGCTCGGCATCCTGAATGCGCGAATTGCCGCGCACCTTTTTAAGCGCGTCCCTGAATTTCGTTTCCGTCAGGCCCGAATCACGAAGAATCTTCGCCGCATCCGAATGCGAGACCGAACCGTGAAAAAGCGCCAGAATGAAATGTTCGGGCGCCAGGTACTCGTCATGGAGTTTTTTCGCCTCTCCTTCGGCAAAGGCCATGACCTTTTGGAATTCGGGCGACGGGTAGAGTTGCCCGCTCGTGGTTTGCACGCGCGGAAAGGTGTTAAGTTTGTTTTCGAGCGCCGCCTTCAAAGCGGGGAGCGATACGCCGGCCAGCGACAAAACGCCCGCAATCGAGCTTTCTTCTTCATCGCCCGAAACGAACGCATAAAGAAGATGCTCCAGCCTCAGCTCTTGATGCTCGCGCTGAAGTGCCTCGCTTTGAGCGGCTTGGAGGGCTTGCTCTAAGGTGTGCGTAAATTTAGGTTTCATACAAAAAATTTCCTTTCAAAGCTGGGCTTTGCCCATGTGCTTTAAATGGGTATTGTTGAAACCAAAGTCAAGGTCTTCCCCGACTTTTGATGAAGTTACGCGTCAACCTCAGGTCTCGTACCGCTGATCCATATAGCCATAAAGGAACTGATGGACCATCGTCGGATCGGGGATTTTGGCGGCCATGCCGTACATCGCAGCCATTCCCTCGCCCGCCAATTCGGGATGTGCTTTTGCATGATCGCGCGCTTCCTTCAGGTCGGCCAGGTACTGATTCATCGCCGGAGCATGGGCCGGAGTCACCGTCAGGTGGATCGAATCGGGCATCATCTGACGATCGACGAACCAACCCTTTTTCTCCATCAAATCGGCAATAATATAGATATTCACGCCGCCTTCTTCAGGCGCAGGCGATTGATAGGCGAACAGCGTGCCCACGGGATTGCCGATGATTTTGAAGCCCAAATCGGTCACGCCTTTTTGAAATTTCTTCGTCGTCTCCCAAAGGTTTTTATAGAGTTCGAGATAACCCTCTTCACCGAAGGCCTTCAGTGTTGCCCAAGCCGCAGCGATCGAGCCCGCAGGACGAGTGCCCGTCATGGTCGGTGAAGCGAACATTCCACCCGGCCAGTCGCTCGAAACGTAGAACTGGAACCGGCGAAGGTCTTTGTCGCGGAAAAGAATGGTCGAAGCCCCCTTCGAGGTGAAGCCGTATTTGTGCAAATCGGCCGACATCGAAGTCACTCCGTCGACGGTAAAATCGAACGGCGGAACGTCGTGGCCAAGTTTTTTCAAAAACGGAAGCATGAAGCCGCCGACGCAAGCATCGACGTGCATGCCGATGCCGTGCTGTTTCGCGATCGCAGCGAGGTCCGCGATCGGATCCATAATTCCATGCGGATATTGCGGCGACGAGCCCACGAGCAAAATCGTGTTCGGCGTGATCGCCTTTTTCACTTCATTCAGGTCGACTTGATAATTCGCGTCCACCTTGATTTTAATAGGCTTGACGCCGAAATAATGAACGGCCTTGTCGAACGCGGGGTGAGCCGTGACGGGATAAATCACTTCGGGTGCCGTGATGTTCTTCGTCGCGCGCGCCCAATCGCGATGGGTTTTGATCGCCATCATGATGCTTTCAGTCCCGCCCGAAGTCATCGAGCCTGCGGCCTTGTCTCCGCCGCCCAATAACTGAGCCGCAATCGAGCAGACTTCGGCTTCGTATTTTTGAATCGACGGAAATGCCGCCGGATTCAGACCGTTCTCGTGAAAATACATCGTATAAACTTTTTTCAAGAAATCCGTATGCTCGTTACCCGCGTGGTAGACCAGACTGAAGACGCGCCCGTCGCTCCATTTCGTATCGCCCTGATGAAGTTGTTCGAGTTCTTTGAGCACTTGTTCGCGCGGAGTCCCGCTCTTCGGTAAAGAGACTTTGTTTTCCATAACGTATTTTTCCTTTGTCTTTCAATTCTACCCACCCACCGGGCTCATTTCTACCCTTTTCATTGCGTCATAAATAATTGATTTTGAATTAATTTTCCAGATGGCAATGATTTGGCAAGATCAAACAATCGTTCGGCGCTTTTGTATTTATGAAAACCTGGAAGCGAGAAAGGGCAAGCAACGAGCGGGCTCGAACTCCCTCTGAAGACATCGAATTTGAATTTACATCTCCTTCTGAAAATCGAAATTGAGCAACACCCTTTCCATTGATCATCGACTTTCGTTAACGCGAGTGCGAAACGAAAAGGTCGGGACCACCTTTTTGCTGCGTCTTTCACGACACTTTTGCGCGAGTTGTTAAAAATGTTAAACTGGGTAAAGAATGAGGGGACAACGCAGACCGAACTTTCAATCCACCCGATTCGGCCCTGCACAGGGGTCAGTGTCCCTTCTTTGTATCGTCGCCAGCACCTTCTTCGTCACTTCTTGTAAACTGAATGCCCCTGCGCCGACCGTGTGCAAGCAACCGTTCGATGTGGTCCTGACTCCGATGGCGACGCCGACGCCTGCTCCCGCGGACTCTTCATCCGACAACGGTCCTCCTTCAACCGCCGACAGTGGGCAGTCGGGCTCGGGTTCCTCGTCTGGACATTCTTCGAGCGGAAACTTTTTGCAAGATCTATTCGACCTTCTTTTCGGGCACCATTCCCACGGCGGTGGTCATTCCGGCGGATCGAGCGGTGGATCATCCGGCGATTCTTCAACCACGCCACACCCGCAAAAGGCCGGCCTTCAACGATTCGTGTTTGATTTGGCTCCGCTCTACTCGACCTTTAACGACCCCGTGATTAAAATCGAATCGCTCGACCTCAACTTCCAGATCGACGGCCATTATTACGGCAAAGACGGCGAAATCTCGATCGACATCAACGGCATTCAGCTTTACGGCAACGGACACGGACGTCATTACCAAGTTCGCAAATTCGATTCTCACTTGAATCGTTCATGGTGTAGTTTTCATGGCGCTCAAATGCGAAGAAACGGCGCCGAGCCTCTGTTTTTGAGCCTGCAACGCATTTTCTTTCATCGCGGAAAACTGATCGTCAACATCCACAGCCGCTCGAAAGACATTACCAACGTGACTCTTGAAGTGGCCGGTTATCGGATGGGGGATTGTGGAAGTCCGACACCGACTCCGTCCGTGGGTGAGTCGCCCACTCCGACCACGACTCCGTCCGCGTCGCCAAGCGCCGCTCCGACCGCGACTCCCGTACCGACACCGCAAAATACTCCGACTCCGACGCCGTTTCCGGCACCAGTAACGACGATTCAATCGATTGATCCCGCCGAAAAGACGACCGCAGCGACCCACATCAGTTTTACCTTCGCCAGCGATCAATCGGGCAGCAATTTTCTGTGCTCGCTCGACGGCGCTACCGCCACGGCTTGTACTTCGCCGCAGCTCTATTCGGGGCTCACGAACGGCACGCACCAATTTCAAGTCACAGCGATCAACGCCGAAGGGACGGCCGATCCGAACGGAGCGGCTTACTCGTGGACGGTCAACACGACCCCACCGAGTGTGACGATCACCTCGACCTGGCCGTCGGTGACGAACCGAACCGATTTCTCGGTCGCATTTCAATCCGCCGATGCCACCACCTATCACTGCTCGATCGATGGAGCCGAAGCGACCGAATGCACGTCGCCGCTGACCGCTCAAGACTTGGGCGAAGGGGCCCATAGCGTATCGATCACGGCCGTGAATTGGCTTGGTGTCGAGAGCGATTCGCCGGCCACCTTTCAATGGCGAATCGATCTCACCGCACCCGATGTGCAATTCACGAGCGTGACTCCGGATGAAAACTTCGTGTCGAATCGCTCGATCACGCTTGGGTTTGCGGCGAATGAGACTTCGAGCTTTGAATGTAACCTCGACGGCCTCGGCTATACGACTTGCACCAGCCCCGCAACCTACGACGGCTTGACGGACGGCAATCACGCGTTCGTCGTGCGCGCGACCGACGTGGCCGGAAACGTCAGCGTACCTGCGACCTACACCTGGACGGTCGATACGACCCCGCCGAATTTGATTTTGGGCGCGATCACGCCTCCGCAAGGCCCGACGAACGCCACCACCGTTTCGGTCGAATTCGCGGCCGACGAAATCGCGAACTACAATTGCAGCCTCGACGGAGCAGCGGCCAGCGCCTGTACCTCGCCGTGGGTATCTGCGATCCAAACCGAGGGATTGCACGAGCTTCAAATCCAGGCGATCGATCAGGCCGGAAACGTTTCGGACGTGACGTCGGTGCAATGGTTGATGGACTTCACGCTTCCGACACTCGTCTTCGGGCAGATGTTGCCGTCGCCCGCCACTTACCTGAATTCGAGTTCTTTCCAGGCCGAAATTTTGCCGAGCGAGCAGGTCGTGCTCTCGTGTACCCTGAACGGCTACGACGTTCAACAGCCGACCTCGCCCGTGATGCTTTCGAATTTGGCGGAAGGCAGTTACCACCTGAACGTCGTCGGAACCGATTCGGCCGGAAACGAAAGCGCGGCACTGACCCACGATTTTATCGTCGATTTAACGCCGCCGGTGGTGAGCGTTTCCGCGACGGCGAATGATACGACGACGGCCGAGACGATGAACACCTTCACCTTCTCGGCGAACGAAGACGCGAGCTATCAATGCGAAGTCGACGGCGCGGGATTCAGCGCCTGCGCAAGCCCGCTCGTCGTTTCAGGGTTTGCCAACGGCGACCATGTGTTTGAAGTGAAGGCCACCGACTTGGCCGGAAACGTGAGCGAGGTCGCGGCCGTGGCTTGGACGGTCGATACCGATACGACCCCTCCGATCGCGACGACGCCTCAGACCACCGTCACGAGCAACAGCGTGACCGTGACCTGGACCACGAACGAACCCGCCACGAGCAAGGTCGTTTACGGCCTCAAAACCGCGCTCGATCAAACGACCGACGAAGACATGACCCTCGTCACCGAGCATAGCGTGACGGTGACGGGCTTGACCCCGAACACGGTCTACACCGTTCAAGGCGCCGGGCAGGACGCTTCGGGGAACGCTTATCTCGCGACGAAGAAGCTGATTCGAACCTTGCCTTAAGCGGGAAGACTATTTCGCACGAACGATCACGACGCAAACACCCGGTTTATTTTGAGTGTCGGTCGTGAGCGACGGAGACCCCAGAATTCGATAGTGAGAGTTTCCGACAACGTTCTGAATGGTCTCGTTAACCCGGGGGGCCTGCGAACAAACCACCACCGGATCGCCTTTTTGAAATAGGCTGTAAGACGAATCCGCAGCAAACGCAGGCATTGAAACAGTCGAAAAAAGTGCAGCTAATAAAATCATTTTTTTCATGGCAGAGCGACTCTAACATCGATTGGGTTATTTTTAAACAACAATCGTGTAGTCAATGTCTCTCGCCGATGTGCTCAATGAATTCCGTTGAATCCTCGAAGCAGCCGATTGCAAAATTGAATGAAACTCAATTTTGGCTCGGGGGTTCCGGGCTTCCAAAAATGAATCGGCTTTGGATCCGCGAGATCGGCGATCGCCAAGCCGATGCGTGAATCGGCCGCGCCGTAAGCGATGTAAAGCTTTCCGTCGGATCGGTAAGCGCCCGAGGCAAAGACGACTTTGCCGACCTGGCCCTCTTTTTCCCAAGACTGATCGGGCGAAAGAAAAGGGCCGTCGGAGGCATAGATCGGCGCGCCGGTCGGATGCTTCAAGCTGAAGATGCGAAACCCCACCTGATACCCCTTCGGCGGGCTATCGCCGTGAAGGCAGAGGTAAATTCCGTGCGACATTCCGTATTTTCGAGCAAGCGCCGGGGGAAGAGGCGCAATCATCGGAACAAACGCGGGCTCGACCAGGTTTTGGTCGTATTTTCCGGGGCGGGTTTGGATCACAGGCTTGATACCGGGCTTGGGCCATTGCCATTTGAGCGGCGAATCGGATTCCATCGCCATGATTCCGCCGTGCTCGCGGTTCCCCTCGCCGATGTAAATCACGTTGCGGACCTTTCCGCTGACGGGATCACGGTACTGAAGCACCGCAGGCGATTTGTTCCAGGCACTGCCGGGAACGATCGGGTTTCGAAGAATGTCGGCATCAGGGAAAAGCGGTTCTTTTAACTTCCGAAAATGGTAAGGATCGGAATGATTAAAAAGCGCGACGCCGACCCGCGCGGTTTTTCCGTCGAAGCCGGTGTAGAGGATGGCGCCGTCGAACGACTTTCCGTCAGTATCGACGTAAGGCTGCAAACGAAGGTCGGTATAGCGCGGATCTTCGATGCCGCCGATGCGGTTGAAGTCTTCTTCGGGAAGAAAAAGCGGACCGTGGTCGGACATCGTGTAATGAATGCCGTCTTCGCTGATCGCGTATTCCGGAAGCGATCGGCGCTTCCAATTCGAATCGCCGAGATTTTGCTCGGCCCGCACCACCATGAAAAATTTGATCTTGCCGTCGTGATCGCGCGCCCGGAACAGCGTCGGGTTGAACTTGGCGCCGTACTTGGAATCCGGGCCCAGGATCGGGTCAGTGAGTTTGACGACGGCCCCCTTCACCATGCCCGGAAACTCGGGCGCAACGTCGGGCACGAGCGGTTGCCCTTGGTGGCGACGGTCGGGTTGATTCTCAGGAACCCAATCGTCTGGAGTATGCTCGCTTTGGGCGTGGACCGAACCGCAATAGAAGATCATCCCTGCAGTCAAAAGCAGGGACGCCGCCAAGATCGGAAATCGATTTCGCGTCCGCACGAGCATATTTCTTCTTTTCGGGATTTAGCGCCGTTTTTTGAACTCAAATCGTAAGTGGCTGATTTTATTCTGCATGGCGCAGTATCTGATCCAGCTTTTGAGTCACAAGTTGTTGCTCTCCGACTCGATTAGTAATGAGTTCAATCGTGTTGAAAAACCACCGCGTTGTAAATTCGTCATTGTAAACCCCCGTGCCCATGGGGATATAATCGTATTTCCCATCACTGACGTCATCTTCCATATCATAGGTAAGCGGGCAGAGAGAATCAGGCTTTTGCGATGTCGCAAAAATTCTGATGTTGTAAGAAATGTCGCGATCATTGTCACCCCAAATGCAGATACGAACCTCCACAATGGAATCATCACGACCGCAAAAATCGTTTAGTTTCGCAAATGCGGATTTCACATCCTCTTTTTGAATCGCAGCCAAGTTCAAATTCAGAAGGGTAAACACCTTTTCTCTTTGGGATGATTTTAAAGATCCAATATATTCCTTGATCCACCTTTTCCCGGCTTCAGTCACGGAATTGTGAGGCTGACCCTGGGCCGGCTGCACATCCACTCGAAATCCAGGATGATCCAAAACCCCCTGTGCTTTCGCCGAAACGGAAAACAATATCATCAATGCTAAATAATAGTTTTTCATAAATCCTCTTGAAATTAAACCGGGCGATGATTTTTATAAATAATTATTATTTATAAAAACAAAAAAAGCGCTTCAAATTCTTGAAGCACTTCGTTTAGACCTTCATCCGAAAACGACTGATCCCGTAAAACAGCATCAATGCCAGCAAGGTAAACAGCGTCCCCGCCTCGTCCAGCTGCTTCGATTCCCCGTGCTTCGCGCCCCCACTCGCAAGCGTTCCGCACCCGGCGAAAAGTTTAGCGTCGACCGAAGTCAGGCCCGCATCGCTGTAAGTCAGATGCAGCCCCGTCATTTTAGGGGCGACGTTTCCGCTGGAAGGGTTGGTAAAGGTCGCGCGAAATTTGAGGTAGCGGTATCCCTGATTGCTGACGGATTGAAGGTCCCCGAAATCGCTGAAGCTCACCCCGTCTGGCGAGCCCGCGTAAGTCACCGTCACATCCCCGGTGTGATCGATCACCTCGTTCGAAAACGAAGCATTGAGCACGCCCAAATCGTAGGCCTTGCTTTGGACTTCCGACTGAAGACTCGCCGGAACCTGTTCAGTGGCGTAGCTCACGACTTCCCAGCCGGGCGTCGAATTCGCCGAATTCAAATCGCCCCGAGCGTAGCCGTCGAGCATCACCCCGTTCCCCGCAAAGCACGGGCTCGTTCCCGAATCACTGCCCCTCACGTCGGGGTCCACACCGGTGCTCAAATTTCCGAGCGTCTGAAAAAAAATCACGCCTCCATTTCCGCCCGTGCCGGTCCCGCTGCATGATCCGTCCGAAAGCTGTACGCCGTCTCCGCCGACGCCGCCACGCGCTTCGGTCGCTCCGACTTGAATGTCGCCTACCGCGATCAAGGCCATCCGCCCGCCGCCCGCGCCTCCCGATCCACCCGAGGCATACTCGGTGCTCATCGTATCACCGCCGCCGCCGGCGCCGCTGCTTCCGCAAATAAAATGGTTCGCAGGGTCGGTATCGAAATCGTAACCCCCCGGCCCGGTAAACGACGGGATCTGCGATTCGACCCCGCTGGCGTAAGCGCCGCCGAATTGGCCCACTCCGTGAGTCGAAGCTTCGGTCGCGCCAGTACTGTACACGGTATCGCCCCCGTTCGAAGCGGTCGTCGCGGTAGCGCCACCGCCATCCCCGCCTCTTGCCGAACAAGTCACGGCGGCTCCGCCCGAATGTGCTCCTCCGCTCGGATCGCCGCTCTCCCCGTCTGCCCCGTTCACTTGTAATGGTGGCGTGATCGTGATCGTTGAAAGCGAACGAATCACGAGCGCATGCGAGCCTACGACCGTAACAGTCCCGCCCGTAATCGAAAGCGATTGAAAGGAATAGCCATTGGGATGGGTGTCGGTATTAAAGACATACCCGTTCGAGGTGTCGACGATGCCGTCATGACCGTCGCCGAAATCAATCGGCCGTGTCGATTCGACTGCGCCGTTGGCATAAGCGCGAGCCCGCGCCGAGTGATCGACGATGTTCCAGATGCCGGTCGAGTTTACGGGATCGGCGTGGTCCAGCGTGGTGAAATCTTCGGTCAAGGTCGAAAGTGCGAACGCACTGGATGGGATCACGCAAAGGACGAACCATCCCAACAGCCCCATCCCTAAGCCCCACCGTCGATGCGTCACTTTGCCTTCCTCGGGTTCTCTTGCGCGGCTTTCAGTAACTCCTCGGCATGCGGAAGCTTCGGGTTCAACTCGATCGCTTTTTCGAGATTCTGAATCGCCTCTTCGTGCTTTCCTCGCTCCAGTAGCAGGCGTCCCAGATGATAATGAATCCGGTCGAGCGGAAAACACTTCGTTAGCGCCTCTTTTAAAATCGTGATCGAGCGATCGATCGAGCGCGAGTTCTCGTACGCCAGCGCAAGCTCGATGTGCGAGCGGTCGTAACGGGGATTGCTCTCGATCGCACGCTCGAAATAATTGATGGCTTTGTTCACCGACTTCGGCGTGCCTCGGGTCATTTCGACCGAGGCTAATCCCAACCACGCTTCGACATGGTTCGGGCTTAAGGACCCGACGTGCTTGTATTCGTGCTCGGCATCGTCCAGATCGCCGTCTTTCAACGCGACTTCTGCGCTTTCCAAGCGTCGCATGATCGACATATCCAAGCGCGACTTTGCGATGACGAGTTTGATCTTGGTCTCCAATGCTTCCAACCGAAACGGCTTCATCAGATAGCTATCGACCTCGGCCTCGATCGCCTGCTGGATCTTCATCGATTCGATGGACGTCTGGGACGAGATGATGATGAACGGCAAATGCGTGAGCTTTCGGTTCACCCGGACCTTATGCAAAAGCTCAAGCCCGGTCATGCCCGGCATTTCCCAGTCGCTGATCACGAGCGCGATGCTGGCCTCGTGCTTTTCAAGGTAGGCATAGGCGTCGTTCGCATTGTTGAAATCCGAAACCGGGCGATACCCGATCTGAGTCAAAGCTTCGATCAAAAACTTCCGGACTTCATCGTCGTCGTCCACGACCACGACGTCCTTCTTCATCGATTCGATCCGGTCGTACACGACGTCTTTGATTTTTTGAATGAGCGTCCGCGCGCGGAACGGTTTGATCAGATAGGCGTCCACGCCCTCTAGGGCAGCGTCCTTGATTTTTAATGACTCGTTGCTGATGGGTGCCGTCACGATCATGAACGGCAACACGCCGAATTCCGGGACCGTCAAATCCGGCAAAGCGCGAACTTGCTTGAGCAGCTCCAAGCCGTCCATTCCCGGCATGTCCCAGTCGCTAATGACGAAATCGATGCCGCCTTTTTGGATGCGCTCCAAGCCCTGCTTTCCGTTTTCGCATTGCTCGACGTTCGCGCAGCCTGCGTCCTTCAAAAAATCGCAGATGATTTTGCGCGAGTCGGAGTCGTCATCGACGACTAAAAATCGGATCTTTGAAAGATTCATGCGGGTAACCTCACTGTAAACGTGCTTCCGGCGCCGACCGAAGTCTTGACCGAGAGCGTGCCCCCGTGGGCCTCGATGATTTGTTTCGAGGTCGCAAGCCCGAGGCCGCTTCCGCGATCTCCCTTGGTCGTGTACGCGTAATCAAAAATATGAGGCAGTACCTCGGGCGCGATTCCCGTGCCCGAGTCCTTCACCCAGATCAGCACACCTTGATCTCCCGTCTCGCACCCGAGTTCGATCGCGCCACCGTTCGGCATCGCGTGCATGGCGTTGATCACGAGGTTAAGCAATACCTGCTCGATCTCGGACGCGCTCACTGTTACCGACGGCGCCGGCTGAAGACTCGTCTGGAAGGTGGCGTTGTGTTTTTTGGCCTCGTGAGTGAGCAAGCTGATCGTGCTCGAAACCAGCTGCGCCGGATCGGTCGCGACCCGCTCGCTGCTGCCTTTCGAAAAGGTGCTTAAATTTCGCACGATCAGATTCGCGCGCTCGGCCGCTTGAATGATCACCTTCAGGCGCTCGCGTGTTTTTTCGGGGTTATTGGGGTTCGTCGCCAAATCGGCATTGCCTAAAATGGCGAGCAGGATGTTCCCGAATTCATGGCCGATGGAGCGTGCGATCTGTCCGATCGCGGCCATGCGTTCGCTTTCGATCAACTGTCGCTGCGCTTGTTTCAGTTGTTCCTTACGGTTCCACGAGGCCACCATCTGCCGCGCTTTTTGCACGATCTCGGCCTGAGTGAAGGGTTTATTCAGATAATCCCATTGGTCTTTAAAGCGCTCGCCGAACAGCTGATCGATGTCGTCGACCGTCCGGTCGTGATAGGCGGTGACCACGGTGCAAAGCAGGTCGGGGTCGATCGCCCAAAGCTGTTGAATGAGTTGCAAGCCATCCATCCCGCCTTCGAGTTTGACGTCGAAAAAACCGCCCGCGATTCTTTTTCCGGCGGCATATTCCATTTTCATCAAGGCCAAGGCTTCTTCGCCGCTGTAGGCGTGCAGAATCTCATACTCGCTTGCCTTCGCGCCTGAAGCGGGTGCCGATGCCGCCCTTCGGGACGAGACCTTCGTCGATCCGGTCTGCGCCGGATTCAGCAAATCGAGATACGCCTGGACAATCTCTTTTTCGTCGTCGACGACGAGAATACGTCGGTTCATACGGTCTCCTCCGAAGCCTGATCTCGCTCAGAGACTTCAGGCAGTTCGATTAAAAACACGGTTTCTCCCGGCACAGAGCGTTCGAGCGTGATCTCGCCGTCATACGAGCGAAGAAAACGCCGACAGATCGCAAGGCCTAGGCCTGTCCCCTCTTCGATGCTCTTCGTGGTGAAGGTCGGCTCGAAAATCTGCGCCTGATGCTCGGGCGCAATGCCCGGGCCGTTGTCGGCGAAACGGATTTGAAGCAGATCCCGAGTGCGATCCACTTCGGTCGAGACCGTAATTTTTTTCGCGGCCTCGGCGCTGTTTTGAAAGGCCTGCATCGCATTTCGCATCAGATTGCTCATCACCTGCAGCAATTCGTCCGGGTCGACCTGGATCATCGGTTGACCCTCGGTAAAACGAGTCTCGACCGTGATCCGATGTTTTGAAAGCACGTCTTTCATCGTGGCGATCGCGTCTTGAAGCGCGGAGTGCGCAGGGACGACACGACGAGCGCCGGAAACCCGCGTGAGCTGGCGCATGCCGTTGACGATCTTCGTGATCCGCTGCGATTCTTTCACCAAAAAATCGAGGTCTTCTTGCCGATGGCTTTGGCGCTTTCCGAAGTCGGCGGCCAAGGCGGATAAGTTTTCGAGGTCTTCTTCGAGCAGCGTCTTTCCCGGCTTCGCCTGGCTCGGGGTGGAGAGCTCTTGAAGGAGTGCCGATTGGCCGCCTTCGCTCAGTGCCTTTTGCCAGGCCGAGATGATCTCGCCAAACAGCGAAAGGTCTTCGCGTTCTTCGGTCCGAAGTTGGGTCTGAAGTTTTTCAATCCGGGTCAGAATACTCGTCAGCGGGTTCAACACTTCGTGCGCGGCCCGTCCTGCGACTTCGCCCACGCTCGCCAAGCGGGTGGTTCGAATCAAGGCCTCTTGCGCCTCTTTGATGGCGACGTTTTGTTCTTCGAGCTGGACGGTGCGTTCAGCCACCTTTTTTTCGAGATCACGGCTGTATTCTTCGATCTGCTCGCGCGAGCTTTTCAGATTCGCGTTCATCGAGTTGAACGAGGCCGAAAGGTACGCCAGCTCGTCACCCGTCTTCACCGGCAGCACGACGTTAAAATCGCCGCTCGCAATCCGCCGGGTCGCCTCGACCATGCGACGGATCGGCGTCGTCAGAGAGTGCGACAAAAACAGTGCGATCATGAACGCAGCCGTGATGACGATCAAACCGTAAAGCAGCGATTTCTTCCACAGCACCTGGGCTGCGGCAAAGGCTTCGTCGGCCTGGATCTTGGACGCGACCACCAGATGCCCGAGATCGAGCCGAAAAAACGAACCGAGATATTCAATATCTCCGTCGCGGTAGCTCTTCAGCTCCGAGCGAAGCTTGGATTGCGCAGCCGACGCCATGAGCGGATCGCTCTTCAGATCGGTGGGTGACGCTACCTTTTGTGGATTCGAATCGGCGAGCGCGAATCCCTCCGAGTCCATCAGATAGGTCTGCGCCAATCCGTTTCGCGCGAACGATGGAAGGATCGAATCGAGCTTTAAATCGGCATAAGCGATTTCATGATCGTTCACCCGGGTCGCGAGGGTAAAAATCGCGGGGTTCTCGTCGCCATTTTCGGCGGGCAGCGTTGCGTTCCTGACCCACACGCCCTCTTTCAACACTTTTTCAAACGGGATCGGAACCACCTTTCGCAAGCGATCGAGGTAGGACACGTCTTTGCCAACGAGTTCGAGCGACTTCGGCCAGCTTCCTAAAACCGTGGTTTGCATCGCCTGATCGACGGTTTGATCAACCAACGCAATTCTTAAAAACCCCTCGTCGTCCGAAACCAGCTTGGAAAGCACCTCCGAACCGTTCTCGGTGTTCTGACGATGCAGGGCCGCCGCCACTTCGAGCTGATCGATGATGCGCTTGAAGTCGGTCTCGACCTCTTGCCCCAGGGTTCGGACGTTCGTCTGGTTCAATTCGTAGACCAACAGCTTTTTGTCTTCGAGAAAGATTCTGGACGCGAGGTAAAGGTAAAGCCCCACCGCCGAGACCAGCATTGCGATCAAGACAAACAGAATCTTAGAACGAATTGATATAAATCCAGTTTTTGTCATAATCAGAGGATAGGAGCCCTCTATAAAAATGATGACACAGCCCGAAGTACCCGTAAATACTTCTCAAAGTAATCTTCGGCTGTTGTGGCTGCCAGCGCTCGTGTGCGCGATCTTACTGCTCATTGAAATCTATTTACTCGTTCACGACTGGGGGGCATGGATGCGTCCGAAAGCACCCCCTTCAACGAATCCGATTGCGTGGTACGTTTCCGGGAAAAACACTGTCCGCCAAAAATCCGTCGGCACTCTCGTGTGGCAAGCGCCGATTCCGAACTTGGCGCTCTTCCGCCAATCCGAGATCGCCACCACCGACGACTCGGAAGCGCTGTTACGGTTCAGCGACGAGTCCGAATTGGTGGTCGAGCCCAATAGCTTAGTCATCCTTGAGGAAGCGCCAAGCTCTGCGGAGCATCGGCTTCAGCCGATGCGGACGGGAGGCAACCGAATCGTCGCCCGCTTGGTCCGCGGCTCTCTCAAACGAAAAAATTCCGGAAAAACTCCCTTCTTCGTCAAACTTTCGTCCGCACCCGAAGCGCCGCCCGTCGAAATTCAAGACGCAACCGGCGGATCGATTTTTCGCGTGATCTATCGGCTTCAAGGCTATGAGATCGTCGTCGAAAGCGGAAGCGTCGTCGTCGATCAAAAAACCGTTCACGCGGGCGAGACTTTGCAAAAAGGAGAAGCGCCAAAACTTTCACCGCCGACGTTGAAGAAGCCGAAGGTGAACGTTCTTCCAGCCGAGTCGAGGAACGAGTCTACCCACTGGTGGGATTGGTGGATTCCGTCCGCGGCAGCCGAAGCGGCTACCGCTCCGACCCGAGCGTCCGCATCGGCCGGGGCCGATGCTCCGACCGCCATTTCCATCCAGTTCTCTTGGGAGGCGACCCCGGATGCGGCGGCGTATTGGATTCAAATCTCAAAAGACCCCAACTTCACCGAAGTTTTGCACGAAGAAAAAGTCACTGACCTCGAATACCAATACAAAATGAACGCTCCCGCCGAAAAGAGCACGCTCTATTTTCGTGTCGCAGGCATTTCAAATCAGGACGTCATCGGAAACTACAGCTCAATCGAAAGTGTAGAAGTAAACCCTCCACCGGAGCAGGCTAAGAGCCCCGCTCTTGACCTGCGGACGGAGCGGGCTCCAAGCCCGCGGACGGAGCAAACAAAGCCCGGCGCGATTCAAAAACCCAAGAAAAAAGCACCACTCCCAAGACCCAAGCATCGTCCCGAACCGATGCGTGCGACCGCCACACCGACTCCGGCCTATGCACCTCCGACATTTATTGAAAGCAGCGACACTCTCTGGCTTTCTTACGGCGTTCAATTCCGCCACCGCACGCTAAAATCATCCGAAGCGCCTCAAAGCGTTTCGGGCAACGGGATCGTTCCGACATCGCTTTCGGTCGAGTACCAACATGCGCGCGAGCCCGGCCGTTATTTTTCGGCGGGCGCCTCGTTCGATTACGAAAGCGGCGGAGCAAAGCTACCGCCTCCGAGCGATACCTCGTTTTCGACCTCACAGATCAGCGCGTGGCTCACCTACGGCCAGCGCTTCGACGGCTGGAAACACGACAGCACTTGGCACTTTGGCATCTACGGCTCGACCTCGACTCGGGTGAGCGAAGAAGGGCTTCTTTTTCATTCCAAAAAAATTCTGCTCGGCGGTCCGATGGTGGCGCTTCACAGCGATCCGTTCACGGTGCATGCTTCGCCCTCCCATGGGCAAGACAGCCATTTTACCTGGCAAATTCGCATGGCCGCATTGGCGATCGGCACCTTCGGCGTCGACCTCGATGCTTCATGCCGCCTCTCCCTCCCGCTTTTTTCGAATGCCTTCTGGGGATTGGAAGCCGGCACCCGCCAAAGCGGCGTCGAAAGCGCCGAACATGCCGGCCTCAGAGTCGGCTTTGAATTCAACTGAGCTTTAAATATTTAACCTTTTGGTTGACAATCAATTTCGCTTGCTCTAATATTTAACCAGATGGTTAACATTCAGTCGCCCCAACTCGATCTGCTGTTTCACGCGCTCTCCGATTCTACCCGTCGGCAGATCCTGGCACTCATCCGACGCGAACCCCGCACCGTGGGCGAGCTCGCCGAGCCGTTCCGCATGTCGCTTGCGGCGGTCTCAAAACATATTAAAATTCTCGAAAAAGCGAAGCTGCTCGTTCGGCAAAAAACGGGGCGCATCCATCGGTGCACGCTCGACCCCACCCAGCTCAAGACCGCCGACGAGTGCATTCGGTTTTACACCCAATTTTGGAACGAGCGGCTCGATTCCCTTGCCGCATATCTGGAGGACGATCATGCCAAACGCAAACGAAAGTAAAACCCATACCGTGAAACTCGAACGAGTCATCGCCAAACCCGCAGCCGACGTGTTCCGCGCGATCGGCGAAGGAAGGATCTTCCTGAATTGCAGCGCCCATCAAGAGAGCATGAGGATCGACTTCCGAGTCGGAGGCCGATACGCCCTCGAATTCCGCGCCTTCGGCGTTTTTAACGGCGGCGAATTCCTTGAAATCGTACCGAACGAAAAAATCGTTTTTACCTGGAGCCAAGACGGAGAAAAAGATGCGAAGGGCGATACGACCGTCACCATTCTTTTGCGCGAGTCCGGTGGCAAAACCCACCTCACACTGATTCACGAAGGCTTCCGCGACGAAGAAACAAGGGCGGATCACCAAACCGGCTGGACGAACGGCTTCAATGACCTGACAGCCGAAATGACGGAAGGCCGCCTGCGATTCCATCGTTGGTTCAAGGTGCCGGTGCAGCAACTTTATGAAGCATGCTCGAATCCAGCCAGTTTCTTCGGCCAGATGGGCGATCTTTCAAACGGCAGCGTCGACTTCCGCGTCGGCGGAAAATATCAAATCCCCTCCAAACGCGGCGAGATGCACGGAGCATTCCTTGAAATCGTGCCGAATGAAAAAATCGTTTTCTCCTGGCTCTCCGCCGGCGGCGAACACTTCCCCCACCCGACGAAAGTCACGCTTCGCTTCGAAGTGGACGACGACGATCCCGAAACATCATGGCTGGAACTGATCCACGAAGGCCTCGATACCGAAGCCCGACAAAAAGCCCACCGCGCCGGATGGGACGGCTTCTTCACCCGACTCCTGTCCTGAATTCACGGCCAGCGGCCCTGATCTGATTTGCGCGATCATGAATGGCCACGATTTGGTCTGGATTTAAAAGAGGAACCCGCGACTTCCCAATAGCGGATGCGTCCATTGGGATAAGGGCAGGAGCCCGTGGAGCGGGTTCCTTTTTTAAATCCAGGCCGCCCGAGGCCACTCTCACCCTTTACTCAACACCACCACACTCACAAACGCGCTGCCGGTCTGGTCATAGCGTTTGACCCGAAGGACGATCGAATTGCCTTTCGTGTTTTTGAGCGCTTTTTGCAGATCCGACACGGACTTCACCGACTTGCCGGCGACGTCGAGGATCACGTCGCCTCGGTTCAGGCCTGCAGCCGCAGCCGGGCCGCCGTAAGCGAGATCGACCACGATCACTCCGCGCGGCTGATCGAGCGGAATCCCGACCGAGTTTGCCGTCTGAGCCGACATCTCTTGCGCGCGGAATCCGTAATCATCGACCGAAAGCATGCGACCGTCTTGCGGCGTCGGACGCCCTGAACGGCCCTGCTGAGTGGCGATTCCGTTTACCGGGCGCGTCCCCACCGCCACCTTGGCGGTTTTTTCTTGGCCGTGACGAACGTAATTGAGCGTGACGGTGTTTCCGACCGGAACCGAGGTGATTTTCGCCGTCAGGTCTTGCGCGTCGGCGACCTTTTGGCCGTTCACCGAGGTGATGACGTCATACGGTTTCAAGCCCGCTTTGTCGGCGGGTTGACCGCGCATCACGTCCGAAACGATTACGCCATGAAGACTCGGATCGAGTTTCAACTGTTTGGCCAATTCGGGTTTCAAGGTCGCGGCGCTGACGCCCAAATAACCGCGCGTAACCGAACCCTTCGTTTTCAGCTGACCAAGAACGCTTTTGACGAGATTGATCGGAATCGCGAAACCGATGCCGTGCGCGCGCGCATCGATCGCGTTGTTGATGCCGATGACTTCGCCGCGCATGTTGACGAGCGGACCGCCGCTGTTGCCGGGGTTAATCGATGCATCCGTCTGAAGGTAGCGCCCGAGGCGAAATTCTGGGTTTTTGCGCCCTTTCGCCGATAAAATTCCGTGCGAGACGGTGTGACCGTAATTGAACGGGTTCCCGATCGCGATCACGTATTCGCCGACGTCGATCTTGTCCGAGTCGCCGAGCGGGATCGCCGTCAGCTTCTTCTTCGTCTTCACCTTCAGCAAGGCCACGTCGAGTTCGGGATCGCGACCGATAATATCGGTCGGAACCTGATCGGGATCATCTTCGCTGAATTGCACCTTCACTTCGTCCGCGCCGTCGATCACGTGATAGTTGGTCAGAATCAACCCTTCGTCGGCATCGATTACAAAACCGCTTCCGAGCGCCAGCGGAACGGTCTTCATGCCGGGGCTACCGCGATGCGGAGGCGGCATCGTCGGTTGTCCGTCGTCATTGTCGTCGCCGTCATCGCCGTAAGGCATCTGTCCTTGAGGGCCTTGCGGTCCCTGAGGCCCCATGCGACCGCCGAAGAATTCTTCAAAAAACCGACGAAACAAATCATCGTTGTACATTCCGCCGGGGCCGCCCGGTCCGCCGTACATCGGCGGGCGCGATTTGCGAACGTAAGTCGAGACGTTCACCACCCCCGGAGTGACCTTCTTGACCAGATCGGCGAAGCCGCGATCAAGCGAAAGCGCATACGCGACGTTCGGGCGGAGCGACGGGTGCGACGCCTTCAAAGCCTCCACCGTCGGAGCCCGCTCCGGATTCGAGGGATGAACCCAACTCAAATTCGCGCCCAGGTACCCGACTGCGATCAATCCCGTTGCCGACAAAAGCATGCGTGTTTTCTTCATGAGTTTTCTCCTGGTTTTTTACCTTCGGTCGCCTTCACGTAGGCCATTCGAACTTGAAACAGCAAATGCGATAAAAGCTGATCTTCTTCGTCCGTACGGTTGCCCCGCGTTTTTTCCTGCATCAATTCGAGCAGGTCGATGTTGTGTTTCGCCATGTCTGGCTCGGGCGGATTATTTTGCAAAGCCTGCATGGCCGCCGCCGAAACGGAAAGAAAAAAGGTCGTCAGATCCAATTGAGGAAGCATGCCCTAAATTTTAGCAATTTTTAAAAGACGCTCAAGAGGATACAGCCAAAACGAGGCAAACCAGTAACGGAAACGGTTTGGTTGGCCTTTCAGCTCGTCCCACCAGAGAGACAGCGCGTAAAGCCGATTTTCAGTACGGATTTTTTTCAGGTCCCCATGAACGACTTTGCGCAACAGAGCGGCCAGCTCGGGCTCGGTGGCTTGCGCCAGCAAACCTTGACTCAAAAACAGATGGATCTCGGATCCCTTCAGCCACACCAGGCCTTCGGCCTGACTTTCGGAAAAACGCCAAAACCGAAAATGAGGCTTTTTCTTACCCAATTCGCGGTAAAGCGACAGCGTGATGCGGTTCAAGACCTCGCTCATCCATTCGTCAGTGAGCGAAATCGCATGGCGACTTTTCAGAAGTTTCGAAAACGCGAAGGACTGAAACCAAAGAATCCCTAAGAACGCGACCCCGGCCGCAATCGCAAGCCAAGTCCAAGAAGTAAAAGCCGCCGCGAGCCATAAAAACGGAAACGAGAAAAAAATACTCAAGACTACGTAAAATCGGATCACGGCAAACTGAGTTCTTTCAGATACTCGATCGATTCGCGAATGCTTCGCACTTCTTTGATCTTCCACGCCGAATCCTGCCGCACGATCGAGCAAAGTTTACGCTGGGTCACCAGGGCCGATTTGTCTTTCGGGCCTTCCAGATAAGAAAGCTCGTAGGTCAATGCGACCTCGTCGTCGCTTACTTTTTTGCTTTCCAAAACTTTCAAGCCTTTGAACTTTTTTTCGGTCTCGACGAAGGCTTTCAAAAATTGCTCGTCGCTCCAGGCCTCAAGGCGGGTGCGGGTGTCGCCCGTAAGCAAGTCTTCCATTTTCTTTTTGTCGTCGAGGCTCTTGGCGTTGAAGCTGATTTGAATGTAGCTTTCGAGCACCTTCGTCGGGGTGTTGTCGATCACGCTCGGCGTGCAGGCCCACAATCCCGAGATCATCACGCAGGCGAAGGCCAAAGCGAACATTCGCGACCATTTGATTTTAAACATAACCCTCTCCCTTAAGGCTCTCGACTAACGCGGTGTATTGACTAAAATGATACAAGTCTTTCGGTAAAAACTGAAGTCCGATTCCGGGCCGCGGCTGGTCAACCGGAACGTTCCAAAACAGGGCCGCCATCCGGCCCTGGCCTTCGATCGTTTTGTCGCGAAAGCGAAGTTCGAAATCGAGTGGCGTTTTGATCTTGAGCTCGCGCACTCCTTGCTCCCATTCCTTCAGTAACAAAAAAAGCCCTTTCCGGTCGAGCACCCGCACCGAGGCCTCGTACCAGATTTCGCGAATCCGAACCTTGGCCCGCAGATGGGGGAGGGTCTTGGGCTCGCCCTCGAACCAACGAATGCGCGGATTGATCTGGGCCGAATCGATTCGCGATTCCAGCCAGCGATAGATCAGAACGAGAATCGCGAGCAGCAACAATCCGATGCCGATCCGGCCGAAACTCCGATCGGCCACGGCCGAAAATAATTCGAATCCGAGCTGGATTACGATCAAGGCATAAAACGAAAAACGGGCCTGATAAAACCCTCTTTTAGCAAGAAAGATCCAGACGAGCGAAAACACCGCATAAACGGGAACGGCCCAAGCCAACACCGGCTGATAAAACCGCAACAGCGAGCCCGCCGAAATTTCAGGCTGCTCGTACCAACGGAATGAAAACCAGAACAAGGCGGGAACGCAGGCCACGGCCCAAAGCTGGACGAGTTTAATTCCCCAGACTCGAAATCGCATACTGAACATTGTCCAATCGGATGTAGTTTTTGCCAATGATTTTCTCGGTCGCGCCCTTCTCGGGCAGTCCGTAGTCGACGACGCCTTCTTTTTCCGAAAAATACAGGTTTTTGATCCCTTTTTCGATAGCGTTCCCCCACGACTCGGGCAGAAGCCCCCGCTTGTAGGCATTCCAAAGATCGAAATGCGATTTCCACCACAGCTCGGGCGAGCCGACGTCCATCCACAGGTTCTCGCTCCACAAAAACCCCACCTTTTTTCGCTGAATCAAGGGCTCCAACACCTCGGGCACGAATTCGGCGGGCTTGCCGTCTTCGAGATGCTCGAAACAGCGGGGATCGAACACGGCCGTGCCGGTGTAAAAAGGAATGCGGTTTTTCTTCTCGCCGAAACCCGTGACGAGGCCCGAAGCTTCATCGACGAAAATCTCGCGGTAACTTCCGGTCTGCGAGCGCAAAGCCTCGCCGCGCGCCAAAACGAGGGTCATCCACACGTCTTGCGAAGCACTCAGTTCGGCATGCCGTCTTGCCAGGACGCCGAGATCGACGCAGCTTAAAACGTCGGCGTTCATCGAAAAAAACGGGTTGCTTCCGAGCCGCGGGAGCGCCTTGCGGAATCCGCCGGCGCTTCCGAGCAGTAAGTCCGACTCGTCGCTGATTTTGATTTCGTCGCGACCGGCGAAATAAACCTTCATCCGATCGGCGTGGGCATGGATGTTGACCACCACATCCGAAATGCCGGCGTCCTTCAGGGACAAAAGCGAGTATTCGATACAGGGGACTCCGAGTACCGGGATCAGCGGCTTGGGCAACTTCACGGTAAAGGGCCTCAGGCGCGAACCTAAGCCCGCTCCGAGCACCATCGCGCTAGAAATAGTAATAATAGAAAAGAACCTCTTTCAGTTTTTTGAACTCGGGATATTTCAAAAGGTTCCGGCGGATGTTTTCGAAGGTGTTGCCGATGAATTTCAGATACGCCGGGTTTCCGCGACGGTTCAAAAACGAAGCGAAGCTGCCGATCGCCTTGAAGTTCCGCTGCACCGACATCAAGTCAAACAGTCGGTCGAATTTTTCGACGTTCTCGATCGGAGCGCCTTGCTCTTTCATTCGGGCCAGATAGTAACGAGTCAGCGCCAGGATCTGCTTTTCGTCGAGCTGGTAGTAACTGTCACGCAGAAGCGAGGCCAGGTCGTATTGGCAAGGGCCCATGCGCGCGTCTTGAAAATCGATCATCACGAAGCGCGGGCGTTCTTCGGCGCCCGACTCCGAGACCATGATGTTACGGCTGTGATAATCGCGATGCGTGAACACCGTAGGCTCGTTCGCAAGCTCGGTGCAGATCTGCGTGAAGCCTTGGCGGATCACCTCCATGTCTTCGGGCTTGATCTTGCGTTGCAGGTGCTTTTCGTAAAAATGTTCGAGGGTGAAGTTCACTTCCCACATCAGCTTTTCGACGTCGAAGCTTAAATGAAAACCTTCGAGGTCGGTGCCGTTTTCTTTCGCGGCCTTCGAGTTCGGGCCCGACTTGACGTGAAGATCCACGAGCAGATCGATCGCGCGCTCGAAAAAATGGCGTTCCGTTTCGAGGTCTTCGACGTCCTGAAGGCAACGGAGCAAGGTCGTATCGCCCAGGTCGCCCAGCATGACGAATCCGTTTTTCGGGTCGAAGTCGAACACGCGGGGAACGTCGACGCCCGCTTGTTCCAGATGTTTTTGGACGGCCAAAAACGGAATCCGGTCGCCTTTTTCTTCGAACGGTTCCATGACCATGACGATCAGGCTCTTCAAGCTTTCGTCTTGAGAATGGGTTTTAATGCGATAATAACGGCGGGTACTGGCATCGCCCGGAAGTTTTTCGATCGACTGGATTTCGCTGGAACGCGAAATGAACGCTTCCATGCCTTGCTCGGCGTTCTCCATCCCTAAATTTTTTTCGGCGAGTATGCGTGCTTCCATGGCTTCGGCAACCTCTTTCATCAGGGACTCTTCCATTACAAACGCTTGAGCCCCCTCTTCATGTTGATAAATTCAGCGCTTCGCACGATCGGATCCCTCGACGGCAGGTACTCGCTTTTGGCTTTTTGCGCCTCTCTCACGTTAAATTCTACTTCCTTTTGGTCCAATTCGGAACTCTCATTTGCGAAATACTCGGGGTAGCGTTGAAAAACTGACGCCATTCCCCGAGGGTCATAACCCGCGTAGTACTCGAGCCGAATGCCGAGGGCGATCGATTCCGCGCGCTCGGGACGATCGAGTTCGAAGACGCTCCCGTCTCCGAACAGGGTCGGCGGCGTCGAGGTCTGCTCCATCCTTTTGGAGAGGTGACGTTGAATCACGTTCGCCAACTCGAACGAGACCATCGCGGCCAACTCGTTTTCATAATCCACCTTTTCCAAAAACGAAAGCGGGATCGAAAGCGTCGTCCCCGGAAACGCAAACGGCCTTGCGAGTTGCGGATTCCCCGCGTCCTGATGAATTTTGACCTGAATCGAATCGAGCGAAAGACCGGGCTCGACCCCCGCCAACTTGCGCGCCATCCGGTCGAGGTACTGCACCACCGCCGGATTCGAGACGAACGTCACCCGCTTTTGGAATTCATTGAAAAAATTCTTGGCCCGCTCGGTATCGACTTCCATCTGCTCGGAAATCGTCAGCACGCGCGTGGGCTTCGGGGTCGCGCACGAAACCAACAGACAGGCGATCACGAGCCAAAACTTACTGGACATCGAAGAAACTCCGAGCACTCCACATCACCCAAAAGAGCATGACGATGAAAAAAATCGCGGCAAGCAAGTAAGCCACGAAAAAACTGCCGTTGAGCGGAAAATAACGGTATCCCGAGCGGAAAAAACTCTTCCCCTGCCCGCTTTCGAACACGGGCTGCATCCGGATCGCAAGCTCGTCCGCCTCGCGCTGAAGCGCCTGCGGGTTCACTCCCGAAGCCATCTTCGGACTCCCCCAATATCCGTCCACCCGATGCCGGAAGTATTCGACGAAGCGGCCGGCCGAAGGTGTGGGAGTCGGCTGATCGGGCAGCGACTCGTAGCCACGGCCCACGAGTTTCGGATTCAAGCGCAAAACGGTCGCGGTATCGATCGCGCCGCCATGCTCGGACGGAATCGCGATCATCGGCGTTTTCCAAATCTCGCCCGATTGCACCTGCGCCGACGAAGCCGAGATCAACGTCATTCGCTCGCGCCCCAAGCGGCGCTTACCCACGATTTTGGCCGCATCTTCGAGCGCCGAAAGCTGTCGCGGGGTTAAGTGCGACGAAATCGCGGCAAAGCGGCTGAATCCCATCCGGTTCAACGACCGACACTGATCGACGATCGCATCGCGCACGACGTGCGGCCGCACGTTCAATGCGGACTTCGACGTGTAGGTGTCGATCGAAAGCGGCAGGATGGGCAGAATCACGAAATTCCATGACGGCATTTTTTGCTGGAGCGCCCCGGCCACGGCCTGGGTCAACTCTTCGGCTTGCAGCAGCTTGGTTCCGAACGGCAGATGCGGGCCGTGCTGCTCCATCCCTCCCAACGGAAACAAAAATACCGTCAACTCAGGCTGAAGCGCGGCTAGTTCGGTCGCGTTCAGCAGCGAAAAAGAAGCGATCATCGACAGGCTTTCGCCACGTTCGCCTGAAGCTCGATCTCGACCTCGGGCCAGGTTTTCGAAACCCCGTCCGGACCCTTATGAAGATCGAAGCAGGCTTTACTCAGATTGGCCAATGCTCCCGAAAGACCGAAGTCGTTCACGTCGATGGCGCCTTTGATCGTCAGCAGCCCTTTGGCGTCGCGAGTGTAGCTCATCGGCACCGAGAGCGTTTTACGGTTCATTGTCAGGACGAGGCTCACGTCGCCTTTGTCGTCAGTTCCCTTCGTATGACGAAGCTTACCTTTCATGACGGGTTTAGCCTTGATCAGCGAGAAGAATTTTTCAAATAAGGTTTTGTCGCGAGCAGCGTTACCGGTATTGATTTTGTCGGCGGCGGTCAGGTCGATCTCGGCGTCGAGCTGATTCAAAAGCGCGGCCATGGACTTCGAATTCGTGAGGTCGCCCGTAACGGTGACTTCGGTGAACGAGCCGCCGACACGAACTTTTTGCGTAGTCTTAAACGCCGTCCAGTTTACGTGAACCGTGTGCGGATCAATGCTGTAAGTGCACTTTTGAGTCTTCGGACCGGCCCATGCGGACGCGCTGAATGCCAAAACGGAAAGAATTGCCAACCAAGAATAAGTATTTTTCATATTCTGATTCTAAGAAAGCCTCGCCCCGGATGCAATTGAGTTTTCTGTGCTGCAATGCGTTTTGCTTGCGAACCCCCTTGGGTTTTGATACCAACAGAGGGATACGACTACACGCGGAGAGATGGGTGAGTGGCCGAAACCACACCCTTGCTAAGGGTGCAGGGAGTAACATCCCTCGAGAGTTCGAATCTCTCTCTCTCCGCCATTAAAAAACTTCGAAAAAAAAATCAAAAACGCAAATCGTGGCAAAAAGCTAAAAACAATAACTACTTGAAAACACACGGTGAGCATTTGAACAATCAGATCAAAATTTCTTGAAATGTGATGACATTTCTGGAGTTTGCTACCCGATGCTACTTCGGTTGCTACACGAAATTCAAAAAACAAAAGCGGATGCTTGGGTAAAACCAGGTGTCCGCTTTTTTTGTTTCTGGAGATTGGGTTTTTATTCGATCCGAGTAAGAGGTGATCTCAAAGAATTATTGCATGGCCCCTTAGCCTGCGAAAAGCAGGCTAAGGGGCCCGTCTATGCTTTATTGAGTCACGCAGCGAACGGCGATTCCCTTAAAGGTGCGAAGCATGGATATCATCTCGTGGGTGTAACTACCGTTTACAATCATTTGGTATTTCACTTCTGAATCGGGTTGTGGCTCGGCCCCCCCCCTTGGGAGTGGCGTCGATGTCCAATAGTAGATATCTTTCATGTTGGGCAAGGGTTCAAACAGGCCGAGTGAATCAAAATCATTAAGGCTGGGTAACTTCCAGTTTTTCACGCCAAGACCGGTAAATTGAGCGCAGAGATTTTTAGCCTCGGCATAATTCACTACGCTCGCTAAAGGCGATCCCCAAATCAGACCTGTTTTCATATTTTTATAAATTTCATTTTGATCCTGATCTCTTGAAACCAGAGCCAGATCCACTAGGGTCGCTCCTTCTTCGTGAGAACAGTCCTGAATTCTCTCAGCAACGCTGCCGTTTAATCCACAAGCCGCATAAGAGATATTTGCCATGAAAAAAGAGATCATCAACAGAGATAGGGCACGAACCATAAAAAACCTCCTTAAGGTTAGACCTACTTAAGCAAACTTGAATGAAAACAACAATCAACCATTAATTGATTGATTGTATATATAGTGTTAACAATCAAAAATGAAAGATTATGACCTACTCTCTTTGAAAAGTTTCCAGCTGGTTTATCAATTTCGCAGCATCACAATCGCTGCAGAAAAGCTCAACTTAACTAAAGCCGCTATCAGTAAACGGGTTGAAAAGATTGAAGGTTCATTGGGGTATCCGCTGTTTGTTAGAACCACGCGAAAGATTACGCCGACGCTTGAAGCTGAAAAAATGATTACGATCGTTGAAGAGATCTTCGCCAAGATTCATCAACTAGAAAACAATTTTGATAAGAGCTCCCAGACCCAAGGAAAAATTCGCGTCAGTTGCGCTGCAGCTATGGCGACTAGCTTTTTAGGAGAACTCCTTTTTCAGTATCAGCAGAAAAATCCACTGATCGAGATCGAACTGATTTCTACCGACAGCGTGATGGATTTAACCGAACATAATATCGATCTTACGATCAGAGTGGATCCTTCCTCGCTTTCAGATCTCGTTGGAAAGAAGATTGGTTCACAAAATCTTGTGGCTGTGGCGACTCCTCGTTATTTAAAAAACAGGTCTCAGATTAGAAACCTAAGTGCTCTCGTCAAACAACCGCTACTGGTGATCAATCACCATTTCAATTCTCTGATGAAAGAGTACCCCAGGGATTCTGTCCACCTGAGCGCCGCTCAAAAGTTTAAAACCAATGATTCAGTCCTGATTTCTAAGCTCATCCGAACTCATATGGGGATTGGGATTCGATCTATGTGGGATGTAAAGAAAGATCTGGAATCTGGGCAGCTCCAACTGGTTTTGCCGAAGGATTATTTTAAATCTCAAGGAGAAGTCTGGCTTTTATCCAGTACTCAAAGACTGCAGTCTGAGAAAGTAAGAAACCTGTTCGATCACCTTACCCAGAGTCTAGGTCAGTACTTTTAGTCGGAATGACGAGCTTTAAAATGGTGCGGAAGTGCCATTGCGTCCTCAAAAAACTCGATAGATTTGTCCGGTCTGAACGCCGAAGATGGAGCGCTTGAATGCTTGCCCTACTTTTTTTCCGTTGATTGGAATAAATCCTGGGAAAAAATCACCATAGGTTTCAACTGAATCTTCTAGCAGCGTCGGACTGACAACATTGAGTGGCCGAAACCACACCCTTGCTAAGGGTGCAGGGAGTAACATCCCTCGAGAGTTCGAATCTCTCTCCGCCACTTTCGATTCAATCCTAATCCCCCCTCCCCTAATTGCATGAAATAATTGATTTTTAACAATCGGCATTTTGAACGATTGAATGCAATCATCCGACTTGAATAAAATCACGCGACATATTACACTTCTGTTGTTTAATCCATCAAGCTGCAGAAGGATTAACATGAAAAAACTATTCATCGGATTATTGGTCTTCGGAAGCTTTTCAACTTTTTCGGGGTTTTCGAGCTTTGCGAAGAACGTCATCGTGGATCAAACCTGCGAAATCGCGATTCCAAGCGCCACCTCGCTTTTTATGAAGTACACGATCAACGACCCTGTTTTGAACGTGCTGGTTCACAAAGGATATCGCCCTTTCAGGGTCGATACCATTCCCGCTGAAGGCCTATTTTTGGGCTGGGGCTTTAGAAACTCGAAATATATTTACGCATCCGTGAACCGGATATCGAACGGCAAGAACTTCATTTTAGGCTCTGCCGACATGCTCTCTAAATCAAAGGCGTACGATAAACTCTTCAAAAGACTTCCGTCCTGCGTTTTAAAATAATCTAGGCGAATCTAACGTATTAGAAACGCGTTGATCACTTCGCGCTCGGCCGGAGCTTTTCCAAACTCCGGCCGATAAACGAGTTGAATCGTATCCTGGTACTCAGGAGCCGATTCGATCGGACGAAGATTGGCCTTCAAGATCTGAACTGCGCAAGCGGGAATGATTCCGTACCCAAGGCCGGCCGCAGTGAGCCTTACAATGAGCTCCAAACTGCTCGTGTGCACCTTCTGAATCGGCTGCGTCTTCCATTTTCGAAGAATGGACTGGGTTTGAATCAAATCCAAGTTGCAGAAGACCTTGTCCCTCGAAGTATTTTTAGCGGCCCACACCGTGACCGTATCCTTTCCCATCGACCGGATGATGAGGTCCGGCGAGGGGGCCGCGTTGACGACGACGCCGATGTCGATCAAACCTTGCTGAATCTCGGCTTGGATATTGCGCGAAAGATCGTGTTTCAGTGAAACTTTGTAATCGGGAGCGGACTTTTCAAGTCGCTTCAGCGACTCCGGCACGAAATAAGACGCGATCGTCGGATGACATCCGATCGTCACCGTCCGGGCACCGAACTGGGTCCCGGAAGTTTGAATCGCTTCGATCTCTGAAAGAAAAGAAACGGCGCTTCTCGCGTTGGAGTAGATGGCACTCCCCGTCGGGGTCAGCTGAATGCCGCTTCGGGCGCGATAAAACAGGATCACTTTTAAGTCGGCTTCAAGCCGTTTGATCGACTCCGACAGCGCAGGCTGCGTAATTCCGAGTTTTTTCGATGCCTCGCTCATGGTTTTGGAAGCGGCCGCTTCAATAAAGTTTTCGAGATCGTTCATCCTGAAGTTCATAGGCTTTTACCTAATCAAGATATAAACGAATGTCAAATTTACTTATGGCCGACCTTGGGGAATAAAAAATGAAGAAAAAGGAGAAACCATGAAAAATTTAATGATCTTAATCGCGTTTACCCTCACTGCCGGTCTTGCTCAAGCCAGCGAATCCTATCACTGCCAAACTCAAGTTCCGCGCGGAACCGCGACCCTCACGTTAATCAACCGGACCGCAGGCGTCTTCATCTGGTCGTTCTCGTATCAAAACGACGACTCGGATCAAACATTTACCGGGACTTTGTTCTCATCGGCAGAGAGAATCACCGACACTTTCGGAATCATCGATTCGGGCTCTGAAAAAATCGAGATTCATCTTCAAGGAGAATCCGAAGCCTCGCCGTTGAACGGAGCGCTCGTGGCTCGAACCGAGCAAGGTCAGCGATTCGCTCCGATCGACTTAGGCTTCGGAAACCCGATTCAGTGCAAACTTAAAGACTGACGCTGATACAAACATATTCGGCATTCGCGACTTGATAAAGCGTGCCGACCGAATTCCAAGGCCCCGAATATCCGCAGCTCGACGCCACCTCGAAAACCGATACCCGTTTCGCGGCTAAAGAAGCTCCGCAGGTTTCTTGCGCTTGTCGGTCGGCGTCGAGCTCCGCCGCGACCTCCGTCGCTTCAACGGTGGCCTGGCTGGGCCGGGCACAGTCTTCCGTTGCGACAAAGATCGTTTTTTTCGCATGTCCGGCCACGCCGAAAGGCGTTTGTTCCAAGGCATGGGCTCCATGCATTCCTACCAACGATCCCAATAATAACAATACCAGTCCTTTTTTCATCATTCGATCTCCTTCTGAAGATCAAATTAGCGACGTTTTTTGATGAAATAAAATTAATTAAAACTGAATTTATGATAAGCATTCACTAATGATTGCGAACGAAACCGAATTGTCTTATTTCATCGAATTGTTTTCGACCGGCCACTTTACGAAGACCGCGCAAAAATTGCGCATCACCCAATCCGCATTGACCCAAAGCATTTCGAAGCTGGAACGAAAAATCGGCGCCTCGCTCTTCTACCGAACCAAGAAAGGCTGCCACCCCACCCCGACGGGTGAAATCCTGTTTCACGAGGCCTGCGAACTTCGGGAGCGATGGAGCGCGCTCTCTGAAAAAGTCCGGCAACAAAAGACCGCGCTTCGGGGAAGATTTCGCCTAGGCTGCCACCCCAGCCTGGGGATTCGGCTCCTCCCCCCGTTTTTGAAAAAACTGGCCGCAGTCGCGCCCGAGATCGAAGTCGATCTGAGTCACGACTACTCGCGGAATCTCACTTCGAAAGTGATCTCGTACGAACTCGATTTTTGTTTTGCAGTGAATCCGGTAAGGCATCCCGATCTGGTTCTGAAAAAAATCGACGACGACCGAATTCGGGTCTGGAAATCGAAAAGGGTCACTGTCCCGGTGAAGAAGATTTTCACCGACCTGAGCCCGCTTGAAGTCCGCGCGATGTTCGGAAAGAAATTCAAAGCCTATTCCGACTGGCCGATCGTTCAGTCGACGAGTTTGGAGTTGATTCTGGCGTTTGCCGGGAACGGAGTGGGCGTCGGCATCCTGCCTGAAAAGGTCGCGACCCGCGCGCGCGAATTCGATCTTGAACCGCTCGATGAGGCCCTCCCCTCGCTTCACGACGAGATTTTTCTGGTTCATCGCCTGGATACGATGAAAAGCGAAGCAGGGAAATTACTGACCCGAATTGCGGCGGGCTGACCGAAACAAACTGACGGCGGTGACGATGCACACCCCGATGACAAGCCAAAGCACCCAGCGAATCGAGAGCTGATAAAACACGTAAGCGGCGAGCAAAACCCCCGGAACCCCGCCCAGAGTCAGCCCAAGCGATGCGCGGTGATCGTAACTTTTCTCGCGCAGAAACGGAACCGCTCCGATCGGCATCAGAAACGCACACGAGCCCATCATGATCGGAAACGCCGCCTTCGGGCTCATCCCCAACAGATACACCACAATCATACAAGGCGCGTACATGCCGATTCCGATGGTCATCAGCGCGCCCAAAACGAAATTCACTCCGACGGCGATGGCGAGCTTGATCCCGCTGACGCCCAAGGTCTCTCCGCCTGCCGGGAAGTACGCCATCTGCTTGCAGAACAACAGCACGACCGCGACCGAAAGCGCGATTCCCATCCCGATCTGAATCGATCGCTTGGGGAGCTTAGCGACGACACCGGCGCCGATCCAGGCGCCTAACATCGCCGCCCCCAGCATCGAAAAAAGAGTTAGCGGATCGACCGGCACGATCGTCAGGTAAATCAACGTCTCGACCAGCGTCGGAATCATGTGCCCGATCGTCATCGTGCCCGGAAGCAGCCGATCGTCGACGGATTTGAAAAACTTAAACAACGCCGTCGTCACGGCATACGAGCCGATGCCCAAGGTGTCGAGAAAATCGGTCAAAAGCCCGACAAAAAGAAGCTTCGGCGCGGGGAACGGCTTGATCCAGTTCCGTTGGCCGGGCTCGGGGTGCGAAGCGACGTTGCGAATCCACGCCCCGACAAAGGCGAGCGACAACAGGCAAAGCAGCCATTTCGAAAGAAGAATCGGGCTCATGCCTCCAATTTTACACCCTTTCCGAACCTTGACAATCAAACCAGGCAAAAGATACTTCCTGATCATGAGTACTTCGCCCTGGACTTCCGCCGAAAAATCACAATGGCTCAAAGAACAACGCGTGCAACGCTCTTATGCCGATCAGGTACGCTCGAAGATCGAGGCCTTGCGATCGGACTACGAGATCACTCAATACGGTTCTTTGAGCAACGACCCCGATCGCTACCCTCTTTTTTTGGTTCGGTCCAAAAACTGGAATCCGGCGAAGAAAACCATCCTCGTCACGGGCGGCGTTCATGGTTACGAAACGAGCGGCGTTCAAGGCGCGCTGGCCTTCCTCAAAAACAAAGCGCGCGACTACGCGAACGATTTTAATTTCCTCTGCGTTCCCTGCGTGAGCCCCTGGGGATACGAAACGATCAACCGTTGGACGCCGAAGGCCATCGACCCGAACCGTTCGTTCACGCCCGGCAGTCCCGCCGAAGAATGCGTTCTTTTTCTCCAAGCGCTCGCGCCGTGGAAAAACGAGATTTATGCCCACTTCGACCTGCACGAAACGACCGACACCGATAATACCGTCTTTCGTCCTGCGCTGGAAAAGCGCGACGGCAAGGTAATCGAGTTTACGCCGATCCCCGACGGGTTCTATATCGTGGGCGATACCGAAAACCCTTGCCCCGAATTTCAAAAAGCAATCATCGAGTCGGTCAAGCGGGTCACCCACATCGCCCCACCCGACGAACAAGGACGGATCATCGGCGAGCCGCTTCAGCAAGAGGGCGTGATCAATTATGCCGTTAAAAAACTCGGGCTATGCACCGGTTTCTCGAACGCGCGCTATACGACGACGACCGAGGTTTATCCCGACAGCCCGAAAGTGACCGACGCGATCTGCGTCGACGCCCAGGTCGCGGCCGTGGTGGGCGGGTTGAATTATATCCGCTGAAGCCGAACTAAAACTTCGCCACTTCCAGATAGCTGAAGTCACAACTATAGGTCGGCTTTCTGAAAATGCCGTTGCTGATCTTATACTCTGAAAGTTTCGCGTTCAGCACCGTGCCTGAATGGGCGGCGGAAAACTCCTGAAACTTCTGCGCGCATTCATCTTTGACCAGCGCGTGCTTCGGAAATTGGAAAAAATGAAATTGATCGAAGAAAAAACGCCGGGGCGATTCTCATTCACGCAATCTCGCGAAACGATCATCGCCTCGCCCGAAGAAGAATTGTACTGCCTGAATTGCGATCTTTTTAAGGTCTGAAAAATCGAGCGAAATTCTGTTTTATCCGCTATTCTGAATCGGTGTCGGAAATCACGCTCATCCTCTTCATCGCGACTTTGTTCAGAACGATCTTCGGGTTCGGCGAAGCGCTCGTCGCGGTTCCGCTGTTGGCCCTCGTGATTCCCATCCGGGTCGCGGTGCCGGTCGCAGTCTTGGCTTCGATCCTGATCGCTGCCGTCGCGGTGGTCAGGGATTGGAAACACATCCATTTTCGCGAAGCCGGTTGGCTGATCGGCTCGACCCTGTTCGGTCTTCCGATCGGTTTATTGGTTTTAAAAACGGCGCCGGAAAACGCGATGAAAGCGGCGCTGGGTTTTTTAATTTTGTTTTTCGTGGGGTACTCGCTTTTCAAGCCACGCACCGGACTTAAAAACGATCGCTGGGCGTGGGCATTCGGATTCGTCGCCGGAATTGCGGGCGGATCGTACGGCATGAACGGGCCGCCGCTGGCGATTTACGGAAAACTTCGCGACTGGTCGCCCGATCGTTTTCGAGCCACGTTGCAGGGCTATTTCCTTCCGGCCAGCATTTTAGGCCTCTGCGGCTACGGCGTGAGCGGACTTTGGACCGCGTCGGTGAATTCACTATTTTTGAGCGCTTTACCCGGCATAATCGCGGGAATTTTCATCGGACGATGGATGAACCGGCGAATCGATGCGCGCCGATTCCGCTTTCTTTTACACGGGGGCTTAATCTTAGTCGCGGTGCTGCTGATTTCGGGAATAGCGTAACCCGTTCAACGACCTGCGGGGTCGCATTCAAGTAACACTTCGCTTTCGCAAGTCTTTCGCGAGGCACCGTCATTTTATTATCTTTTGAAGATTGAAAAATCGTATGCCCTAATTGATCTATTAACCATTGCTATTGGGGGAAAACAACATGCAATCATTAAAACTCTTAAGCGTAGTCGCATTGGGCGCCTCGCTTGCCGTTAGTTCATACGCGAAACCAGCGAAGAAGGAACTTTGCCATTTCGCGCCGAAAAACAACCGCCATATCCCGGTCGGACACATGGACAAATCGAACCACGAAACCGGAATCAACGAGGCGCAATTCGAAGATGCCATCAAAAAGGTCGTCGACGTTTATGCCCCGATCGTTCAATCGCATAACGCGACCCTGACTTTCAATCACCTTTGGGAAGACGACACCGTGAACTCGGACGCTTACCAAACCGGTAACGATTGGTACGTCGACGCGTACGGCGGGTTGGCTCGTTACCCGAACATGACCGAAGACGGAATGGTCTTCGTGTTCTGTCACGAAATGGGCCATCACCTGGGCGGCGCTCCGAAATTCGACGGATACGACTGGGCATCAGTCGAAGGCCAAGCCGATTATTTCGCTTCAATGAAATGTTTCCGCCGTATTTTCAAAGACGACAACAACGCCGCAGTCGCTTCTCAAATGACGATTGCTCCGGAAGTTTCGAAAAAATGTTCGGCTGAGTTCCACGATGCGAATGAAGTCGCGCTTTGCGAACGTTCGAGCCAAGTCGGCCTCTTGCTCGCGAACGTCCTGTATGACCTGGGCAAAGGTTATGGCGAACCCGACGTCGCTCCGCAGTTCTCGACCCCGAGTCAAGACGTCGTGAGCCAAACCGACGGGGAACACCCGCTCGCTCAATGCCGTCTCGACACGTACTTTAACGGCGCGATCTGCCCCGTTTCGTACACCGACGACTTCAGCGACACCGATCCGGTCGTCGGCGCTTGCGCCGAAGAAACCGGCGCTACCGTGGGTTATCGCCCGCACTGCTGGTACGCTCCCGGAAATCACTAAGACTTCCATTCTGATCCACCTCCGCCGGATGGCGCCGACTCGGCTCCATCCGGTTTTTTTTTGCACTTCGGAAAGCATTGCGGATCGAGGGGAACCTGCTAGAATGGAAAAATTCCCTGCCGATATTCGGAGGTTCGTCTGAAGCCGCGTCCGTTCAAAATTCCCACGTTTTTCTCGTCCATGGGCCGAGCCCTCCGCCATCGGAACTACCGGCTTTTTTTCGGCGGACAAAGCATCTCACTCATCGGAACCTGGCTCACTCGCGTCGCAACGAGCTGGCTCGTGTATCGCCTGACGAAATCGCCCTTTCTATTGGGCTTCGTCAGCTTCGCGGGGCAGCTTCCGACTTTCCTGTTCTCGCCCTTCGCAGGCGTCCTCGTCGATCGCTGGAGCCGCCATCGCGTCCTCGTCGTCACGCAAATCTTGGCGATGATCCAGTCGGGGTTGCTTGCGATCTTTACCCTTCGCGGAAACATCACCGTCGTCGACGTGCTGGTTCTGGTTATATTTCAAGGCTGCATCAACTCGTTCGACATGCCCGCCCGTCAAGCCTTTGCCGTCGAAATGCTCGAATCGCGCGAAGATTTGCCGAACGCGATTGCGCTCAATTCTTCGATGGCGAACATGGCAAGACTCGTCGGACCCTCGTTCGCGGGGATTTTGATCGCGGCCTTCGGCGAGGGCGGCTGCTTTGCGATCGATTCGCTCAGCTACATCGCCGTCATCGCCTCGCTTTTGCTGATGCGCCTTCCGAAGCGCCCACTCATGCACGCGAGCGAAAAGAAAATGATTTCCGAACTGAAGGAAGGCGTCCGTTATGCCGTTCGCTTCAAACCCGTCTTTAGCGTGCTCCTCGTCCTAGCTTTGATCAGCATGATGGGCATGCCTTACATGGTGCTGTTGCCGATCGTGGTCACCGAACAGCTGCATGGCGGAGCGGTGCTGCTCGGATACCTCACCGCCGCTTCGGGCTTGGGCGCGCTCACGGGCGTGCTCTACCTCGCCTCGCGAAAATCAGTGATCGGCTTAGGGCGCGTGATCTGGGTTTCGTCCGCCACGTTCGGAGTCGGCTTGATGGCCTTCGCCTTTTCGCGGTGGTCGGCGCTTTCGATGTTTTTCATCTTCATCGCGGGAATGGGCATGATGGTGCAGCTGGCCTCGGGCAACACCATCCTTCAAACCATCGTCGAAGAAAACAAACGCGGACGCGTGATGAGCTTGTACACGATGTCGGTCGCGGGCATGGTGCCGTTCGGAAGTTTGCTGAGCGGGTTTGCGGCCAAGTACCTGGGCGCTTCGACCACGATCTTTATCGGCGGAACGGCCTGTGTGCTGGGCGCTGTCGGTTTTTACCGGGCGCTTCCTTCGATCCGGGAACAGATCCGACCGATCTACCGCGATTTAGGGATTATTTCTTCGCCTTGACGGTACAAGGGCCGTTTTCAAGATACGTCTCGACGTACTTCACGCCCTTGCATTGATAAGTGCTTTCGAACGAGCCGGGCTGGATGCCGATCGTGTGCTCGATCAGCACGCAAGGGGCCTTCCCTTTTTTCCCTTTCGACATGGCATGGAGCTGCCCGCAGCTCATCGCAAACGATGCCGTACTCCACATGAAAAACCCAGCCATCGTAAATAAAAGCGTTCTCATAGTTTCAGGATACTCCCGCGATTCAACGAATTCCATAGAGAAGGACTTCGTCCATGACAAAAATGCCCACATCGGCTATAGTCCAGCCTCATGAAACGCTCTTCTTTGACGCTCTTTTCTTTCGTTCTTTCTTTCATTCTATGGCTCGCCGCCAGCACCGCCTCGGCCTTCGCGCAAAGCTCACCGTCCGATCAAAACCACCTTCCCCCGTCGTTCTCGTACCACGATGCCCAGGCCGTCTTCGCCGATTTTCAAACCGCCGATTACGACATCACTTACGACGTCACCCATCAAAAAGCATCGGCCCAGGCCACGATCGTTTTCGATACGATCGAAGCGGGATATCCGATTTTCGACAGCGTCGAAACGCCGAGTGCACTCACTCTCGACGGCCAATCCGTTTCGCAAGAATTGATCGCTACGCCCTCGCAAGAGACTCAGGTGCGGGTTCTCTCGACCGAAATCGCTCCCGGCCGTCATGCTTTGACCGTCACGCTTCCCATCACTCGGTCGGTGACCTTCGACGATCAAGGCGTCGAAAGCGAATTTTGGACGACCGATCTGACCGATCGCGGATATTTAGAGCGCTACTTGCCCGCGAATTTTATTTTCGACCGCGTCGCCATGACGTTTCACGTGCATCTGATCGGCTCGTTGTTTCATTCGTCGCTTGATTCGTCGTCACAGGTGATTTACACCAACGGTTCGATTGAGGCGCAGGACGCGCAAAACGCGACGATTACCTATCCGCCGTACTTCAACGCGACGGCGATTTTCTTTCATCTAGTCGAAGCCCGCTCGGTCGAGGCGCTTCCGTTTACCTATCACTCGATCAACGGTCGCGCGGTCCCTTCGGTGGTGTACCGTCCGCGCCCCTCACATCCGGACGGCCATCTGGCCGAGATTCGCGACGCGATGATCGCCGACCTGAGCGCGATGGAACAAAACTTCGGCCCCTTTTTGCATCCGTCACTGACGGGCTACATCGCGGGGAGCGGCGGCATGGAATACTGCGGGGCTTTCACGGCCAGTGAAAGTGCTGTCAATCACGAGCTTTACCATTCGTATGCCGCTCGCGGCATCATGCCTGCCGACGGAAACGCGGGATGGATCGACGAAGCCTTAGCCGTGTGGTGGACCAGCGGAATGCCCTCGAACAAAAGGATGTCGGGTTCGTCCCACATGGCCAGCCACCCGATTTACACCCGCACCACCGACGAGGATGCTTACGGTTACGGCATGCGATTTTTCGCCTACCTGAACTGGCTTTTGAAAGACCAAGGCGGATTAAAACCCTTCCTGACCGATTACTATGCCCATCATGCCTTCACGCCATACACTACGCGCGAGTTTTCGGCGGCGATGAGCGCCTATTACTCGACCGACCTCGAACCGGTCTTTCAAAAATACGTTTATTGATTATTCGTATCGAAGCGCATCGATCGGGTGAAGCGTCGAGGCTTTCTTCGCGGGGTAAATCCCGAAGATCATGCCAATCATCGCCGAGAAGAAAAACGAGACTAGGACCGACATCATCGACACCGAAGTCGCCCAGTTCGTAATCGCCGAAAGCGCAAGACTGATCCCGCAGCCCAGGGCGATGCCTGCCAAGCCCCCGACCGCGCTCACCACGATCGACTCGGCCAGAAACTGAAGCAGGATGTCCTGCCTGCGCGCGCCGATTGCTTTTCTGAGGCCGATTTCTTTCGTTCGCTCGGTCACCGAAACGAGCATGATGTTCATGATGCCGATCCCGCCCACGAGCAGCGAAATCGCCGCGATCGAGGCGAGCAGCATCGTCATCGTCTGGCTGCTTTGAGCCAAAGCCTCTTGAATGTCGGCCATGTTGCGAATGTCGAAAGCGTCGTCCCGCCGCGAAAGCGGCACGCGTTTGCGCGAGTACATCAGCTCCAGGATTTCGTTCTCGGCTGAATCGAGGTCTTCGGGCCTGCGGGCCTCGATGTCGATCGAATCGACGAACTCCTTGCCGAGCAAGCGGTGCATCGCCGTTTGAAGCGGAATTACCACCAAGTCATCTTGATCGCGCCATCCCGTCGCTCCCTTTTCGGGAAGCACGCCGATGACTTGAAAACTCACTTTGTTGATTTTAATCCTATCGCCGATGGGGTTTTCATCCCCGAACAGTTGCCGCACGACTGTCATTCCGACGACGGCGACGCGCGAGCGTTTTTGATCTTCTTGTTCGTTGAAGAAGCGCCCGACGGTGGGCATCGAGGCCTTCATCTTGGCATAAACCGGGCTTGCGCCCAGCACTTGCGTGTTCCAGTTCTGACTCAAATAAGTGACCTGCGCTCGCCCCGTCACCGAGGGCGAAACCCGCTTCACCGATGCGACCTGGGCCTTAATCGCCTGCGCGTCCTCGGGGGTCAGCCGCGTGGTCGCGCCGGCCTCTTGGGTCACGCCCCCCACTCGCACCGCGCCCGCCCTGAGGGTCAGCAAGTTCGATCCGAGTGAAGACAGTTGCTGTTCGATCGCCTTTTGAGCGCCCCGGCCAAGGGCGAGCATCGCAATCACGGCGGCGACACCGATTAAAATCCCCAAAACCGAGAGCGCGGTTCGAACCTTGTTCGAAGCGAGCGTCTTCAACCCTTGACGAAAATGTTCGAACACTTCGGACGCATGAAACGACGAAACCTGTTCCGACGACGTTTCGGGCCCGAGCAACGAGGTCTCGGTCGACTTCCCCGGCGAAAGCGGAACTTTCCGCTCGTCCGACTGAACTTGGCCGTCGCGCATGCGAATCAAACGCTTGGCCTGGGCGCCGATCTCTTCTTCGTGGGTGACGATGATGACGGTAATACCCTGATCATTCAATTCTTTGAGGGTCTTCATCACCTCTTGCTCGCTGACCGAATCGAGGTTCCCCGTCGGTTCGTCGGCCAGGATCATGCGCGGACGATTGATGAGCGAGCGCGCGATGGCGACCCGCTGTTGCTGGCCCCCCGACAATTCGTTCGGCTTGTGATCGGCGCGCGTGCCCAAGCCCACGCGTTCGAGCAGCGTAGCGGCGTCTTTTTCTCCGGTTTCTTTTTTGGAGTAAAGAATGGGCAGATAGACGTTCTCGTACGCCGTCATGCGCGGAAGCAGGTTGAATTGCTGAAAAATAAACCCGATCTCGTCGCGCCGAAGAATCGCTAGCTCGTCCTCGCTCAGTTGCGAAACTTCGCGGCCATTCAGGCGATACGACCCCGAGCTGGGCACATCGAGCAGGCCTAAAATGTGCGCAAGCGTCGATTTTCCGCTTCCGGATGGGCCCATGATCGCGACGAAATCGCCGTCTTCGATCGTCAGGCTCACCCCGCGAAGCGCGTTCACCTCGTTGTCGCCCATTCGGTAGGTCTTCGTGATGTCCTGAATCTGAATCATGCTATTTCTTCCGTCGGATCTTGGGCCGCCCGAACGGATTGACGGCGCTGGACTTCTGGCCCGAAACGAGTTTGCGCGACAACACCGTATCGCCTTCCTTCAAGCCGTCCAGCACCTCGCTTTGGCGTCCGTCGCTCAATCCCAATTGAATCGGACGGTCGATCGGAGTCGACGGATCCTTCGGATCGCGCACGAGCACGCTCGGCTCGCCGTTGTGATAATTCACGGCCTCAGTCGGAATCAGAAGCACGTCTTTGCGCGAATCGACGTAGAAGGTCACGTTCGCGGTCATGCCCGAACGCATGAACGGCGGGATGGTTTTCGGTAAAACATTGATGTCGTAGGTGGTGACGTTGTTCGTCGTTTTGGCTTCGTAAGCGATCTGGCTCACGGTCGCGTCGATTTTGTCGTTGGGATAGGCATCGAGCACGATGTCGGCTTTTTGCTTGAGTTTGATCTGCGCCATGTCGGTCTCGTCAACCAGCGCCGTCACGATCAAACGATCGGACATGACTAAAATCGCATCGGTGTTCGTCACCGTCTGCCCGGCTTCGATACTGCGAAGAATGAGCGTGCCACTCAAGGGGGCCAACACCGGCGTCGGGCGATACAGTTCTTCCCAGCGCTTGACCTCTTCGGGGCCTTGCGCCTGGGCCGCATCGAGCAGTGCCGCGCGCTCGGTCGAACTCATCCAGGCCAAGACCTGGCCCTTCGTTACTTTCTGGCCCTCTTTGACGAGTACTTGATCGATCCGTCCTGCGACGGGCGGTTTGATCTCCAAACGGTTTTCGGGTTGGACGGTTCCCGTCGAAAGCACAGTAATCGCCAGATCGCCACGTTCGGCTTGAAATTCTTGATAAGCGACATGGCTAGACGAGCGTCCCTTCCAAAACCAGATTCCGACGGCGATCACGACGACGGCGCTGCCGATCCAAATCCATTTTCTTTTCATGGAATCACTCCCTTGCCCTGCACCTGTTCGTAGGCGGCTTCGGCGACCACCCGGTCGCGCTGGCTTTGTAAATACGATTTTTGACGGGAAATCAAGTCGTCTTCGATGATGTTCCAATCGTTGAAGGTAATCAGGCCGTTATTGTACTGCTTGCGCGCGATCTCGGCCCGGGTCGTGCTCGCGTTTCGATAACTCTGATCGACCTTCAGCTTCATCACGGCCTCGACGTACGTCGAATACGCCTGTTCGAGCTTCGCCAGCACGTCACGGCGAGTGTTCTCGTCGGTACTGGCCGCCGAAGCCCACGAGGCCGAAGCGCTGCGAACGCCGTAGTAATCCTTGCCGCCGCTAAAAATCGGAAGCGAAAGATTGAGCCCGACTGACCAACTGTTGCGCTCGTCCGGAAAAAAATCAGGCCCCTGTCTTCCCATGCTTCCGGTCAGGTCGAGCGACGGAAAAAACCCCGCGCGCGAAACCCGGATGGCCTGAAACGCCGACTCTTCTTTCGCCGTCGCCTGCAGGACTTCGGGAGTTTCAAGCGCAAGCGCTTTCAGATCGGGCAGGCTTTGAGGCGCATTCGTCACCGGGATTTCGCCTTGAACGTCGAACGTGTCGTACTCGTCGAGCCCTAACTCGCGGGCGAGCTGCGCGCGCGCCACCCGCTGAGCGTGCTGGGCCTGAAGGTGGTCGTACTTCGCCTGATCGGCGTTGGCTTGCGAGAGCAAGACCGAGCCTTTGTTCTCGAGACCGCTTTGAAAGCGCAACTCGACCATGCGCAGGTTTTCTTCGCGGCGATCGATGATGTCGGTCGTGAGCTTCGCGTATTCTTTCGCGTAAACGAAACCTTCGTAGGCCGATTTCAAATCGTAACTGACCTGCGCCTTCGTCGATTGCAGGGACGCATTCTGCGCATCGGTATTGGCCTTGGCCTGCGACAGGCGGCCTTGATCTTGAAAGCCCGAAAAAAGATTCCAGCTGCCCGACAGGGTCGCGGAATAGCGGCCGCTATTATTCGACGAGCTAAAATTATTCGGATCGCTGCCGGATAAATTGACCGAAGTATTGCCGCGTGTGTAACTCAGGTTGGCCGAGACTTCGGGCAGAAACCCCGAGCGCGAAACGCCTTCTTGACTTTGGGTCGACCGCAGATCGGCTTCAGCCGCCCGCAGGACGGCGTTGTTTTTCTTCGCGAGATCCACGCAGTCGCTCCATGAATACACGGGCGCTGCATGAGCGGAAAAACCGAAAAGGAGAGAAACCGTGAGCAGCCGTCGAACCGGAGTCAAAGCCGGTCGCTGAATCGGGCGAGTCATAGGATTCATTATGAACCCATTTCAATGATAAACAACTCATTTCAAGTGCTTACACACTTGTTACACAATACGATATCACTCGCCTCTCCCACAAAAGCCACACGATCCTTCACGAACTTTTCGGTATTTTTTTGACAGCATTTGCTACGTCAGGACTTTTCCGTCCCGCTCAAACGCGATAGTCTGACCTCATGATCAAATCTCAATGGATTCAAATCGACACATCCGGAACAACAGCCGGAAAAACAATGGGCGCCTACCTCGCCGAACCCGAAACTCCGGGCCCGCACCCCGCCCTTCTGGTTCTTCAAGAAGCCTTCGGAGTCAATGGCCACATGCGAGACGTCACCGAACGCTTCGCACGCGAAGGCTTTGTTGCAATTTGTCCTGAGCTGTTCCACCGGACGGCGCCTCACCAGTTCGAGGCCGGTTACGACGAATTCCCGAAGGTCGCCGAACACTATCAGGCCGTCACGCCCGAAACCCTGAAGGCCGATCTGACGGCCGCCCATCAGGCGCTCACGAAGCACGCCAAGGTCGATGCCTCAAAAATCGCGAGCATCGGTTATTGCATGGGCGGACGCGCGAGCTTTTACGCCAATTCGTTTTTGCCGCTCAAGGCAGCGGCCTCGTATTACGGCGGCGGAATCGCGCAGGGCTATCTTCCTTACGTGAAGGATTTCAAAGCACCGATTCTGATGTGCTGGGGCGGCAAGGATAAACACATTCTGGCAGAACATCGTAATGCGATCGAGCAGGCATTGATCGACGCGAAAAAACCGTATATCCAAACCGTGTTCAGCGAAGCCGATCACGGTTTCAACTGCGACGACCGCGCCGCCTACCACGAGCCCTCGGCGAAGGAAGCGTGGAAGCTGACGTTGGAGTTTTTTAGGAATCACTTGCGGTAGTGATCACCCTTCTTAACTGGCCTTGGATCTAGCGATATAATGCTGATCAAGAGCCTGGCGAAGATAGGTTTTGATGACCGCCTGACGACTGATATTGAGCTCGCTTGCGATCTTATCCAACTCCTCAAGCATGGATTCCGCGAAATCCACGTTCACCCGCTGAATTGGCTCTTTCATTGAACCTGAGTTTGAAAAAAAACTCGAAATATTTTTTCCGCGATCAGCCATATTCGCAATTTCGTCAGCGGACAATTTTCTTTTCGTTTTTTTAGATACTTTTTTCATAAAGCTTGATCTCCTCGCGAGTGGACTTCCAGAGAGTGATTAAATGATAAAATTCACCCTCTACATCTTCTCTGACTTCAAAGATCACCGAATACAATTTACCCTTCACCCAACCGATAGCGCGAAATTGCTCAGGATCGTCGTTCCGGTAATCCTCATAATAAGGATGCGTCCAGACCTCTTGGACTTCAAATGAGATTAAGGCAAATTCCCCAGCGCGCCGATCCCCTGAACGGCGCTCGAACTTTTGAGCGAGACCGGGAAGATCAATCGCCGCGTTGCCCCTGTATCGTCGATCACCAGCGAGTTGCCGGTGCAATCGTAATCGGTGGGCCAACCGGTTACGGCCGTCTCGGTCGAAGTGGCGGTGTTATAATCATAAATCCTCCAGTTCGACCCGTCGTCGGCGCAATAATACACACGATGACCGGAATAATCGATCGCAACACTTCGGATGGTCTTCCCGATGTTCAACCAAGTCGATTTTGTCGCTCCGGTGCCAATACCCAGTTTCAGGATTTTATTCGACGTCACGTCCGGAATCAAATACGCATCATCGTCCGAGTCATATCCCGCCTCAGGAAAATAAGCATTCACCTTTACCCCGTAGGCACAGGTTGAAGAGTCCACGCCCTCTCCACTACAGGTTGTACTCGTAGTGGTTCCCGAAACTCCCAATAGATGACTTTGCCTGAAGCTATCCAAAAGGTCATAGGCTTTCAAGACATGGTCGTAGTAAGGCGTCCCCGATGATCCGGTGAAGTCGATCAAAAGATGGTCGTTAATAGACCGAATGATGCCGTTGCTTGCATAGCGATCATCGCTGAAATCGATATTCGCACCGACGTCACCGTCGGAATCGATCACCTTGGCGCCGGAAGTGGAACCGGTCAAAGCCGACCAGGCCTGAGTCGATGAATTCTGACGGTATAAGACTTGAGCCGAGGATCCAGAACCGATCCCGGTATAGATCAAATCGCTAGTTCCGGGGTAGAAATCAAAAGTACTGCTCCGAACGTTCGTCGAGCTGATCGACATGGGGTCGGTTCCCGACAAGCCGGTGACGTCAGTCACCGTTCCACCGATGGTCATGCGCTTAATTCGCTGATTGCCGTTATCGGCGAAGACCAGTTCTTCCGTCGACGGATTGAAGCGAAGATTATTGATCCTTGCAAAGCGGGCGGTCAACGCAGCGCCGTTATAAAGCGGACTCTGACCAAAGATGGTCTGGACTTTTCCGTCTTCATCGACGAACCGAATTTGACCCCGATCGACGACGTACACTCGCCCCTCGCGGGTCACAAACGCGTCCGAAAGTTTCGATTTGCATTCGGTTGCCAATGTTCCGTCGTCGCAAGTCCCTTTGGTGGAAGATGCCGGGCCGTAAATCCTCACGTATTCATTCGTGGATTGATTGTACTGGTATAAACGCGAGCCATTGGCCTCGATCAGGTAAATCTTTCCGTCTTTTCCGGTGAACGTCCGGTAAATATGACCTTGAAACGCCATGGTCGGCGGTTCGTCGGCGACGGCCATATTCGTATTTTGAAGCGTCACCCCGCCATCGTCCAGCAAAGATGACGGAATCGAAAGCTGAGCAGAAACCGCAACGAAAGAGCCCAATCCACAGGCGGCATTCGATGTATTTGATTGGAACAAACGGTATTCCAAATGAGTGAAGTCGAGGGTATTGACGTCATAACTGAAAACAAAATCCGTCAAGTAGCATTCCGATGAATCGAACGAGTTCGCAGTGGAAAACGGCCCATTGGCGGCGTTGATCTTCAGCGTATAAACCTTGTCTTCGCTTACTTTGTAATAACGCACGCTCCAGTCCTGCGGTTTGGTATAATTCGATCCGGTGTAATCCGAGCGAAACACGACATCACCGTTCGGCATCACCGTAAAAACATTATTGAACCAGAGATAACCCTGCGGCGATTGGGAGGTGATTTCCAAATTTCTTCCGCCTTGGACGGTAAGTCCATCCTGGGTTCCTCCGCCTACGATCGTCGTTACCTTGTCGGTCGTCGGGTTCCAGCGATGGATGTACTGCTTGTCAAAAATGTACAAATTCCCGCTGGCATCCAGATCAATAAAGCCTGGTCCCTCTAATGTCACATTCGATCGCGACTCATTGTCATACGCGGTCGCAGTGCCGCCTTGCGGGAATAGCTGCTCGATCGAATTCGTGCCGGGGTCGAATTTCAAAATTCCGCGAGCCGAATCATGAAAATAGATCGTTCCTTCTTTCGAAACCGCGAGGCTACCGGCTGTCCCCTGCTGATCGCTTGAAACGTACTGAAGAATCACACCCTTCGGATCTCCGTCCAAGCTCATGTCGAGGTTCCCCGCGACCATCTCAAAAGGACTGGTATTATTCGGCTGGCCCGTCGCGATCCGAACCGATCCGTATTGATCTTCGACGATGACTCTGACTTTGAAATACGAAGAAGTCGGCGCACTCCACAGATAACACCCGGTAAATCCGTCGTCGGCATCTCCAGCACCGTCGGGCACGCATCCGTTGTTTCCGTCGGTCAAACCAGTCGCGCCCGAATCCGTCCAGTTCGCGGTGCTTTCGTCGGTCAGGTACTCGACGCGAATGCTTGAAATCGAATTCCCGCTCGGAATGTGACTCTTCCATTTGACGTACAAAGGATTCGATTGAACCGCGTTCGTATCGGTTGGTTGAAACGGAAGGCTCGGCGATTCGCTCGTCACTGATAAAAGCGAAGTGAGCGTCACCGCTTCGGGCTTAAGGTAAGTCGCGTTCACCGTCGAAACCGTCGAGACGTTCTTCGCCTCGTCGCGGACCCAGGCCGAAATCGCATAGGTACTCGAAGCGAATCCCAACGAAAACGAAAAATCGCTCAGGCTTAAAGTCAATGCGGGGGTCAGATCGATCCCCGGCTCGGTAACGGAATGCCAGCAGTCATCGCTTTCATCTGGCAGAGTCGTCGAGCCATATTTCAAGCAAAATGACATAATCTTGGTTTGAGAGTCGGTAGCTTCAAGAGCGATCTTGACGTTGTTGTTCGTCACTGACGGATTCGTCGTCACGCCATTCACCGTTAACGAGCCGCTCGTCAAGGCCGGCGCTTCCGAATCCATCGTAAAATCGGCGGTAGAGGCAGCCGAAGCCGTGTTCCCGGCGGCATCACTCACCGTGACTTGAATCCGGTAATGCGTTCCGTTCGCCGATGATCCGGCGGTCCAACTATACGGACCTGACGTGGTCTGAGCACTCGCCACCGTAGACCAACTTGCGCCGCTATCGGACGAGACTTCGATTTTTGCACTATTTGATTTTAATCCTGATCCGCTGTCGGACGCACTCCACTCGACTGATTGCGCCAATAACCCCGAAATGATTCCCCCGCCGGTCAAACTACTGAGAGCGATCGTCGGAGCCGTGCGATCCAGATCTACGGTCAATGACGACGAGGCCGAAACGTTTCCGAGCGCGTCTTGGGCAAAGACATAAAGCGTTTTGCTTCCGTCTGCGCTTGAGAGAGTAAACGAAATCGCGCCCGCAGTGGTCGAACACGTTTGCCATCCGGCTGCATCGAAGGCCGGAGCCGTACTCGTTTCTGAAACATAGATCTTCGCGCGATCGGTACAAGAAGCCACCGTCAGAGTCGCAGCCGTCGAGTTCGTCGGATTTGAACTGGCCAGCGTTACACTCGGCGCCGAAGGGGGACTCGAATCGATCGTAAACGCACTCGTCGTGGCCACCGCTTCGTTTCCGGATACGTCAACGGCAACGACCCTTAACTTCGCAGCGGTCGTGTTATCGGATGGAATGGTCCAGGCATGACTTGTCGCCGTATTGGATAGGATTGCGACATCGTTAAATGTCGTCCCATCAGAGGCGTATTGAAGTTTAAATGTATTTAGCCCCGAAAGCGCATCACTTGCGGAAAGACTGATGTTCACCCCAACTCCACCCCGATACGGGCCGCTGAGATCGGTAATACTCACCGTTGGTAAATTCGAATCGATCGTAAATGGGCCTGCAACGAGATCTCGCACGTTTCCGACGGCGTCGATTGCTTCGAGCTTTAGCTTCGCCGTTGAAACGTTATCGTTCGGAATGCTCCAGCTGAGGGTCGTTGCTGAAGTCGAAAGGGCTGTCCCCGCATCGTAAGTCGAGCCGTCTTCAGAATAATAAAGCTTCAGGCTAGTAATTCCAGAGGTAGCATCACTCGCCGTCCACGAGAGCGAATAGCTACCGCCACCTTTTAACATCGACACCATGGCCGGCGCCGTCACCCAGGCTAAAGCAGGTGCAACCGTATCCACCACCACCGACAAAGACTGCGCACTCGAAATATTGCCCGCATCGTCTTGGGCAAAAACATAAACAGTACGGCTCCCCTCGCCTGCCGAAAGGGTTTTACCGATTGCATTTGAAGCCGTCGAACACGTCTGCCATCCGGCGGCGTTGAACGCCGGAGGAGTGGCGCTTTCCGAAACGTAAATTTTAGCACGATCAGAACAAGAAGCGACATCAAACGTTAAGGCCCGCGAGTTCGAAGGATTCGCCGAAGTTAAGGTCACCGACGGAGTGCCAGGCGCAGTGCTGTCGATGCTGAAGACCGAACTGACGAGACTCGACGATACTCCCTGACGGTTCACGACCGATAATTTGATTTGACCCAAGACCGTATCCACCGCCGGAATGGTCCAGTCGTAAGACGACTGAAAAACACTCAACGACGACATCACCTGGTAAGTGCTTCCATCCGTCGTGTATTCTAGCTGGGCCGATTGAATCTCGTCCGGCAATTCGAACACCAGATGAACCGTTTCTCCGCCGTGCACCAGAGGAGTCATCTCGTTCAGCTGAATCGTCCGAGAAACGTAGCCAGGGTGAAAGCCCTGATCCACGACCGAACCGTTCAGGTTGTCGCTCAAAGGGTTGCATGCGGATAAACTCAATGCGGCGATCAGCAATGCCAGTGAACTTTTCATGCTTGGATCACTCCTTAAAACGATAAATCAGGTTAAAGATGAATTTTTTCTCAGTTTCATTCATCAACGAGGTGTCTTGGGAATCGATCACGTAATCCAAAGAACATTCGAACTTGTGTCTGAGATAAACCCCCAAGGCCCCATGAATGCCCGACTTGACGTCGTAATACGAATTCGATCCCGACATCAGCCAGCCCGCCTCGCCCCGAAGGCCGACCTCGGCGTTCGGTTTGGACAAAACGGCGTATTGAAGTGCGAGCGTCGGCGAAGCGATCATTTGCTGATCCACCGCAAGCTCCGTCAGACCGGAAGCATGGAAAAAAAGCCGGTTCCGCAGCCCGAAACTGAAGTCGGATTGAAACCGATCGGAAAGCCGTTGCGAAACACCCAAAGCAAAACCGCCTCGAACTCCGTTCAGATGATCGAACGTCGCATTTTTAGGCGGTTGCAGGCTATACCGTTCGAAATCGACCTTCGCCCAAAATGCGGTCTCGGCGTTCCAATGCAATTTCCAACCCAACTGGAGAGACGGCGAAAGAGTCGAAAGGATGATCGACTTACTGCCATTGGCCAGATCGGTAGCGTCGATCCGAAAGAAATCCATCCCCAAGCCCACCCAAAAATCGCCGCTCGTATCGTCCGCTTCAATGGCGCGAGATGCTTGAGGTTCAGACGCGATTTCACGTTCCGGCTGAGTCTGGCTTGAAGCAACGGGTTTATTTTCAGGAAGAAAAATTTTCTGACCGGGATAAATGAGATTTCCGTTCGATGCCGCAATGCTCGGATTCAGCGCTACTGCAGCGGCAAGACTTCCCTGATTTCCGTAAATCGGCGAATGTCCTTGTTTTTTCAAGATCCGCGAAAGGCTATCCCCCGCCTTCACGACATAGATCGGCGTCGCAAACACGAACGCCGGAATCAAAACTCCGATCACCACTTGGGTCATCCAGTCGATAATTCCATCAAATTTTTTTCTTTGACTCATCAATGTTTACCCCTAGTTACACTCCCGCAATTCAAATACCTATTATCGGGCATACTTACTATCGGGTGTATTAAAGAAAATCTTTAGGATGAAGATTGACTCGGATGCTCACGAATCATTGCGAAAGCTCGGCGAAAAAATCCGGCAACATCGATTGAACAAGGGATGGACTTTGGAAGAAGCCGAAGAACATGGTTGGCCGGCATGGCGGCACCTTCAAAAAATCGAGACCGGCAAAAACTTTACGGTCGCGACTCTCTTTAAGGTCTGTCAATTATTGAAAATCAAACCTTCGGACCTTTTGAAGGGAATCGAGTGAGCGGGATTTAACTCACGGCAAGTTGCCTAAGGCGCCCACCGCTTGAACCGCACCTGAGCCTTTCAACGAAACCGGGAAGATCAATCGCCGGTCGGTACCCGTGTCGTCGATGACCATCGAGTTCCCTACGCAATCATAATCGAGCGGCCAGCCCGAAGCTTTGGTCGTCGTCTCGGCCGACGTATCATAGACGTAAACCCGCCAATTCGATCCATCGCTTGCGCAATAATAGACGCGATTCCCGGCATAATCGATCGCGATTCCCCGAAAAGCCTGTCCCAAATCCAGCCACGTCGATTTCAAAGCTCCGATTCGCAAAATTTTGTTCGTGGTCACGTCGGGAATCAGGTAATCGCCGGTTCCCGAATCGTATCCCGCTTCGGGAGCGTATCGGTTGCTGATCGTGCCCAATGCGCAGGTCGCCGGATCCACGTTTTCTCCGCTGCACGTCGGGTTTCCCGATGTGGGTCCGACGATTCCGATGACATGGCTTTGGCGAAAGCTATCGAGCAGGTCATAAGCCTTGATGACGTGGTTGTAAAAACTGGGCCCGGTCGATCCGGTAAAATCGATGAGCAAATGATCGTTGATGAAGCGGATGATGCCGTTATGGGCATAAACGTCGTCGCTGAAATCGATCGCGGATCCGATCTTTCCGTCGGCATCCACCACCGCAACGCCTGACGCGGAACCGGTCAGGATCGACCAAACTCCGGTCGAAGCGTTCTGTCGATGCAAAACCTGGGTTTGAGTGCCGCCGCCGATGCCGGAATAGATCAAGTCGCGGGTTCCCGGATAAAAATCGAAAGTGCAGCTGCGCGGATCCGAATTGATTGCCAGCGGGCCCACCCCATTCAGGTTCACGACGTCACTCACCGAACCGCCGAGAGTCATGCGCTTGAGGCGAAGATTACCCGTATCCGAAAAAACGAGTTCGTTCGAAGAAGGATTGAAGCGAAGATTGCCGATCGCCGAAAACCGCGCGGTCAGGGCCGTATCGCTGTTGTAAAGCGGGCTTTGACCGAAGATCGTCTGCACGTTTCCGTTTTCGTCGATCATTCGAATCTGACCGCGATCGACGACGTATACTCTTCCCTCGCGGGTCACGTACGCGTCCGAAAGTTTGGAGTCGCATTGGGTTGCAAGCGTTCCGTCGTCACAAACCCCCTTCGTTCCGCTTCCGTAAATTTTGGTATCGGTGTTCGACGCCGGATCATATCGGTAAAGCGTCGAGTTATTCGCGTTCACGAGATAAATCTTTCCGTCTTTGCCGGTGAAAGAACGGTAAATATGGCCTTGCCAGTTGAGCGTCGGCGGTTCATTCGACGGATCGACGTTCGCGTTGGCCAGCGTCACGCCCGCGGCGTTCACGATGCTGGCGGGCACAGTCAGCGAAATCGTCGTCGCGCCGTAACTGCCCAACTGACAGTCGGGAAGCGTCGTACTATACCGGAACGGCCGGTATTCAAAATGAGTGAACGCGAGGGTGCTGACGTCATACGTGTAAGCGAAATTCGTGAGGTAACATTGCGACGGATCGAAGGCGGCATCGGACGAGGAAGCGCCGACCGACGCGTCCGCCTTGACGGTATACACTTTGTCTTCGCTCGTTTTGTAATACCGGACGCTCCAGTTTTGAGGGAAAGTATACGCCGTTCCGCTATAATCCGAGCGGAAAAAAAGATCGCCGTTCGGCATCACTGAAAACACGTTGCTATGCCACATGCTGATACTGGGGGCTTGCGCCGTGATGCTCAGATTTCTGCCGCCCGCGACGGTCGTCGCGGTCTGCGTGCCGCCGCCGATGATCGTCGTCACCCGGTCGGTCACGGGGTCGTATCGGTCGATGTACTTCTGATCGAAAACGTAAAGCCGGTCGTTCGCGTCCAGGTCGAGGTAGGCCGGATTTTTAAATACGACGTTCGTTCGGGGTTGATCGGAATAGGAATGCGCGGCGAGCGCCGAGTTTTGTGCGAAAAGAACACTCACGGAGTTCGTCGACGGATCGAATTTCAGAACTCCGCGCCCCGTATCGTGAAAATAAATGACTCCCGTTTTCGCGACCGCGAGGCTGTCGATCTCGCCGTACTGGTCCGAAGTTCCGTATTGAAGGATCACCCCGCGCGGATCACCATCGAGGCTCATGTCGAGGTTTCCGGCCAAAATCTCGAACGGACTCGTGTTATTCGGCTGCGCCGTCGCGATTCGGGTCGACCCGAACTGATCTTCGACCAGAATCCGGATCTTGAAATAACCCGAAGTCGGGGCATGCCAAAGGTAACACCCGGTAAATCCGTCATCGGCCGTGCCGCCTCCGTCCGGAGTGCATCCGTTCGAGCCGTCCACGAGTCCGGTGGCTCCGGTATCCGTCCAGTCCTCGTCCACCTCGCTCGTGAGATACTCGATGCGGATGCTCTGAATCGAATTGCCCGAGGGGACGTTGCTTTTCCATTTGATGTAAAGCGGCGCCGATGCGCTGAGGTTGGTGTTGTCGACGTCGATCGGAAGATTCGGCGATTCGGTCGAGACCGACAAAATCGAGGTCAAGCTCACGGCGTCGGGCTTGAGGTAAGTCGCGCTCGCCGTCGAAACGGACGAAATGTTTTGCGCCTCATCCCTCACCCAGGCCGAAACGGTGTAAACGCCCGAAGCGAACCCCAACGTAAAAGGATAAGCGGCAAGATTCAGCGTTTTCGCGGGCGTGAGGTCGATCCCCGGTTCGTTGACGGCATGCCAGCAATCGTCGCTCGCGTCGGGCTGAAGCGTCGATCCGTATTTCAGGCAAAAATGAGTGATGTTCGTCGTCGCGTCTTCGGCATCCAACGAAACGGCGACGGTGTTGTTCGTCACGATGGGATTCCCCGCCTGGCCGTTCAGCTTCAACGATCCCGAAGTGATCGCCGGAGCCGTCGAATCGATCGTGAAATCCGAAGCGGACGCGACAATGGCCGTGTTTCCGGCCTGATCGCTCACGCTCACCCGAACTCGATACTGCGTTCCGTTCAAGATGCCGGGCGACCAAGCATAACTCCCGCCCACGTTCTGCGCCGACGCGACTGCGGTAAAATTGGCTCCGCTGTCCGAAGAAAGTTCGATGACCGCGCTGTTGGGCTGAAGCCCCGAACCGGAATCAGAGGCTGTCCAGTGGACGGTCTGATCGTCCTGTCCCGAAATCAATTCGCCGCCGGCGAACGAGGTCAGCGCCAGAGCAGGCGGAGTGCGATCGAGAAGAACCGAGAGCGTACTTGCCGGCGAGCGGTTTCCGGCCGCGTCCTTCGCGTAAACATAAAGCGTATGAGTCCTGTCCGCGTCCGGCAGCAAAAAAAGAATCGCGCCCGAGGCGGTATCGCAGGTTTGCCAAAGCGTGGAGTTCAATGCCGGCGGAACGGTGTTTTCAGAAACCGCGATCTGCGAGCGATCACTGCACGAGGCGACACTCAAGGCACCATTGCGATCGTGGGTCACGCTCGATGAAGTCAGGGTAACGGAGGGCGCGCCAGGCGAGGTCGCATCGATCGCAAAGACGGAACTTTCTCGGCTCGATTCGATTCCGTCCTGACGAACGGCCGTCAATCGCATTTGACCCAACACCGTGTCGACCGAAGGCACCGTCCAATCGTACGAAGTCGCGAACGGGTCGAGACTCGAAACCAACGAGTAATGCTCGCCGTCCTCGGTAAACTCCAACTTTGCCGACGCGATCTCGGACGGAAGCTCGAAAACGAGACGGACACTTTCTCCGCCCCGAAAAAGCGATGCGAGGTCGTTCAGGCTCAAGGTGCGCGAAACGTAGCCGGGATGAAATCCGTCCTCGACCTCGGAACCCGGCAAATCACCGCCCAAGGGATTACACGCCGAAAGTAAAAACGTCGCCAGAATGAAACCCCCAAAAAATCGCATCTCGGATCACTCTCCCCAAAAATAACTCAGGTTCAGTAAAAACCTTTTTTCTCGTTCGGTCATGATCGAGCTGTCCTGAGAGTCCAAAACGAAGTCAAAACGGCACTCGAAGGCATGATTCGACGCCGGCGGATCGCGACGGATGAAAACCCCCACGTCGCCGTGCGTACCCGAGCGAACGTCGTAATCGGCGTTCGAAGCCGGAAGCAAGAGGCCGAATTCGCCTCGCACTCCGATTTCGGCCGATGGCTTTTTAAAAACTGCGTATTGAATCGCGACCGTCGGCGCGCCGATCGGAATGGAATCGACTGCAAGTTCGGTCGCACCGGATGCATGAAAGAAAAGGCGCTCTTGCAAATCCATGCGCAACAGGGCTTCAAGGCGACTTGAAAATTTTTGCGAAAGGCCGGCCGAGAATCCGCTTCGAAAGCCGGTCGAATGATCGAAGTCCGCGTTTTTCGCCGGCTGCAAGTGGTAGCGCTCGAAATGAGCGCCGACCAAGACGGCCGTCGAGGCATTCCATTGAAGCCGATATCCGAGACGTAGCGACGGCGAAAGCGTCGAAAGAATCGTTGAATGGCTTCCGCTCGTCAGATCGCTGGCGTCGATGCGAAAATAATCCAAGCCAAGCCCTAGCGAAAAGGAGCTGCTCACGTCGTCGACATCGGCGATGATTCGGTCGGGAGCGGACGAATCGCCGAGGCTGGGATCAGTCGGCCGGGCCGGTAACTCAATCCCGTCGCCCGGCAAAATCCGATCGCCATTACCGAGATTGCGATTCAGCTTCAGGGTTTTGGCTAATGCCCCTTCTTCTCCGTAGATGGGCGAAAAACTCAGCCTTTGAAGAATGCCTGAAAGCGTCTCGCCCTTCTGAACGACGTACAAAGGCGCCGCACTCACCGCAATGGCGGGAATGAGAACCCCCAACCCAAAGAGCAGAAGCGATCCCTGGAGTCGTCGAGGACTTCGGCCTTGGATAAAGATTTTGTCCACAATTTAATGATCGGTCTTTTTCGCGTTTTTCTCAATCTATGTGGCCGGAATAAATGGATTTTTTATAAATATCGATTATGTAAAAAGATTGCATTTCCGCATCACCTGCGTGGGGCACCCAACCCCCTAATGCGCCAACCGAGTCGTCTTCGACAGATAATAGTCGAAGTTGCCTTCGTAAGGCATGAGCGATCCGTGGTCGATTTCAAAAACCCGGGTCGCGAGCGCCTTTAAAAAATGTCGATCGTGGCTGACCATGACGACGGTGCCCTCGAATTCCTGAAGCGCCTTGAGCAAGACTTCGCGCGATTTAATATCAAGATGGTTGGTCGGCTCGTCCAAGATCAGAAAATTTACCGGCGTGGCCAAGATCGTGGCGAGCACCACGCGCGATTTCTCGCCGCCCGAAAGGATGCCGATTTTTTTCTCGACCTCGTCGCCACTGAAGTTGAATGCGCCCAGCAGGTTCCGCACGTAACCGATCGTCGCTTCGGGGATGCGATCCGAGATCTCTTCGAAGATCGTCTTCTTCGGGTCCAGCACGTCGAGCGCGCTCTGGCTGAAGTACCCCATCTTCACGCTCGCGCCGATGGTGCAGTTGCCCTCCGTCGGTTCGACCGCGTCGGCCATGATCTTGAGCAAGGTCGACTTCCCCGCCCCGTTCACGCCGACCACCGCCACCTTGTCGAGGCGCTGAATCTGTCCGCGCAGGTTTTCGAATACCAATTTTTCCGCGCCGTTTTCTTTGAGATAGATCTTTTTCAGATTCGCGAATTTAACGACCTCGTTTCCGCTTCGGGGCGCGGTCGGAAAATCGAAGTTCATCGTCCGCTCTTCGGGCGGAATCTCGATGCGCTCGATCTTTTCGAGCTTCTTCACCCGCGACTGCACCTGGGCCGCGTGCGAGGCGCGTGCGGCAAACCGCGCGATGAATTCTTCTTCTTTGGCGAGCATGTCTTGTTGTTTCTTGGCCGAGGCGAGCAGCTGATCGAGCCGTACCTGGCGCTCGCGCACGTAAAAATCGTAATTGCCGCTGTATTGGGTGATGGTCTTATTCGCCACCTCGATGATTCGGGTCACGACCCGGTTCATGAATTCGCGATCGTGGCTCGTCATCACGAGCGCGCCCGAATACTTTTGCAGCCACTCCTCCAGCCAGATGATCGATTCCATGTCGAGGTGGTTGGTCGGCTCGTCCATCAAAAGGACGTCGGGCTTCAGCGCCAAAATTTTCGCCAATTCGATGCGCATCTTCCATCCGCCCGAGAACGCCTCGACCGGACGGTGAAAATCATCCGGGCCGATTCCAAGCCCCGTTAAAACCTCTTTCACGCGCGATTCGAGTGTGTACCCGTCGCGGGCTTCGAATTCGAGCTGGTACTCGCCGTATTTTTCCACGACCGACATCATCTCGTCGTCCGAAAGTTCGCCCTCTAGGCCCTGAAGTTTGCGTTCGCATTCGGCGATCTTCTTCGCCAATTCCGATACCCGTCCGACGCCGGCCAGGACTTCCTCTAATACGGAACGCCCTTTCATCTCGGCCACGTCCTGCGAAAAGTAGCCGATCACGAGCTTGTCCGAAAACGTGACACTTCCGCCGTCGGTGCCTTCTTCTCCGGCAATAATCCGAAAAACGGTGGATTTTCCGGCCCCGTTCGGGCCGACGAGGCCCACTTTGTCGCCCGGGCGGACTTGAAAGCTCGCGTTCCGGTAAAGCACCTGCTCACCGTACTGTTTAGAGACGTTCGTGAAGTGAATCATGGAGAGCAGTTTACACGTGTCTAAATTTTATACAATTTCTAAATCATTTTCGGGGTCAGCTCTCATATCGAAGTTTTCGCATGGCACACCCCTTGCTCTATAGGCCATCAAATTGAATTAAGGAAAGAGAGAGCCCTATGAAAAACCTGATTTTTAAAGCCCTGAGCGGAGCAAGCCTGATGGCGGCGATCATGCTCACCGCATGCGGAACCAATAACTGTCCTGCCGGACAAACCATGTACAACAACGTCTGCGTTCAAAGCCAAAACGCCTACGGCGGAAACTGTGCTGCCGGCCAGCTGTACACTCAATACGGATGTCTGCAAACCAACATCAACGGATGTAGCGGCAACACTGCATGGTCACCGCAAATGAACTCTTGCGTGCCTGCCATCCAAAATAATACCGGATACGGCTATAACACGGGATACGGTTACAACACCGGTTACGGATACAATGGCTATAACACTGGCTACAATACCGGTTATAACTACGGTACCGGATACAACTACAACACTTGTCAAAACGGATACGTGATGACCCAAGCTTACGGATGTCTGCCACAAAGCGGCTGCCCTTACGGAATGGGATACGGACCGTTCGGCTGTACCTACTAATCTCAATCCAGCCCCCAGTCTTGAACGACGGGTCCTCATGCGAATGAGGGCCCGTTTTTTTTCACTTGTGGTCAAGAAGCTCTTTTAAGACGACCGCGTTGTTGTGCTCTTCGTCCTTGGCCGCGTAAACCAGGGTCACGGTTTTTCGCTTCGCCAACCGCGCCAGATCGGCCAGTTTTTCTTTCATCGCGGGCTTGCGCAATTCGCCGCGATAGCGGGTCCGAAACTCCTTCCACTTCGAAGGCTCGTGTCCGAAGGCTTTGCGGATCTCGTTGCTCGGGGCCAGGTCTTTGATCCAGTCGTCGATTTTCAGGTCGGTCTTTTTCACTCCCCGAGGCCAGAGTCGGTCGATAAGGACGCGATAGCCGTCGGTTCGGGTTTCCGGTTCGTAAGCGCGTTTGATCTTGATCATGGTTCCAGTATAAACCCCTTGCGGGCGTTTTGAAATCCGACCGGTTTCAGGTGCGTAATTGGGTGCGTTTGACGATCCGTTGCTTTTGAGAAAAAAACTTCTCCAACGCGGCCCCCATCTCTTCGTAATTCTGGGCCGATTGTAGGCGTCCGTGCAGATACTCACCGTATTCGATCCAGGGCTTGGCCTGGGTGATCAAAAACAGAATGCGCCGCCGCCCGTCCTTCTCGGAATAAAACCGGACGCACTCGGCCAGCACGGTCTTTAAAAACTGCCCGTACCACTCGCCCTGAGTTTCGGCGTCGGGTTCGGGCTCGTTCCGGATCAGCCAGGGCTTCGCCATCATCGCCCGACCGATCATCACGCGATCACAGCCCGTTTCTTCGAGCATCTCGCGCGCGTCTTCGTGGCATTGAACGTCGCCGTTCCCGACGATCGGTTTCGAGAATACCTTTTTCAAACGCGCAATCACGTTCCAGTCGGCGTCGCCCCGGCGCTTTTGCTCGGCCGTGCGCGGGTGCAGAGTGATCCACGAGGCACCCGCGTCGAACAGCCCGCCGATAAAACGCTCCAGATAGGCAAAATCGCTTTTTTCGCTTCCGGCCCGAAGCTTCACCGACACCGGGACCGTCGCATTCCGGACCGTCCAGCGCACGATCTCGGACGCGTATTCGGGGTCGCCCATCAGGGCCACGCCGTAATTGTGCCGAAGCGCCTTCTTCACGGGGCAGCCCATGTTGATGTCGATCGCGCTCGCTCCCCAGGATTCCAGGCGGGGGACGGCTAGGCGGATGAATTCTTCTTCGTTGGCCAGAAGCTGCGGGCATAGCCCCGCCTCGTGGTCGTAAAAGTAGGTCTCGGGGTGTTCGTTCACGTGCTCGGACGGAATTCGCCGCGAATTCAACATCTCAGTCGGCCACAAGGCCCGTCTGTCTGCCTTCAGAAAGCTCTGCACGCCTTTTCTGACCGCGTAATGGGTCAAGCCCACCATCGGGGCCAGCAGCATCGGATTGGGCGAAAGGCGGTCGAGTTCGGTCAGGGCCGGTTCGGGCATGAGGAGGGATGTATCACCGCCCCGGACTTCTGACAATGCCCTCGTTTGATGCCCTTTTCGACGGATTTCATTGATTTAATTTTTACACAAATATTATTTATAAATTGTCTTCTCGCCGGTTCCTTGCTAAATTCCGATTCCAACTGCCACATCATTTATCAATCTAAGGAGTCCGTGATGAAAATCACTTCATTGCTTTTACTGCTGGGCTTTGCCGCCCCTTCCGCGCACGCGAGTTGCGGGGAGCTTATGTCAAACTTGCTGGCCACCCATCTGGCCACGGCGCCCGAATTGTCGACGCTGTTGCTGGATTACGAAACCCGGATCGACCGGATTTTGTGGAACAACAAAGACGCTAAAAAATCGTTCAAACAACGCGGCGACGAAGCCACCGCTCAGATCAACGGCATCCGTGACGATCTCGACGCAGAGACGTTTTACACCGGCAGCCTGATTCCTGCCCACTATGACTGCAACGTTTTCGCCGAACTGGATCGCGCTCAGAATTACTCTTCGCACTACTCGTTCCGCTTGCTGAATGCACAGCTGACGAAAACCAAAACCGCGCTGCATCGCTATCGTCAGTCGCTCAACTCGAGAAAGGCGAAGTAACATGAAGACTTTAAAATTGATGTTAGTCCTCGTCCTCATGGTCGGTATCGGTGAAGGCTGTAAAAAAGAAGTGACCGGTCCGGCCTGTCAGTCCGGCGCGAACACCGAATACCAAAAAGGCATCACCGACGCCAAAACCGACAACCAAGCCGACTACGAACGCGGTAAGGCCGATGCGGGCGCCTTAGGCTACGACGACGGCGAAGCCGACGCGAAACAAGACGCGTACAACGCCGGCTATCATTCGTCGCAAGGCTACGACAAGGGTTACAACGAACAGTATTCGATCGGCTATACTCAAGGCCACAGCGATCCGAATGCAGGCCCGAACGGAGCTTACGACGGCGCCCACAACGGAGCAGCCGACGGTCAAAGCGCAGGCGCTTCGGACGGTTCCAACGACGGCTATAACGATGGTTACAGCGAAGGATCCGACGACGGATACGACGATGGATATGACGACGGCTACTACGCCGGTTACGAAGACTCCAACGTCGACAGCTGCGGACTCTCCGACGAAGTCAACGGCGAGGCCAGGATCTCAAACACGCCTTCGACCGCGATGATGGCCAAGGTCAAAAAATCGGAATTCCCGGCCGCCTGCGAAAAACTGGGCTACGACCAAACCCGCGATTCGCAAGGATACTACAACTCCGGTTATGCCGACGGACAAAAAGGAAACCCTGATTACCAGAAAGGCTACAACGATTATAAAAACGATCCGACGAGCTTTCAAAACGGTGTGAATCAAGGTTATGCCGACGGGAAAGCCAAGGGCTTCGCGGACGGAAAAGCCAAAGGCTATCAGGACGCTTACAACGTGACCTACGGCCCAACCTATAGCAGCGCCTACAATGCCGCGTACGACAGCGCCTATAACAACGCGTACTACACGAGTTGGGACAACGGCTACTCGGACGGCTACAACACCTACTACGATTCGGGTTACGACGACGGATACGATGACGGGATGGCGGACGGCTGTGCCGACCTCGCCGCCTACTACGGAGTCACCGCCGCGAGAGCGTCGAACACCAACGCGAAGGTCAAGAGTAGCGTCCGGACTCACGGCAAGAACTACAAAAAATCCGACCACTACGTCAGCGCCGTGGCTGCGGTGAAAAAAGCGACTGCCGCCAAACGAGGATCATTCGCCTTCCGTGCGAAGGACAAGATCCTGGGCGGAATCGCGGTCCGCACGTCCAAGACCAATGCGATTCGCCAAAAAGTGCGAAACAGCATCGGTTTGGTCCACTGGAACGCCCAGGCCGCTTCGAAAGGCAACACAAACTGGCAGCGGCAGATCCCAGCCCGTCTGAACTATCAGCCTTTGCGGAAGTAAAGACTGACGAGCGCGAAGACAACCAGAACGGCCGTCACTGACGGACCGGTCGGAAGATCCTTCGCGAACGAAACCCAAAGTCCTAAAAAGGTGGCGATGGGGCCGATCAAAAGGCTCCACGCCACCGTTTTTTTGAGGTTCCGGCTGAAGCGTAACCCGCAGTACGCGGGAATCACGAGGTACGCGAACGTGAGCAAGGCCCCGCTCATGCGGATGCCGACGACGATCACCGCGCCCAACATTAGATAAAACAACCCCTGCCAAAACGTGCTCGAAACCCCGCTCGTCGACGCCATCTCGGGGTCGAACGACGTAAACAGAAAAAAGCGGAAGAAAAACAAAATCGCCGCCACCGCCGGAATCGACACGAAAAACGACTGCCACAGCTGTTGGTCGTTCACCGTCAGGATGTTCCCGAACAGCACGTTCATCAGATCGACTTCGCCCGCCGGGTTTTTCGCGATCATCAGAACCGCCGAAGACGACGCCAGCAAATACACGATTGCGATCACCGCCTCGGGCGGAAAACGGCTCGTGCGACGGCTGGCGAAGGCCAGTAAAAACGTAGCGGCAAGCGTGATCACCACCCCCGTCACCGAGGGGTTCGTCCCCAACAGAAAAGCGAGCGCCACCGCCGCCGACGAGACTTCAGCCAGCGACATGCTGATGAAGATGATCCGCTTTAAGACGACGAACAGCCCCAACAGCCCCGAAGCAATGCTGACCAGCACCGACCCGAGCAGCGCCTTTTGCATGAAATCGATTCTGAGCCAATCCAAGCCGAACGTGTGCAGAAAACTCATAACGCCATCACCACCGTTTTACCCTGCACCGACGTCACCGCGATCTTCGTGCGGTACAGCTCGGTCAGGTGTTCGGACGTGAGCAGCTCGTCCGTGGTTCCAAATTCGATGCGGTCCTCTTTAATCAAACCCAGCTCGGTCGCATACTGGGCCACGACGTGAAGTAAGTGAGTAACGATGATCACCGTCATCCCCGACGCATGAATCGCCCGCACGGTTTCCATCACCGAGGCTTCGCTGACGAGGTCCATCCCGTTCGTGGGTTCGTCCAGAATCAGCACATCCGGCCGCGAGACGATCGCGCGAGCGAGCAACACGCGCTGCTGCTGGCCCCCCGACAATTCGTGAAACAAAAGGGGCGCCTTCTCTCCCAAACCCACCTTTTGAAGCGCCTCGAAGGCTTCCTTGCGATCGGAATCCGAGATCCGCTTCCATGCCGATTTCGTTCCGTAAAGCCCCATCAACACGATTTCAAGCGCGGTCAAGGGATATAACGAGTCGATCACGTTCCGCTGCGGGACGTAGCCGTAGCGCAGGTTTGCGTCGGAGTGCAGTCGTCCCGAAAGCGGTTTGATCCAACCCAAGATCGTCTTCAACAAGGTTGTCTTGCCCGATCCGTTCGGGCCCACGATGCCTAAGAAATTTCCGCGACGGATTTCGCCGTTCACGCCCTTCAGCACCACGCGTTTGCCGTAGCCCAGATCGAGGTTCTCGAATCGAATCATTTCTTCAGCGCCTTTTCAATGTGGCTCACGTTGTATTCCATGAGCTGGATATAAGTCTCGGTACCGGGAACGCCTTCACACAGTTGCGGAAGCTTCAGCACCTTGGCCCCGGTCTTCTTTGCGATCAGGTCGGGATGCGCCGACGGATAATAAGGCTCTTGAAGGATCAGAGGAATGTGATCGCGCTTCACGAGCTGAATGATCTCTTCGGTATGCGAGCCCGACGGCGGAATACCGGGCTTCGGTTCGATCTGACCCGCGACGACGAAATGAAAATGGTTCGCGAAATAATTCCAACTTTCGTGGAAGGTGACGAGCTTCGTCCCGGCGTATGGCTTCAGCCGCTTTTGCCAGTCTTGATCGGCCTTTTTCAGCTGCTCCAAAAACGCCTTGGCGTTTTTCCGGTAATCCTCGGCGTGCGAAGGATCGACCTGAACGAGACCGCCCAGGATGTTCTTCACCATGATCGGCACGTTGTACGGATCGAGCCAGTAATGCGGGTTGCCCTCGGGGTGCACGTCGCCCAGCTGAGCGGTCACCCGCACCGTGGGAAGACCGAGCACGTGAATGCCGGGGTTCGCATACACGGTCAGGATGTCGGCATTGCGCGAATTCTCGATCAAGGGTTTCGCCCAATAATCGAGCTGCATTCCGATGCTCACGTACATCTTGGCCTTAGCGATCGTCATGATGAAACTCGGACGGACCTCGACGAAGTGCGGGTCTTCGGTGCCGCGCCCGATGCTTTTCACGTCGACGAGATCGCCGCCGATGCTTTCGGTGATCGACTTGAGCGGCGTGATCGAGGTGATCACTTCGATTTTTGCGTTCGCTCCCGGCGCAACCGCCAGGGACAAACCTGCGAACAGAGAGAAAATCAGCGGTTTCATCGTCATATCGTTTGCCTTTCTATAATGCCATGTGCGGCTGGTGCGGCCCCACGGTGAAGTCGAGTTGCAACCAGATCTTGTTTTCCCAGGTGTTCGAACCCGGCAACTCGTGCCGCGCGTATTGCACGCGAAGGTAGTTCGTCTCGGTGGGATAGAAACTTAAAATCGCCGAGTACTCCCTCTCGTCGCCCGGATAATTCGTGTTCGCGGCCGGATCGTGTGTTTGATCGTACCGGACCCCGGCGCGCCAGCGCGGCGAAAACTGCCAGCCTAAGTAATCGTAAAACCCGTAACTGTCGAAGGCCCCGCTTTGGAACGGGTTTTCATGGCTGAAGCTCACGCCATTCAAGAACGTCAGCGCGTTCGAATACGGGTTCGGCGCGTAGCGCACCAGAAAATCGGCGAGGTAAATTCGGGTCAGGCTTCCGTCCGAAAGCGGCGCGAACACGCCCGAGGCATTGACGTTCAGGTAGGTCTTGTCGTTCAAATCCCACGAACTCATCAGGTGCAGATTCGTCACCATGCTTTTTTTATCGCCGCCGTAAAGCGCGGTCGTATTGGCGTCGTCGTTGTTGTTCACTCCGTAAGTGCCACTCAGGAGGACGTAATGATCCCACGGGTTCGGGACGATCCACGAAAGATTCGCTCCGACGGTCTTGAGCCCCTCCTCTCCGAACAGGTGCTGCAACACGAGCGGACGATCGACGAACGGAATCGCGTGCTGGTGAAGCGGATTCAAGGTTTCGGTATCGACCAGCATCTTCCCGAGCTTCAGGTCGAACGATGCCGGCAGTTCGAAAATATCGGTATTCGCCTCTTCGACATCCATATCGCCGTCTTCGCCGAACGAGACGACGAAGGTTCCCTTGGCATAAGGCGAGACGTATCCCACGCCGTCGATTTCGATTTCGCGCAAGTAAACCGGGCGATGAATGGCGTCGCCCACCTGATACAGAGCCGCGTGATTCCCCGCAAGAAAATCGGCGACGAAACTGATGTCGGGGTTGGGGTTCTGGATGACGTTGGTCTTTGCGTCCGTCGCGCTCAAGTCGATATCAAAAGGATCGGCGTGCGCTAAACCCCCGAAAAACATTGCGAAACAAACGATCCAAAGCATCGAACCCCCTGACTTGAATTCGTTCACTCTAATCAAATGCAAATTATTTGCAAATATTTTTTGCTTTCCCGTCCCGTTTCCATTAAACCCACTCTTATCTCAAGGGGGAATTCTTATGATCACCATCACTCGTTCGGCCACGATCGCTTTCACCGTTTTGCCGTTACTCTTGATCGCCGCGTGCGGCAACGACGGCACGTCTCAACCCCGCGACCCGCAATCGGCGGTTCGCATGACCGAGACCCGCACCACGCCTCAACCGGCATTGAACCCCGACGCCCCAGCGATGAAGCTTCCCGCAGGGGTTGAAATTTCCGTCACGACGCCGGCGACCCGCGCCCGCAACGGACTACCCGCCATCGCCGAAAAAACGGTGTCGCTCACGCGCTTTCAACGCACGCTCGAATCGACTTACCTTCGAGTGCACGTCAAGCTCCCTTCGACCGAAGCCGATGGAACACTCAAACTCATGCAAGCAGGCGACGTCCTTCGCATCGCACGCGCGGATGCTTCCGAAAAATCTGGCGCAGGCGAGTTTGATTTGAACTTTTACACGCCCCAACTCACGAAAGACGAACGGGCGGCCGGCTTCGCGCGGGTCAATTACGAGCTGGTTCTGAGCTCCGGCTCGGGCGCGGATTCGCTTCGCATTCCCTTCAGCCTCACGATTTACGATCAATACCAACCGAGCGACGTCGTGCCCGATTCGGGCGAATGCCTGATCTATCACACGCCCGAGCGGGCGTCGGGCTGTTATCAAAACCGCACGCGCACGACTCAAGAAATCGTCTTTAACGACTCGATCACGCAAAGCCACGAGACCGACGTCGATTTCAGCGGCGGGATCTCGATCCCGATCAGCATCGTTAGCCTTTCGTTCGGCGCCGATCGCACGACCGTCAACGGTACCGAGGTTTCACAAGGTTCCGAGATCCACTTCACGAACTGCATCCTGTGCTCGTCGATCATTTACCGTCAAGAAGTCGAAAGCATTCGCAAGGGACAGGTCTACCGCGTGATGGTCGACGGCTCGCTCGTGCTGGCCGGGACTACGACCGTGACGAGCACCAAGGTGGCCTACGAATACACCTCGACCGGGTCGGAATCGGAAGATTACAACTGCGACATCCCGAGCCGCCTGCCCGTCGGCTATAGCCCGGGTTGCGCGAAGTGAAACCCTTCGTTTGGCCCTTCTTTTGGGCCGCGCTCTTGATCGGAGCGCTCTCGGCCTGCGGCCCCGATGCCGAAACCGATTCGGTGAATTTGCCGGCGACCCACTTTCGGGTGGCTTCGCACTCCGCGCGCTTTCATCTGTATCGCTATCCCTTACCGGGTCTAGCCCCGAGCGCGATTGCGCCGATCGATCTTTTTGACCGAGGCATCGACGATCTCGTCGTGGCCAATGCGGGCTCTTCGACCTTGAGCCTGTACCGAAATCGCGGCGACGGAACGTTCGAGGAGTTCTCGGAGCTCGATTCGTGCCCAGGCGGCGATTCGGTCAGCGCCGAACCCTTGACCGGAAGCGGTCATGACGACATCCTCGTCACCTGCCAGAGCGCTTCGATGCTTTCGCTCTTTACGGGCGACGGACACGGAAACTTCGTCCGTCACGACCTCACCGTCGGAGCAAGCCCGATCGGCGCGCAAAGCGCTCCGCATTCCGAAACCTCGTCGACGCCGTATCTCGCTGTTCTTTCGGATGCGCCGTCGGCACTCCAACTTTGGTTCAACCACGGCAACGGCCGTTTCGTCCACGAGCGCGATCTTACCGTGCCGGGCGCGCCCTCGCAGTTTTTGGCCGACACCTTCACCGACGACGGGCAGATCAGCTACGCCGTCGTCAGCGCGGCCCATTCGGCGTTCAGCGTGTTTCTCAAAAAAGGACAGAGCTATGAACGCACCGACTATTCGGCCCCCGAAGCGGCCGACAACCTGGCCACGATCGACCTGCAAGGCACGGGTTTCAATGACCTCGTGATCGGAAGCTCAACCCGCAATACCTTTCGCATTTTTCACAACGACCGCACCGGGCACTTTCCGACGAGTGATGAATACTCGGTTCCGGAAGGCCCGGGCAGCGGGTTCGGCACGAGCCATCTGCGAGGTCAGCCTCAAGAAGAACTCCTGACCGAAAGCGCGGTCACGGGCGATTTGATTTTTTATCCCCATCTGGGGAACGGCAAGCTCGGAGCGCCCGAGATCATTCACGCAGGCAGCGCGCTGACGGGCCTCGTGACCGGAAGATTCATTCACCATTCGGACGACATGGACGCGGCGATGATCGACACTCAAACGAGCGAACTGGTGATTCTTCTAAACGAGCGCGCGGATTTTTAATTAATCCAGATCGTCCCCGCCTCGGGCCCATTCGCCGGTAATCCGACAAGTCAGGAAGGCTTTCATGTAGCCATCCAGGTCTCCGTCCAGCACCTGATCGGCGCTCGACATCGTAAAGCCCGTGCGGTGATCCTTCACCATCTTGTACGGATGGAGCACATAAGAGCGGATCTGCGAACCCCATGAGATGTCTTTTTTGGAGTTCTCGATCGCGTCGAGTTTCTTTTTCTCTTCTTCGAGGTGGCGCTCGTACAGGCGCGAGCGCAAAACCTTCATTGCCAAGTCTTTGTTTTTGATCTGCGAGCGTTCTTGCTGACAGGTGACGACCAAGCCGGAAGGAAGGTGCGTGATCCGCACGGCCGAATCAGTGGTATTCACGCCCTGACCGCCCTTTCCGCCCGCGCGGTAAACATCGATGCGAAGATCGGCGGGGTTGATCACGACTTCGAAATCGTCGTCGATCTCGGGCGTGACGAACACCGAAGTGAACGAGGTATGCCTTCGCGCGTTCGAATCAAAAGGCGAGATGCGCACCAAGCGGTGCACGCCGGCCTCGCTTTTTAACATGCCGTAGGCGTTCGAGCCGTTGACCGTAAATGCGACGTTCTTGATCCCGGCCTCTTCGCCCGGAAGCACGTCGAGCACTTTGACGTCATAGCCGTGGTTCTTGGCCCACATCGTGTACATGCGATAAAGCATCGAGGCCCAGTCTTGCGATTCGGTCCCGCCCGAACCCGCGTTGATCGTGACGATCGCGTTGCGGGCGTCGTTCGGCTCGGAGAGCATTTTTTTCAGCTCGGTCTCGTCGAATTTTTGGGCCAGCGGCGCGATCATGTCCGAGGCCTCGCTCAAAAGACTCTCGTCTTTTTCTTCTTCGGCCATCTGGAACATGGTCTCGGCGTCGTCGTAGGCGCGCTCGAGATCTTTAAACCCGTTCACCTCGGATTCGAGGCGGGATTTCTCTTGCGTCAGCACTTTCGCTTTTTTGTTGTCTTGCCAGAAGCTTTCTTGGGTCTCTAGGTGAGAGATTTCTTCGATTCGTCGAGTTTTGAAGGCGAGGTCAAAGCGACCCCCGAAGGAAGTCGAGTTTTTGTTTCATGTCGGCCAGGGTCTTGCGGATTTCGAAGGCTTCGAGTTTGCTCATTGCCTGAAAGACTATCGAAATTGCAGGCAGAAATCAACCCAAGACCGGATCGCCCGACGAAGTCGTTCCGGCGGGCCGATCGTAGAGCGAACGAGGCGCGCACGCATTTTCGGGGGTCGCTTCCTTCACTTCAAAAATTCCGCGCAGTTGATGGTCGATGACCTGATAAGAACGACTGCCGCTCGAAGACTGAATGATCCGTAGTCCGAACCATTCCCGACGATAGGTCGTCTGACTGTCGCTTTCAAACACGTTCGTCGTCGTGGTTTGAGTCGTAGTGCCGGTCAATTTGCGCACGACCGCAATCCCATTCCATCCGCAAGAGTCCTTCAAGCGTTCGAACGCATCGGCGCGCTCGTAAGCCAGCGGAGTTCGGACCCTACCCCGATAACGAAGCGTGGCCCCGTCATCGCCGCTGATTCCGAAACAATCGGCTTGGCATTGCCAAACCGTGGGGTCGGACGGAGCCTGGGCCCTTGCCGCGCCGGCTGCCCCTAACAACGAAAGACACAGTAGTGTTTTCAATAAATTCATTTTTACTCCGCTTCTTTCACGCTAAACGGTAATTTCAGGTAGTCCTGATCGAACTGATAGCTGGCGACGGCATTGATCAGATCGTTGTAGCGGCCCCAGTCTTTATTTGAAGTCAGGCATCGGACCGTGATCGACTTTCCGTCCGCAAGGGGGATGACTAGATCCTGATTCACCAATTGATTAACGTTGTTCAGATAGGCGGAATAAGCAGCGACCATCCCTGAAACGCAAGCCTGCGACTGACAAACATTCAAAAGGGTCGTTTTCATATGACGATGAATCGTATCCTTCACGGCGGGCAATATTCGTTCAGGGTGATACCCGTCGTTGTAGCGATAAGCGCTAGGATAGGTCCAATATTCGCTATATTCATTTTCGACGTTCGAACCGCTATACATTTCCCTCGTGCCATCAAACCAAATCAACTGAAGGCTCGAAGATCTCCTTTTATTGATTAACTTCAACGATTGAATCACCCACGACGGTTCCACCAGATACAGCTGAGCCAATGCCGCTTGAAAAGCGGAGGCCGCCGCATTGACTTGAATCGAAAGCGACTGAAACAAGCCGATCAAACGTAACTTTTTTTCGCCCGCAGAGATCGAGGTTTCCCGCACGAGCGCATTGTATCGATCGATCGATTTGGATAACGGACCTTGCACCATGAAGTCCATCGTCTGCTTGAACCGGGTCAGCTTTTGACTGAACTTAGCCTGCAGAATGGGGCCCGAGCGGGCATAATCGGCACTGGCAGAGAACTCATCGGCATGGTCCTCCGATATTCGGTTAATGAGTCCGTTCACGTAATCGCGAGCTTGTTCGACTTGCGCCTTCGACGACAAGCCTGTCGGGGTTTGCGCCATCGCGCCGGTACCGATCAAAAAGGCTATGATGAACAAAATTTGTGCTTTCATGGTTTACTCCGCCCCTTTCACGCTAAACGGCAATTGCAGGTAGTCCTGATCGAACTGATAACTGGCGACGGCATTGATCAGACCGTTGTAGCGGCCCCAGCCTTTATTTGAAGTCAGGCATCGGACCGTGATCGACTTTCCGTCGGCAAGAGGGATGACCAGATCCTGATTCACCAGTTGATTAATGTCGTTCAGATAAGCGGAATAAGCAGCGACCATCCCTGAAACGCAAGCCTGCGACTGACAAGCATTGAAAAGGGTCGTTTTCATGTGACGATGAATCGCACTGTTCACGAACTCGCTCTGTTCTGAACCAATATATTCCGGATAGGATCTGAAGTAGCTTGTATAAAAGAATTCACCCATTTTTTCCTTCACGCCGTCAAACCAAGTAAAAGTTATTTTACCTCTCCGATCGACCGCTACCGACTGAAGCACCCACGACGGTTCCACCAGATAAAGCTGAGCCAATGCCGCTTGATAAGCGGAGGTCGCCGCATTGACTTGAATCGAAAGCGACTGAAACATACCGGTTAAGCGTAACTTTTTTTCGCCTTCCGAGATCGATTCGTCCCGCACGAGCACATTGTATCGATCGATCGAACTAGCCAGAGGGCCTTGCACCAGCACGTCCATCGTCTGTTTGAACCGGGTCAATGCCTGACCGAATCTGGCCTGCAAAGCAGGACCGGAACGGGCATAGTCGGCGCTTACCGCGAATTGATCGACAGAGTTCGCCGATATTCGATTGATCAGTCCGCTCACGAAATCGCGAGTCTGTACCACTTGCGCCTGTGACGATAAACCGCTCGGGGTTTGCGCCAACGCGCTGGTTCCGATGAATAAAACCGCAATCATTAAACTGTACTTTTTCATAACCTATTTCCTTTATGACTCAGTTGCGGTCGGGTAACCGGCGAAATTCATCGGTATTGAACGAATAAACTGAAACTCCATAGACCAGATATCCATAAGCGTTGTAAGTACCGTTGATTTCGACCTTTTTTCCGTCGGCTAACGTGATCGTCAATGTCTGATCAATTTGATGCCTCACGCTTCCAAAATAAAGCGAATAATCCGCAATCATACTGCTTTGACATTGCTTGGTTTGGCAAACCTCACTTAAGGTTTTCTCGATCTGTTGATTGATGACGGCGTTCTTACATTCGTCATCGCCTTGATGCGAACACTTCGACTTCACCACACTGCCATCAACAAAGGTGAATTTAAGTCCGCCCCTCCTCCAGCGATTGATATGACTGATCTGCCAGCTCGGTTCGATCCCGTAGAGACTCGCTAAAGCCGCTTGATAGCTCACCGTCGCGGCACGAAGCTGGACCTGCAATGCTCCGAACTGACCTTCCAGTCGCGCCGCTTTCTCTTGGTCCGAAATTGAATCGTTTTTCACCAAGTTATTGTATTGGTCGATCGCGATTCCGAACGACCCCGACGCCAGAACATTCATCGCGTCCATGAAATGACCCAATTTTTCAGAAATAGCTTTTTGCAAATCAGGACCTGCCTTTGCATAGTCATGGCTTCCCGAAAACCGCGTACTTTGATCATTGCTCGTCATCTGGTTCAATAACGAACTGACGAAGTCACGCGTCTGGGTGATCTGGGTTTGGGAAGGAACCGGGGTTTGCGCCATCGCGCTCGTTCCGATCAGTAAAATACCTGCTATCATCAATTTGGTTTTCATCTTTTCTCCTTATTCTTCGTCAACCTGAAAGCCGAGATGGGATTGGTTAATCAGTTTTCCAAGTAAATCCGCATATTCGTCGCTATCTTCGGCGCGCAAGCGATCGATGATTCCGACCATGGCCGAACGGTAAACCGCCCGCAGATTTTTGATCGACGCCTGGGTTTCGCCTTCGAACGGTGATTTCAATCCCTGCATCTGTGTCTCAAGCCGCGAAAAGTCGAAGGCGTGAACGAAGCCGTCGCCCTGCTTCACCAGGTTCAACCACGATTCGGGCGACTTCACTTTCGAGGCCGCGACCAAAATGCGGGCGTATTGCAGCAGGTGCGTTTCGGCATCGTCGCTTTTCAGCGCCGTGAACGGCGATTTCACTTCGAGGGCGTAACGGAAACGGGGTTTGATCGCGGGATTCCCCGAAATCCAATCGAGTTCTTTCGAAACCACCACTCGGTCTTTTCGAATCGAACCCGTGACTCCGGCCAAGCCGTTGTAAAACCGATCGATCAATCGAGTCACCGCTCCGTTTTCGAGCGATTCGGGATGCTCCATGATTCGGTCGATCGCACCCGGCGAAGTCAGACAGAACAGATCGACGTCAAACCGTTCGCTCCGCTGGCTGCGCAGCTCGCTCAACACCGCTTCGTCTTGAACGATGCAAAACTCGCCGAAAAGTTCGTTTTGAAGATGTGCTTTCGCCGCCTCCACCATCGCGGCGTCTAAAGGTGGAAGCACGTTCAGGTAATCGAAATCGCGCTTGCGAAGCAGCTCGGCAACCGTGATCTTGCGGCTCAAAAGCATTTCGCGACGGCCTTCGTACGATTCGAACAGATACGACAGAAATTTCTGGTCATAGAAATACTGCGCGCTGCTCGGCACGTTCAAATCGCTTTTACGAAGCGCCACTTCAAACGACGCGGTTTCGGACGGCACCCCGTCGATCGCGCCGATGGCTTTGACGATCGAAAACAGATGCTCGTAATAAGTCTTGGAGTCCAATCTTCGCGGCATGAACGAATGAAGCGTTTCGTGGATCACGAACAGCGCCTGGTCTTGCGGGCCGAATTCGGCGAAGCGGTCGGCCTGAACGTAAACCTCGTGAGCGTCGCGAACGCGAAGCCCGACGGGAACCGTCTGCGGGGTCCGATAAATCAGGATCGTCCCCGACCCGATTTCGTTCGAATACATCGCGCTCGCCGACTGGTTGATCTCGGCATGCGTCCAGCAAAAATCAAGCGACTTGATCTCGCGCTTCAGCATCAGCTCGAAGTACCAGTTGAGCACCTTGATCTTTTCGAGCCGCGATTGCAGCTCGGGCATCGAATCCAAAAGCGCCTCGCCGTTTTGCCAACGACACGTACCCGGATCGACCAGATCGCGCAAATGCAAATGCCCGTCTAAAGAGACGCCTTGGCCGCCGCCGCTGGTTCCGTTGCCCTGGGCATACGCCGTCGAAGCCATTCCGATCCCGACCGCCCCGAGGACGGCGATCGCCTTTAATGCTGAATCGAGTTTCATGAGTTCTTTTCCTTTTTCTTGGTTTTGGAGGTGGTTTTGGGGTTTTGGGTTAAATCGAACAAATTAAAACTGGCGTGATACACGCGCTTCGAAGGCGCGCGTCTTTCGGCAATGCTCAACAGCTGATCCATCGCGCTTTTCATTACCTGACGGGCGGCCTTGAGCTGAGATTCGTCGAGCGCGAGGTTCAACGTCCCCGTGAAACGCTCTTCCGGCGTCTGCGTCGTCAGGGATTCGATTCCCTTCCCCAGCATCTGGGTGTGATACCGGCGAAGCGCTTCGCTCTTGAACGGCGACTCGATCATCAACCGGCCTTCGGCTTTGACCGGGCGTTTTCCCGGACGAAGCTCGATCAACTCAAGCGCGGCCAAACGTTCGAGCGCTTCGCGGACTTCATGCACGCTGATACCCAAGGCTTTTGCCGCGTTTTCGTCGCTCCAGTCGAAGTCTTCGACGTCGATCAAAACCTGCAACGGCAAATGATACCATTCGGAAATCGCCTTGAATTGTTCGACCGCCAGGTCGCGGCGTCCCTTCGTCGCGGGGTCGAGCCTCTCCAGATCGGACAGCAATTGTGAACGCTGGGTGACGGTCACGGCTTTTGCGAGCCGCAAAAGAAGGTTTAATTTTTGAGCATCTTGCTCGGAGAGTCCTATCTTTTCGCTGATGAGGGCCGCGGTCTCTTCGGAAAGATCGCGTTTGCCGTTCAGGACCATCGACAGAAACGAAGACTGAATGCCGATCGTTTTCGCGAAACTACGAAGCGAAAGCTGCGGGTTCTTCCGCTGCTTTTCGATCAGGATCTCGCGCAAAAAGCTGCGATAGCTTTGCACCGGGATCTCGGGCGTTTTGACTTCGTTTTTCATGCGAGGCCAACTATAGGACCAACGCGATCAGATGACAAGCAGATTGTGAACAAAGCGCGCACTTTTAGTGAACACCCTCAAACCCTCAGATTCTAATCACCACATCTACGGTCAGCAAGGCCAAACCGGTCACGACCAGGGCGATAAAAAGGGCGCCGACGAGCGTGCTGAAAATCACGAACACGAAGCTCGCGACGAGCGCGAGCGCCAGGATCGAGCCCGCAACGATCAGGATCTGAGTCAAAGTTTTCGAAAGCCTGCTCGACGAAGGCGAGCGCATTTCAGACTGATCCTGCTTCTTCGAAAGTTCGAGGATGTTTTTCGTGAAGACCGACTTTTTCGCGATCGTCATCTTGCCATTGGCTTTCGTCACCGAACCCAATGCGGTCAACACCGGGTCGACCTTTGCCATGAAATCGGCTTTCGACGTCATGATCGGGGTCTCGTCGATCTGATCGGCCTGATCGTACCCGTTTTTCAACTCGCCCAGTTCGTCGATTCCGTTCACCTCTTGGGCCAATTCGGTTTCTTCCATCGTCGGAGGAGCATCCTCGGAACGGCCTGGCGTGCGGGTCACGCGCTTCAGCCGCGACTGAAATTGTTCTTCGGACATTTTCAAAACCCGGTTCCGCGCCTTCACGCCCACCCGGTACATCCGGTAAGCGAGTTTCAGCTCGGCGGCCTCGGTCATGCCGTCGAAGATTCCGCCGACCCTTGATTCAAGCTGCTGCATGGCCGCCCGGTATTCCGGCATCATCTCGGCCATTGCCCGGTTGCCCATGGCGATATTGAGTTGTACGTTCAAAAATTGTGCGGCAATCACGAAGGCCGTCAGCCTCATCCAAAGTTTCATCGAGGATCTCCTACTTCTACTTTATTTTTTCTCGCGGTCGCAGTTAACGGGGACGACCTTCCCGCCGCCGGCATAGACGTAAATCCCGACGTTGTTCGCGGCGAGCGTGAGCTTGCTTCCGTCTGCGCCGGTAAAGGACTCCAAGTAACTGCATCCGTCGGCGTCTTCGGCCTGAATTTGTTTGCCGGCAAAGACGATGATGTTCACCGCGCAGTCTTTGTCGCGGTTGTAATCCTCGATGACCGAGAACCGAATGCCCTCGGAGGTATGGCATTGAAGGTTTGCGAATGCCGGCGAGGATTGAAGAATGAAGAAACCTGCAACGAGCGAAAGAAGAATTTTCATGCCCGAAGGCAAAGCACTTTCCGTGCCAGAAAGAGCGACTCGATCCCTCTGTTATCTCAAAGTTTCATTCAGAAGGGTTTTCCCCGAGCCTTGGAATTTTTTCAAAACTGACTAGTGTTTAGTCGGCACGCGCGCAAACGAATTTCGTTGAATGAGGCCCTTGGCATAGGTCGCGCCCAGAATCTTTTTCTCCCACGCATTCATCTCTTTTTCGTCCTTCGGGCCGCGCTCGTGATCGAAATGAAGCAAGTGCAAGAGCCCATGCACGAGCAACACATCCACTTCGCGCTTCCACGGATGCCCCGCCTCGCGGGCCTGCCGGACGATGACCGGAGCGCACACCACGATGTCGCCCAACACCCCTTGTCGCTGAAAAAAATCGTCGGCGGGAAAAGAAAGCACGTCGGTGGCGTATTTTTTTTTGCGAAATCCGTGATTGATCGCGGCCATTTTCGGCGCCGAGCAGACGCTCAGATCGACGTGCCACTCTTTACCTTCGAAACCGCGGATGCGTCCTTTCAATTTAGGGTCGGACAGCACCTTTTTCATCCATTTCTTCAACGCGGTACGGGCATATTTTTCGATTTCAACGATTTTAGGCGGCATGAATCTATGATACCTAAAGGGAGTATGGCATACAACGAAGAAGGCACCTTAAACGCGATCAAAGAATTATTAAACACGGTGAACCGGCTGCGTGCGCCAGACGGCTGCCCCTGGGACCGCGAGCAGACGACGCAGACCCTCCGCCCATTTCTGATCGAAGAAGCCTACGAGACGGTCGAGGTCATGGACCAGGTGAAATCGCCCGCCGACCTGAAGACTCCCGCCATTCAAAGCGCCTTCGTCGAAGAATGGGGGGACGTGCTGTTGCAGATTCTGCTGAACGCCGAGGTCGCCAGCGAGACCGAACCCACGATCACCTTCGAGGCGATCGCCAAAACTTTGAACGAAAAGCTGATCCGCCGCCATCCCCATGTCTTTGGTGAAGTCAAAGTGAGTGGCTCGGCCGATGTGATCAAAAACTGGGACGAGATCAAAAAGAAAGAGAAGGCTGACGCCAATACGGGTACGTCGATGAAACCTTCGAGCGTGTTCGATAAGATCGGAGCGGGCCTCCCTCCCCTCGTCCGCACGATGAAGATCATCCAAAAAGTGACGAAGGCCGGGTTTCAGTGGCCGGACCTGGGCGGCCCCGTCGACAAGCTTCAAGAAGAAGTCCAGGAGTTAAAGGACGAACTGAAAGCGCATGCGATCAAACCCGATCTCAAAGCCGTCGAAGGCGAAATCGGCGACGTGCTTTTCTCGGTCTGCAACATCGCCTCGTTTTTTAAGATCGATCCCGAAGCCGCGCTGCGATCGACCCTCCGAAAATTCGAATCGCGCTTTCGTTTCGTCGAAAACGGCCTGCGCGAACGGGGCAAGACCCCCGAGCAATCGAACCTCGAAGAAATGGACGCGCTCTGGAATGATGCCAAAAAAGTCGAGCGTGCCCAATGAGGGGTTTTCGAGTCTACGGCCTCACCGGTGGCATCGGCTCGGGCAAAAGCACGGTGGCGCAGATGTTTCTTGAGCATGGCATTCCTTACGTCGACGCCGATCAGGTGGCGCGCACCCTGCGCGAGCCGGGGCAGCCTGCTTTTTTGGCGATCCGCAACCGCTTCGGCACGACCGACCGCTCGCAGCTGCGCGAAATTTTAAGCCGCGACCCCCAGGCCAAGCGCGATCTCGAAGCGATCTTGCACCCCTTGATTCGAATGGAAAGCGAAAAGGCCTTGGCCATCCTGAACGAACAGCGACCGGACGCCGATTTTTTGCTGTACGAAGCAAGTCTTTTGATCGAAGCGGGCCGGGCCCGCGACTTTGACGGATTGATCGTCGTCACCGCCCCTCTGGAAAACCGAATCACGCGGGTCATGAACCGCGACGGATGCGGCCGTGATGCTGCTTTGAACCTGATTCAGGCCCAACTTTCGGATGAGGAGCGCCTAAAATCGTCCACCCATTCGCTTCGAAACGAAGGAACCCTCGAAGATTTGCAGCAGGGGGTAAAAAACCTGCTGGATCAAATCCGACAGGCGTGATAGCCCTTAAAGATATGGCAACACGTCTCAGAGTGAAACGCAAAAAACAAGTCCGCGACCGCGCAACCGAATACAAGAAAAGCCCGAAGCCGCGCGCTCATAAAATCGACCAAGCTCGCAGCAAAAAGATGAAGGCACGGAAGCTGAACCGGGCTCGCTAATCGCCCGCGCTCCCTATCCGGCATGCGCCTCGCGATTATCGACTTAGGAACCAACTCCATCCGCTTTGACATCCACGAGGTCAGCGCGAACCGGAAGGGCTCCGTCCAGCATCGAAGACTTTATCGCGAAAAGGCGATGGTCCGTCTCGGTCAGAATCTTTTCACCCACGGAAAACTCGATCCCGAAAGCCGCCGACGGACGCTCGAGGCCGTGCAGTCTTTCGCCGAAACCCTTCGTGCCTTGAGGGTTGATAAAACGATCGCCTTCGGTACGGCCGCATTGCGGGCCGCCTCGGACGGCGAAGCGTTTTTGCACGAGATGCGAGACAAAACCGGAATTCAGTTTCGGATCATCTCGGGCGCCGAAGAAGCCTCGCTCATCGCGAAGGGTGTGCTCGCCCACGAAAAGCTCCCGAAGGGCACCTACGCTCTCGTCGACATCGGCGGCGGCAGCACCGAAATCTCGATCGGTCGCGGAAAAAAGATCCTTCACTCCCGAAGCTTTGCCCTCGGCGTCGCCAAACTTCAAGAGATCTTTCTCAAAACGCAGCCCCCTGTTATTTCCAAAAAAAATCATCCTGTCATCGATCTCAGAAATTTTATCAAAAGCACCGTCCTCCCGGTGGCGATCGTCGAACATTGGCCGAAGGTTCAGACGATCGTCGGTTCGAGCGGCAGCGCGATCGCGCTCTCGAAACTCATTCATAAAGACAAGGACGAGGCCAATCGCCCGTTCGACCGCAAAAGCCTGACCAAAACCGTGAAGACGATTCAGACCAAAACCCCGGCCGAGCTGCTGTCGATGCGCGGAATGGAACCGAAACGCGTGGATCTGATTCTGGCCGGAGCGATTCTGCTCGACGAACTCGCCCACCTGCTCGGAGCCAAGACCTTGCGCCCCACCGAGTTCTCGCTTCGCGACGGCATTTTGGTCGACGAACTGAATCGCTACCGTCCCGGAAAAGCCATCGCCTTTTCGATGCACGAACTCGAAAAACGCGCGAAGGCCTGGGGCATCGACCAACGTCACTATTCCACCGTCCGAAAGAATGCCGAGTGGCTGTTCGATCAGTTGAAGCCCGTGCATCGGCTGAAACCCGAGTGGCGCCCGTACTTGGTCGCAGCCGCGATTCTGCACGACGTGGGCGAAGCGATCTCGCACGCGCATCACGCCGAACATTCCGAGTACATGGTCCGCAACGCGAACTTCGTGGGCATGCGCCCGTGGGAGTCGATGCTCGTCGCGGCCCTTTGCCGATTTCATAAAGAAGAAAAAATCTTAGAAAAGAAAAACGAGAAGAAGATTCCGTACCCGAAGAAAGACGAACTGCGTGCGGTGTTTCTGAAACTCCTCTCGTTGCTTCAAATGGCCGACGCGATCGATCGCACGCACAAGGAAGCGCTGAAGCTGAAAAAAGCGATCGTCAAAAAGAAATCGATCGAAATCCGTTTTTCGAGCCGACATCCGTGCGACATGGAAATCCTGCGCTTCGAACAGAAGAAAAGTCTTTTTGAATTATTGTTTAAAAGAGAAATTACTTTGAAAAGAATTCGGTGAAAGAATCAGATAGCCTGGGAGAAACGAAACTGCTATTGGGATTGGGGGAGGAAGAGTTCCATCACTCCCAGACTATCTGAAAAGTGTGATTGAGATTGAGCCTCTCAAACTTTAAGAACACT
>Ga0164242_10000171_pt1 | contig 80243 bp, 86 predicted proteins | sample OricomgcompostMG_FD_108783 | JGI IMG/M metagenome (GOLD analysis project Ga0164242, IMG submission 108783) | Miracle-Growth compost microbial communities from Emeryville, California, USA - Original compost - Miracle growth compost (MG) ... | reverse complement strand
GGGTGAATTGCGGGAAGTCTACGTCGAAAGATATGATAATCCGCAGCCAAGCCGAAATTAGGTTCAGAGATTTCGGAAGGTTCAGAGACTAGAAGGTGAGCCGAACAATAATCCTTCATAAGCTCCCTGCATCTTTATAAAGATGATGAGATAGTCCACGCCATTACGAAAGTGATGAATAAGTGTAACCACTAGGTCGCTGGTTCGAATCCAGTCCCCGGAGCCAGACCAAGCAGAGAATAACCCAGACCGGGCTCCATGACCAGGTTTTACTTCTCTCCTTAGTCTTTCAGAACGGTTCGAAAGTAGTTCGAACCTTAGTAAATGTTAGAACTACCCAGAAGGGTGGTTTTTCATATCTAACTCTGTTATTTTGGTCCGAATATTGACTAGTCGCCCCCATAGGGGCTGGGCGGCTAGAACTGCGACCGAGTTCCTAGACCAAACCGTAAATTGGTATAATACTTCCATGCCCCATATAAACTACTTATACGACTACACAATAACCATTTATATAGTAAATCCCGACTATAAAGTTCTGCTTGTAGAACATCCAAAATATGGCAAATGGATACCAGTAGGTGGGCACATTGAGATGGATGAAGATCCAGAAGATGCACTGTATCGAGAGGTACTCGAGGAAACTGGTCTCAATATAGAAGTTCTGAGCAATAAGCCATCTATAGAATCAACGGGAACAAAATTTTTATTGACTCCAAATTATGTTGACGTTCATGAAGCAAATGCGCCCCATAAACATATATCATTTACATACTTTGCCAGATCTAAAGGAGACAAGTTCGCCATATCAAGTGAACATAGTGACATGAAGTGGTTTGACGGGGATGAACTTACGAAACCGGAGTACGGACTGTCTGACGCAATAAAATTTTACTCAAAGCACGCCATAGAGACTGCTCGAACATTTAATTTATAATTACGTAGCCAAATTGGCTAGCGCGACTAATTGCTTGCGAGATTTTTCCGAATTTCCCCTAGTTAATAAAGTCCCGTGTAGAGCAAGCCACCCTCGTACAACGGTCATATCTTTTAGTGTTCTTCGCTCCAAATCGGAAAGTGGCCTAATTGATTCGTATGTCTGAGTATATGAGTCAACTAATGACATATCTTTATTTATTTCTAAAATATCCCACAATGCTCCGGCCAAACAGAACACATACGGTGCCATGCTCGTGTCCTCAAAGTCTATTATTCCATTAAGGCTATCGCCTTCCGCTAATACATTGCTTGTCGATATATCAAGATGCGTCAATCCGCTAGGCAGGCTACTCCACTGATCGCGGATACGTTGTAGTGATTCACGAGCTAGACTGTCAGCGTCAAAGTACACGCCGAGATCTTCCGCGCCGACATAGTGGTAGTCCTCTAAAATATCAAGTGGCTTCGAGCCGCTGCCCACTATATTGGATACATGTATATTGGCGTGCGCCAACGCAATTTTGCCAACTAATTCTCTGCTATACTTCTGCGGATGTGATCCGGGAACACCTTCAGTTAAGGTAACGAAATGACTGCCATATTGGCCTTCTTTGGTCGTGTATGGCCTATCATTGACGGTCTTCCTTAGAGAGGCCAAGGGAACATTTCCAGCATCTTGAAGGGCGGTGATTAATTCAACCTCGCTATCCAGCCGTTCGAGTGAATGGTCTAGGTTATAAAACTTTCCGTAGTACAAGCCATTATTGGTATTTATTTTTGCGACGATATTCCCGATACCCTCATCTACTGATTCCCACGACGTTACGTCTAGAGAGAAATCTTCCGCAGTTGAGTGAATGATGTCATCCGTTAGTTCAATTTGTCTTTCAGGGCTAATCTTCATGATGTATAGGATTATATCCGTAGCGCGTCAATTCAGGTGATATATCGTCATATGATTTGCCCGCAAGATATGCACCAGCAATAAAATCTTCTTGAGTAACCTCTGCTCCACAGAAATCTGGAGCAACAAATGCAGCCTTGTCTTCTTCTGAAGAAAACTCAAATTCAACAAGACCAAAACCGGCTAAATGACCACGGAAGATATCAATCTCCGCCTGATGGCCATCAACATCTACAACGTAACGATCCTTAACGACTTCACGCCCCTCAACCTTGGACAACTTAAGAAATTCTGACTCAGTAAGTGGAATATTATATTCCTGCTGGACTGACGGGTCGGCAGGATCAAGGACTACCTTCTTCGTCATCTCAAATGTGGATCCTTTTTGCCTTAAACGCAATTTTGTTAAGAGGTCAGAATCATCGGAGAAGTATATGTCCGTAACTCTTTTAGGCTCTACGCCCATAATCTCATCAGGCAGCTTAGTCGGCAGAAATGCTAGTTCCATCTCAACCTCTGATGCTTTGTTGACTTCACTCATGGTGATCACTCCTTATTTTACTGCGCTAATTCAAGACGTCTTTATTGACATATAATAACATATATAGTAAAGTTTATGTTAAGAAGAACTACCCATGAGTAAACGTATTGCTTTTATTGGCCTAGGCAAGCAAAACACGAAAGATCATCTTAGGGCCGCGCAAAATAATCCTGATGCAGAAATTGTCTGCGTGTGCGACAACGATCAATTGACGGCAACAAAATGGGGTCAAGAATTAGGTGTAAATAGTTATTCCTCAGTTGAGGAAATGTTACGCAACGAAACTATAGATGCGGCCGTTGTAGCCGTGCCCCATTTTGTATATAGAGAAATACTGCAACAACTCATTGAGAATCGGGTTCATATTTTGAAGGAAAAACCTTTTGCTATGACTCTCGATGATGCGAAAGAAATGGCAGATTTGGCTAAAAAATACGACGTTAAGCTATCAATCGCGGTACAGCGAAAGTACAATCGCGTTTTTCAGAGCTACGAAGAGTACGCCCCAAGGATTGGTGACCTGTTTTCTATTCACGGTGAGTATACGCTCAATATAGACAAACTAGACGATGGCTGGCGCGCCTCAAAGAAGCTAGCCGGCGGCGGAGCCGTCATTGATATGGGCTACCATTTGCTCGATTTAATAACCTGGTATTTTGGCTTACCCGAGAGAATTAGTGCGGACCTAGGATTTCACAATCGTATTAGCCAAAATTACGACGTTGAAGATACTGCAAAAATACAATTCGCGTATATGCGTGGCGAACGTAAGATATTGGGTAGCCTCTTGCTATCGCGTATATATCCTCAAAAAGATGAGGGTCTCTTTATCTACGGCACACAAGGTGCCATTAAACTATTCAAAGATAGAATCGAACTTTATGACGACAAGAGGGAACTTATCGAGAGTAAATACATTAAGTCAGACGGCAGCGATATAGCCAGTCAATTTGATGCGTTTATTAAAAGCTTGGACAGTCCTGATCATGCAGGTAACTTCATGGATCATATGGACAATATGATATTCATAGACGCCATATATCGATCCGACTCTGAATCAAGGATAATCACACCCAAAAATGATGAAGTATATGAATCACTAATGAATTCCAAAACTAGAGAGGGGTTATAAAATGACAGACAAGAAAGACTTAGCTTACCATGGCGGCAGCGCAACCGTTCCGGTAGGCTTCGCACACCCCACCTGGCCGGTTGTTACCAAAAACTATGAAGAAGCAGTCCTTAAACAGATGCACGAGAGCATGTCCATATACAACAGATCGGGTATCATAGAAGAATTTGAGGATAGATTTGCGCAACTCCATGGACAAAAGTATGCATTATTGAACAACTCGGGGACGAACTCCCTTTGGGCGTTGTTCGTTGGGGCAAATCTGCGTTCAGGAGATGAGGTTATTTGTCCTACATACACTTTCTTCGCAACGAATACCCCGCTTCTCTCAAGTGGTCTGAAGCCTGTTTTTTGCGATGCCGATGAAAACGGAAACCTTGATCCAAAAGACATCGCCCATCGTATAACTTCAAAAACTAAAGCAATAATCGTAACACATATGTGGGGCTATCCTGCTCAAATGGAAGAAATTGTTAAGGTTGCCGATGAACATAATCTTCTAGTCTTTGAGGATTGCTCCCATGCGCATCTGGCTACTCGCAATAATAAGGTAGTGGGATCTTTTGGCGATGGAGCTGCATGGAGCCTGCAAGGACAGAAAAACATAACTGGTGGCGAAGGTGGGATAATTACCACCAATAACCAAGAATTGTACATACGAGCAAATCTGCTTGGCCACTACAACAAGCGTTGTAAGGACGAAATACCCAAGGAGCACCCACTTTATCAGTACGCAGTCACCGGCATGGGCCTTAAAATGCGTTCTCATCCACTAGCTGTGGCGTTTGCTAACGAAATGCTCAATTGCCACGACGATTATCAGGCTATGCGTAACAAATGCGCTGAAAAGTACGATCTACTATTCTCAAAATACGATTTCATCGAAACACTCGACCATTCCAATACCAAGCCTAGTTGGTATGCATTCATATTCAAATATAGCCAAGTCGGTGACATCACTCGAGAAATGCTCGTTGATATGTTGATTGCCGAAGGCCTATTAGAAGTCGACATCCCTGGGTCAACAGGCCCTAATCATAAGTTGCCGCTGTTTACGTCTCCGCATGCGCTGTTCCCTGACTTCTATAGTGAAGGGGAAGTATTTAATACAAACGAAGAATTCTCAGGTGCCGACACATTCTATAACACAATCGTAAAGTTGCCCACTTGGACACAAAAATCTAATGTCGAGATTTTGAATCTATATCTTGCTGGCTTAGAGAAAGTGTTAGGTTATGTCGCACAGCAGCAGTAGCAATGGTGAACAGTTAAATCAACAGCTAGTAGATAGTGTCTTCCCTAAAGTCATCGCAAATCATGTTTCAAAGCTAGAGGCTTTTGAGGAGCTGCATTACTCAGATATACTTGCCGCGTGCACTAACCCAGAGGAGGGCACCGAAGACACATTGACGAAAGTAGCACGAATGGCAGGCGACCTTAGCGTCAGGGACAGCTTGGAGCACGAAGTGGGAATCCTAAGGCTGGTTATGGTAGGACAAGAGGCACAAGTATCGGACGAACAGCGGAAGTCTGAGTTTGAAAAAAGTGACCTGAACCAGTCCCTACATGGAAATAGTGCTAAAAACCTTGATTTTTACATACACAATGGCATCGAGATAGATTTCAGTCCGGAGGCTAAAGATCGGGCGATGAGATACTGTGCCATTGACGACAGAGAGGTGCCACTTATTGAAAAACTCAAGGCACAGAGACTTCTAGATATCAACGGCTTTGCTGAATCACGCGTTATGTATGCGGTTCATGACATGATTGACCACGTATGGCTGTTTAGAGAAATGCGCGAGGCTGGCATCTTAGAGAAATACTCTGACTTCTTGCACAAGATTGATATGGGAGAATCAGCCTTCTTGTACAGTAGACAAGCGGAACTTTTTGCTTCTGTAGGGTTTGGCTCTCGGCGGTGGAGCGTAGCCCGACAACAAGGTGAGCAGCTTGTCCTAAACAGATCCATGATTAATGGTATTCTTTTGTCTAGCACAGATGACAGGGCTCACCGAGCAGCATCCTTGCTCGGCAATATGAATCCCGACCAGCAAAATCAAGCGGTATTCATGATTGAGAATATGGCAGTGCAGTTTGCTGATGAACGACGTAGATGGGGTGCAGTTAAAATTTCAGATGATACCAATCGCGAACTGAGTCGGCCACTAGATCTGTTCGATCCGCTACATATTTCAATTATGCTAGAATCGTTGGACTTATTGCAAAATAGTAAAAAGTTTAAAGCTGTACAGCTATCAGCCACGGTCAGTATTGAGGCGGTACTGGAAGAATCACTCAGTAGTGGTGACTCGGGCGATAGGATCAAAATACCGCTAAACCTTGATGCTTCAATGCCAAATATCAAAGATGACAAAATTGACTGGATTCGGCATAATCTAAGTGTAACAACATCGTATAACAGGATTGATTAGAGCATATGAAGACATCACATGATAGCGAAACGTTAGCCGAGGGGCAGCAAGTAATAACGGCAGTGGCTTTTGTGCACCATAATTTTGATGGCGTAGAAAAAGTCTTCCTACCTAAACGTGCTACTACTAAAAAATTCTTGCCAGATGTATTTGAAATGCCCGGCGGGCATATAGATTACGGCGAGGATCTAGTGGCCGGCCTAGCGCGTGAGATTGATGAAGAGTTTGGTATGAAAGCGGCCATCGGTGATCCATTTGCTGCCTTTACGTACGTTAACGACATTAAGCGCTCACACTCTATTGAGATTGTATATTTTGCTCAATTTACCGACCCAATCGAGCAAATTAAGCTAGATTCAGAAGATCATTCAGAATATGTGTGGGTTTCGGAGGACGAACTGGCAACTGTCTATAATGAGCAAAAAAACGCTGATGACATCGAGTTTCAGATAATCCGTAAAGGATTTCGTATTCTAGATGGTGATTCAATTTCTTTCTAGCGAAAATCCGAGCCGCCATTGAGTACTACTCCTTGTGCTCGTATTACATCCAGGCCGAGTCATCGAACGTAAGTAAGAACGAGACTAAATCCTGTAATTAGAAAAGCTGCTTTCATTTGACATAATAGTGACACGTTTTAGTCACTGTTGAAATATAGAATATTTTGATAATAAACAGAGGTAAGCTAAAGTAAAGCGAGCCTAAAAATTAGGTGGTAGAAACACCCGGTTCGAATCCAGTCCGCGGAGCCAAGATAGAGACCCGTGCTGAAAAGCAGGGGTTTTTATCTGTAAATCGTCGGTTCTAACCATTTCCAGAGCGTTATTCTGCTGTTCATTCATTTCCTCAAGCGGAATGAAGTATTTATTAGGGGTGAATTGTATGGTTCGATCTTTGATCGTAAGGACTTCACCTAACTTCACGATTACTGAACGCTTTTTCTCTAAGTCATCACTGTCGAAGTCTTCTTTTGCATAGCGAGCAAACGTGAATACCTCATCAGCCTTAGCACGCCAATCACGGGCTTTATATTCAGCATCATTACGCTGCTTCTGTAGAGCTTTTAGCTCATCATCGAGCGTCTGCAATTCGGCAAAGTACCAAGAGTCATCATCAGCTTCACCGTTGTACCTCATACGGCGCAGGTTATTTATAGCTTGATTCTTTTTCTCTATGGCCTTATCGCGAGCCTGTGTTTTGGCCTGATCTTTTTCAACGACTTCATCCTCCTCTTGTGCTAATGCTTCGATAGCAAGTCTGTAGAAATCGGGGTCGATCGTGAACTTGCTGAGCTTATCCTTTATTTGTTCAATCAACACGTCTTCGCTCACGTGCTGCTTTGGTTGGCTACATTTTGTAGCCTTATTCTTGCCAGTGCAGTGATAGTAGATGTACTCTCTGACTTCGCCTGTAGACTTTATCCTTTTCTTCTTCTGCTCGGCAGTAATCGCAAAGCCACACTCTCCGCAACGGAATAAGTTGCGTAGTTGGAAATTATACGTTTTGTCTTTGGGACGTGTAGTATGCGACGGGTCAATGATTTGCTGCACTCGTTCGAACTCTTCTTCAGTAATCATTGCAGGGTGTTTGCCTGGATATTCTTCGCCTTTGAATACGAGCTTACCCGTATAGAACTTGTTCTTGAACATTGCACAAATCGAAGAGTAGGCTACGGCCTTGCCGCCAGTCTTTCCCCTTACAGGAACCGTTATATGTAGTTCTTCGTCTGCAATGTGAACCAGTTGAGCCATGGAGTAAGTGCCTGTAAGCATTTTGTCCCAGAGCATACGGACTAAGTTGAAGCGGTCAGGATCAGCGATGATTGTTTTCTCAAGCCGATCATTCAAGTAGCCTACCGGCGGGACACCAGGCTTGTGTCCCTTTTCTGCTTTTGACTGCATGCCACGCCGTGTATTGCTGGCAAGCTCTCGAATGTACTGATTGGACATTCCAGCTTCTACACTGAATACGATGGCATTATCTTCGGGGAAATAGCTCTTTTCAGCGGTTAATATGTGCTTTAGCTTGCCATCCTGTAGCAGTTGCTGAATACGACCACTGTCAGTAGGGTTACGGGAAAGGCGGTCTAATTTCCAGCACACTATGCCGTTAATCTTGCCGTCCTCAATTTCTTGTAACAGTTCACCGAAGACAGGACGGGCATCGGGACGCTTTGCCGACTTACTTTCGCGAAGAGGCTCGCCAATTAGGCGAACCCCCTCACGCTTAGCTACTCCTTGCATGACTTTTACTTGATCTTCAAGCGATTGCACCTGGCGGTCTTCGGTGTCCGTAGACTTGCGTGCATATAGGCGGTAGCGTAGAGTCTCAAAATTTTGATTGTTCATTTCGATTCTCCCCTCAAGCGTGCATATTCTTGTTCACGCTCACGCTTGGCTCGAAGACCGCGTTTGATCTGCCTACTAAGTGCTTCTGATCGCATCTGTTCAAAGTCCCTAATCGTCTTCAGTTTCGTTGCTTGCTTCAGAATCTCAAAAGATTCTGCGATAATTTCGTCGCAATTTTTAAAGGTAATTTGTATTTTTGGAATATGAGTTAGTTCAGTACTTTTCATAGTTATGTCCTTTTCTGGCGTGTATGCCAACTTTATGACTTATATTATAGTTCTTTCCTTGGGAATGTTAATCTTTACTTAATAGTGACCTTTATATACAGGTAATCTTTAGTAGAGTTATCTTTATATATAAAGGTGCACTATTTAAGCGTTTAAATTAGAACGGTATGTCGTCTAAATTTATTGGTTCGTCTTCATCGATTTCGGTAATGACTACGTCCCGATTATTGGCGTACTCTAGCTGCGCTACTTCTACGCACTTGTCGTATATTTCTTGCCAAAGTTGTTTCTTCTTATCGAACTCAACGATGTAAGCATAGCGTCCTCGACCTGCAAGCCGAGAAGGTGGTACGACACCCCATTCGGGGTATTTTGGGTTTGGCGGGTATACCATCATTCCGTTAATGTAGATTCCCATTTCCTTATCCCAGACTTTGACCCTGTAGCCTTTGCTCGTGCTGCTACTTGGAGCTACTTCGGCATCTATATTGAATAGCTTAGGCATTTTGAATCTCCTCGGCGTTCGATGCCGTCAGCCTTACTATTTCTACCAGCTCCTTAAGCTGTGATTCTGCAGCGTTATAGCTGATCGCCTCGCCACACTTTGTTAAATGAAGCCCTTGAAACTTCGTTACTAATTCTTTGCTTAATTGCATTTCTACTCTCCGTAGAGAGTTCGCCTAACGGGACGATTATTAGTTAGGTGAACTCGGATTATTCGTCCTAGCCACCATTAAAGATTCTTATCGAACTCTTGTCGTCGTATTGGTTTTATGTCGTAACAAAGTGGTTCAGTTCGAAGCGTTTTTGGTTATAAATCGGTGCTAATTCGTGTTTTTCGGTTCAGTAACGGCACCTAGTTCTTTGAGCTTCAAGTCGAGCATAAGAGTATTTATATTGTCTGAGTCAGCTTGCTCACGCGTGATGGTTGGGCGAAAAACAATGCCTTTGCTTTTACTAACGGTTGGGAAAAATAATTCCCTTAATTCTTGCGTAAATCCCGCGCTATGAAGCACGGTGCTTAGGTTGCGTGATGTTTGACCCAGGTCGGGCTTAAATAGCTCGTTTGGGCGCTTTACAGCTTGTTCCAGCAGTCTTTCGGTCGTGGAACCTGCATAAGCCTTTTTGAGCTTGAGGACGTCGTTAATCAGTATGGAGCCGTCGGGCTTGTAGGCAAGTGCGTACTCTGGTATTTGCCAGTCGTTTTGCTTCTTAGCTTGCCACTCTTTGCTTAGCACATCTAATAATTCACCATACTTCTTACGAACTGATTCGGCGTAGTCTAGCAGCTTCTTTTGTTCGGTTGTGAATTCTGATTCTTCTTTGCCAGCAATAATGCTCAGCTTTTCTACTCTGGCATTGTGGGCTTGCCCCATGTCATTGTCTGGATCGTGCAGAAAATCTTCTATATCCCACGCAGACGTTTTTAGAACATCGAACCGCTTCCATATTGGCTCGGGTTGAATTGCAGACAACTTAGGATTTCGTTCATAAAGCTTCTCAAGCTCGTTAACCACGAGCACGTATGCCCGGTTGAGCTCATTGAAGTCATCGCCCTCAGGCTCCCCAACAATACTTTCGATCTCGATCATTGCAATGAAACCCAAGACACAGTCGTTAAAGGCGTGAGCCACTGCGAAGTCTTCGTTGTTTGTGGGCTGACTTGTTGCTTCCATAGGCTTGTTACATATTTTAGAACAATTATGAGAAACAAACAGTCTTCTATGGTACCGCCAATTTATCAAATCATCTAAGTATTGTATGCTTAGATTGTCTTACGTTTTACCGCAGTAGTTTTTATTAGCACAAGCCTTTGTGCGGTTTTACCCCTAAAATGGGCACCGTACAAACAGTTTGGGTAAAACCTACTGCGAATGGCGTAAGACACCTGTACGGTGTCCTTTTTTATTTCATAAGGAGGTGAGATGAAAAGTAAAGCAGTAAGGATCGTTATAGACGCAGTCCTGTCGTTCATGTTCTTAATCGTAACTTCAATCCTAATCAACGCGCTTGCTGGGGCAATCTTCGGGAAAAAGGATAACGGCGATGCTGATTTCAACGGGGGTGTCCTTCTCGTGATCACCGTAGCACTAACTCTTGTGTTCGCATGGTGGTTCTACAGGTATGTACGCCTCGGTAAAAGTTACGAAAGAGCAGAATGAGCACAGGAAAGCATAACGCAATTATTGGTACCGTTGTTCTACTTATAGTAGTCGGTGTACCACTTGCATTAATGTTAGGACCGATTGCCCTCATTGTCATGGCCGCTGTAATGACTAGTGGCCTAATCAGAAAAAAGGCCAAACATATTCCGCCAAAAAGAACTAGACAACAGGAAGAAACTGACGAGTTGATTACGACCATACTGCCGGTGATTAATAGCAAAAATTGAGAAAAAAATTTGGGAGCACTTGCATTGTTTTTCTTGGGCATAAAAAGTGAACGGGCATCACCCAAAAGGATTACCCCCTGGAACGCTCTAGGAGCGTCTAGGACGTGTTTTTTGCAGAGAGTTGAGTATATTTACGTTCAGTTGCGAAATTATATTTTCACACCTGTTTTTGAGGAGTCAAATTCCGTATAATACACAACAAATATGGTAAGCCTAAAACAACTAGCTCAATATTGTCGTGACTATATAGACTTGGTGTCACCAAGTTTGTTATCTAGGCAAGCAAAACAAGTTGTAATCCCGCAAGACATACTTGACGCAACACCTCTTTATAGGCGTGATGATGGAATTGACTATGATTCTCTGACTTTACCTCTCAGCCTTGAGCCAAGACTTGATTTACTAGATGTAGACGAAGAATCACAAGATGAAGGACAATCAGAGCTTAGTGAAGAAGATCAAAGAAAGCTCGAAATTGCTCGTGTATTAGATGACATATATAGAAAGTACGAGACTAGTTCCTATACCAAGCAGGTGTCTTTGCGCTTTGGCCGGGTTAGCTTCAAAGCTCAACCAATCAATGACACAGTCGATGAAGAGGCTGGCGAACAAGGTGGCTATAAGAGTGTTGAGCAGCACTTATTTTCTGTGCCCGTTACGATAACTTATCGCGACTCAGGAGGCTCACGCCATTATTCATTGACGGTTGATGACTCCATGATTACCACACACGCTGGATTCTTAAATGAATTTCTGCCGCAAGAAAATCGAGATGAACTTTTTAAATTCATTGCTTCAAGCGAGTCTGAGGAGCGAACAAACATACCAGTAGACCCATCATATGTTGATGAACTTTGGTCAAAAATAACGCACTTACTTCGCGAAAAAGATGCACGCGATATAGTGGCCGCTCCCGATATGGAAAGTGTTCTGGTCATACTTCTACCTAAAGTAAATTACTTCTTGTCGCAAGATTTGCTTGGGATCATTGATCAGGCAGATGATGAATCATTGCTTGATACATCGCTAAGCGCATGGGTAGATGATCGAGACATGTCCATCAACGATTCAGCCGAGGATGATGGTGGGCAAGAATTATTCTTTCCGTTTCCATACGACAAATCTCAATTGCAAGTATTGGGCAAGCTGGGCAACCGTGCGGCAGTCGTTGAGGGACCTCCAGGTACAGGTAAATCTCAGACCATCGCAAATATTTTGAGTCATTTAGCCGCCACAGGCCAAAAAGTATTATTCGTAAGTCAAAAGGACCAAGCCGTTCGCGGAGTAAAAGACAAACTAAAAACCCTTGATATTCAATATCTTTATGGCTATTTGCCTGACAGATCATCAAGACTACATTCCGAGGAAGATGAGCGCGACAGTGCAGCGAATTCACTTAAAGGCATTGCACAAGCCCTATATAATCCCGGCTCACCGGCTGACCCGACTGAGTCGCTTGTAAAGTTACATGAGTACAAGCCACAATTTGATGGTTCAATCGACAAAGAACGTAAATATTTTGATTTACACACTGAATGGCTATCGCTTGATGCATACGATTTTGGTGATGACTCGCCACGACTTACAAAAGAATGGTATGGCGAGCTAAAACAGCTGCTCGCAAATATACAAGACTCTCAGACATCAATTTCTCAATTGGAACATGAGCAAAAAACCCTATTAGAGAAAAAGTCTGAACAGGAAGCTGCTGAGAGATCGTCAGAAGATCGCAGCCATACAATAACAAAGCAGTTCGGGGAAAAATCGGGTTACACATGGGTTGCGGATGAGAATGTTCTATTACGTGGTCTATCGTATGCGGACGTAGCAAAAATGATGCACGATTTGCTTGATAGTTTTGAGGCTCATGCTAGTGATCGTAAGAGCAACTTCATTAAAAGTAAGCTTAACAATATGAAGTTGAGTAAAGAGCTGAACGCATCCATAGAGGCGCTACCTCGTGAGATGTATGAATCTTTGCGTGATATTGTATTTTCCGAGGAAAGCAAAACCAAACGGTTCATGCGGTTAAAGGAAATAGCTGCGTATTTCAATGCAAAAGACACACTTGAGCAGCGTGTACACGAACACAAGCAACAAGCAGATGAAATTGGTCACGATCTAAATGACATAACTTCCGAAGTAGAGAAGCTCCGACTTGAATTTAAAGATCAAAGCCAGAAGCTTTCTGGGTTACAGCTAATGGCTGAGGATATGGGACGAATAGAGTTACTTGTTGCACAGAATGGCGAGGCAGCGTTTGCATCAATCGCACGACGCGTCGAACTGAAAAATCAGCTTGCTACATTCAAGGTTCTAAATCCGAACTTGATAAATGAGGAAATAATTCGCGAAAAGGCAGAGTACAAATCATTAATCCGTAATTACCTCAAAAATCGTCTATCGCGACGTGTTGAGAATTTCAAACAAGTAAAACAATATCGAGCCGCATTAGAAAGCATTGGACGCAAACTGAGTAAATCAAAGAAAGCATACAAGACTTTTGACTCACTTAAATCAAATCCAGAAAACTTTCAAGCTATGTCAGGCATCATCCCCATCTGGATGATGGGCCTGGATGATGCTTCAAGAGTCTTGCCACTAGAACAAAATATTTTTGATTACGTAATTATAGATGAGGCCTCTCAGTGCAATATTTCGTATGCACTTCCGGTTATGTATCGCTCAAAGCACACGATTCTATTCGGGGATACGCTCCAAATGCGTGACACCACCACTGCATTTAAGTCTAACGAGAGGCTAGAAGCACTAGCTAACAAACATAAAATACCTGAAGATCTACAGATCAAAGCAAGTGAAGACTCGGTAAAGTCCGTAATGGACATTGCTAAGCTAGCGGGATTCCAGACTACTGTTTTACGCAATCACTATCGATCTCCGATCGAACTTATAGGATTCTCCAATGAAAATTTCTACGAGCCCCGTGGGCGTAAGCTACAAGTAGTAAATGACGACATCCTCGCCACACCTGAAGGACGCGTATTAACAAATCACCTCGTTGCAGCTAACCCAGAAGCCGAAATCTCAGAAAAGACTAATGTTACTGAAGCTTTCTATATTCGCGACATACTGTTACCCAAGATAAAATCAGAGCCAAGCACGGCTGATAAGTCTATTGCTATTCTCACATTCTTCAATGAACAGGCTGAATTATTGCGAAGAGTTATCACCGACGATGATATAAAGGTTTCTGTCATCGAGGGCATTCAAGGTGACGAACGCGACATAGTAATTTATTCGTTTGTTATTAAATCCCCGCAGGAAAAACCTAGGTATATAGCCCTTACAGGCGAGAGTGGCGAAATACGCAAGGAGGTAAACGAAGGAAGAGTAAATGTCGCTTTTAGCCGTGCTCGTTTGCAAGTTCATACCGTGACTTCACTTGCTCCAAACCTATGGCCAGAGGGCATCTGGATTAAGCGCTATTTGGAGTATGTGGAAGAGCACGGTCGAGTTAACCGCTTAGTCAAAACCGAGCAGCACTTCGATTCTAAATTTGAAGAAAATGTATACGACTTTTTATTTAGCAAACTTGATCCTACAAAATACACTCTAACTACTCAAGTTGAGAGTTGCGGTTTCAAGATTGATCTTGTAATCCGTAGTATTGAATCGGGCAAAAAATTAGCTATAGAGTGCGATGGTCCAACACACTTTGAAGCTGGTGATGGGCAAGTTCGTGTAGCCAACGATTACGAGCGCCAGTTCGTCCTTGAGACAGCCGGATGGCGCTTCTACCGCATCATCTACTCAGAGTGGCTTGAGGAAGAAGCAAGACAAAAGGAAGAGCTGCTTGATTACGTCAAAAAATACATGAAACAAGCAAAGCCAATTGCTGAAGAGAATACCGTGACTAATGAACCGACTTATGTGCCCGTTACCGTAGAGGTTCCTACCGAATTTGTTGATGCCCTAAAGGCAAGTGCAGCCTCTCAACCGTCTTCGCGTTTCGGCCGAAAGCCCACGCCCAAAAAAGAAGTGGCCAAAGCAGCTGCATTACCATATGATCCTGCCCTAGAGCCACGATACGAGCTATTTGAAAACACCAATACGGTTGAACCAGTTCAAAAAAAGCCAGAAGCAGCCAAAAAGACGATTCCTAAAAAACCGAAGCCGAGTAAATCATCTAATAAGGCCAGCTTTAGTGTAGGAGATCGAGAAGTAAATCAGGCTGAATTTTCTCAATATTTACAAAAACATGTAAATGGTAATATTATTGTCCGCTACCAGTCTATGCGAGCTGGAAGTGCAAGGTACTGGAGAGAGTTAAATCTAATTAGCTACGATGATACGTACATCCAAGCCAAAGAGCACGGTCGTGATTATCCAGTTAAATATAGGCGTGACAGAGTAGTTGAGTTTAAATAAATGGTAATCTCTAAGTCTGATTATATGCTGTTCTTAAAGCACCCTGCATGGCTTTGGGTGAAAAAAAATGATCCTAAAAAGATACCGCCTGTTGATGAGAACACTCAAGCATTGTTTGATGCTGGTCACAAGTTTGAACCATATGCGGAATCTTTATTTCCAGAGGGGCAGGCACTGGGCTTCTCTGACTATAATGAATACCTTTCACTTCCACAAAGGACTCAAGACGCCATTTCAAATGGCCTGCAAGTATTGTTTCAGGCCAGATTCGAGTGGGGTGAATACACATGTATTAGCGACATCGTGAGCTTTGTGGGCGAAAATGAAATTGATCTATATGAAATCAAAGCAAGCACAAAAGTTAAGCCGGAGCATGAGTTTGATTTGGCCTTTCAAACAGCAGTTATTGAAGGTAGTGGATTAAAAGTTCGGAAAGTCTATGTTATTTTTGCGAATAATAAATACGTCCGAAATGGTGAGATTGAAGCAGATAAAATAACTCATGTGCAGGAAGTTACAGAGAAAGTCCGTAACAGAGGAGAAAGCACCGCTAAATACATGCCTATGTCATTAAGAGTTGCGATGCAGAGCAAGATGCCCGATCCTTCTCCTGACCTAGCAAAGCTGAACTCAAAAGATGAATGGCTCAAGATTTATGAAAACATCGTTCCGAGCGTGAAAAAAGTCTGGCCTGATGATTGTGTGCCTAATATTGTTAAAGAACAAATCAAATCGTTCATAGACGAGTTCAAATACCCACTTTATTTCCTTGATTATGAGACTCTAATGAGTCTGATCCCATACTTTGACGGGCATAGACCTTACCAGCAAGTCCCTTTCCAGTATTCACTCCACGTACTAGAGTCCCATGATGCGGAGCTAGATTGGCGTGAGTACTTACACCGGGATAATTCTGACCCGGCACGGTCGCTCACTGAAAAGCTATTAAGCGACATCGGTACAGAGGGCACTGTTCTTGTTTGGTACGAAAGTTTTGAGAAGAAAAGAAACAGCGAACTTGGCGAGATGCTACCAGAGTATGCGGATGCCCTTGACGCGGTTAACAATCGGGTGGTTGATCTTATCATTCCGTTCAAAAAGAAATGGTATGACGATCCTAGGTGCGAGGGTAGTGCAAGCATTAAGGCTGTGCTACCGGTTTTATGTCCACACCTTTCATACAAAGAACTAGGCATACAAGAAGGCGGTTCTGCTCAAAGACTATGGATGGAAGCTGTTCTAGATGATAAAAGAGCTGACGAAAAGGAAAAAATTCTCGCAGACCTTACTGAGTATTGCAAACTTGATACCTACGCCATGGTTGAGATTTTCAAATGCCTCAAGAAAAGTTGCGAGTGATAAGATTCTCTTATGGGGCTTTTTGACTTATTTTCAAAGAACAATCCAGCAGCCAGCAAGCCAGAGAACAAGGGCAGCTTAGCGAAAAGAAAAGATTCTTATAGCACTGTTAAATCATTGCTTATTCCGGAGCCTACGAGATCACTACTTTGGATTACTGATGAGGACGCATCAAAAATAGAGCATGCAGGGTCATTCACTTTAGCTATTTCTATAACGGATGAGGGCGTAAGGGTAGACGAGAAACAAAACGGTTTCTATGCAGAGCCTAGCTTGATCTGGACCCAGCTTCCCATCAAACCAAACGACGCGCTAATCCAAGAGGCAATGTATTGGCCGGCTTATTCTTCATTTACGCCAGAAGCACGCTACCAATACCTGCGATGGCTTGGAGACATTACCCAGCCCACCAATCTAAGCTACGTCTTTTTATACTTTTATGGGCTAGAGAGACACCTGTTGGTCGGAGACTACGATGCGGCAGTTGATGAGATAACTAGACTTCTCGAGGCCCATCCTAAAAAATCATTCATAAATTACGCTTCACAGTCGCTTATAGTTGCAAGTCTCGGCAGAGACCGGCTGGATATAATCGAGAGAGTGCCTTCTTTACTAGAGGAGGAGATCGATGAAGCACTAGCTCTTAGAATCATCAAAGGCACTAGCATGACACCTGACGATGTTATTAGCATATCTAGCAGGGTTGGCTTTAATAACAAGCGCTACATAAAGCTCTACCCAGATATATTCAGCGAAGAATTACAAAAGCATATCGATGAGTTTGAGCAACAATTTGGAAATCTCTTGAGCACCTTTAAATTAGAAGATTTCAAACGAGAAGAGACTACTGTTTTCGCTAACCTATCAATTCCTGAATCCATCAGACAAATAAAAGTTCCGGCAATTCTTGACGATAAGAGATTTAGCACGGGGATTTATAATTTGCTCCAGGCAGCTCATGATAGCGTCAAGGCTAGGATAGCCAACGGAGATGTTAGGCGTCGTTCACAAGCCGCACCAAAACAACAGAAACGATTAATTGACACTACGCCAGTTACCGAGAAAGAGGTGGTTGCTCTCATAGATAATCTTAGGGTTAATCACGGCAATGTATTGGATCTTCATTTTGCTATTCTAGAGTACATTACTGATCATTATCGCAAACGAGAAGAAGGCGATAATTACCATAAAGCGATTGTTGGCTGCAGAGCGCAAATCAAAATTCAAGCAGACGCTGCAGAACAATTCCTCAAAGAGTACCCGAAACAATCTCTACCTGCACATACAGGCTATAACCAACTCGTTATTATCTTAGAAAAAGAAAAGAAATTTCGAGAGGCACTAGGGCTCGCAAAAGAAGCTAAGGCTAATGCCTGGAATGGCGATTGGGACAGACGAATAGAGAAGCTCCGCAGTAAAATTTGATCTCCCAAGGCTTTTATAGAATTGAACCTACTTTTTTGTGTCACTATCGTTCGTGCGAGCCGTACTTTTATTGATCTCGTCAATAACATCTTGCGACAACATCCTGTATTTCCCGCGCCTCGCACGAAGCTTATGAGTAACTGTAACGTAGTCTACGTCTTCATTACCGCTAACATCTTCTACTTCTTTTGCATCCATCATTTCAACTAATTTAGGGTTATTTTTTATGTTCGGCTGTTGTATTGGTTTTTGGACGCCAGGAGGAACTCCCTCTTCAGGGTCTCGCCAACTTGCGATGCAAAATTCATCCCACGCTTTGGTAATAATGTTGTCCATCGTGTAGGGTGGAGCACCGACAAAACTGACTATGCCACGAGCTTCAATTTCTTCATGAAATTGCGAATAATATTCATCCATCTCTCTGCAAGCAGCTTTTAGATCCTTGCCAGCAATAAACATTTGCCCCTGTTCACAGAAAAGTGGAACAGTTTTAGAGTGAAGTTTGTCAGCTGAGGCGAAGACTTGGCAAAATGGCAAGTAGTACAGGTATGCTATGTCCAGCTTATTACTTGCGCGATCAGGTGAAATTATCCTGTTGATCATTGAAACGTAAAAGAAGAGATCAACTCTTAAGACGTATGCTGCATACGGAGCAAGCTGTGAAATATTCTTGGCATCGCTTAATTTAAAGGCTTCTACAAATGATGGATAGAAGTTTTGGTTTATACCAAATAATTGAAACATCAAATATAAGATCTTTTCATCGCTATTTGCAACAAAATCATCGACGAAAGCTTTAACCGATTCTAGCGTTGTCAGCTTTTTGCCTTTTGGAATAATGTTATTTACAAGTGAGAATATTGCATCATAGTCGGTCGTCTCCAGATCTTTCCTCCAGGCGAGGGCGAATTCTTTCTCCATTTCTTCGAATTGCCCGTCTTGCCAACGCTGGAGGGCTTTTGTCTCAGAGAATTCGCCAAGATCCATACCAAGTCGGCCACTCGCTTCCTGCTTGAGAGTACCCGCTCTTACATTCGGTCTTCCGTCCATACTAGGGTGGTTGCCAAACATATCTTGGGCTATAAGTTCTCGGTGATGCATACATGGGGCTACGCCATCAACAGGCGTTTTTGCAGCTATTTCACTGACTAAGGCTCTCGCGGCAACAGGGTTCCTGCGGTCTGTACGGCTTTTTGTTAAGTCCGCAAGTGTCTCAAAATAGAAAATAGGACAAATATTGGTAAAAAAGAATTCGTCAAGCCAAATAGATTCGTCAATGCTTAAAGTTTCAATGGCAGATTTGTCTACTAGAATTACTGGACCCATATATGAAGTATAGCGTTACATCAGCACTAAATCGTGCTTTACTGCGGTTATAACTTCCTCTATTACGGTGAGCCAAGGTTAGAACCAAAATAACAGATGTGATAAACCCCTGTTTCTATTATGGGTATCCTACAAAGTCCATTTACTGCTGCATGAGCAACACACCACATGCGGCGGCTGCGAGCGAGAGTAACAGATTGCCTAAAGATTGGGTTAAGACGGCTCCGAATCTTCGCTCCTCAATCAGGCGAACTGTTTCAAAGCTAGCTGTGCTGAAGGTCGTAAAGCCACCACAAAACCCAGTACCTAAAATGAGTTTTAGATCTGTACTGCCATTACGGTACAATACCGCGCCCACTATGATGCCAAGGATGAAAGAACCGAGGACATTTATGATCAAGGTTGCCCAGGGGAATTTCCTGCCTAAAACCGTACGGATTACTCCGTCTATGACAAATCGACCTGTAGCCCCGATACCACCTGCGACCGATAACCAGAGCGGCATCATTGCTGTGACTCCCGCTTTTTGTGGTGGATAGCTGCCACTTGAATACCGAGCGAACTAACAACAACTCCGCCAACCACAGTTAATGTCATATACATTAAAGCCACTGCTGATTGCCCATGATGCAGGAGTAAGTATGCTTCGACGACAAACGTGCTGTACGTAGTGAATGCACCCATGAATCCCGTTCCAAGAGATAGCCGTGCCGTACGCCGGATACCATCATCTGAGCCTAAGCGCACCAGTCCTTCCAATAATAGGCCTAGTAAAAACGCTCCCAGCAAGTTAACAAATAGGGTGGCGACAGGAAGCCCGCTCTCTGGGGTCGGTAATTGCAACGATACCCAGTAACGAGCCGCCGCCCCGAAACATCCTCCAAGAAATACAAGTGTTAAAAACGTCGGCGTGAAATGAGGCGGCCATTTGTACACGCCAGGTTGCACTACATCAGGGTCTATGGGTAGTTCAGGGTGGGTGTCGCGAGCAAATAATTGTTTTGGATCGCGTTTGAGTCTATACATTATGCCAACTCACTCGTTTTATTTAGATGTGTGGTCATTACAGTAGTGCCACATGAAAGTACCATCCATGCTGCCGCATATATAAATCCCGCTGTCGGCGAAACCACCGTATACAGCAAACCGACCACGGCCGTCGAGGCGAAGTCGCCGAAAGATTGTACGCCACCGAGCAAACCGAAGCCGCTACCGCGTAAATGGTCTGGCAAAATTCGAGCAACGAGTGTAGACTCGGCAGTTTCGGATAAGCCTATGGCAGACCCCGCCAAGATGAAAGCTACAAGCAGCCAGACCCATGAGCTAAATGATGCTGCAAAGCCTAGGTAGGCGAGTATGTAGAGAAATGCCCCTGTACCGAATACAACTCTTGGTCCAGCTTTGTCGATCCAATGGCCGCCAGCCAGTGCAACGACAGCAGCAAACGCGTTGTGAGCTGCATAGATGATTATCGCCAGCGAAGCAGCAGCAGTAAGGGATCTGCCGTCAGCATGAAGTAGCTGTGTAGCTCGAAGAATTAGCAGCGTGGTTGCGATATTGCCAAGCTCAAAGAACGCCACAGGCAATAAAGGCTTTATGAGACCAGCGTTTTTTATCGCCCCGAACTCAATACTTATCCGCCGTTTTATCGGGCTGGCGTATTTGCGAGCCTCCTTTGCTGCAACTAATATAGCTACCGCTGCGAGCATCCCAGGAATAATAGAGAAGAACATTGCGTGCCGCACGCCAACCTGTGCTACTAAAAGTGAGGCGAGCAGTGGGCCGACAACAGCACCCAGATTATCACCAGCTCTTTCAATACCGTAGGCTTTACCGTAGTTCTCTTTTTCTGCCAATGAGGCTAGCATCGCATCGCGAGCAGGTGATCTCAATCCTCTTGAAGTCCAAGCAATCGCACGGAGTATTCCAGCTTGCCAGACTGTCGTCGCCAAGCCGATAGCACTTGTAGCTATTGCTGTACCAAGATAGCCACCAGAAGCCAGCTTACCTCGCCGATTTGCATCATTAGAAAGCGGACCGCCCACTAGCTTCATAACACCAGTCAGCGCATCCGATAGCCCCTCAATTAGACCAAGAACACCAGCAGACGCATGGAGGGTAGAAGTTATGAAGCTCGGCAGTACAGAGGTGACTATTTCATGGCTGGAATCAGAAAAGAAGCTGGCGAGTCCAATGCCGCTGATGCCAGGTGTCAGCCATTTCTTTTTGTCTGTGTTTTTAGTCATGTTTCTCCTTTGGGTAATAAAAAAGCGCCACGCAAAATAACATTGCGTAGACGCTATTGGCTCACTGAGTGAACGGTTTAAGGCGAGCATCACCGCCTATGAATACTATAAAATAATACAAGACGGTGGGCTAAGGTGCAATCATCTAGTTATAATCGCGCATAATCTAGCTTGATTGCGGTTATAACTTCCTCTACTGTGGTGAGCCAAAACTATAATTTCGAACTTAAATCCAGTATGCATTCTTGCTACTGGATTTTTGCTTTATAGTCCGTGACCAGCGTCCAGAGCCAGGGTAAGGCCGGCTTTTTGTTAATGGCGGCCTTGTCTTAGAAACCGTAGATAGAACGCAATGGCAATCAGCACGATGCCAATGTTTGCCACGAGCCTGTACCAGAACTGGTGCCTGAAGAATAGCACATCCACGGCGACTATAATCGCGGCCATTATCAAGACGAAAATTATGTGTGTTAGAATTTTTTCCATTTTGGGTGCCTACTCCAAGCAATATAAGCTCCGAGCACCCACGGGTCAAGTAAGCTTAAGTGATCGTTCAAAGTTCAGGCTATCGGCAAGTCAAACTACAATTGCCGCTAGCATGAAATGCACGATTGCTAATTGAATGAAATAAGGGGGGCAAGATGTACTGTTGCCGTAAGATAGTTTTCGATGTAGGGTATATACACCATGAGCTCTGAGTATGAGACTCTGAATGTTACCAGCGACGAAGATCATACCCCTATTAGAGAGCGCTCAAGCGAAAACACAAGATTACCCGCCGAAGCCCAAGCCTGCCTACAAGGCTTAACGGGCTACATAAATGCCGGGGGGCGAGGAACCCGTCTGAACCCTATTTTCACCCCAGATTCATCATTAGGAATCTCTAAGGCTCTGCTCGGTATCGGCAGGCCCGCTATTCCGCTCATTGAACATCAGATTAACAAAATGCTAGCCGGGGGCGTCATGACTATCGTAGTTGGCGCCGGCGACCATAAGCATGTGGCGGCACATGTAGCCAGCCGGTACAGTACTAGCGCTCATGTATGGCCACTCACATCAGAGAAGCAGCTAGGCACTGGCGGCGATTTGGTGCAAGCAGTTCGGGAACATGGCGAGCTATTCGACGAGCAGATTATCGTCACCAATGTCGACACCCTGCTCGACCTCAATGAGGGCGATATGCTGTCATTTCACCGTGAACATGATGCTGACGTGACCATCGCCCTTACGCTCAATACTGGCGTTCCAAACGAAGGTGCATATTTTGTGAACAAACATGGCCGCGTTGTGCACTGCGCCGAAACGGGCGCTAATGCTACCCGCGCCGCAGTCCGAGATACAGCCTTTCGGGCAAGCAGTACTGGAGCCGTCATTATCAACCGCACGATTCTTAATTCCGTCAGCTGGCAGCCGGACGATGAGCCCCTTTCACTATATAAAGATATTATGAAAACTGCCCTAGCAGAAGGTTCCGTTTTTGCCTTTAATAATGGCAACCGACTATTCACTGATGTTGGCACTGTCGACAGCTGGATGGCGACACAAGATGCGCCTGATACAATAGAAAATTATTTGTACAGAACGGAGCCAGCATGAGTAAGTTATGGAAAGAATTGCACCGAGAGCTTATATTCAAAAAGTTTTCCCGCAAGATTGAGCGTGTAGATTTTCAGTTACCGAACGGAACGGAAGCCGACTTTTATATTAAAGCCGAGGGACCGGCCTCCAGTGTCGTCGGGCTGACTAGTGATAATCAGGTGGTACTGGTCGAGCAATATCGGCCGGGACCGAAAGCAATCCTACAGGAACTGCCCGGTGGTTTCGTCGACCCTGGCGAGGACCCGCTGCAGGCAGCGCGGCGCGAATTTATAGAAGAGACTGGTTATGATGGCGACTTTGAGTTCGTTGGCACTTGTCTTGATGATGCCTATTCAACCATGGAACGTTATTGTTACGTTGCCAAAAATTGTAAAAAAATCGGCGAGCCGCAAAATACTGCAACCGAACAGACAAGAGTAGTAATCGTAACTCTCGAGCAATTTCGACATCAGCTCCGAGCCGGCAAGATGACCGATGTTGAGGTCGGTTATTTGGGGCTCGATTACCTCGGATTACTATAATTTAACCGGGATATTCTATGCGTTACGGTTCACTTACTCACGAACAAGCCCGCCACTATCGTTCCCAGGGATACTATCGGTTACCCCGGGTATATAACGAGGGCGAGGTGGCAGAGTTAAGGCAGTTCGTCAGCCGCGAATTCGCCAAAGCTGTTGGTCAAAGAACTTTAAAGCTTTACGGACTATACGACAGGGAACCGGAGCTTATGCACCGAGCTATCACCAATCCGGTTTTGGCAGGAGCACTGGAATCTCTGCTCGGGCCGAACATCATCTTCGTAAAAAACCGGCATAATCACGCCACCATTAACAGCGCCACAGGCTTGCCATCAGAAGGGCTGCACCGGGATATTCTTCAACCCACCCGCGGCCTGCTGACAGCATTGATTTATCTGGATAATTCCACGGCCGAAAACGGTGCGACGCGCCTCATACCAGGCTCGCACGAAATGCCATACGTCGGCGTACCACAGGCAAATGGCGGGGGCACATGGATGACCGAGCACGAAGAATTTGGGGGCATGGAAGACCAGGCGATTGGTGTACCTATGCCGGCGGGCGGGGTTTTATTATTCAATGGTCTTGTCTTCCACGGAGTCGGCGCCAATACCAACGGCCATCCTCGGGCCAGCATTACGCTCGGCTTCCGAAGCGCAGACGAGCTCGATGCACAGCCGGATGCCAGCCGACAAGTGATTGTATTAGGCGAACAGCCTTACCGCGGCAACGACATACTCTAGGCAAACGACTAATTTAAATTTGAAAGTTACAATCAGACTCCGTTTGACGGGCGGTGGTAATGCTGGTATATATTTTTATGCAGTTCAGTGAATTGGAGGTGGTTGATTGGTGTGAAGGGCCGATCGACAGTAAACCCTTTCTATTCTCTGAAATCGCTGATTGAGCTGCTCACCATAAGCCTATGAGTGAATCTTTACGCTCAAGCGAGCCGTTTTTCGTTGCCGAGACTTTGTTTGAAGACGATGAGAAATCCATCGCTCTCATTCGACTGCGCGGCCTGAATGCCCGCTTCATCAGCCGCTCGGCGACGACCTATGAGGTGGTTTGCGGCAGCGGCACGATGGAGGTCGACGGCACGTTCCACGACTTGCACGAGGGAGTGGTGGTGCACGTTCCTGCGCATACGCCCTACCAGGACGAGGGCGAATTACTGATGCGCGCCACTTCGGTGCCGCCGTTCGACCCGGCAAGCGTGGCATATATTTAAAGCTTCGCCCGTCAAGCCGGGTGGCTTACACTAAAAACATGGGCGTTTGGGCAATTTTTAAGAAATTCGAGCGGGCACGGCCATTTACCGAGCAGGAAGCCTGGACGCTTTTTCGGGTGGCGGCGCTGGCGGAGGCGGGCGGCTGGACGCTGCTGATTATTGGCATCGGGCTGAAACAATATGTGCTACATGGCAATGACATGCCGGTGCTGATTGCCGGGCAATTTCACGGCATGATTTTCCTGAGTTATTTAGTAGCGGCGCTGGGCCTGTACCCGAGCCTCAAATGGCCGCGCTGGCAGGCCATTGTTGCCGCCATCGCCAGCGTGCCGCCGTACGGTTCGCTGGTATTCGAACTATGGGCGGCACACCGTCGGCACCAAACTGCCATCGAAACTTACCGCTACAGCCTGGGCTACACGCTGGCGAGCGCTGCCATTGACCCAAACGAGTAAAAAATCGTACTGCGCGCTGGCGGCCAAGCCCCGTATATTGCCTCTACTAAATGAGACAGGAGGGGACGGTATGATGGCAAAAGCACACGCCTGGCGGCGCCAAACCAAACGGCTCGAGCAGTTGCTCAGGCAGCACGGCATTGAGGCCGACGTCGAAGAGCTGACGCCCAAAGAGCGCCAGATGATCGACGACATGTTTCCGCACTAGCGGCGACCGCTAAAATTACAGTTGTAATTCCGCCGCGCTTATGCCACAATATCGGCTACTAGATACGCTGCGACAAATTCTTCTATCAAGAATCGGTCTAGGAAAGTCAATTTAAGTTAATTTCGTACAAGTGAGGCGCAGCTAAGTGGCAACCGCAACTTACCTCGGGAACGAAGAAAGAGGTAAGTTACCTTATGGCAAACAAAATTTTTGTCGGCTCGCTGGCCTACACAGCTACCGATGACGACCTGTCGGCATTTTTCGCTGGCGCTGGCACCGTGGTGTCTGCGAAGGTCATCATGGACCGCGAAACCGGCCGCAGCAAAGGCTTCGGTTTCGTTGAAATGAGCAGCGACGATGAGGCGAAGGCTGCCATCGACAGCCTGAACGGCAAAGAGCTCAACGGCCGCGCTGTTGCGCTGTCTGAGGCTCGCCCGCAAGCCCCGCGCGAACCGCGCTACTAATCGGTAGATTTTTGCCGATACCAAAGCCGGAGTCACCCCTGACTCCGGCTTTTTGGTTTATCCATTTTTTAATAGCAACTCCGCCAAAGCCAGCCGCTTGCCGCGCAGTGTTAGAAACTTTATATTGCCGCAAACCAAAAATCGGCATACTAAACCGTGCACGCAATAAAGGGAAATGGAGGTGCACCATGCTGGGAAACAATAGTTATGCCAGATTTATTAACGCACGCCAGCGGCATTTTACCCCGAGCAAGTCGTCCTCGCAGATGTTCGGTACGCGCTACACGGTCGGCCACAACAGACCTGACAACCGCAGTAACGCCAACAACCGCTACCTAACCGGCCGCGGCTGGTAATTAACCCGATTAGGAGGCAATTCATGAGCAAGCACGAGCCGAAAGGCAATTACATCCACGCGCCGGAGCGCAAGCGCATGAGCCGGCAGCCGCCGAGCAATCAAAGCGTCAAACACAGCAATTCGCCGGTACAGGCGCCCGGCATCGGCACCAATGACATGAACCAATACAAGTAATTTGAGAGGGGCAGGACATGACAGATTTATCCGATACCTGTGTGGCCATCGTGGTCGATAACTATTTTGAACAGGCCGAATTTACCGGTCCGAAAGACGCGCTAGAAGCCGCTGGCGCGCGAGTCGAAGTCGTAGCGAGCGGCGCCAGCGGTGGCAAAGTCCAGGGTTTACAACATATCGACAAAGCCGATGTGTTCGACTGTGATAAATCGCTCGACGACGCCAATTACGACGATTACAGTGCCATCGTCTTGCCCGGTGGCGCCATCAATGCCGATCATTTGCGGATGGAGGACAAGGCCCGCGATTGGGTGCGCCGCGCCTGCGACGACGGCAAGCCGTTGGCCGTCATTTGCCACGCGCCGTGGGTGCTCGCCAGCGCCGGCGTCGCCGACGGCAAAAGGCTGACCAGCTACCACACCATCCAGGACGATATGAAAAACGCCGGCGCCAATTGGGTCGATGAAGAAGTTGTCACTGACGGCAATCTCATCACCAGCCGCAACCCGGACGACGTCCCGGCCTTCAGCCAAACCCTCATCGAAATGATTAAAGCGAAGTAAGGATTTATTCATGGCTAAATATGGCAGAAAAGCTCAGGAAGAGGTGGAAAAAACCATGCACGAGCACAAGCACGAAGGCAAGTTCAAGAACGAGAAGCAAGCCGTCGCCGTCGGTCTTTCAAAAGCCCGCCGCGAAGGCGCCAAAGTCCCCGATAAGAAGTAATGAAGCATTCACCCGGCGCCACCGCCTTCCACTTCATCGCCAGCCACAGCGCGCTCTACGCGCTGGTGCTGTTGCTGCTATTCACATGAGGCTGGGCAGCGCACACTTCTTATGATATAATTGTGCTAGCAGCGCTCGCTGGACGGGCGCTTATTTTTATGAAGTAAACACTATGAATCAAGATCCATCCAAAATTCGGAATATTGCTATCATCGCGCACGTCGACCATGGGAAGACGACGTTGGTTGATGGGCTTTTGAAGCAAAGCCACACTTTCCGCGACAACCAGGCCGAGATGGGGCAGGAACTCATCATGGACAGCCTGGATCAGGAGCGTGAGCGCGGCATTACGATTACCGCCAAGGTGACCGCCGTGCAGCACGGCGACTACCGCATCAACATCGTCGACACGCCCGGCCACGCCGATTTTTCCGGCGAAGTCGAGCGAACTTTGAACATGGCCGACGGCTGCCTACTGATTGTCGATGCCCAGGAAGGGCCGATGCCGCAGACCAAATTCGTACTGGAGAAAGCGCTCGAGGCTGAGCTGAAGCCGATTGTTATTATCAACAAAATCGACAAGCCGGGCGCCCGCATCGCCGAGGTCGAGGACGAGTTGGCCGACTTGTTCTTGGAGCTGGCGGTGCACGACAGCCAGCTGCAATATCCCGTGTATTACGCCATCGGCCGCGACGGCAAAGCCTGGAAAACGGTTCCGGAAAATAGCGAAGCCGAGGGCAACCTTGACGTCATTTTTGAGGCAATTATTAATGAAATTCCGGCGCCGGAAATCGAGCTCGACAAGCCGTTTCAAATGCTGGTGACGGCGCTCAACTGGGACAATTTCAAAGGCAAATACGCCATTGGGCGAATTTCGCGGGGGCGTGTCAAAGCCGGCGAGCAGGTGGTTTTGTGCAAAAAAGACGGCACTCAGAGCAAAGCCAAAGTCGAGCTGATTTTTATGAGCAAGGGTACCGGCAAATTCGAAGTGCCCGCGGGCGTAGCCGGCGATATCGTGCAGCTGACCGGTGTGGGCGACGCGCAAATCGGCGAGACAATCGCCGACGCCGAAAACCCGGAAGCCTTGCCGGTGCTCGAGGTCGAAGCGCCAACGCTGCAGATTTTCCTGGGGCCGAACACATCGCCGTTCAAAGGGCAGGAGGGTGAATTCAACACCTCACGGCAAATCGGCGAACGGCTGAACAAAGAGCTCGAGAGCAACGTCGGCCTGCGGGTCGAAGATAACGGCATCGGCTTCTTGGTCTCCGGCCGCGGCGAACTCCATTTGTCAGTTTTAATCGAAACCATGCGCCGCGAAGGCTACGAATTCGAGGTTGGCCGCCCGCAAGTCGTCACCAAAGAGGAAAACGGCCAAAAACTCGAGCCGGTCGAGGAGTTAATTATCGAAGTACCGGCCGAGCACGTCGGCACCGTCCAAATGGAGCTCGGCCAGCGCCGCGCCACATTGAAAGAGCAATTCGCCAGCCCCAAAGGCGTCACCAAATTAGTCTACGAATTGCCGACCCGCGCACTGCTGGGCCTACGCAACATCCTGATGACCCAGACCAAGGGCACCATCGTCATGAACTCGCTCGTTACCGGCTATCAGCCCGTTGGCGCTCCGCTGGCTCAGCTCAGAAACGGCGTTTTAATTTCCTTTGAAACCGGCACCACCATGCCATACTCGCTGGAAACCGCCGAAGCTCGCGGCACACTCTTCATCGGCCCGGCCGAAAAAGTCTACGCCGGCCAAATCATCGGCCTCAACACCCGGGCAGAGGACATGGAAATCAACGTCTGCAAAGCCAAACACCTCACCAACATGCGCAGCAAATCATCCGACGGCGTCGTCCAGCTGACCCCGCCAACCATTCTCAGCCTCGAACAATCGCTCGATTTCATAGAAAACGACGAGCTCCTCGAAGTAACCCCAAAAAATTTAAGACTAAGAAAACGCGAACTAGACCCCACCAAACGCAAACGCCAAAACAAATAAGCAGTTTGCGCTAGACAAGCTTTCAGTACGAAACTGCTTGTTTTTTATTATAATTTGTGCTAAAACATATGAATTATGAGACGAAATCGTAACGCAACAACTCCAGAGGCAGCTTCAGTCTTAGAAGAGTTGAAGCCATTGGTCGAAGAAACCAGGTACGCAGTTGCGCGCCTGGCAATGCAGGGCGCAGTGCAGCTCAATGCCATGAGCGCGGACAGACATTATCCTCTCAACATGCCTACTTCTATGCACGATGACGCAAGATTTTTTAGAAGCCGCCGGATACTGCGCACGGTTTCGCCAAAAATTAACGCTGACCGCGCTGTCGCCGGGTATCCAGGGCTAACTGTGGTGTCAGCCAGCACAGAGCACGTCGAAAGACGGCACTACTTTAGAGCCGGCCCTGTCGCGCTGCCCGGTTCAAAAACACCCGAAATACTCAACGTTGAGCTAACCGCCAGCCCTAAGCCGCCGAAGGAGCTCAGCTTTCGGGATACAATCCGCCGCGGCATTGACGCGGCCGGACGGGCAGTCACGAGCTCCCGCCACGATTTTGAGCCCAAACCACCGCGCTCGTCATTCGATCACAAATACCGCACAGAAGAAGAGGTGTACAGCGCTTATCAAAATAGCTTCCCAAAAACGCTGGCAGTCGCCGGCCTGGTCGCTTATGGCATGAAAGCGTTGGACATCGACCTCGACACAAAGCCTGCCCAGGCAATACTCAACGACTGGCGGGAAATTGCGGGTGAAGCCCCCATAGAAAGAAGCGACTTTTGGGCGGAGATCGAAGACCACGAGATGGGCTGGTATTTGGCTCGGGCTGAACAGTAAAAACCGCTCCAAAGTTCGTCTTTACCATCCGACGAGATAAGCTCCACCCAATCTGCAATCCGTCCTAACTCCTGCGCTTCTGGCGGTTACTCTGAAATCAGCTAAGCCAAGCGTATACTTTTAGCGGATGGATTATGTGATTGTCGGGGTAGCGGCGTTTTTGGTGAGTACCGTCAGCGCGATTGCCGGCGGCGGTGGCGGCCTGGTAATGACGCCACTGATGCTGTTGCTTGGCTTCCCGCCGCAGACGGTACTGGCTAGTGCCAAAGCCGGCGGCATCGCCATAAACGTTGGCGCCCTGAGCAAATTTATCCGCCAGAAAAAACTTATCAATTGGCGCTGGGCGGCTTGGCTGTCGGCGGTTGCAATATTCGCCAGTTTGCTTGGCACGCGATTGGTTTTCGTTGCCAGCCCGGGGCCGCTCAAGCATTTGATTGTCGCCATCACGCTGTTGCTGGCGGTGGTGCTGTTGCTCGAGCGGAAAATCGGGCTCAGTATCAAACACGTGTCCAAAAAACACCAGCTGATTGGTGCCGGCGCCTACTTTATTATCATGGCGCTACAGTCAGGACTGGGCAGCGGCATCGGCATGCTCCTGATGTTCGTCATGATGGGGCTGCTGGGTTTCGATGCGCTTGGCGCCAGCGCCACCAAACGGGTGCCGGGCCTTGTACTAGTAATCGCCAGCTTTGTGATTTTCGCTTTTTCGGACTATATGAACTGGGCGCTGGCCGGCAGCCTGGCGGCTGGCATGCTGCTGGGCGGCTACATTGGTGCCGGGCTGGCCATCAAGCACGGCAACAAGCTAGTCAAAAACGCGCTCATTGTTGTCAGCGTCGCCATGGTCATCAGCCTATTATTCACCGAATAGCCGCCGAATGCCTTGCTATCTTAATAATATTGTGCTAACGTATAGGTATTGTTCGTGAGGTTTTTAGAAGCCTCACCCGAATCCGGAGTTATTTCGTAGTTACTACTCAGAGGATTCCATAGCAATCGCCAGAGTATCAACAACTACAAATAACAAAGGATTATTTTTATGCCTATCAATAGCCGGCGCGGCTATGCTTATAAAAGCAGCCGCAGCCCCTACGCGCGCAAACCGCGCGAACAGCGTGCCAAAAAACCCAAGCACGGCCAGTACATCGACCCGGCCCGCTTTGTAAAAGTTGCCGAGCCGGTGACCGCCGAGACGTATGTGCCGGCACATCAGTTTATGGATTTCGCGGCCGACAGCCGCATTTTGGCCAATTTGAGCCGCAAGGGCTTCACCCAACCGACGCCGATTCAGGATCAGACCATTCCGCTCGGCCTCGCCGGCCAAGATATTATCGGCATTGCCAACACCGGTACCGGCAAGACTGCTGCTTTCGCAGTACCGATTTTGCACCGGCTAATGACCGATCAGCACGCTAAGGCACTCATCGTGGCGCCCACCCGCGAGCTGGCCATGCAGATTGAGGACGATTGCCGCTACATCGGCCGCGGCGGCGGCTTCAGCGGCGCGCTGCTGATTGGCGGTTCGAGCTACGGGCCGCAGTTCAAAGCGCTGCGCGCTGTACCGCGCATCGTTATCGGCACACCCGGCCGCATCAAAGACCACATCGAGCAGGGCACGCTCAAGCTGCACGACTTCAACCTCGTTGTGCTGGACGAAGTCGACCGCATGCTCGACATGGGCTTCGTGCACGACGTACGCCTGCTGCTCGGCAAATTGGCCGAGACACGCCAGAGCTTCTACTTTTCGGCCACGATGGACCGTCGGGTAAGGGATATCATCGACAGCTTCAGCCCCGGCGCCGTGACCGTCAGCGTCAAGCAAAGCGACACCAGCGCCAACGTACATCAGGACGTCATTCCGTACACTGGCAACACCAGCAAAATTGATGCGCTGCACACACTGCTCATCGAACCGGTCGTCGTCAAAACGATTATTTTCGAATCGACCCAGCGGGGCGTCGAGCGGCTCGAGAAAGAACTTAGCGGCCGCGGCTTCGACACGGCTGCCATCCATGGCGGCAAAACCCAAGGCCAGCGTCGTCGCGCACTGGACAGTTTCAAGCAGAACAAATCGAAAATCCTCATCGCCACCGATGTAGCGGCCCGCGGCATCGACGTGCCTGACGTCACCCACGTGGTCAATTACGGCCTGCCGCAAACATACGAAGACTACACTCACCGCATCGGCCGCGCCGGCCGCGCCGGCAAAGTAGGCTACGCGCTGACCTTCGTCGAACAGCACTAATAAGTAGTCAGAGGTTGCCCGAAGAGTCAACACCGACTTGACAAATCTATTCGCCAGTTTGATAATTGCCCCATCACCCAAAGTGGGTGTGTCTTAAGGAGGTGGTCCTCGTGACCGCAACAGCACGACAGGCCCGGCCAGTGACCCCGGTGGTCACCAGCAAGCCGAGCCGTCAGGAAGTCGTCGACCTGATCGTCCGCGACGCCGGCTGCACGCCGCACCAGGCGCACAATGTGTTGAACTGGATCGGCATGCTGGTGGAAACCACGCGCTGCCACAAGAACGGCGAGCACTACATGACCCCGCGGCAGCTGCGCAGCCCGAACTACCTGGTGTTCGACGCCATCATGCAGCACGGCACGGCCGCCAAGCCCGGCAGCGCCCACGAAGGCATCGAGAAGCTGTTCCTCAACCCGAGTAACGGCGAGTACGGCATCATGCACGACGTCACGACCCGCGAATCCGTGCGCTACTGCACGGTGAAGGTGACAACCTTCACTCTCAGCTAGACGCCCGGAGGTCGCGACGGCGGCAGCGACACCCGTGTGGTGGTCCCGGTTTCCGTAGTCGGGACCACCACACATCGCCGCCAGCACCACCTCCTTTCCTTCCATTTTCGACCCACATTTATTAATTTTGCCTGGCAACATTCAGAATTAGCGCCGTTAGGCTACAATAGAGCCATGACTACGGTATATTACAGCCGGGCGCGCGAGCGGGCACTGCAGCTGATTGACGAACCGCGGGCCGGCAGCTGGGTAGTGGCGACCGCGCCGGATACCGCCGAGCTGGATGCGTTGGCCGAGCAGTATCAGCTTGATCGCGACAACCTGGAAGACGCCGTCGACATTTACGAAGCGCCCCGCGTCGAGGTCGAGGATGGCGCCGTGTACATTTACACTCGCTACTGCTACCCGGAGGGGAAGGAAATCGCCACCGAGCCGCTGCTCATTATTTATACGCCGGATTATCTTATTACCATTGTGCGCGCCGAAACTGACATTCTCGACCGGCTGACCGGCGACCAGCTGGATTTTGTCACCACGCAAAAAACCAAATTGTTACTCCAAATCTTTGCCGAAATAAATCGTAGTTACGAACGTCAAACCACCAAGGTCGCCAAGCGATTGCTGCAGCTGCGCGCCCACATGCGCCAGGCCCAAATGACCACCCGGGAGTTCGTTGGCATCATCGAGCTCGAGGAAGATCTGAATGAATTCCTGTCGGCCCTACAGCCACAGGCACTGCTGTTCAATTCGCTGCTCAGCGGCAAATACCTGCGGCTGTACGAAGAAGACCGCGACATCATCGAGGATATCGAGCGCAGCACGAGCGAGCTGATCACCCAGGTGCAAGGCCGCCTGCGCACACTGGTAAACATGCGCCAAGCCTATGATGCCATCGCCACCAACAACCTGAACGCCATCTTCAAACGCCTGACGTCCATCGCCATTTTCCTGACGTTCCCGACCATTTTGAGCGGCATTTGGGGCATGAATGTCGCGCTGCCGATTGAGCATTGGCGCTACGCTTTTTGGCTCATCCTCGGCCTCGTCGTCATTTTCGAAACCGGTGCCATCTACTACTTCCGCCGCAAAAAATGGCTTTAAACCACTGTTAAAGACTGTTTGATTTAAGTGCAGTTTGGATAGAGGGCGAGCACCGTAAGCGAGCCGCACTTAAGGTGCGGTGAGTGCGAAGCGCAGTCTTAGTCTTACGTTCAAAATGCGCCAAATCAAGCAGCTGGCACTATGGCAGGATGGCGCCCTGGGTGGCGCCGTGGTCGGTGATTGCGTCGTAATTGTCGTTGGCTTGGTTGAGGGCGGTGATGTCGGCGTGCACCAGTTTGCTCACTGTCGCGGTTAGGTTGCCGCAATTGAGCGGGCCGGCGTGCTGCAGGTCGGCCAGGACTTTGGCGGCGTACTGCTTATCGAGTGAAAGATGGCCATTTTCATGGACTCTGAGCCGAGTCATAAAATGCTGCCAGCTGGCGGTGAAGCTGGCGCTGGCGGCGCCATCTTGCCACTGCGGCAGGACTTCCGCCAGATGCAGGCCGACTTTAGCCGAGGTAATTTGGCACTGATTATTGTCGCCAATAGAATAATCGTAGCTCCAGTCCAGTGCATACACCGAGTAGCCGGTAAATTGATCCTGGCCGGAAAGCTGTGGGGCGCAGCTAATAATTTGCTGGCGCAGGACGGCGTCATTCGCACCAGAAATAGCGTAATAATCAATCGGGTCGCTGACGGTCGTGAGCCCGACCGGCCGAGCCGACAAATCCAGTTGCTGCGGCTGACTGAAACTCGCCCGCTGGCAACTCGTCGTCACCTGAGTGGATGCCGGTGTGCTATCGACCGGGATCAATGTAGCGGCAGACGCCGCCGGCAATTTTATCGGGCCGCGGCCGCTTGGCAGGCCGACAATCCGAATAAGTGCCAGGCTCAAGCAGGCCAGCGCCAGCAGTATCAGCCCGCGACGGCGCAACCAGGGCATGACAGCGCCGCCATACACTGCCGCCTCTTGCGGCACACCAAAACCAAGCTCGGGAAAATTATCCAAGCAAAACCTCCTCGCCCTACAGCTTCACCGCTATAAAGTTATCATTATAATACCATTGTTTGGCCCTTTTTACAATAATGGTGTCCGCCACAACTCCACAAGCAAGCGCAAGCGGTGTAGTATGGGTATAGTGCAATGGATAAAAAATACTGATGCGGCCGCTGGCGAGATGGCAATCGCCGGGCGGCTTAGGGCAGAGCTAGCAGCGGGCAAGCGCGTGCTGTGGCTGGTGTGCGGCGGGAGCAATATTGCCAGCGAAATCGACATTATGAATCGGATTTCGGACGAACTGAGCACGCGGCTGACCATCATGCTTACCGATGAGCGCTACGGAGCAGTGGGACATCAAGATTCCAATTCGCAGCAATTGCTGGCTGGCGGTTTCAAGGCCAAGCAAGCTACCTTTTTGCCGGTACTGCAGGATTTGCCACTGGCAGAAACTGTGACCAGCTACGCTGCGACAGCACAAGAACAATTTGCGGCCAACGATATCATCATTGCCCAGTTTGGTATCGGGCCGGACGGGCACATTGCCGGCGTATTGCCCGGCTCGCCGGCAGTGAATGCCGAAGCATGGGCGGCCGCGTACGAGGCGCCGCCATTTACGCGCATTACGCTGACGCCGCCCGCCTTAAGCCGTATTGCGGTCGCCTACGCACTGGTTTTTGGCGATGGCAAGCGCGAGGCGCTCACAAAATTGCGGGACGAAGATCTGCCGCTCGCCGAAGAGCCCTCGCAAATCTTAAAGCGCCTGCCGGAAGCATTCGTATATAATGACCAAGTAGCAGAAAGGGGTTAATCTTATGAAAATCGCCGTTCACGGTCTCGGCCGCATGGGCATGCAAATTGCCCAGAAGCTCGCCGAAAGCGACAACACGCTCATCGCGCACAACCGCAGCAAGGACAAAATCGACCAGGCCGCCGGCTTCGGCGCCGTTGCCGCCTACGAGAAAGCCGACGTCATCAACACCTTTGGCGACGAGCAAGTTGTCATTTGGCTCATGCTGCCGGCCGCGGTGGTCGACGAGGAAGTCGACGCCTGGCTGCCGCTATTGAAGCCCGGCAGCATCATTATCGACGGCGGCAATTCGGACTATCGCTTGACCCAAAAATTGAACGAAAAAGTCAGCGGCGCCGGCATGCAACTGGTCGATGTCGGTACCAGCGGCGGCGTCTGGGGCTACCAAAACGGCTTCTGTATGATGGCCGGCAGCGACAGCGAAGACGCCTTCAAAGTCGTCGAACCGGCTCTGCAAGTCCTGGCAGCACCCGAAGGCGCCTACCATTACTTCGGCAAAAGCGGCGCCGGCCACTTCGTCAAAATGACACACAATGCCATCGAGTACGGCATTATGGAAGCGCTGGCCGAGGGCTACCGCGGACTCAAAGAAGGCCCGTACGACAACCTTGACCTGGCCGCCGCCGGCGAAGTCTGGCAGCACCACAGCGTCATCACCAGTTGGCTCAACGAGCTGGCCCGCGACGCGCTCAAGGAAAGCCCTGACCTCGAAGGCGTCGACGGTTACGTCGCCGAAAACGGTGAAGCCCGCTGGACACTCGAAACCGCCCAAGCGCGCGGCATCCCGATGCCATCCATCCAGGCGGCGCTCGACGTGCGCATCGCCTCGCAAAACGGCGATACCAGCTTCGCCACCAAGCTGCTCGCCGCCATGCGTAATAAATTCGGCGGCCACGCCCTGAATAAAGACGATTAACGCCATGACAGCCGCCAAAACCAGAAAATTAGCCACCAAAAAGTCGACCAAAACCGCGCCCACGCCGGCGCCGGTCATTGACAATTTGAGCGAAGCGCTGGTGCCAAGCATCATCGTCATTTTCGGCATTACCGGCGACCTGTCGCGCCGTAAATTACTGCCGGCGCTGTACCATTTACTCAAAGACGGCCTGCTGCACGACAATACCGAAATCGTCGGTATTAGCCGCCGCGCCGTCGACCTCGACGACCTCATGATGCACGCCGAAGTTTGTATCCTCGAGGAAGACAAAACTTGCGACCCGGCCATCCTGAAATTGCTCAAAGAAAAACTGCACATGTACCAAATGGAGCTGGCGCGCGACGAGCATTATCCCGAGCTCAAGAAGCACCTCAACCAGATCGAAGCCAAGCACGGCGTCTGTATGAACCGCTTGTTTTACCTGTCGATTCCACCGACGGTCTACGCGCCGCTCGTCAAAAACCTCGGCAAGCACGGACTCAACGGCAGCTGCCGCCACGGCAACGCCCAATCCCGCGTGCTCATCGAAAAACCTTTCGGCTACGACCTCCGCTCGGCCATGGAGCTTATCGACGACATGGGGCGCTACTTCAAAGAGGCGCAAATGTTCCGCATCGACCACTACCTGGCGAAGGAGACCGTTCAGAATATCCTGACATTCCGACTGCACAATCCGATCTTCCGGCCGCTCTGGAACCGCGAATACATCAACCGCATCGAAATCGTCGCCAGCGAAACTATCGGTATCGAAGGCCGCGGCAATTTTTACGAACCGATTGGCGCCATGCGCGACCTCATCCAAAGCCATCTCCTGCAGCTGCTGGGCGTGGTGGCGATGGACCGGCCGAGCGATTTGACCAGCGACGAAATCCACGCCGCCAAACTTCGCTTGCTCGAATCAATCATGCCCGTACCGGCCGATAAAATTAATGCGCAAGCCGTGCGCGGGCAATACGACGACTACCGCGAGGAAGTCGGCAACCCGCACTCCAATACCGAAACGTTTGCCGCCCTCAAACTGTTCATCGACGACGAACGCTGGCAGGATGTGCCGGTCATTATCCGCACCGGCAAGGCGTTGGCCGCCAAGCAAACGGCCGTGCACATCGACTTCAAACACCCGCTCGACCATGAGCACACCAACCGGTTGACGTTTGCCGTCCAGCCGAGCGAGGGAATTACCGTGGAACTGTGGGTCAAGCGGCCGGGCTTCGAGCGAAAATTGCAAACCGCCACCATGGACTTCAGCTATCAGCGCACCTTCGATGAAGCGGGCCATCCCGACGCCTACGAGCGCGTACTGGTCGACGCCATTCGCGGCGACCGCACACTGTTTGCCACCAGCGATGAAGTATTGGCGGCCTGGCGCGTCATCGAGCCAGTGGTGCAAGCCTGGGCCAAAAACGGCACGGGGCTACACCGTTACAAGCCGGGTTCGGACGGCCCGAAAGCATTTGATGATGCACCAGCCGCATAAATTTTGTATTCATTATGCGCCGCGCATGCGGTACAATTAATGCCGATGCACGCCGCCGTTACCTTCATCGCCAAATACTTCATCATCCTGGCCCTGCTCGGGGCACTGGCGGTATGGCTACGGCTCAAAAATAAGCAAAAGTTAGAAGCCGTTGCCGTATTAATTGTCGGCGGCATCATCACCTATGCGTTGGCCAAAATCGGCGGCCACTTTTTCTACGATACGCGGCCGTTCGTGGCCGGACACTTTACGCCGTATTTCAGCCACGGCGCCGACAATGGTTTCCCGTCTGACCACACACTGCTAGCTGGACTGCTGGCCTGGACCGCCTTTTGCTACCGCAAACGGGCCGGTGTGGCCTTACTGGTGCTGGCGGCCATTATTGGCCTTAGCCGAGTAATTGCCGGCGTGCACCATCTGGCCGACATCGTCGGGTCGCTGATATTTTCCGCCATTGGCGTTTGGATTGCCTGGCAGCTTATCAAGCTATTTACCAAGCACCGGGCGCCGGCCCGGCACAAAAGCTAGCCGCAAATTTCCGGATTTGTGCCACAATAAGTAGGCATGAATTGGCTCGATATTATCATTATTTTGTTCCTCATCGGCTCGCTGTTTCGCGGCCGAGACGTGGGCTTTGTGCGGCAGCTGTGCTCGACCGCCGGCTTCTTTGGCGGCCTGTGGTTAGGTGCGACAGTGGTGGCGCCCAATCTGTTGCCGCTGGCGCACAGCCAGTTGGCACGTTCGCTGATTACGCTCATTGGCACGCTCGGCACCGCCTTTATTTTGCTGAGCGTGGGCGAATATCTTGGCTTTCGGCTAAAAAACAAGCTTGCCGGCAAAACATTTAATATTGCCGATAGCATTTTTGGCGCCGGGCTGGCGGTAGTAACAATGCTGCTGGGCGCTTGGCTAGTGGCTTCGATTGCGCTATCACTGCCGAGCCCGGGGCTACAGACCGAGATCAAAGGCTCGGCTATTATTTCGACGCTCGACCGGGCGTTACCACCGGCGCCGACCGTCATCGCGGGCCTCAGCCACTTAATTGATCCCAACGGCTTTCCGGAGGTGTTTACCGGCAACGAACCAGCGCCGCCCGGCAATATAAAGTTGCCCGATTTGGGCGCGTTGCAGCCAGCCGTCAAAGCCGACGAAGCCTCGGTGGTAAAAATCGAAGGGCAGGGGTGTGGCGGCATCGTGGAAGGCTCCGGCTTCGTCATAGGCAAGCAGTTCGTCGTCACCAATGCGCACGTGATAGCTGGTATCGGCCAGCCCTATGTGCTCGATGCCAACGGTACACACGATGCCACCGCCGTGTGGTTTGACCCCAATCTCGACTTGGCAGTACTGCGCGTTAGCAACTTAGCCGGCAAGCCGCTGCATTTCGGCACCGGCACTGTCAGCCAGGGTACACCCGGCGCCGTCCTGGGCTACCCGGGCGGCGGCGGCTTTAGCGCCAAGGCGGCCGCCGTACTCGACGAATTTACCGCCACCGGCCGCAACATTTACGATGCCGGCAATACCAAGCGCGACGTATTGGAACTAAAGGCCGACATTATCCCCGGTAATTCCGGCGGGCCGGTCATCAACAAGCAAGGCACAGTCATCGGCGTCGTCTTCGCCGAATCGACCAGTTACAATCACGTCGGCTACGCACTGAATACGCCGAAAGTTCAGCAGGCAGTCAGCCAAGCCATGGCCCGCAACCAAGCCACCAGCACCGGCTCGTGCGCCGCCGAGTAGCTTAATCCTTACTTTTGGCTTAGCCCAAAAGTAACAAAAACCCAAGGCCGGCGCTTTGGTTCTCGGTAAAGTGATTGTCAAAGACTACAACCGACGCGAGAACTCCTCCCGCCGTAATGCCACCGGCATTACTCTGGTCGTCAAACAGCTCGCGCCGCCTGTCGGGAGTTGTAGCTTTACAACACTTTAGCCGGGAGCGTCGCGATGGCCGTTCCAAGCAGCTGCGGCCGAAGGCCGCTTATTATACATTCGCCTTTGCGAATGGCTGCTTTGAAGGCCATCGCGACGCACCTGGCGGCATCTGTTGTAAAGCCACAATCTAACAAAACCGAGGACTGTTTGAGGAACGGCAGAAGTGCCAGTGGCACTTCAGAGTGACGAGTTCCGCAGGTGATTGTGGTCTTTGACAACAGTGCCCCATGTGCCAAAGCGCCGGCCTAGATCTTTTGCCTACTTTTGCATCATGGCAAAAGTAGGTGGTTCGGTTCCCGCCAGAGGGAACAGTGGTTTTAGGCTAAGCCAAAAGTAAGGGGGAGGGAGTTTGGGTGGGTGGCTGGCAAAATAATATCGTTTCTTAGCAAAAGAAACATAAGCTATACTAAAAGCAATTATGGCGCGACAAAAACTGACGGTCGAAAAGGCACTGCCCTGGATTTTAGTGGTAACGGGTATTGTCGGGTTGATTTGCTCGTTCATCATTTCACTCGACAAAATGAAATTGCTCGAGAATCCGTCCTTTCAACCGGCTTGCGATCTAAACCCCATCGTGGCTTGCGGCAGCGTCATGAAATCGGCGCAGGGCAGTGCTTTTAATTTTCCGAACCCGTGGCTGGGCCTGGCGGCTTTCGCCGTACTTTTGACGGTTGGCGTAGCTATACTGGCCGGCGCCAAATTTAAGCGCTGGTTCTGGCAGGGCCTGCTGGCCGGCTGCGCGCTCGGGCTGGCTTTCGCGTATTGGCTGCTCTGGGAAAGCGTCTACCGCATCCACGCGCTCTGTCCGTACTGCCTGACAGTGGATGTCGTCGTCATCACCACCTCGTGGTATGTGCTGCAATATAACCTCAAAACGGGGAATATAAAGCTGCCCAAAGGCAAGGTTTTTGCCGCCGGTCAAAAATTTATCCGCCGACACCATCTCGACATCCTTATTCTGTGGTTTATCGTCCTCATCGCCATTATCCTCAACCACTTCTGGTATTACTTCGGCCAGCACTTATAGGGTAATTGCGCTTACGTTTGATACAATAGACCAAACGCCTCAGCTCGTTTAATACATATTTATGCTCCGGCCCAGAAAACCCAAACTCATCAAACTCCACCAAAAGCAGTACTCGGCTGCCGAGGTGAAACAATTGCTGCACCGGCAATATTCGGCTGACCTCGTGCTGAAAAAGAGTGTCGAGGCGCCGGCCGTGGTGCTGGAGCGGACGGTCGAAACCGGCACTCAGATTTTGCATGCCGTGCCGGGCGGCAAAGGTGTGCAAAAGGCTAAAAATTACTGGCACATGCTGGGGCCGGGACTGACCACCGGGGCCAGTGATGACGACCCGTCGGGCATCGCCACCTACAGTCAGACCGGAGCGCAATTTGGCTATCACTTTTTGTGGCTGGCAGCGTGGCTGTATCCACTGGCTTCAGTCGTGCAGGAAATGTGCGCCCGCATCGGCCTGGTGACCGGCCGCGGGCTGGCTGCCAACATCCGCGTGCATTATTCCAAGCGCGTGCTGCAGATTTGCACAGTGCTGCTGTTTGCGGCCAACGCCTTTAATATCGGCGCGGATCTCGGCGCTATGGCCAAAGGCGTGCAGCTGCTGAACCCGCACCTGCATTTTTGGCTGCTGGTGGTCGCCTTCGCACTGCTGAGTTTATTTCTGCAAATTTTTACCCCGTATGTGCGTTATGCCCGCTATCTCAAATGGCTGGCGCTGATATTGCTCAGCTACATTTTATCGTCGCTGCTGGCGCACCTCGACTGGCACACCGTACTGTCGCACTCGTTCGTGCCGGCGTTCCACTGGGGCAAAGAAGAAGTTTTGCTGGTCTGCGCCATTTTAGGCACCACGATTTCACCGTATCTGTTCTTCTGGCAGACAAGCCAGGAAGTTGAAGAGCAGATTTTGCAGGGAAAAACTACGGTTCGGGAACGCCGCACCGCCACGCAACCGGGCGATATCAAAAGCATGCGGATTGATGTCTGGACCGGCATGCTGCTGAGTGAAGTAGTGATGTTTTTCATCATCGCAGCCTGCGGCGGGGTGCTGTTCCAACACGGCGTTACCAATATCACCAGCGCGGCTCAGGCGGCTGAAGCACTGCGGCCGTTCGCCGGCAACGCCACTTACTTTTTGTTCGCGGCCGGCATTATCGGCACCGGCCTGCTGGCCATTCCGGTGCTGGCAGGCAGCAGCAGTTACGCCATTGCCGAAAGCTTCGGCTGGAAAGAGGGCTTGTACCGCGGCTTAAGCCAAGCCTACGCCTTTTACGGCATTATTATCATCTCGATGCTTGTCGGATTGGGTCTGAACTTCGTCGGCATCGACCCCATCAAAGCGCTCATCTACTCAGCCGTCGCCAATGGCTTGGTGGCGCCAATTATCCTGTTCTTAATCGTGCGCATCAGCAGCAGCAAAAAGGTCATGGGCCACTGGGTCAACAAGCGTTCGACCACCTGGATCGGCTGGGCCGTCACCCTCCTGATGGCCGTCGCCGGCATCGCCGCCATCGTCGCGCTGTTCTAGATTCGCTTTTTCGCTGTTTTTCAGCTCGTCGGCATGGACACACATCCATGGAAAGCGAAATGGTGGGGAAAATTAGACTAAGGCGTTAGCCGAAGAAAAATTTATCACCCACCAGGTGGCCCTTACCGCGAATCGCGGCGGCTGTCCTCACGCGCCCTGCGCATATGTCTTAGCGCTCGCACGTCCCCATGTTGCCGTTACTGGCAGGCGGCAGGCACAGCCACTCCGCGGCGGGACTCATAATTGCGGCCAAAGAAGAAGGCCAGCATGATCAGATCCACGCCGTAGGCTACGATTGCCACAATCACGAAAGGAGCCACCGGCGCCGCCCGATGCAACTCAAATGGCAAATCGACGTTGAACCACGCGATGCAAACGTCGATAGTGACGCTCACGAGCAACGATGCAAAGCCCACCAGCAGTGGCACGCACAGCGCGGCGACACGCCAGAGCTTCTTTGAAGCACACCAGCCACAGCAGAAAATCACTGCTACGACCGCGATACAAAGTATCACGAAGTACGCGATGTTCATGTCAATCCCTTTCGGTCTTTTCTTCGCAGGGTGCAAAGAAACTCATGATATTATAACACCTTAATATCTTTTTGTAAATTACTCGTTGCGGAGGGCGACGATGGGGTCTTTGCGGGCGGCTTTGAGGGCGGGGACCGAGCCAAAGATGATGCCGACGGCTATCGAGACGCCGGCCGCCAGCAGCACAACTTGCCAGCTGACAATGGGCGTCAGGCTGGTGAAAATACGCAGACAAATATCGATAATAAAGGCAATAACAATGCCAATGATACCGCCGGTGATGCTCAGCACGGTGGCTTCGGTGAGGAAGGCTATCAGGATTTGCCGGTTGGTGGCGCCGACGGCTTTGCGAATGCCGACCTCATGCATACGCTCCGTGACCGACACCAGCATGATGTTCATAATGCCGATACCGCCGACCAGCAACGAGACGGCCGCGGCACCGGCGATTAATTCAGTTAACAGATTCAGCACGCCGTTGGTTTCGTCGGCAACCTGGCTTTGCTCGAGCACCACGACGTCGTGGCTGTTGCCGTGCAGCTTGTACAGCCGCTGGTCGATGTCGTGCCGTACACTGGCTAGCTTGCCGCTGTCAGTGGGCTTTGCCAGTATCTCGTAAATACTGGCGTTGTTGTTCGTCAGCAACTGCGCCATGGAGTAGGGGATAAAAATGGTGTTGTTGAAGTCAGCGTCGGACGACAGCGGCGCGCTGGCGAAATCATTGAAAATGCCATTGACCACAAACGTCTGGCCGCGAAAGGTGAAGTTCTGGCCGAGCGGTGCCGGCTGGCCGAACAGAGTGGTAGCAACGTTGGCCCCCAGCACAGCCACGCTGCTGTCGACATCATTGGGGGCGAAGAACGCGCCGTACTGCAGATTTTGATTAAGAATAACCGCCAGATCCGGGTTGGTGGCAATAACCGGGCCGGCAGTGTACGTCTTGCCGTTGGCTTTGACGGTGCCGGGCACCACGCCGAGCGCGGCGGCGCGGGCGACGCCGGGTGTGGTGGTGACGGTGTGCAAATCATCCGCCGCCAGCCCGCCGCTCAGACGCACCGGCGACAGCGCGTTCAGCACGCTATTGCTGGCCTTGGCCGTGGCCGGCTGCACCGTGATGAGATCCTGGCCAACATGATTTATGCGTGCCGAAACCTGGTGCTTGATGCCTTGGCCAATACCCACAACGGTGATGACCGCCACCACGCCAATGATAATGCCGAGCATCGTCAGCAGGCTGCGGCCTTTGTTGGCACGCAGCATGGCGATGGCGATTTTGATATTGCCACGAGTGTATGGGCTCATCGCTTGCTCCGGCGTTTGGGTTTGTGTGATTTGGACTTGGCTTTGGCGGATTTCTTGACCGGCTTGTCATCGTGTATTTTCATCAAAGCCGAAACGCCCGCCAAATCGTCCTCCTCGGTCGGCGCGTGGATGCGGTACATGGCGCGCTTGGCGGTTTTCGCCACCTGACCGAGCGCGGTGGCTTCGTCCTGCACGATTTGACCGTCGTGCATGTAAACCACGCGGGTAGCGTAGCGGGTAAGTTCGGGATTGTGCGTGACGAAGATAATCGTATTGCCCATTTTATGGACTTCGCTGAGCAACTCCATAACGAGGCGCGAATCGGTACTGTCGAGATTACCGGTCGGCTCGTCGGCCACAATCAGGCGCGGATTGTTGACGAGCGCCCGGGCGATGGCCACGCATTGCACCTGGCCGCCGCTGAGCTGTGAGGGCAGGTAATATTCACGCGGCTGCATGCCGACGCGGTCGAGCATGCTGCTGGCCAATTTCAGCCGACGGGTGGTGGACATGTTTTTGTAAGCCAGCGGCAGGGCAACATTTTCGAGCGCCGTCATGCGCGGCAGCAGGTTGAACGATTGAAAAATAAAGCCGATAGTGTCGCGCCGGATTTTGGCAGCCTGGTTCGGACTCAGCCGCGCCACTTTGCGGCCATTGAGCAAAAATTCGCCGTGCGATGGCCGGTCGAGCAGACCGATAATATTCATCATAGTGGACTTGCCGCAGCCGCTCGGGCCCATGACCGCCACGAATTCGCCCGGCTCAATGCTCAGGCTGGCTTCGTCGAGCGCCAGGGTCGTGGCATCGCCGAAGCCGTATAATTTGCTGACGGCTCGCAGTTCTATAATGGGCATCCATTCTTAGTTTAGACTTCTTTTTGTGCTATCTGCAAGGTGTTTTCGTAGTAATTTTTGGTATAATTTTACCGATGCCATTCAGGCAGGTGCGGAGAGGTGCAGGAGTGGTTGAACTGGCTTGTCTCGAAAACAAGTGAGCCGGCAACGGTTCCGAGGGTTCGAATCCCTCCCTCTCCGCCAAAAAATCCAATTGAATCGCATGGTCTTTTTATTTGGTTATTTATTAACCAAAACTACACACCCGAAAGGGTTCAGCGGACGAGGAGCGGAGCTGCAATTGTGCTTGCATAATTGCAGCGAGCACCGCAGGGAGGAGGGCGAGCCGTATGGCTCGCGCGATATCCCACTCTCTCCGCCAAGTACACGTAAAAGATTTCCCGGTACCAGTAAAAAAGAAGCGGCCTTACGCCGCTTCTTTAAATGTTAATAGGCTGAGTGAGCCGACTGCTAGGGTTCGACTTGCTTGCCTTTGTCCACCAACTCGCTGACGCGCCGGCCGCCTTTTTTGCCGGCCTCGTGGACGCTCATGGCGCCACTATTTCTTGCTCGGGCCATAGCTTACCTCCTTTGTGTGTTTCGCTACAACTGTTCCTCGGCCTGCTTGCCTTTGTCGATGAGCTCGCGCACGCGCTGGCCGCCTTTGTGGCCGCCCATCCGGCCGATGCCTTCATAGAAATCACGACCATGCGTTTGGCTGGTCGCCTGACCGCCGCGCTGGCCGGCCTGGCGAACACTCATATCACCGCTGCTGTTATTTGCCATTGCCACCTCCTTATTCATGGATTATCAAATTATTCAATCTTGCCGACCTCGTGCATAATGCCGGCCGGCGAATCGTACTGGCGATTGTCAATCTGCTCCAATACGTCCATGACGGCCCCGGTATCCGGCCCCGCGCCACTGCGGGCGTGGTTCAGAATGTCGTCCTTGCTGGCAGGGAAATGCATCCCCTTCAAGTGCTTCATGATGTTGGCCGGTCCGTGACCGCCGACACCTCGTGTCATGGATGTACCTTAAGTTAAGCCTGGCGCAGCCGCCTATGCAGCTGTGTCTTCGGCCTGCTTACCCTTGTCAACGAGGTCGCTGACGCGCCGGCCACCCTTGTGACCAATTTCCTCGTAGTGCTCGCGACCGTGCGTTTGACTGGTCGCCTGACCGCCTTTTTCACCGGCCTCGCGGACGCTCATGTCGCCACTATTGCTGTTGTCTTGTGCCATATCAAGCCTCCATCATCTTATTATGTTAGTACTGCTGCAACGTTGCCCCCTTAGCATAGAATAGGAGCAGGGCATTGGCAGTGAGATAATTCGCCGGATTTTCGTGAGATATCTCGCAGGTCAGGGCAGACTGCCAGGCGGGCATAATTCTTCTTTTATATACGCAGGCTGGCGGCCTCCAGTGGTACAATAGCGGTATTATGCTCGCGCTTACTTTGCTTTCCTGGTGGTACCGGCCCGGCTGGGCTAAGGTTGGCCGTGACGGCGGCCGGCAACTGCAGGCGTTGGCGGCTTCGTTTTCGGTGGCAATGTTGCTGCGCACGCTGTTCGCGCCGTGGCGACGGATTATCAGTTACCCCGGCGCCGGCATGGGTGCGCACCTCAGGGCTGCAGTTGATAACGCCATTAGTCGGCTGGTGGGGTTCGTGGTACGAATATTCGTACTGCTCTTTGCAGTGGTAATGCTGGTGGTGACGGCCGTCCTGACCGGACTCGAGCTGGTGGCGTGGCCGCTGTTACCGCCAGCGGCAATTATTTTAATCATTTGGGGGCTGGTGTAATGGCTGCGGCACTCGATCTGCATACCAGCCGCGCCCGGCAAGCCCGTGCGGGCCGGGCAATCGGCAAAACCGGCGCCGGCTTACTGACAATACTGGCGGTTTTGCTGGTGGCCGGCGGCATTGCGCTGATTGTGCTGCATCACCACTATGGCATCAGTCTGCTGGGGCTGGGCCTACTGGTGTATATGCCGGCCGCTTGGTGGCAACGCCAGCTCAAGGAATTGCCCGTCACGGGCAGCAGCTTTAACGACCGGCTGGCGGTCGGCGTGCTCACGCGTTTGAAGCCGAAAACCACTTACACACCGCGCACCTTGTGGCAAGCACTGACGGCCGACTGGCAGGTTATCTTTTTGTGCAATCATTTATTGATACCTGGCCAGCTGGTAGCGGAAGTGCTGGGCGACGATGCCGCGGCGCTACCGGCGGCACTCAATGCTGCCGAGCAATTGGCGGCCGACACCAGTAGCCAGGCGATTGAGCCGTACCACATTGCAGCTGGGTTGCTGCTGAGCTCGCCGGCTATCCATGAACTACTGAGCAAAGCCAAACTTGGCGACAACGATGTCCGCGCCGTAGCGGGCTGGCTCGCCCGCGGGCTGGCCGCTATGCGGCGCGAACGGCCGCGCTTCGGCGGCATCGCGCGTGATTGGACCAGCGGCTTCACGCCGCGGCTCGAGCGCTTTGGGCATAATTTGTCGCAGGAAATCGAGCGGCACAGCCTCAATTTCGGCAGCCTGGCCGAAAGCCAGCCGGTGCAAGCCGTTACCGGCGCATTCCGGCAGGGCGCCACAGCACTGGCACTTATCGGACCGGACGGCATCGGCAAAACCTCTGCCGCCTATGCGTTGGCCCAAAACCTGCTGGCCGAAGACCGCGACCCGACGCTCAAACACCAGCAAGTCATCGGGCTCGACGCCAGCGCCATTATTTCGGTGGCCCGGCACCCGGGCGAACTGGAATATATCGTCAGCTCGCTGCTCAACGAGGCGGTGCATGCCGGTAACGTAGTACTGTTCATCGACGACGCCCACTTATTCTTGAGCGGCGGCACCGGCGCGTTCGACGCCAGCCAGTTGCTGCTGCCAGCCTTGCAGTCACGCGCCATCCGCATCGTATTGGCACTGGCGCCGGCCGAATACCAGCAGCTCAAATCGTTTAATGCCAGCCTGGCCGGACTCATCACGCCTATCATGCTCAAGGAACCGGACGAAGCAACCACGCTGGAAATCCTGGCCGATAACGCCGCCGGCCTAGAGACCCACAGCCACTGCCTCATCGCCTACGAAGCGCTCAAAGAAGCCTACCGCCTGAGCCAACGTTACGACCAAGACGCCGCCAACCCGGGCAAGGCCATCCGCCTGCTCGAGCAGTCCCTGAGCCACGCCGACAACGGCTTGGTAAACGCTGCCAGCGTGCAAGCTGCCATCGAGCAAGCCACCGGCGTCAAAGCCAGCAGCGCCGCCCCGGCCGAGGCCGATCAGTTGCTGCATTTGGAAGATGAAATCCACCAGCGCATGATCAACCAGAGCCGCGCCGTCAGCGTAGTCAGCAACGCCTTGCGCCGCGCCCGCGCCGGTGTCGCCAGCCCCAATCGGCCCATCGGCAGCTTCTTGTTTCTCGGTCCGACCGGCGTCGGCAAAACCGAGTTGGCTAAATCCATCGCCGCTGTCTATTTCGGCGACGAAGCCCGCCTCATCCGTCTCGACATGAGCGAATACCAGCGGCCGGAAGACGTCGCCCGACTGCTAAGTAGCGGGCAGGGTGAAACCAGCAGCCTGATTTTACAAGTCCGCCAGCAGCCGTTCAGCGTCGTGCTCCTCGACGAAATCGAAAAAGCCCACCCGAACATCCTCAACTTGCTGCTGCAACTGCTGGACGAAGGCCAACTGACCGACAGCCAAGGCCGCGCCACCTCATTTAAAGACGCCATCGTCATCACTACAAGCAATGCCGGCGCCGACACCATCCGCCAAAAAATCGAGCAAGGCGCGCAGCTGGAAGATTTCGAGCAGCAATTTACCGATGAGCTAATCAATTCCGGCCAATTCAAGCCGGAGCTGCTGAACCGTTTCGACGAAATCGTGCTGTTCCGGCCGTTGAAACCCGACGAACTGGCCCAAGTTGTCCGGCTAATGCTCGCCGAGGTCAATCAAAATCTCGCCAAGCAAAATATCGCCGTCGAACTGACCGACGCCGCAATTAATAAGATTGTCGAGCAGGGCAACGACCCGCGCCTCGGCGCCCGTCCGATGCGCCGCGCCATCCAACGACTGGTCGAAGACACCGTCGCCCAAAAAATCCTCGCCGGTGCCGCCAATCCTGGCGACAAAATCACCCTCGACGCTCCCGATCTTTCTTCCTAAGAAAGCTTTGCCCGGAGTAAATTAAATGTTATCGTAAATCCACAATGCAAACTACCGAAGTTGCCGCGCCAGCGCCCAAAACTCTTTACGAGCGTATGTTCGACGGGCAAATTCCTGTTCATAAATTATATGAAGATACCGAAAACGGCTTTTTGGCCTTTCTCGACATTAAGCCGGCCACTAAAGGCCACACTCTCGTGGTGCCACGGGAGCCGGTCGATAAAATTTACGATATGAGCGCGGCACGGTCGATCCAGCTTTCCCAGCTCACGCAAGTCATTAGCCGCCACTTGCAGAAGCAACTCAGCCCGCTGCGCGTGACCGAGCATGTCTACGGTTTTCAGGTGCCGCACGCTCACCGCATGCTTGTACCGAGCTATGAGCGCGGCGATGTAGCATTTCTAAACGACCCGAAACGTATGGAGCAAGAGGTCGACAATGAGGCGCTAGGTGAGCTTGCTGATTATCTCCGCTTTTCACCGGACGAACAGGAAAATACCAGAGAGTACTTACGCTACTTGGGCGGCATTGTTACTGATTGCACTTAAAGTTTTAAGCTAGCCGATTTTTGTGCCGACGGGGTCGCCGGCGGCGGCGCGGGCAATAGTGCCTTCGGCGAGAGCATTGAAGACGACGACCGGCAGCTGGTAGTCGGCAGCCAGACCGAGCGCGGCTTTGTCCATGACTCTGATAGCACCGTTTGCAACGGCTTCGTCGAAACTTATGCTGTCGAGTTTGACGGCGTCGGGGAATTTCTCCGGGTCTTTATCGTACACGCCGTCGGCTTTGGTCGCTTTGAATACCACGTCGCAATCGAGCTCGAGTGCCAGCGAGAGCGAGCCGGTATCGGTCGTCAAATACGGCCGGCCGATGCCGCCGGCGGCAATCACCACACGCCCCTTATTCAAATCAGAAATCGCGCGGCGGTGGGTGAATTGGTCGGCGACTTGATCTACCTTGATATTGGTCAGGGCGCGGGTAGTCACACCGGCATTATTAAAAACGTCGGCCAGCGCCACGGCATTCATAATCGTTGCCAGCATACCGACATTGTCGGCCGTCACCCGGCCGATGCCGTGCCCGGCCAGCTGGGCGCCGCGGGCATAATTGCCGCCGCCAACCATAATCACCACCTGCGTGCCGGCATCGACGACTTTTTTAACCTCACCGGCCAGCCAATTGGCCAGCTCGGCGTCGAAGCCGCCATCATACCGACCGGCCAATTGCTCGCCGGACAGCTTGAGGAGTACCCGCTTATACATTGGCCGTTATTATAGCAGATATCCACCGCGATTGGCGTAATTTTGACAATTTTATTTGCCAGCTGGCGGCCTATAATAGGTGAAACGATGAGGGCAAACGAGGACAATGCTACTGCCGCCGAGCTGCGACGACTCGGCGTTTTATACGAGGGTATGCGGGACGATATAAAAAGCATTGTCGAGGCCGTCAAAACTATCCAACCGATGCTTGCCGAAATCCCGGGTATTAAAAATGAGGTTGAGGTAATGAGCGACGATGTCAAAGCCATCAAGGCTGCCATCAAAGACACCAATCGAGATTTGCACTTATTGGAAACGCGCGTCGACCGGCTCGAGGCCGCCATTTAGCCGTAGCCATGCTGAAGATTTATTCCTGGAACGTCAACGGCATCCGCGCCGTCGTTAAAAAGGAGTTGTTCGCGCCCTTTATCGAGCAAGAGCAGCCCGACATCCTGTGCCTGCAGGAAATCAAAGCCAAGCCCGAGCAAATCGACATTGCGCTGGATGGCTACGAAGCATTTTATTACTCAGCCGAGAAGCCCGGCTACAGCGGCACCGCCATTTTGAGCAAAATCAAACCCCTGCAGGTCATTAACGGTTTTCCGGCCGACATTATTAAAAAATTTGGTGTCACCGGCGACACGTACGGCGACCCGAACTTAGAGGGCAGGGTCATGGCTGCCGAGTTTGAGCGGTTTTGGCTGGTGACTTGCTACACTCCCAACGCCAAGGACGATTTAAGCCGCATCCCGCTGCGCCACAAGCACTGGGACCCGGCGTTTCTGGCCTACTGCCAGCAGTTGGAAAAATCCAAGCCTGTCGTATTTTGCGGTGACCTCAACGTCGCCCACACCGAAGACGATCTGGCCAATCCGAAGCCGAATCGCGGCAAAAAAGGCTTCACCGATGAGGAGCGCCAAGGCTTCCAAAACTTCATCGACGCCGGTTTCATCGACACGCTCCGCATGTTCAAACAAGGTAACGGCTACTACACCTGGTGGTCGCACTTCGCCAACGCCCGCGCCCGCAACGTCGGTTGGCGCATAGACTACTTCCTCGCCAGCAGCTCACTTAAAAGCAAAATCAAAGCCGCCGCCATCCACCCGGCAGTCCTCGGCTCCGACCACTGCCCGGTCAGTGTTACACTAGACGTATAAGGAGCGCGCATGACGCCGGATGAATTTACTAATCAGGAATTGATGCTGCCGGTGGGGCATGGGCATGAATTGTATGTTTTTGATTGGGGCAATAAAACCGCCAAAACGCCGATAATTTTTCTGCATGGCGGCCCAGGCGGTGGAGTTAAAGACAAATATAAAAACAGTTTCGATCCAGTCGCCCAGCGGGTGATTTTCTTCGACCAGCGCGGCTGCGGCAAAAGCACGCCTCACGGCTCGCTGGCGAATAATACGACTGCTGACCTGGTCGAAGATATCGAAAAGATTGCCGACAAACTCAAACTCGACAAATTTATCGTCACCGGCGGTTCGTGGGGCAGCTGTTTGGCATTGGCATATGCGCTCAAATATCCGGAGCGCATCAAAGCCATGGTACTGCGCGGCATCTTCACCGGCAGCCAAGCCGAGATCGATTACATCGACCAAGGCCACTTTGCCGCCTATTTTCCCGACGTTTGGGACGCATATCTCGACGCCACACCGGCCAAATACCGCGACGACCCGTCGGCGTATCACACACCGCGGATCCTTGGCGACGACGAGCAGGCGATGAAAGAATCGGCCTACGCCTACGGCAACCTCGAAGCCTCGGTGCTGAGCCTGGACGACCGCCACACGCCGCCGCCGTTGGAGGATTTTGACCCGACACTGGCCAGGCTGGAAGTCCACTACATGGCCAATCGCTGCTTCATGCCGGATCGGTTCATCATGGACAACACCCACAAATTAAAAATGCCGATTTATCTCATCCAGGGCCGCTACGACATGGTATGCCCGCCGGTGACGGCGTATGAGCTGAACGAAAAATTGCCCAATAGCCAATTAATCTGGACCGTAGGCGGCCACTCCGCCGGTGACCGCGAAACCTGGAACGTCACCCGCAGCGTTTTGCTGCAACTAACACAGGGGAATCATGGCTAAGAAGTTTGCAGTCTTCGATATTGACGGCACGATTGCCCGGACTTCGTTATTTTTCCAGATTGTCGACGAGCTGATTGCAGCCGGCCACCTGCCAGCGGAATTGCGCGCCGAGCTGGACGATAAACTCGAAACGTACCGCCGGCGCAGCCACGACGACGCTTTCAGCGAATATGCCCAAGCGTCGGTCAACATCCTGTTCGACAACCTCGTCAGCGTCAAGCTCAGCGACTACCGCCGCGCCGTGGATAAAGTCGTGGAACGCACCAGCTCGTACGTGTACGTCTACACCCGCGAGCTCGTCAAATCACTCAAGCAGCAAGGCTACTTTTTAATCGCGCTGTCCGGCTCCGAGACTTACGCCATCGAAAAATTTACGGCCGAGTACGACTTCGACGCAGTGCTCGGCGACGTCTACGAGACCGCCGGCGACACGTTCACCGGCGAGGTGCAGTCGGTAATTTTCGACAAAGGCACCGCACTCAAAAAGGTTGTCGCTGAGCACAAGCTCGACTACGCCGGCAGTGTGGCAATCGGCGATTCAAGGAGCGACAGCAAAATGCTGGAGCTGGTGGAACAACCCATTGCATTTAATCCGGAGAGGCAACTATTCGAGCTGGCCAAACAGCGCGGCTGGAAAATCGTCATCGAACGCAAAAATATGATTTACAAACTGGAGCCGAACGATGGATCGTACGTTTTGGCACAAGCAGACTAACGATTCGCCGCTATTCCCGGACCTGCTGTGGAGCCGGCCGGAGAACCGCGCCCACGCCGGCAAATTACTGATAATCGGCGGCAATGCGCACGGGTTTGCGGCACCGGCCGAGGCGTACGCGGCAGCCGGCAAGGCCGGCATCGGCAGCGCCCGAGTGGTATTGCCGCAGCGGGTCAGACAGTTAGTCGGCGATGTGTTACCCGGCGTCGAGTACGCCATGAGCAACCCGTCCGGCGGCTTCAGTCAGCTGGCGCTGGGCGATTTGCTGCAGCAGGCCCAGTGGGCCGATGGCGTGCTGCTGGCCGGTGATTTTGGCAGGAATTCCGAGACGGCAATTTTGTTGGAAAAATTCCTGGATAAATTCAGCGGACAAATAACCATTACCAAAGACGCGGCCGATTATTTTACCAGCGCACCAGCGGCGCTTCTGGCGCGTGCCGATACCACACTCGTCATCAGCTTCGCGCAACTGCAGAAGCTGGCCACGGGCGCGCACTTCACGCACGCATTTACGTTTGATATGGATTTGCTGCGGCTGGTTGACGGCTTGCATGAATTCACCCAAATGCACCACGTTAATATCATTACTAAACATCTGGATACTTTTTTGGTAGCGGCCAGTGGGCAGGTGAGTACCACCAAAATTACTCAAGAATTAAAAATCTGGCGCGTCCAGACTGCCGCCAGCGCCGCCGTCTGGTGGCTGCAAAACCCCGCCAAACCCTTCGAAGCCCTGACGACCAGTCTCAGTAACTTGCATTATTAGCCAAACCAGTATATAAAAGTGGCATGAGTCGTCACAATACTCGTCGCGAGTCCTACGAAGCACTGCGCTTGCAACCACTGCATCATGAGTATCGTCATGATTTTAGCGTTATTCGGCCACTCGTACTAAGCAAGGGCATCGGTCACCAGATACAGCATGTCCAGCGAGCACTACGGGAGCAATCGCCACCCGGTCAGCACGTTCGCCCCATACGACCGCGCTATCTCGGCGCCGTACTCCTGGGTCGCAGTACACTCGACGATATCAGCCAACGATCGCCGCTCATAGCCCACGCCAATACCAATAAGCTGCAGGCGATGATATGTGACTTCCTGCCTGCCAGCTGTGCGGAGCCACTCAGTGGCGTAGAAACCGCCGGCGTAAATGTATACAGCGGACGAGGTGCCGGCCACTCGCAGCAGGTAACATTGAATCTTGGAAGCAATCCAATAGCCGGCGAGGCTGACTTGCTGCTCGATTTCGTCAATCGCTTAGCCGGTACCCATGTTCGTGGCACCAATGGGTCCAGCCGCGTTATTATCGCTCACATTGACGGTAGGCCGGTCACGCGCGATGCCCTGGCGGCAGCCAACGAACTCGCACCGCCCGCAGTTTCGTTTGAGCGCACATGTATCTGGACACCGGAAGAAGCGGACTTTAATTAGCCGAAGAGGCCATTGCGCACGGATTCGCCGCCGCGTTCGTCCTTTTCCTGCCACGTTTCGAGTTTGTCCTCGATGTTTTGCAGCAGCTTTTCGATATTTGCTAATAAATCAATTATTTTGTCGGCCTGATGTTCATTCATACCATTACCCCCTTGAAATTGGTGCCGCAGGTCGGACTTGAACCGACACGAGCGTGAAGCTCACCAGATTTTGAGTCTAGCGTGTCTACCATTCCACCACTGCGGCTCGTCGGAATTTGCGGCGTAAGTCTCGTTTTGACGGCAAGCGCCAAAAGCTTCGACCTTTGCCTGTATTCCTTCTCCCAAAACCCCATTCAGTCGCTAACGCTCCTTGGACTGGAGTTTTGTGTCCGGCCTACTGGCCGGCAAATAACAGCTCATCGCTATCAGAGGTAGATTGTACTATATTTTGAGCACGGAGACAAAATGGTATTTATATCATTTTGGCGAGTACTCATAAATATACCTTGGTATAATATGGTTTGAAATGCGAGGCATTTCAGATTAAGCCATGAATAATAACCCGCTTTTCCCATCGCCTGATGCCGACAGTCGGCCGCAGCTGCCGGATAATACCGGCGCGCCGATGACCCCGCCGGCCGATGACAAAAATGCCGCCGCCGATCTTATCCGCCACAAGCTCGCCCAGATTTATGCCGACGAGCCGAACGCCAAACAGGAATTAGCCGAGGCAGCGGTCGTCAAGCCGCGCAGCAAGCACCAGCAGTTCATGCACGAGCTGGCAAATTCCGGCAAAAGCCTGGCCGATATCCAAACCGAGTGGCACAACTACTACGTGAACTTGCCGGACGGGGAAAAGCACCAGGTTTGGCAGGAGTTTTATGAAAGCAGCTCGTCGCTGGGCAAATATCACCAGCATGCCGCGGCAGCGCCCGCCGCAGCACCAACGACCGAGCAGCTGGCCGGCGGCGTCGTTGCCAGCAAGTCAGAGCCTGCGCCCGAGCCTGTCAGAAAACCGCGCGCCTTGGCCATTCACCCGGCCAAAAGGCGCCCAACCAGCCGTGCCAGCCAAAGCCGGGCCGATATCAAAAAACGTATTCTCGACCAAGTCAGTGCCGGCGGCCGGCTCAAAGCCCGCCACCACCTGCAATCGCTGCTATTCGGCCTGAGCCTCGGCTTCGTCGTCATCGTTATCTTTCTGTTCGGCTTCTTCAACCAAGTCATCATCGCGCCGTTCATCCAACCCAGCCGCACGGCCAGCGCCACGCCGCTCATTCTCAGCACCAGCGATATTTCGCCAACCAGCCAGCCGGAGGTCATTATTCCGAAAATCAACGTCGAAATTCCGGTGGACTACTCCGAAACCACTACCGATGAAGCCGCCATTGAAAACGATCTGGAGCACGGAGTGGTGCACTATCCGACCACTGTGGTGCCGGGACAGAAGGGCAATGCGGCCTTTTTCGGCCACAGCAGCAACAATATTTTCAACCCGGGCAAATACAAATTTGCTTTCGTGCTGCTGCATACCCTGGTGAAAGGTGACACATTTTACCTGACATACAACGGCAAAGTGTACGTGTACAGGGTCATTTCGCGGCAAATTGTCGATCCGAGTGATGTCGCCGTGCTCGGGCCGGTGGCCGGACAGACTGCCACCGCCACGCTCATTACTTGCGATCCGCCCGGCACCAGCTTGCACCGGCTGGTGGTAGTTGGCCAGCAAATCAGCCCCGATCCGTCGGGCAATACCGCCAGCACTGCCAGCCTCCACGGGCAAATGGCACCGCCTGCCAACTTGCCGGGCAACGGCCCATCGCTTTGGAGCCGCTTCGTCGGCTGGCTCGAATTCTGGAACTAACTGGCTTAACAAATAATTGCAAGGCGTCGCAAACACCCCTCTGGCGGGGTGACGGCCACCTACTTTTGCCATCTTGCAATCTCCTTCTCCTTACTTTTGGCATTGCCCAAAAACTCCTTCATTCTTTTGCCTTGATGCAAAAGAACCAAAAAATCAAGGCCGGCGCTTTGGCACTTGGGTCACTGTTGTCAACAGCTACAACTTCCGACGGGCGGCGCGAGCTGTTTGACGACTGGCAGAAGTGCCGGTGGCACTTCAGAAGGAGGAGTTCTCGCGCCGGTTGTAGTCTTTGACAACACTTACCCCAAGCGCCAAAGCGCCGGCCTTGAACTTTTGTTACTTTTGGTTCAAGCCAAAAGTAAGAGAAGATATCGTGGCGATGGCAGAAGTCACTGGCCGGTTCTTGCGGGCGGGGAACAGCTTATTACATATCTGCCGGCAAACGCAGGGCGGTGGAGGTGAGCAGATACTTGCCCTTGTCGGCCTTGGCCGTCGCCGGCGTCAGGGAATCGACGTATTTGTAGTTCGGATCAAAGAAAACGGGGTAGCGCGGGCTGGCGGGCATCAGAACCTGCGGGTTGCCATGGTCAAAATCGAACACCAGCAGTTGGCCGCCGCTGACATAGTCCAGCCGGTAGCCATCCATCCAGACGGCGTTCGTCTGCGGCTTGTCGAGCGGCTGTTTGACGGTATATTCGTAGCCCCGACCGGTTTTGATATCGTACACCGAGAAATGCGTGTCATTTTCATCCATAATGAAGCGGGCGTTAGCTGAAAATGACAGATAATTCGGCTTGCTGACATCCAAAATGTACAGCGGCAAGAGGAGTGGTGGCTGCGCGCTCAGCTGGTCGGCCGGATCTTCATAAATATATACCTTACTCTCGCTGCTGGCCCCCAGCGCCGCATACCAGTGACCGCTGTACTGGGTAATATTGAGCAAATACTGCGTCTTGAGCGGCAAGTCGCGCAAATGGTAAGTCTGGCCGCCTTGCAGCAGTTCGACGGCAGCGTGCTGTTTGTCGGCCGCACCAGTGGCCGAGACATAGAGCATCGTGTCGCTGCCGTAGGGTTTGTAAGCCAGGACATCCTTGAGGAACGGCTTGGTGCCGGTCGTGTCGAGGCTGGCCGTCAGCAGCGTCTTTTTGGTGGTGTTGTAGACATAGTATTGATCGTACTGATCATTGAGCAACGACAGCTCGTCCGGATTGATGCCTAATTTTGTATTCAGATTAAGGCTATCGGCAGGCGTGTTGCGATCGAACATGATGAACTCGTGCTTGCCGTCGTATAAGTGCTCGAATAGGATGTGGCGATTGTCGGTTGACCACTCGACAACCTTAAGACTCTGCCGGCTGCCCGGCGTGAGTACATTTTCCGGTATGGTCAAAACCACCGGCGGGGCCGTGGGGTTGTTGAGATCGTACTCATAAAAATCCACCAGGCTGCCCGGCCGCTGAACCAACAGCCAGCGCCGATCCGGACTCTGGGCGGATAGCGCCGGCGCTGCACTGAGTGTTTTGACATTGGTTGTGGTGAGTTTCTTCGGGAACAAAAACGGATAATCGTAACGCACAATGTCGCCCCCGGGCACAAGCATCGTCTGGTGCCACGGCTGATAGCCCTGGCGGGCCAGTTCCAACGTGTACGTGCCAGCTGGCAGGGACAAGCGTGTGTTGGTGGTTTTGGCGCTGTCTTTGGCATTGAGATAAATTTTGGCCCCGGCCGGCGTACTCGACACATAGGCGAAGCCATTTTGAACAATTTGGCCGTCTTTACCGGTGTTATAGCCGTAGGCTTTGTACAGCAAAAATACCGTCGCCACCAAGATGGCGATGGTCACCAGGACATAGCCGGCAGCCAGTCGTCGGGCATGTGCACGCTGTTTTTGGGGGTCGAGAAAATCCATGAAGCTGCTTGTATTTTACAATTTGAAACTTAGCAAAAGCTTACTTGTAATAGTAACGCTTTTGACGGCTTGCGGGCAACCACCGGCAGCGGTAGTATATATGAAAGGACAAATACCAGTGGGCAAAGCAACAACTTTTATCGAAATCAACGGCCGGCGCTACAACCCGGCTACCGGCGAATTAATTGGCACTGCGGCTGCCAGCAGCCCCGTCATCAAAGACATCAAGCGCGTCAAGCCTGCTGCCGCCCAGCAGGTAGCGCTGGCCCCGCAGCCAGTGGCCGCCACGCCGCTGCCGGTGCGGCCGGCCCCGACCACCAAAGCGATGGATGTCCACCGTCGACCAGCAAGTAAGCCAGCCCGCCATCATCAGCAGCAATCTTCCAAAACCCTGATGCGAAGCGCTGTCAGCAAGCCCAAGCCAGCACACCATTTAAAGGCGCAGACGCGCACCGACATTCTGGCAAAAGTGCCCAGCATGAGTATTGTGCCCAAATGGTCATTTCACCAGGTTGACCCCAAGCGCCTGAAGCGCGCCGAGCGCATCGCCCGCAGCCAGCTCATCAGTAAATTCACACCCAGCCAGCCAACGCTCGCTTACGCTGGTGTACCAGCAGCAATTCCAGTCGATGCGGCGCCAACTCCACGGCCCGCGCCAACCACTCATCACCAAGCCGTCGCCCACGTGCCGGCCGGAGCGCGCAGCATGGACATTTTCCAGCACGCCATCAACCGTGCCACCGCCCACGAGCAGCCGCGCGTCCACCCGAAGCAAATCAAGAAAGCCGCCAAAGCCGAAGCCAAGCAAGCCAAGGCTAGCCTGAAAGCCGCCAAGCGCCGCCCGCACCACCGCGTCAGCGGCACACTGGCAATTTCGGCGGCTGTACTGGCGCTCGTCGGCTTCGTACTATATCTCAATAAAACCGCCATCACCATGCGCTATGCCGATGCCAAGGCCGGCTTCCACGCCACGCTGCCCGGCTACCAGCCCGGCGGCTATGCTATCGGCAATTTTCGCTACAGCCCCGGCTTCGTCGCCGTCAATTTCAACAACGGCACGCTCGGCCGCAATTACACTCTCACCCAGCAAAGTTCCAACTGGAACAGCCAAACCCTGGCCGATACGCTGGCCAGCAACGGCCACACGCCGCACCAAACCCTCTCAGCTGGCGGTCAAACCATCTACGTCTACGGTGACAATAACGCCGCCTGGGTTAGCGGCGGTATCCGCTACAGCCTCACCAGCAACGGCAATCTCACCACCACCGACATCATAAAACTCGCCAACAGTTTGTAGCCTTCATGGGACAAACCTACGGTTTTTCCCATCGCGCAGGGCAAAAATACGCGGATTTTTGCTCTGGCTACTCTTTTCCCTCTGGCCCGTGGCGATTTTAACATCTGTTAAATACATACTATAATCAATCTGATGAAACCTGTTCGGACACGTTTTGCCCCGAGCCCAACCGGATTTCTGCATGTCGGCGGGATTCGCACGGCTTTGTTTGCGTGGCTAGTGGCGCGGCAGGCCGGTGGGCAGTTTATTTTAAGAATTGAAGATACCGACCGAGCCAGGGAAGTTGCCGGTGCCGAGGCACACATTATCAAAAGTCTGCGGGCGCTGGGGCTCGAATATGACGAAGGTCCCGACATGCCGGGCGAGTATGGCCCGTACCGCCAGACCGAGCGACTGGAAAAATATCAGCAGTGGGCGCAGGTTTTAATCGATGCCGGCCGGGCTTACGCCGACCCATATTCGCCAGAGCAAGTGCAGGCCTTCCGTGAGCAAGCCCAAAAGGATAAGCAACCGTTTTTATACCGCAACCACCGGCAGGATAATCCGCCAAAATGGAACGGCACCAAGCCGCTGCGCTTTAAATCCGAGCCGAAAGATTACCAATGGCATGACGCTGTCATGGGCGATCTGCACGCCGGCGCCGAGGCCATCGACGACTTCATTCTTATAAAATCCGACGGCTTTCCGACCTACAATTTCGCGCACATCGTCGACGACTACGAAATGAAAATCAGCCACGTCATTCGCGGCCAGGAATTTATTTCGAGCGTGCCGAATTATTTGAATTTGTACGAAGCGCTCGACTTTGAACGGCCAGTGCTTGCCACCATGCCGCACATTTTGAACGAGCAGGGCAATAAGAAACTCAGCAAGCGCGACGGCGCCAAAGACGTGCTCGATTACCTGCGCGACGGTTTCTTGGTGGAGGCGATGATCAATTTTATCGCCAGTCTCGGCTGGAACGATGGCAGCGAGCAGGAAATTTTCAGCCGCCAGCAACTGATTGAAAAATTCAGCCTGGAGCGCGTCCAGCGCGCCGGCGCCCGCTTCGACGAGCGGCGCCTGCTATGGATGAACGGCCACTGGATCCGCGACTTAAATCTCGATGAACTTTACGGGCGAGCCGAGGATTACTGGCCAGAATCAGCCGCCAGCTTCGACGATGGTTACAAGCGGCAAGTCCTGGCGCTCATCCAGGAGCGCCTCAAATTCCTGGCAGAAATCCCGGCGCTCACCAGCTTTTTCTTCGAGGATTTGCCGGTAAATATGGAGCTGATCGACGGCAACAAACAGCTCAAAAAGTTCAGCCATGCCGAACTTAAATCACTGCTCGAGCAAGCCAAAGCCAGCCTGGAAGCCAGCGATTTCAGCAGCGAAGATCTGACCAATCGCCTCAACAATTTGCTAGAAACCACCGGCCAAAAACCCGGCATTCTGTTCAGCCTCATCAGAATCGCCACCACCCAAGCCCCCTCGAGCCCAGCCCTCGCCGACACACTCGCCACACTCGGTAAAGACCACTCGCTGCGGCGACTCGACACCTGCTTGCAATCACTGCAGGCAGACTAGTAGTTTTCTGCTACAATAAGCTTATGATTGACGACTTTGGGTCGCCGGAGCAGCACAAGCGCCGCAAACCAAAAATCATTGAACCGCTCGCCAAAACAACCATCACGCCGCTGGCGATTGATGATGATTTGAGCGACGCCGTGCCGAACATCAAACCGACGCATGAACACGGCGTGGCGGTGGGGCATTTCGGCGAACCAGCCAAGGGTAAAAAACCGAAGGGTAAGCGCCACTGGCCGCCGCAACTCATCTGGAGTTGGCCGCCAACCAAAAAGCAGGCGATTATCGGCGGCATTGCCTTGGTGGTCGTCCTGGTCGGTATCGGTGCCGGCTGGACCCACTTCCATCACAAAGAAGCCGCGGCCGTAGTGACCGTTAAGCCGCACAAGCAGCTGCCACCACAACCAACCACCGTACCGAGTACGCTGACCGGCCTGCCGGTCGACCCGAGCGTCAATAAGCGCCCGGTCACGGCCGTGATGATAGAAAACAGCCCGGATGCCCGGCCGCAAAGCGGACTCGACAGCGCCGGCGTGGTGTTTGAGGCGCTCGCCGAAGGCGGGGTAACGCGCTTCATGGCGCTATACCAGGACACCGCGCCCAGCTACATCGGCCCCATCCGCAGTGCCCGGCCGTATTACATCGAATGGGCCATGGGCTTCGACGCCGGCTACGCGCATGTCGGCGGCAGCCCGGACGGCTTGCACGACATCAAGGTCTGGGACACCCGCGATCTCGACCAGTTCTATAACGCGGGCAGCTATCACCGCATCTCCAGCCGCTACGCGCCACACAACGTTTACACTTCAGTGGACACCTTGATGAAGCTCGAAAAGAGCAAAGGCTATACCAGCAGCAACTTCACCGGCTTCGCCCGCAAAGCCAGCCAGCCCTATAAACCACCGCGCACTGTCAAAACCGCCGACGGCCAAACCAAGAAAATTAGCCAGGACAAGAGGACACCGGCCAATACCATTAACCTGACATTTTCCGGCTACTACTACGATTCTGAGTTCAAATACCAGCCGAAAACCAACGACTACCTGCGCTACGAAGCCGGCAAAGTCCACACCGAGCTAAGTAGCAGCGGCAAGAAAAGCTACATCACCCCCAACGTCGTCGTCGCCATGGTGGTACCGCGCCAAAACGGCGCACTCGACACCTCGGGCGCCTATTATTCCGACTACAACGCCATCGGCAGCGGTACCGCCTACGTCTTCCAGGACGGCACGGTGCAGAAGGGCAGCTGGCGTAAAACCAGCCGCACCGCGGCGCTGGAATTCTTGGACACCGCCGGCCAGCCACTCAAGCTCAACCCCGGCCAAACCTGGATTAGCGCCATTGCCAGCAGCGCTGACGTAAGTTACAAGTAGCAGCGGGGCGGTGGGGCATGGAACATCTTCGCAAATTCGGCAGCGGCATCCGCGCCCGGCTGTTTTGGCTGCTCATTATTGATAATGTGATTTTTGCGGCCGATTGGTGGGCGAGCGACAAGTACTTTAAGCTGACCGGCTGGCAGCTCATCATACCGCTGGCGGCAGTGCCAATTATCCTGGTTGCAGTGCTGCCGTGGCTGGTGGCACGCTGGCTGGCCAAACCGACCGAACTTATCAGCCAGGCCATTATGCACGTCGCGCCGGGCGACAACCAACCGGCGGCATCGCCCGATCCGACCAATACCAAATTGGGCCAAGAACTGGTGGCCACGCTAATGCATAATCTATATGAGTTCGCCACCGCCGCTGAAGCGCGCGGCGTCAAAACTCCGGGGCTGGGCACCGATTTTGTCGCCAGCAGCCTACCGTTGCCGCTGCTGCTACTCAACGAAAACAAGGATATTGTCTTCGCCAACGAAGCCGCCGCCAGCTACCTCGGTGCCAGCAAAGCCGACCTGATTGGTAAGAATTTTTACTCACTACTCGACATGGCGTTTCCGACAGCCGACACCTTGGACATTTGGCTGACCGATATGAAAAATCGCAGCGCCACCGCCAGCCGCAGCTGGGAGCGGGTCCGCCTGGCGCCGAGCGACCTGCACCCGCTGAGGTTATTCGACCTGGCAGCTTACTACAACAAAGATAATTCACGCCACCTCGAGACCATGCTGGTACTGTTCGACCACACCAAGAGCTACAGTCAAGATGACCAAGCCGTCAGTTTCATGGCGTTGAGCGTACACGAGCTGCGCACGCCGCTGACGCTGCTGCGCGGCTACATCGAAGCGTTTGAGGACGAGTTCGCCGGCAAGCTCGATCCGCAGATGAACGATTTTATGTTCAAAATGAGCGCCAGCGCTCAGCAGCTGACGGCATTCGTAAATAACATCTTGAACGTTGCCCGTATCGACGACGACCAGCTGGTGCTGCACCTGCACGAAGAAGATTGGCCTGGCGTTATCCGTGCCGCCGCCAACAACCTGGCATTGCGCGCCAAAGTCCGCGGCATCACGCTGGAATATTCCATCGCGCCGGACCTGCCGACGGTCGGCGTCGACCGTGTCAGCATCCTCGAAGTCATCAATAATCTTGTCGACAACGCCATCAAATACAGCGGTCAATCGCACCGCATACGCATCAGTACGAGATTGACCAACGAAGGCCTGGTCGAAACCGATATCCAGGACTGGGGCGTCGGCATTCCGGACAATATTTTGCCCAAGCTGTTTACCAAATTTTACCGCGACCACCACAACCGCGCCCAAATCGGCGGCACCGGGCTGGGCTTATACCTGAGCAAAGCCATCGTCAGCGCCCACGGTGGCAACATCTGGGTTAAAAGCAAACTGGGCGAGGGCAGCACCTTCAGTTTCACGCTGGTGCCGTTCGGCCAACTGTCCGACGCCCAGAAAGCCGGCGACAGCGGCATCACCCGCGGCGCGCACGGCTGGATCAAAAACCACTCGCTCTACCGCCGCTAGCAACATCTGCTACAATAAGCGTGATGAATCCCAACGGCATTAAAGTCCTGTGTGTCGAGGACGAGCATTTTATCAGCGAGCTGTACGCCCGGGCGCTCGGCAAGGCCGGTTACGATGTCACCGTCGAAGTCGATGGCCAGAAGGGCCTGGAACTGGCTCAGACCGACCAATACGACATTATCTTGCTGGATTTAATGCTGCCCAACGTCACCGGCATAGATATTCTGAAAGTCCTGCGCGACCCGGGCAAGACCCCACAGCTGCATGCTAAAATTATTATCACCACCAATCTCGAGCAACGCGATGAAGTCCGTCAGGACATCGAAAAGCAAGCCGACGGCTATCTGGTAAAGGCCGAAATCACCCCGCGCGAGCTGGTCGAGTTCCTCGGCCGCGTCAAGCTCTAAAATCACCGCCGGTCCAGCGCTTAAACTTGCCAAGCCGCGCTGGGCGTGGCTATAATCAAACGTAATGAAAGGGAAGGTGCATGGCGCCCGGCCGTTGCTGACGGCCGAAGAGGCGCGCCGCCAGGCTGGCATTTACGTCGCCGAAGTCGACCAAGGCGTCGTCCGCTCTTATGCAGATTATCTGGCGCTGGCCGGCGACACCAAACTACCCCAGGCGCTTGGCAGCTTGGTGTTTCACTACGGCCAGCGCGGCCGCAGCCGAGCGCACGCTGTTGTTGGGCGGCGTCACCTCGGTTGGGATTTCCACGCTTCGGCGCTCCGGACTTACGGCCTGACTCTGGTCGAACTCAACCGCCAGCGCCGGCCCTGGCACATCGGCCCGCTGAAGCGCGACACACTTGTTTATCTTGGCGACGAATCGGCTAGTGGCCAAACTGTGCATACCGGCCGCCAGTTCGATTTCAATTGCGTCAATCAATTCTGGCAATCCGACCCGGAGCAGCGCTTCGGCGCCCACGGCGAACAATTGGCCGGCTTCCTGGCCACCAGCCAACTCGTTATCCAAGAACTCCTCGATACCACCGCCGCACTCGAACAATCACGACAAATCGCATTGCCAGGCCGGGCCGTCAGCGTATAATAGTAAGCAGCCATGTGAGGGCTTTTGCGGATTCCGACAAATTCCTCCTCGCAGACTTTTATTTACACATTTTTGGCTCGATAAACTTCGGTCACTGTCGGCGCCACCATTACAAACTCCCAGGTTCCTATCGCCGCAACTAAAGCTGAACGGTCTTACAGCGGGCAGGGCACCTCTTCTTCTCAAATCCGTTCCCGGCTAGCCGGTTCTCTTTGCAATGTAATGGAGACTTCTTATGAACTTAGTCAATCAAACCGTTAGTGTTAATTCGTTTTATTTTGCCGGTGGGCGGGGCCGGGCGCTCAAATCGTTTCCGCGCCAGATAGAGCTCAATGGCAGTTTCATCACCTTCGCCGAAACCGGCCTGCGCTACCTCATCCGGCGCGGCGAACAAGCGGTGCAGCTGTTCGACATGAGCGGCACCGACGGCACCACCTACCGCCTGAAGAGCGACGGCCGCCAGTGGCTGCTGGTCGGCACCAAAGCAGCGAAGGCGGGCGCCTGAAATGCGCAGCAATAATTCATCCAAGGAGCAATCATGGACAATAATTCAGAAGCTATGGCCGGCGGCGACGCTGGAGCCGTCACCGTCCACGCCGGTTTTCCCAATCCGGCGGCCGAACGGCAAGGCAACCCGTTAAGCCTCGACCGGCTGCTCATCCGGCACCCCGTCAGCACCTATTTTTTTCGCATCCGCGGCCACCAGTGGGAGCAGCGCGGCATATTCGACGGCGACCTCGCCATCATCGACCGCGCTATCGCGCCGACAACCGGCAGCCTGGTTGTCTGGTGGGACGAAACCGGCGAATTCTGCCTCAGTACTTTTAAAAAATCCAACCGCCAAAACATCTGGGGCACCATCACCGCCATCATCCACCCCTACGAGGATGGGCCATGAACTGTTCCATCTGGCGGGAACCGACCACCTACTTTTGCCATGATGCAAAAGTAGCAAAAAATCTAGGCCGGCGCTTTGGTTCTCGGTTAAGTGTTAGTAAAGACTACAACCGACAAAATAACTCCTCCCGCCAATATGCCACCGGCATATTTCTGGTCGTCAAACATATTTTGCCGCCTGTCGGGAGTTGTGTTCTTATACAACACTTGCGCCGGGAACGTCGCGATGGCCGTTCCAAGCAGCTGCGGCCGGAGGCCGCTCATAATACATTCGCTTCGCGAATGGCTACTGGGGATGGCCATCGCAGCGGCTTTACCGTCAGTTGTTGGCAAAACGACAATTAGAGGAGCCGACATGTTTGAGCGAAGCGAGTCGTCGGCTGCATTGTCGGCTTTGACAGCAACTGTGGAAAGACGAGGCGCCGGCCTTGAACTTTTGTTACTTTTGGTTCAAGCCAAAAGTAAGGGGAATACTATTTTTAAAAGTAGGGGAGCCATGAATAATTCAGCTTTCGCGTTAATCGACTGCAATAATTTCTTCGTCGCCTGCGAGCGGCTATTCCGCCCCGGCCTCGAGGGCCGGCCGGTGGTGGTGCTCAGTAGCAACGACGGCTGCGCCGTGTCGCGTTCGGCCGAAGCTAAAGCCCTCGGCATTCCCATGGGCGCGCCGTACTTCAAATTCCGCGAACTGTTCGCGCGCCACGGCGTCGTCAGCTTCAGCGCCAACTTCGAGCTCTACGGTGACATCAGCGAGCGCATTACCAACTTGCTCACCACCATCACGCCCCGCATCGAAGTCTACTCGGTCGACGAATCGTTTCTCGACCTCAGCGCGCTGCCAATCACTGATTACACCGGATGGGGCAAGTCGGTGCGCGCCAACGTCCTCAAAAACATCGGCATTCCGGTGTCTATCGGTATTACGCCCACCAAAACCTTGTCCAAACTGGCCGCCGACCGCGCCAAAAAACTGCCCGAGCTCGGCGGGGTATTGAGTCTCATCGGCGAAACTGGCGGAGAAATTAATCGGTATTTGCGCCAGGTGCCGGTCGGTGACATCTGGGGTGTCGGCTGGCGGCTGGCGCCAAAGCTCAAGGCCGAAGGCATCCACACTGCGTTCGATTTAAAAAATCTACGCCCGCAGCGCGCCGGGCAGCTCATGGGCGTGCACGGCAGGCAAATGGTGGCGGAGCTGGGCAGTACCAGCTGCCTGCCGCTGCAGACGCGGCACAAGCCACAGCAGCAAATCATGCGCGGCCGCCAATTCGGCACCGACACTAGCCAATTTGAAGTCGTCGAGGCCGCCGTCGCCAGCCTGATTGCCCGGGCGGCCACGCACTTGCGGCGTGAGCGCCAGCTGACCCGCCAGGCGGCCGTCGTCATCCGCACCAATCGGCACAAACCGGGCTACCGCCGCATTGTACAAACCGTGTCGTTTGCCACACCCACCGCCGATACCGGCGCCATCGCCGCCGCACTGATTGCCGCCCTCAAAGGCAATTGGAATTCACACTTACACTACCACAAAGCCGACGTGCTGCTGTTCGATTTAGTACCCGTAAACGCCGTGCAGACCGACCTGCTGGGCGCAGTGCGCACCGCCGACTACGACCGCGCCGCGGCCCGCCTGCAGGCCGCCGATACGCTCAATCGCCGCTACGGCAATCACACCGTCCGCTACGCCGCCGAAGATTTGAGCGACGCCTGGCGACCGCGTCATTACCTCGGCAGCCCGCGCTACACCAGCAGCTGGAGCGAGCTGCCCGAAGCCAAGCTTGTATAATCAAAAGGTGATTGATGAACTTTTGGCCAAGTATCCGCTCGTTTCCGAGCAAGTTAGCCGCGACCAGTTGCGGGTCATTTTGAGCGAGCTGGAGCGGGCGTTGGCAATCGACGGGGCAGTGGTGGAGTTCGGCTGCTACATCGGCACCACCAGTTTATTTATCCGCCGGCTGCTGGATGCAAAACGCGATAGCCGCGACTTCCACACCTACGATTCGTTCGAGGGCTTGCCCCAAAAATCGTCGGAAGATGGCAGCGCCGCCGGCGAACAATTTCAGGCCGGTGAACTGAATGTTTCCAAGAAGCAATTTCTGCGCGAATTTCAGAAGGCCAATTTACGTCCGCCCATCATTCATAAAGGCTGGTTCAAAGATTTGACCGCTGCCGACGTGCCGGCACCAATCGCCTTCGCGTTTTTGGACGGCGACTTTTACGAATCTATCAAAGACTGCCTCAAGCTGGTTTTGCCGCGGATGGCCACGGGCGGCACCATTGTCGTCGACGATTACGCCCGCGAAGCGCTGCCGGGTGCCGCCTACGCCGTACACGAATTTTTCCCGGCCGAGCGCGTGCGCACGGCGCATAATTTAGGCATTATCCATTTATGAAAATCCACCTCATCACCATTGGTAAGCCGAAGCTGGTCTACGCCAAGCTCGGTTGGGACGAGTATTTCGGCCGGCTCGGCCACTATCACCAGTTGCGCGTCACGCAGCTGGCCGACAAATACGCGGATGATGCCGACAAAATCCTGGCGGCGGCTGGCAGCAGCTATAAAGTCGCGCTGGCCATCGATGGCCAGCAATTTGGAAGCCGGGAGCTGGCCGACTTCTTACAAAAAAGGGAGCTGGCGGCCCAAGAAGTCAGCTTTATTATCGGCGGGCCAGAAGGCCTGCCAGAAGAGGTCATCGCCAAAGCCGACTTCCGCTGGAGCCTGGGCCGGCTGACACTGCCGCACGACCTCGCCATGGTCAATTTGCTCGAAACCCTCTACCGCTCGAGCACCATCATCGCCGGCCACCCATATCACAAATAAATTGACAGTCATCGCTACGAGTTGTATAACGAGCGCTATGACAACTGTGCTTGAGGCACCGGCCCAATCGGCATATGTGCCAATTACCGATGAGAGAATACTGAACGATGCCTATTACATCAATGAAGATTTCGATCTTATCACCGCTGCCCAGGCTGGTAATGGTGAAGCCTTCGGCGAAATTTACCGCCGCTACGCCGAGCCGGTAACCAACCGACTGGTGAAACTGTGCGCTGGCAACCGCCAGGACGCCGAAGATCTGGCACAGGAAACCTTCACCAAAGCTTTTATCAGTCTCAACCAGCTGAAGGACAAAAAACGCGGCGCCGGCCCATGGCTACAAACCATCGCCCACCGGACTTTTATCGACGACCGGCGCAGTCCGCGGCACCGGATACTGCCAACTGGAGAAATTTTTGAGAGCGCACAAGGCAAGGCCGGCAACGACGCCATCGACGAGCTCATCGCCAATATTAATTTCGAGAGTATTATTGCCGATCTGTCACCACCTCTCAAAGCCGCCGTTCTGGCGGTTTACGGCTGGGGGCTGAGAAATACTGAGGCTGGTGAACTGTTGAACGTATCGCGTATCACCATCGGCACCCGACTCCTACGCTCCTGTCGGCAACTGGAGCAAAAGGTCAAAGAGCTTAACTAGTTCAAAATGCCGACGGCGCGGGCAGCCACCAGCGCCACCACCACGAGCGAAATGACCGATTGCAATAGCATGAGCATTTTGGCACGGCGGGTAAGCGGCTTGGTATCGGCCGGGCCGAACGTCATGGCATTCGTGCTGCTGACGTATAAATAATCGAGAAATGTCGGTTTCCAATCAGGGTGCTTGTAAGCTTCGTTGTGGTGCTGCGGGAACAGAAAATCCTGCTCGTATTTGGCAATGCGTTGGCGCTCGCCCGGGCCGCCGCCGTCCATTTCCCAATACCACAGCCCGAAAATTATAATATTGGTCAAAAAGATGTTAATCGAAGCCAGTATCAGCGCCCGGCCGTTGCTGAGGTGCCCGTCGCCGAGCAGCTGGCGGGTAATTTCCCACAGCGAGTAGGCGTTGCCCACGCTGGTGGCCGCAATCAGTAAAATCACGTTCAAACGGCGGGCAATCGACCGAAAAATCCGCTCCTTTGGCGTCGTAAACGACAGTGCGACGAGCAGCAGTGCTTCGATAGCCGGAATCACGTAGCGTGTGCCCACCGACAACCGGTCGGGCAGGGCCAGCTGCAGCGCAATCGCCGCCAATACCGCCAGCTGCACCGGCCACACCGGGTCGTGCGGCACATGTCTGTTTTTTAGAAAGCCGGCCATAACTGCTCGTTATTATATCCATAGCTACCAAAAAGGGAAGTAACAAAGTAAAAACGCCACCATTGGTGACGTTCTTTCTTTGGTGACCCCTGCGGGAGGACGCTTCGCTATACCGTCGCTCGAGTTTCTCGGTGCAAGCACCTGCGAGACTCGCTCCTTACGAACCCTACGGGTTCGCATCTCGAAAGAGATGCAACCACTAAAAATACCCCAGCTTTCGCTGAGGTATTTTTAGTGGTGACCCCTGCGGGAGTATAGCGCCTTCGCGCATATAGCCGTCGTCGCATGCTCGGAGTAAACTCCTGCGCGTGCTCCTAGTTATCGCACTCGCTTCGCGGGTTCCATTCTCGAAGAGAATGACCAAAGAAAAAACGCCACCTTTCGGTGACGTTCTTTCTTTGGTGACCCCTGCGGGAGTCGAACCCGCGATCTTCAGGATGAGAACCTGACGTCCTGGACCACTAGACGAAGGGGCCTCGTCCTCCCGTACGCGCCTGGCTCGTTTTGGCTATTCGCCAAAAGTTTCGCCCGAGCGCTACGGTCGTCCTTTCAAAATTCCATTCAGTCGCTGGTGCTCCTTGGATTGGAATTTTGTAGCGAATGCCTTTGGCATTCACAGAACTTAAGCCACAACATCTTATCATATCTGTTAGTTCCTGGCCATAGCCCCCGTGGTTGCAAATTTAGCCAGCACCACCGATAATAATCATAAGAAATATGGCAAACAATAAAATGAGCGGCGAGAAGTAACGTGCAAGCGGTGGGTAACAATGTTCGGCAAAAGTAAAAAACCGGCGGCCAGCAGCGCACTGGCCAGCAGCCTGCGCGACGAAAAGCTCAAATCGAGCATTATCATCAACGCCATCGACGACGGTGTGGCAGTTATCGACAATCAAGGTGTGATTCAGCTGTTCAACCCGGGCGCCAGCAACATCACCGGCTGGAAAGCCGAGGAGGCTGTCGGACTGGACTGGCAACTCGTCTTTAAATTGGTCGATGCCAAAGAGGCCGCCGTCGACCCGCAGACCACCGCCTTTCGCAAAGTCTTCCGCACCGGCCAAGCCGTGCGCGACGAGACCAATCTCATCACCAAATCGGGCAAAACCGCGGCCCTAAGCCTCAGCGTGTCACCGATGCTCGACGGCAATCGGCAGGCCACCGGCGCCGTAGCCGTGTTCCGTGACGTCAGCGAGGAGCGACAAGAAGAGGCTCAGCGCGCCGACTTTATCAGCACTGCCAGCCACGAAATGCGCACGCCGGTGGCCGCCATCGAAGGCTATCTGGCGCTGGCGCTCAATGACAAGGTCAGCACCATCGACGCCCGCGCCCGCGGCTACCTCGACAAAGCCCACGCCAGCACCCAGCACCTCGGCCAGCTATTCCAAGACCTGCTCACCAGCGCCAAGGCCGAGGACGGCCGACTGACCAACCACCCGCAGGTCGTCGAGATCGGCCAATTCCTCGAACAATTAAGCGAGGATCTCAAATTCGCCGCCGAAAAGAAGGGCCTGTTCATGGAATTCGTCAGCGGCGGCAGCGGACAAAAAATCGACGCCACCGTCAACAAAGTCATCCAGCCGCTGTACTACGCCTGGGCCGACCCCGACCGCCTGCGGGAAGTCGTCACCAATCTATTCGACAATGCCTGCAAATACACCGAGCAGGGCAAAGTCACCATCGGCCTGACCGGCAATGAGCAAGTGGTGCAATTTTATGTCCGCGACACCGGCCCGGGCATCCCAGCCGAGGATGTGCCGCACCTGTTCCAAAAATTCTACCGAGTGGACAATTCCGCCACCCGTACCATCGGCGGCACCGGCCTGGGGCTATTCATTTGCCGCAAAATTATCGAACTCTACCAAGGCCGCATCTGGGTCGAGAGCGAACTGGGCAAGGGCAGCACCTTTTTCATCAATCTGCCGCGCCTGAGCTCGCAAAAAGCCGAGCAAATGCTGGCCAAGCAACCGGCTGCCGCACCGACTACACCATAATCCGGTAACATGATAAAATATGCAGCATAAGCACTAACAGCGACGAAAGAAGAAGCAATGGCAAAAGTTCTCTTGGTGGAAGACGATAACAACCTGCGGGAGATTTACGAAGCACGCCTGCAGGCCGAGGGTTACGATATCGTTTCGGCCAGCGACGGCGAGCAGGCGCTGGTAGTCGCCAAAGACGCCAAGCCCGATTTGGTGATTTCCGACGTCATGATGCCCAAAATCAGCGGCTTCGAAATGCTCGACATCCTGCGCAATACCGATGGCATGCAAGACGTCAAAGTCATCATGCTGACCGCGCTCGGGCAGGGCGAGGACAAAGACCGCGCCGACCAGCTCGGCGCCGACAAGTACCTGGTGAAGTCGCAGGTTACCCTCGAAGATATCGTGGCAACCGCCCACCAATTGCTCGACGACGCCCCAGCGCCGGCCCCGGCTGAACCGACCGCTGCCGCTAGCGATGATACCGCCAGCACTGCTACTGCACCCAGCGAACCGGTGGCCGTTACCACGCCGACACCAGCTCCAGCCGAGCCCGTTGCCGCCGCCCCGACACCCGAGCCGGCAGTCGTCACCGACACCCCAGCACCAGTTACTGCTCCTGAGCCAGTAGCAACAGCGCCAGCCACAGAATCGACCGCGACTCCTGCTGCCCCAGTCGCCAGCAGTCCGGCCAGCGACGAAGCCGCCAGCGAAGCCGACGAGCAAGCCGCCATGCAACAGCAAATCAACGATTTTGCCAATCAACCGGCAGCCGCCACCCAAGAAGTCGCCCCGGCGCCAGCCGCACCGGCAGAAGAAGCCGCCGCGCCATCCGCAACAGAACCAACTGCGCCAGCCGAGCCGGCTGCCGCCGCGAGCACTGAGCAGCAGCATGATGCCATTCTGAATGAAGCGGTGGACTCGCTGAATGCCGCTACCGACAGTAGTAATGCCGTGCCGAACAAGCCGTCCGACGTCACTGCCGTAGAAGTACCGCCCGAACCGGCTGCCGCACCCAGTGCGCCAGCCACGCCGCCTCCGGCCGAACCGGCCGCCACGCCAGACCCAGCGCCTGCTGCCGCTCCGACGCCCACCGCTCAACCGGAACCGACACAACCATCAGCTGCCCCAACTAGCGATGGTGTAGCCATTGCCGGCAAAAAAATCATTCAGCCCCTCAGTGGCGCCGCCAACGATGCCACCGGCGCCAGCAAGCCCGATCTGAACGAGCTATTGGCCCGCGAAGAAGCCAAAACCCCGACACCCACGGAACCAGCCATCCCAGCCGAACAGCAGCCACCAGCGCCAGCCACGCCAGCTCCGGCCGCTCCGGCTCCGGCAGCCAACGATACCGTCGATCCCAACAGCATCGCACTGTAGTAACTAGAAATTAGAAAATAGGAACTAGGAACATGTACTAGCGTCCGGTTTGATTTCCTAATTGCTATTTTCTAGTTCCTAATTCCTAGTTACTATAAAGGCATGCGCATTAATCAATTCGTAGCCAATGCCAGCGGCTTGTCCCGCCGCGCCAGTGATAAGGCAATCGCCAGCGGCCGCGTCAGCGTCAACGGCCAGCCGGCGAGCATCGGCCAGCAGGTCTCTGCCGGCGACACTATTAAGCTGGATAGCAAAATGCTCACACCGGCCGAAAAAGTTTTAATTATGCTCAATAAGCCCGTGGGCTACGTCTGTAGCCGCAACGGGCAGGGCAGTCAGACTATTTACGATTTGCTGCCGCCAGAATACCAGCAATTAAAACCAATTGGCCGGCTTGATAAAAACTCCAGCGGCCTGCTACTACTCACCAACGACGGCCAGCTCGCCCAAGAATTAACCCATCCCAGCCACCAGAAAACCAAAATCTACCAAGTAACTTTGGATAAACCGCTCCAGCCCTTGCACCGCCAAATGATAAGCGATCACGGCATCCAACTGGAAGACGGCCCCAGCAAACTACAGCTGGCGCGCCAGCAAGACGGCGACGATACCAGATGGATTGTCTCAATGCGCGAAGGCCGCAACCGCCAAATCCGCCGCACCTTCGCGGCACTCGGCTACGAGGTAATAAAGTTGCACCGGACTAGTTTTGGCAATTATGGACTCGGCACGACTACGACCGGCCACATCAAGAAGCTGTAACGCTAACGCCAGAAATACTAGGTATGCAGACGTACGGAAATTGCTCGGTGATCCGAGAAATTACCCCGCGGGTGAACATTAAAATTGCTTGTTTGAACCTGTTCATTGGCTAGAATACGGTCAAGCTGGAACAGTGGCAAGCGCGCAGGCATCGTCGGCTGATGCTTCATATCCGCATCTTTAAATCCTGCGCCGGCGAAGACTTGCAGCGCCTCGTCGTTTGTCATTCCACCCAGGCGAGCAGCAAGAATTCGTGGCCTAGCCGGCATCGGCAGTTGGCCTATACGGTTAAAAGTTCGGCTCGCAAGAGCTCGAGACGCTCTGGTTTGAGGATGCATTATGTTTAAGTCGCCAGCTACAAAAGCCGGTTCTTCGTGCGTTACCTTGTCAATTATTGCTTGCGCTTGAGCGTTCCGATTGACAATGCTACGGTCGTCAAAATGTGTTCCAACTCCCTGGATTGGTATATTGGTGGCTGGATCAAACACATCAAACATAAAGCCATTGCGTACGCCCTGGCGCACAACATTGGCATGGTGCAAGGCGAGTCGACTAGCTACTATAAGTGCGTCGCGCTCACCATGTGTATATTCTTCACGATAGCCAGTTTCGTCATAAGGCACTCTGTGGATGTCATGATAGCCTTCACTAATGAGTTTATCTGCAGCCCCCTCGGCCAACGCGCCGGTATCGGAATGTCCCAGAACCAGGACGTCGGCATCTAGCCGTACGATGTCATTAGCTAAATAAGGTGCCCGCTCAGGATTACCAAGTTCACCATGTAAATTCCACGCCGCAACAGATAAAGACATGGCTTTCCTTACTACTCAATTATTGTACGATTTTATCATTTCGCGTGATATTTGTCAATAGCATCTACCTCTGTTATAATAGGGCTTGAAATGAGTAAAAAGTTACCGATTGTGGCGATTGTGGGACGGGCTAACGTGGGCAAGTCCAGTCTGTTCAATGCGATTTTGGACCGGCGCGAGGCGATTGTGGCGCGCGAGGCCGGCACCACGCGCGACAGCATCACCGCCAAGGCCGAGCACGAGGACCGGCAGTTTTGGCTGGTCGATACCGCCGGCATCAAAGACCCGGAAGACGACTTTGAGTTTACCATTCAGGAGCAGATCCAGCAGGCCGCCGACAGCGCCGATGTAATCTGGGTAGTGGTCGAAGCCGACGTGCCGATTACCGACGAGGACCGCCGCGTCGCCAAGCAGGCGCTCAAAAGCCGCAAGCCGGTCTTCTTGGTTATCAATAAGAGCGACAAGGTGCGGCGGCCCGATTTTGCGGCTTTCGAGCGGCTGGGCATCAAACCGATGATCGCCACCAGCGTAAAGCAAGGCCGCGGCGTAGGTGAGCTACTGGACAAGTTAATCGTCGTTATACCGCAGGCTACGCTCGCCGAAGACGACAACCGGCTGCGCATTGCCATTCTGGGCCGGCCGAATGTCGGCAAATCGCAGCTGTTCAATACGCTAGCCAAAAAACAGCAGGCGATTGTAGCCGACCGCGCCGGCACCACGCGCGACGTCAACCGTACGACGGTGCGCTACCAGGGGCGCGAGATCGAGCTACTCGACACCGCCGGCATCCGCCGCAGCGGCAAGATCGAAGTTGGTATCGAGCGTTTCAGCGTCATCCGAGCGCTGGCCGCCATCGAGCAGGCCGATGTCTGCCTGCTGCTGATGGACGTCAACGAGCTGAGCGTGACACTCGATCAGAAAATTGCCGGCATGATAAAAGACGCCGGCAAGGGCTTAATCCTGGTCGTGTCCAAGTGGGATGTAGCCGAAGGCAAAGACGCCTTCACGCGCGATGCCCTCGCACCGCAAATCGCCGCCGAGTACGATTTCGTGCCGTGGGCACCGCTGATATTCACTAGTAGCATCACCGGTCAGAACGTCACCAAATTGTTCGACATCGCCCAAGAAATTGACGAGCACCGCCACCAGCGCATAGCGACCGCCGAACTCAATACCTGGCTCCGTCGTATGGTCGATGCCCACCCGCCGGCGGGGCTGAAAAACCGCACGCCGAAGCTCAATTATATTGTCCAAGAAACCGACAATCCCACGCCGGCTTTCAAAATTTTCGGCAGCCACACACGCTTCGTCCACTGGAGCTATCGCCGCTATCTGGAACGCGGCCTGCGCGAAGCATTCGGCGGCCTCACTGGCACGCCCGTGCAGCTGTGGTTCATCGAAAAACACATTACTCACAAGCACGGCAACAGCCCCACCAAAGCCGACCGCTCCGGCCTACAAAAGCACATCATCAAGATGAAATCCCGGGGCAAAGACTAATGGCACTCTTCACGCGGCGGCCCGACGCCGGCAGCTACACGCAGTTTTATAATATCGGTCTCAACAAGACCGTGCTGCTGGTGGGCCTGGGCAATCCGGGCGAGAAATACGACGGCACCCGGCACAACATCGGATTTGATTGTCTCGACAATTTCGTCAGCAAGAATGATATGAGCGACTGGATTGTGAAAAAAGATCTGAAATGCCTCTTTTCCAGCGGCCAGCTGGGTCAGAGCCGCGTCATCGCCATCAAGCCGACGACGTTTATGAACAACAGCGGCGAAGCGGTGCAGGCGGCGATGTCATTTTATAAAATTGCCCTGGAAAACGTCGTCATCGTCCACGACGAGCTCGATATCGATTTCGGCAATATCCGCACCCGCGCTGGCGGGAGCAGCGCCGGCCACAACGGCGTAAAATCCGTTACCCAGCACGCCGGCGAGGGCACCGGCCGTATCCGTATCGGCATCGGCCCGAAAAAGCCAGCCGCCATCGACAGCGCCGATTTCGTATTACAAAAGTTCAGCACCAAAGAGCAGGCGCAAATTCCGAACTTGCTGCGCGAAACCAGCGCCATCCTCAGCGAATACATCTACGGCGGCCAATTGCCAGCCGAAACCCGCAACTTCTTGGTATAAAGCTACGCCCCGGGGCCGTGCCGATAGCCGTAGTTACGCTCTTGCGCCAGCTGCAGGTAGTCAATCATTAATTTGCCTTCGAGCGTGCGCAAGTCGGTAATTTGTTCGTCGAGAGCCGGGCGTTCATTCAGGCGGGTCTCGCGGCGTTCATCTTCCAGCGCACCCCGGCGGTTTTGTACGGCCAACAATCGAGTAGGCAGGTCGGCCTCCGACTCGTCAGGGATAGTAATTTCGGCCGGACTGTAGCTTCGCCGGGTAACCGTCGCCCTAGCCACGCCGCCCAGTGCTACTACCGCAGTTGCATCCTCGTACCAACCCGAACCAGCAGCCTCCGGAGGCGCAAATGCCAGTGTGTTCCTGTTGATGTTCCCGTTTCTTACCATACTTTATTGTTGCTTGTCTTCCTTGAATTGACTGTGGCTTTTCTAACCTATAAAAAGGCCTACGAGAGGGTGAAAAGTGCCAGTGGCACTTCGCAAGGGAATCTTCCGATGCAAGCTATGCCTGCAATCGCGTAAGTTCCGGGGCCGCCAGAGGCGGCTGGGCACCATAAATAAAGTCAACAAGTGAAAGGCCTGCAGAGGGGGTGGGCACCGCTGCAGGCCTTTCACTGGGCACCAACCTTGAAAAGTTTGATGCCCTCCACCCTTCAACCCACCGCGGCCAGCGAAACATTCATAGCCATACATACGAGAGGGCAAGTGTCTCCGTCTATAAAAGACAGGAACCATTTAGGCTCGCTTAATAACCGGGAGCATCTATCCCCGAAGGAATATCAGCTTCTAGTTAAAGGGGTTAGTATGTTCTAGAGCCCCGGTGTGACCGGTGTGAGACTTGCATAGGGTGGTGCAGTGAGAGATGAAATGCGAAGCCCGCAAGCGAATCGTATCCGAAATACGGTGAGTGCGGACTGGAGCATTTCGCTCGCAATGTGCCGCCTTATGCAAGTCTCAGAGATAAAGTGGAGGGTAACAACTTTGGCTCGGCTACTAGAACAATCTAACATTGGTTCGAACGTTACGTTCGATGTTAGAATGGGGTAAAATAAGGTGCTTAACACTCCTCACAGGAATGTACAAGTTGCAATTTTAGCAAAAAAGTGTCTTTGTGTCAACACTTAGAAATAACTTTGAATGGAAATCAATAAGCTTTCACAGAAATCTATTCCCGAGCGGTTGCAGCGCATTGCCAGCCCGCCGAAGCAGTTATTCGTCAGCGGGCAGCTGGACGAGCTGCTGGCGCTGCCGATGGTCGGTATCGTCGGTAGCCGCAAGGTCAGCCCCTACGGCCGTAGTGTGACCACGCGGCTGGCTGGCGAACTGGCCGGGCAGGGCATTGTTATCGTCAGCGGCCTAGCGTTCGGTGTCGATTCCATCGCCCATCAGGCAGCGCTCGACGCCGGCGGCCGCACCATTGCCGTCCTGCCAAGCCCACTCGAGACTATTTATCCGGCGTCGCACCGGCAGTTGGCCGCCAATATCCTGAAGCAGGGTGGGGCGCTCATCAGCGAATACCCGGCTGGCACCGAATCATTCCGCGGCAATTTCGTGGCCCGCAACCGGATCATCTCAGGCTTAAGCAACGCGCTGCTCGTCACCGAAGCAGCCGAGAAAAGCGGCAGCCTGCACACCGCTCGCTTTGCGCTCGAGCAAGGCAAGGATGTGTTGGCGGTGCCGGGCAATATCAACAGTCCGACATCGGTTGGTACCAATAATTTGCTTCGCGCTGGCGCTGGCGTCGCCACCTGTGCTGACGACATCCTCTACGCACTCAAATTGTCACCAGAACAACTCAAACCTGTAAAAGCCGCCAGCGAACCGGAGCAAATTATCCTCGATCTCATCGCGGCGGGGACCGCCGATGGCGACAAACTGGCCCAGGACAGTCAACTCGAAATTGCACTCTTCAATCAGACACTCACCATGCTGGAAATCACCGGCAAAATCCGCCCGCTCGGCGCCAACCAGTGGGCACTTTCGTAACCAATAATTGCGCTCAAACCTTGCCGCCATTATTTATGATTTATGCAAAATCTCTTTCTCGTTCTTTTGCCTTGATGCAAAAGAACCAAAAAATCAAGGCCGACGCTTTGGCACGTGGGTCACTGTTGTCAAAGACTACAACCGACAAAATAACTCCTCCCGCCGTAATGCCACCGGCATTACTCTAGTCGTCAAACATATTTTGCCGCCTGTCGGGAGTTGTAGCTTTGAGCAACACTGCCGCCAGGTGCGTCGCGGTGGCCTTCAAAAGCAGCTGCGGCCGAAGGCCGCTATATTTAAAGCAGCCAGGGGGCTGCTTTCTGCTTGGTATGGCCATCGCGACGTTCCCGGCCAGAATGTTGGTCAAACCAACAATTAGAGCAAGGCACATGTTTGAGCCTTTAGGCGAGTCGTGCTTTGCATTGTTGGGTTTGACAACATTCTGCCGAGAACCAAAGCGCCGGCCTTGGGTTTTTGCTTACTTTTGGGCTAAGCCAAAAGTACGGGGAGGGTGTTT
>Ga0164242_10000170_pt1 | contig 80305 bp, 62 predicted proteins | sample OricomgcompostMG_FD_108783 | JGI IMG/M metagenome (GOLD analysis project Ga0164242, IMG submission 108783) | Miracle-Growth compost microbial communities from Emeryville, California, USA - Original compost - Miracle growth compost (MG) ... | reverse complement strand
AGAAGGCAGAGACGAGGTCGTCTTGGGTACTCACGGCGGCCCGCGAAGCTGCCGTGTTGTCGAGGACGCTGATCCGGTCTATCTCATCGAGAGTGAGATGGGAGTTCCTCGCGTGATGGAGCGAACGATCGAGCTTCCTGAGATCGGCCACGTGGCTGGAGCTATGGTGAATGTTGGAAATCCGCACTTCGTGATCTTTGTGGAGTCGGAAGACTTCGGCTCTCATGGGCTCTCCTGGCAGGAACTGGGAGGACATATCAGCGTAAGTCCCTTGTTCCCGCACGGCACGAATGTTGAGTTCGTAAAGATCCTCTCCGGGAGCGAGATCGCATTCCGGATCTTTGAGCGCGGCTGCGGGCCTACGACATCCTCAGGAACGGGGACGTGCGCTTCTTCCGCGGCGGCGATGGCGCTGCGGGGCGTGGATCGCGATTTGACGGCAGTCGCCGAGGGGGGCTCGCAGCGCACGGTCTGGTTGAGCAGCGAAGAGACGATGCGGCTCACAGGTCCCGCTGAGATCATCTGCCGGGGAGAGGTCTTCGGCCTGTGACGGAGTCTCCTCGAACCTTTCTCCGACCTCGTGCCCTGAGGCCAGGTGCTACGCTGGGCGTGATCTCGCCTGCCAGTACGCCGAAGCGCGATCTTGTCGAGCGGGGTTTGGCGGAGTTGGAGGCAGCCGGCTACCGGATCAAGCTGGGCAAGTACGTCTTCGGCGGCGGTCCGCTCTATTACGCAGGCACGCTCGCCGAGCGTTTGGAGGACCTGCACGCTGCGTTTGCCGACGAGACCGTGGATGGCATTATCTGCACTCGAGGCGGGTGGGGGTCGGCGGAACTTTTACCTCATTTGAACAAGGCCTTGATTCGCTCGAGTCCCAAGGCATTTATCGGTTACAGCGATCACACGTCGCTGCATAGCTGGTTTCAGAATGAGATCGGTGTGACGACGTTCTACGCTCCGATGGTGGCGGCCGACTTTGCCCGCGACGGGGGAGTCGATTGGGCAAGCTGGAAGAATACCTTTGAGGGAGCGAGCGACTGGAGCCTCGACGCCCGGGACGGGCTGCGCGTCCTGCAGCCGGGTGTTGCCGAGGGCAACCTGCTTGGAGGATGTATCTCGATTCTGGCGGCTGGGCTCGGAACGCCGTTTGCGCCGCAACTCGGCGGAAGTGTGCTGTTTCTGGAAGATATCGGGACCAAACCGTACCAGTGGGACAGGATGCTGCTGCATCTGCGCTACTCGGGGCGGCTGGACGACGTGCGCGGCGTCATTTTTGGAGACATGGATCAGTGCGTGCCGCGCGAGGAGCAGGACCTTCTGGAGAGAGCGATTCTGCATGGCCTGCGAGGATTCGCCGGGCCGGTCGCTATCGGGCTGCGCTGCGGTCATGTCGATGGAGCGAACCGCACGCTGCCGCTGGGGGCTGCCGTGCGGCTTGATCTCACAGATAGTGAGAATCCGTTGTTGCGCTTCCTTGGAGCGGCGGTTTCGGTTTAGTCTTTGACTTGGTGCAATGGGGAAACACGTTTATCTGATTGGAATCTGCGGCACGGCAATGGCTTCGCTGGCCGGAATGCTGAAGCAGAAGGGCCATGAGGTCACCGGCTCGGACGCGGCGGCGTACCCGCCGATGAGCGATCTTCTGCGCGAGCTTGGCATAACGGTGCACGAACCGTACGCAGAGCGCAATCTGGACCGGCGCCCGGATCTTGTGATCGTCGGCAACGCGATCTCGCGCGGCAACGTGGAGCTGGAGCGCGTGATGGACGAGCGCATTCCGTTCACCTCGATGGCATCGGTGCTGCACGACGAGTTTCTTGAGAGCCGCCGGCCGCTGGTGGTAGCGGGAACGCACGGGAAGACGACGACCACCAGCATGCTGGCGTGGATCTTCGAGACCGCAGCGCAGACGAATGCTGCATTCGCACCTTCCTTTCTGATCGGCGGAGTCGCGGAGAACTTCGGCACCAGCTTCAGGGTGCGTCCGACGATGCCCTTCATCCTTGAAGGCGACGAGTACGATACGGCCTTCTTCGACAAGGGGCCGAAGTTTCTGCACTATTTTCCGGACTCGGCGATCCTGACGCATGTCGAGTTCGATCACGCCGACATCTATGCCGATCTTGACGCGGTAAAGACGGCGTTCAAGCGGTTCGTCAACCTGGTTCCCCGGCGCGGACGCCTGGTCGCCTACGATGCCAGCGAGAACGTTACAGAGTGCGTCTCCAGAGCTTTCTGCACGGTGGAGCGCTACGGGTTTCGCGAAGATACGTACTGGCGAATCTCCGACCTTCGTCATGACGGGCTTTCAACCCGATGGACGCTATGGCGGGCGGGCGAGCGTTTTGCCGAGCTTACGCTGCCGATGGCCGGGGAGTACAACGCTCTGAACGCGACGGCGGCGGCGGCACTGGCAGCCGGGCAGGGGATTCCGGTCGAGGCGATCGACAAGGCCCTGGCGACGTTCCACAGCGTGAAGCGGCGGTTGGAGGTGAAGGCCGTGGCGGAGGGCGTTACGATCATCGACGACTTCGCACATCATCCGACGGCGATCCGCGAGACGCTGCGGGCGGTGCGCGAGAGCAGACCAGGGCAGCGGCTGATCGCTGTGCTCGAGCCGCGGTCCAACACGCTGCGCAGGAATGTCTTCGAGGCCGCTCTGGTCGACAGCCTTGCGCTGGCGGATCGTGTGGTCATCGCGAGCGTCTTCAAGTCCGAGAGTATCCCTCTAGCCGAGAGGCTTGATCCGAGCCATGTGGTTCAGGGCCTTGTGGATCGAGGCGTTCCTGCAGCGCTGTATCAGGATGCGGACGCGATTGTGGCGGCGCTGTCTCCCGAGCTGCGGTATGGGGATGTTGTGGTGATTCTCTCCAATGGCGGTTTTGGCAATATCTACCAGAAGCTGCCCCGGGGGATCACACAGTCGGCCGTGGCGGCCCGCGTCGCGGTGCAATTCAGCTGACCTCCTCCCCCCTCTTTTATTTGCAAAGTCTTGTCAATAAAAGACTTAGGTTTGGACTATTCCGGTAAAGTCCTGAAAGCAAAAGCGTTACTGCTAAAGTATTCAAAATAAAAGGTTTGCCGCATAATTAGCCCTCTGGAAGAGAGTTCCAAGGAGGGGCTTCTCCATGGCCTTGCATTCGGGCCTTGCATTCGGAGAATTCCTTCCTACTTCTATTGTAGTGAGCGCGGCGAACTGGTCGGCAACGTGCATATTTGTGAAAACAAGTAGTTTAGGCAGATATGGCTCTTGACAGGAGTGGAGAGCCGCCATAGGTTGCAGCTACCGCGGGTGAGATATTCTGACACGTGGAATGTTCGCATCTTTAAAGCTGCTCTTTGTATATCTGGTGTTAGGGGTTCCGGCGGGGATCTTCGGTATTCCGTATTCGCTTGTAGTTGGTAACGTTCGCCGGCTTTACGGGATTGCCATGTGGATCGCCAATGCGGGGGTGAGGGCAGCCGGAGTCCGGATTGAGGCTACGGGCTTTGAGAATATCCCGCATGGGCGGCCCTGCATCTTCATGTGCAATCACGTCTCGAACCTCGACCCTCCGGTGGTGCTGCCGATCCTGCCGGGACAGACCTCGGTTTTTCTGAAGAAGGAGCTGATGAGCATCCCGATTCTTGGGTATGCGATGCGGATGGGCAAGTTTATTCCCGTAGAGCGTGGGGGAAGGCGCGACGCGGCGCAGGCGAGTGTGGCTGCGGCAAGTGAGGCGCTGCGCAGCGGTCTGAATATCCTGGTGTTTCCGGAGGGAACGCGGTCGAAGGACGGGAGGCTATCCACCTTCAAGAAGGGGCCGTTCTTTCTGGCGATGGAGACGATGGCTCCGGTGGTGCCGGTGGCGATCTCAGGCACGGAACGGATGATGCGGAAGGGAAGTGCGGCGATTCTGCCGGGAGTGGCGCGGGTGAAGATGCTGCCGGTGATCGAGCCCGGAGAGTTTCCGAACAGGGAAGAGCTTTTGCGTGCGGTGCGGGGAAGGATCGCTGAGGCTTTGCCTGAGGAGATGAAGCCTTTGGAGGGCGGATAAGGGTCGCTGGCTTACGGCTTTTTGCGGGTAGGGAGATTGTGCATTCGATCTTGGGTTTGAAGGCTTCGATCGGGTGCTCTCAGGGGCTGAAGTCCCGGTTTTGGGTGGTGGGTGATGGCTTGGGTGAGGCCGTGCTCTTAAGCACTGCGGTTCGCACGTTCGCGCGAATGGCCCACCTTAGTCGCTTCGCGCCGAAGATGGGGCACCCGGTTTGTGGGGAATGGGCAGGGTGATGGCGAAGGTGGGGCTGGAGTCCGCTGCGCTTCGATGGGGATGACACGTTTGGTGGGGTGAAGGTTTCAGGTCCTTCAAGGGACAAGGTGCTCTCAGGGGCTGAAGTCCCGGTTTTGGGTGGTGGGTGACGGTATGGGTGAGGCCGTGCTCTTAAGCACTGCGGTTCGCGCGTTCGCGCGAATGGCCCACCTTAGTCGCTTCGCGCCGAAGATGGGGCACCCGGTTTGTGGGGAATGGGCAGGGTGATGGCGAAACGTGGGGCTGGAGTCCGCTGCGCTTCGATGGGGAGCCCGCTTTGGGGGAATTGGCAAGGCGATGGCGAGGCGCTGCGGCTCGCTTCGCCATCACACTGCCTGGAACGTGCATCTGAACAGGACAGCTGCCTCTAATCCAGATCCTGAGGACTTTGGCTTCTCGCCATCCACTTACGGAGGAGCAGGATGTCACGGGAGAATCAGGCGAACGAGCGACGGGAGAATCAGCCGAGCGAGGAGCGCAGTCTGCATGCCGGGGACGATCGCGAGTTCGAAGATGTGTGGTGGCGGATTGAGATCGGCATCTGGATCTTTCTTGTTCTGCTGATTGGGACTGCGGCGACAGGGCTGCTGGGCCGGGGACCGCTGGCGAAGAAGAAGGTGAGCAGTCTGGATGGCAGGCTGGTGGTCAACTATGACCGGGTCAGCAGATTCAAGACGCCTTCGGCAACCATCGTCCAGATCTTCCCTGCGAACGCGAATGCCGACGAGGTCCGGTTGTGGGTGAACGACACGATGGTGAAGCACCTGGGGTTGAGCAATGTAGTTCCGCAACCAGATGAGGCTGAGCCTGGGCCGGATGGGGTTACCTACACGTGGAAGATGGGGAAGGGAACGAACTCGCTTGAGGTCCGGTTCGATCTGCAGCCGGATCAGCCCGGAGTGTTTGAGGAAGAGTTCAGAACGGACACGAGTCAGGTGAAGGTGCGCTCGGTCACCCTGCCATAGGAGGAGGGATGGAGACGATCTATCGTGCGATTCTTGCTTACATCTTTCTGATCGTTACGGTCCGGGCGATTGCGCGTCGTCCGGGTGGCCAGTTCACGCCATTCGAATATGTGCTGGTCTTCCTGATTGGAGGGATTTCGATCCAGGCTGTGGTGGCAGATGACCGCTCCCTAATCAACGCATTTGTGGGTGTCGCGACCATTGCAATGATGCACGTCCTGTTCACCTTCCTGAAGCAGCATTTTCCCCGCTTTGGGAGGATTATCGACGGGACTCCGGTTATTGTGCACGAGAGCGGAGAGTGGCAGAAGAAAAGGATGGCCCATCACGGAATCCAGGAAGAGGATGTGCTTGCGGCGGCCCGGTCGCAGGGACTGGAGAGTGAGCAGGCGATCAAATACGCCGTTCTGGAGAGAAACGGGGGGATCAACATCATCCCGAGGAGCGATGGGGACAAGTAGACCATGGGCGTGCGCGAGTGCCTTTTTTGCGAACTCCTGGGGCACTCGCAGGTAGCTTACTTGACGATGGCGTTGTAGCCGTCGGAGGAGAGCCGTTGCTTCATGGCGTCGGCTTCCCTGCGGTTGGGGAAGGGCCCGAGCTGGATGTGGAGGAGCTTGTCGTTGGGTTCGTGCCGGACGGCGACGGTGTAACCCTTGCGCTTGAGCGCGCTGACCAGGATATCGGCGTCCTCCTGGTGAGAGACGGCGGCGACCTGTACGAGCGCGGCGGAGCCGGCTGCGGCTGAATGGGAAACGGGTGTTGCGGGAGTTTTGACGGCGACGGCGGGCTTGAGCTGGGGAGCTGCCTGGGGGGCGGAGGTGTGCTGAAGATGAGCTTTGGGGGCCGGCGCGGTAGTATCTGCCGGGGGCGCATCGGTTGCGTCTTCGTCGGTGGGCTGCGATGCGGCGGCATCTGCCGAAGTGAGACTGGCGGATGAGTTGGCGAGTCCGAGTCCGGGTGCGGGTTTGGGGTCGGCGGTCGCCTTGAGGGGCGCGGCTTCGGCGTCGGCGGTCTGCGCGGCGGCGAGCGCGGAGCGGTGTCCCATGCTGTAGCCGAAGCCGAAGAAGACGGCGCAGATGATGGCCAGCAGAAAGAAGATACCGAGCAGCGTGGAGGGGCTGAGGGAGATCTCGCGGTCGGCAGGGCCGGAGTCGAGGTCGTCGTCTTCTTCGAGATAGCGAGAGTTCACGGTCGGGTCCTTGGGTTGGCAGGAGCCGTCGTGCGGGCGCCTACTCGATGGATTGATGGGGCGAAGGTGTCGCGGGGGGAGGGACAGGAGCCTGCGGGATGCCGGTTCCGCCCTGCTGCCCGAAGCTGGTCTTCGCAGCGTCCGCGGTCTGGACTGTTTTATTCAACAGGGTCATCAGCTCCATGGGAAGGGGAAAAACGATGGTCGTATTCTTTTCGACACCTATCTCGGTAAGTGTCTGGAGATAGCGGAGCTGGAGGGTCATGGGCTGAGTGGCCATGAGGGCGGCGGCGTCGACGAGCTTCTGGGCGGCGTTGAATTCGCCTTCGGCGTGGATGATTTTAGCGCGGCGCTCCCGTTCCGCTTCGGCCTGCTTGGCCATGGCGCGGAGCATGGTTTCGGGCATATCGACCTGCTTGACTTCGACGGAGACGACTTTGACTCCGAAGGGAGCGGTGTGGCCGTCGATGATGGTCTGGATGCGCTGGTTGAGGCGTTCGCGGTGGGCGAGGAGCTCGTCGAGGTCGACTTCGCCGAGGACGGAACGCAGGGTGGTCTGGGAGAACTGGCTGGTCTGGTAGATGTAGTTGGCGACTTCGATGACGGCTTTGGTGGGGTCGACGACGCGGAGGGTGACAACGGCGTTGACCTTGAGGGTGACGTTGTCGCGGGTGATGATGTCCTGCGAGGGGACCTCCATGGCCTCCTGGCGGAGGGAGACGCGGACGAGCTGGTCGAGGGGGCGGAAGACGAGGATGACGCCGGGGCCGGCGGCGTGTTGGCGAACGCGGCCGAGGCGGAAGACGACGCCACGCTCGTATTCGCGAAGGATCTTGATGGAGCTGATGAGGTAGAGGACGATGATGACGACGAGAAGAAGGACGGGCGTATCGATCACGGAAACCTCGCTGCAACTGACGGATGTGATTGTACGCGTTATGGGAGAAGGAGATGCGGAGGTGGGCCTGGCGGGGCGCGGGATCGTTCGGGAGGGTGAGGTCGCGTGGAGGGAGAGGACCGCAGGTCCTTCGACTGCGCCCTATGGGCTTCACGCAGGATGACAGTTTCCGGGGGGTCCGGTGCTGTTCAGGATTGCGATGGCGGAGAGCGGCAGTTGATCAGATTTCCTTCGCTCAGGGCGAAGTATGAGATCGGTCTGGCCGATTTGGAGGGTGACTGTAGAATGGTGAACAAAAGACCCATACTCAAACCAAATTTTTTAACTTGCGGTAATGCAACCAGTCGCTGTTCGGGCTTGACGGGAGTTTGAAGATGGCACCAGCGAGCTTTGATGGATTGAGGATTCTGTCGCTCGAGTCGCGCCGGGCAGTCGAGATGACGAAGCTGATTCGGACGTTCGGGGGCGAACCGTTCGTGGTGCCTGCGATGCGTGAGGTGTCGCTGGAATCGAACCGGCTGGCGCTGGACTTCATAGACAGGCTGATTGCCGGCGAGTTTGACCTGGTGATCTTTCTGACCGGCGTGGGTGTTCGCACGCTGATGAAGATTGTTGATGAGGCCGGGAAGCGAGAGGCATTTCTGGAGGCGCTGAAGGCGGCGCGGATTGCAGCGCGCGGTCCCAAGCCGGTTGCGGCGTTGAGAGAGCTGGGGACGCCGGTGGCGGTGGTTGCTCCGGAGCCGAATACCTGGCGGGAGATGGTTGAGGCGATCGAAGGGGAGTACGGCGAAGGCCTTTCGGGATTTCGCGTGGCGGTGCAGGAGTATGGGACGTCGAATCCCGACCTGCTGGAGTTGTTGAACGAGAAGGCGCTTTCGGTCACGAAGGTCCCGGTGTACCAGTGGGCCCTGCCGGAAGACCTGCAGCCGCTCAGGGAGGCCGTGCTGGGATTGGCCAGCGGCGGGCTGGATGTGGTGTTGTTCACCACGGGCGTGCAGGTGGTTCACCTGTTCGAGGTGGCGGAGCAGATGGGATCGGTCGGGGACCTGCGAGCGGGGCTTCGGTCGGTGGTTGTTGGATCGATTGGGCCGACAACGACCGAGGTCCTGCACGAGTACGGCGTCGATCCTGACTTTGAGCCGTCGCATCCGAAGATGGGTTTTCTGATTAACGAGGTGGCGCAGATGGCGGGCAAGCTGGTGGAAGAGAAGAAGAACAGCCGGGCTCGCAGTATGAGCGCGCGGCAGGCTGGGTTGCGGGTGGCAGTCGCCCGGTCCGCGCCGATGGAGACGCCTGCGGAAGAGAGCCGGACTATCGCGCCGATTGATTTTTTGCACGAGATAACGAGCCGCATTGCGTCGGCGGATTCGTTCCACAAGGTGCTGGGGAGAATCGTCGATTTTGTGACGACGGTGATCCCGTGCGATTCGTGCTTTATCTACGTGCTGGAGGGGGAGAAGCTGACGCTGCGGGCGTCAAAGAATCCGCACGCGGACGTAGTGGATCAGCTGGGCATCCGGATGGGGCAGGGCATTACAGGCTGGGTGGCTGAGCACCGCGAGCCGGTGGTGCTGGCGGCGAACGCCTCGGAGGACCCGCGTTTCAAGCTGTTCAAGAACCTTCCGGAGGACCGGTTTGAGGCGATGTTGTCCACCCCGATTCTGTGTGCGAGCAAGGTGGTGGGGGTCATCAATCTACAGCATCGGCACTCGTACCAGCACACCACGAATGAGGTAAGGCTGCTTTCGACGATCGGATACCTGGTGGGAGCCGAGGTGGAACGGGCGCGGCTGGAGAATGAAAATGCGCAGCTGGCGGGACGGCTGGAGGCGCGCAAGGCTGTGGAACGGGCAAAGGGGATTCTGCAGCGCGACATGAAGGTGGGCGAGGAAGAGGCCTACCGGATGATGCAGCGCGAGAGCCGGCACCGGCGCAAATCGATGCTGGAGATCGCAGAGGCGATTCTACTGGGCGAAGAGATTCGCAAGGGGCAGATGACAGCTGAGCAGAAGTCCGCATCGGAAAGCTGAGCTACTCGCCCAGGGTGTAGGGAAGCGAGAAGCGTCCGATCTGGAGAAACGGATGCTCCCTTGGTGGCCAGAGGCGGAAGCTTTCGACGCGCGTGCCCTGTGTGAGGTGCTGGGCCGTGGCTGACCCGCGGTCTGCTCCGGTGGCCGCATCGTAGAACGAGACGGAGAGGGTGTCGTCTTTCCGGGTCCATCCGATGGCGTACGCGCCGGGCGCAAGTGCGATGTTCTGGAAGCGGATGGGTGACTGCACGAGAAGGTAGTGCGAGTACTTGCCCTCTGCGGAGTAACCGGCGGTGATGAGGACGACCCCGGCGATGATCTTTCGCTGCGAGTTGATGATGCCGGAAGCAGTACGCATCTCGGTCTCGATGCGCTCGCGTTCGACGGGTGCGCGGGCAGGCAGAGCGGCGGCGAGTTCTGCAGGGGTAGCGGCGCGCCAGGTTGTTTTTGTCTGGGCCGGCAGGGTGCAGGGCAGAGTGATGAGATGCGTAAGCAGCAGGGCGAAGGTGGTTTTGAGGCGCATAGTGTTCGGCCAGTTCTATTTGAGGTGAATGATTCCGCGCTGAAGCGCTACGGTTGCGGCATGGGTGCGGTCGCCAACGCCGAGTTTGCCGAGCAGGCTGTTGATATGGGTCTTTACGGTGGCCTCGGAGATCTGCAGATCGGAGGCGATCTCCTTGTTGGAACGGCCGGCGGCGATGCGCTGGAGGACGTCCTGCTCGCGCGCGGTAAGGGTCTGGCCGCTCATGCGCTCGGCGAGTTTCTCTGCGATGTTGGGAGCGATGCGCGTTTTTCCGGCATGAACGACTTTGATGGCGGCGGTGAGTTCCTCGACGGTCATGCCTTTGAGCAGATAGGCACGGGCTCCGGCCTCGAGGGCGCGGTAGATGTCTTCGTCGCCATCGAAGGTGGTGAGCACGATGAAGCGGGCGGAAGGATCGTTTTGCCGGATGCGGCGGATGGCCTCGACCCCGGAGATGCCGGGGAGCTGGAGGTCCATCAGGGTGATGTCGGGGTGCAGGGCAGAGTAGAGCCGGATTGCCTCCGCTCCATCGGATGCCTGACCGATGACTTCAATGCCGGGCATGATGTTGAGCAGAGCTACGAGGCCCTGGCGGACGACATGATGGTCGTCGACGACGAGGATGCGGATAGCTTCAGGCATGGGGTCGCTTACCTTTCTGCTTCATAGCGGGACGACCAGTCTTACCTGCGTTCCGTGGCCGGGCGAACTGGTAATGGTCAGGGCAGCGTTGATGGTTTCGGCACGTTCTCGCATGCCCTGAATGCCGAAGTGCCCCCGGGAGGACTGTTTCGATACGGTGGGAGAGAAGCCCCTGCCATTATCGATGATGACAAGCGTCAGCTGCGCGGGCTCGTAGTTGAGGCTGACCGAGGCGGTGGTTGCCAGAGCATGCTGGGAGATGTTGTGGAGAGCCTCCTGGGCGATGCGGAAGATCTCGTTTTCGACGGAAGCGCCGAGCGGACGATAGGTCCCGCCGATCTGAACCTGGATTCGAAGCGAGAGGGTCTGGGTCTTATCGGCGAGTCTGGAGATCAGGGTGGGGAGTGTGTTCTGGGCCGTGGCGGCGCGGAGATCCCAGATGCTGCGGCGCGCCTCGTCGATGCCATCGCGGACGTAGGCGCGGGTCTGGTCAAGCTGTTGCCGGGCGGCATCGACCTTTTCGTGAGCGAGGAGCTGGCCGGCAAGCTCAAGCTGAACGGATACGCCGACGAAGCTCTGGGCGAGCGTGTCATGGACCTCGCGGGCTACGCGATTGCGTTCCGCGAGAACGGCATTGAACTGGGAGCGCAGGCGACGCAGGCGGAGACGATGGATGAGGAAGATCGCCAGGGCCAGCAGAACGATGACGAGGAGAATGAACCAGAGCGTGCGGTAGAACGGAGGCCGTATCGAGAAAGGGACGATGGCGCCGCGTTCGTTCCATATGCCGTCGTTGTTGGCTGCCTGCACGATGAATCGATAGTGCCCGGCGGGAAGGTTGGTATAGAACGCGGTACGCCGCGGGCCGGCGTCGACCCAGTGCTGATCGAACCCTTCGAGACGGTAGCGATACTGGACGCGCGAAGGGGCGACAAAGCTGAGAGCGGCGTACTGAAAGGCGAAGCGGGTGTGGCCGGGGGGGATTTCGGCCCCCACTGGCTGGTCGAGGTCATTGACGGTGAAACGTTCGAGGACAACGGGCGGAGGAACGCGGTTGATGAAGAGGTTTGCGGGATCGACGATGGCAACGCCCTTGCGCGTAGCGAACCAGAGGGTGCCTTCGGCTGTCTTCCACACGGCGGGATGTCCCATGGCGGAGACCTCTTCGGTAGGCATGCCGTCGGAGGTGCCGTAGCGATTGATATGCAGCGTGCATGAGGGCGAGGAGGCGCAGGCGATCATCTCATAAAGCCGTACGCGCAGGATGCCATGGGATGAGCCGAGCCAGAGCGCGCCACGAGTGTCGCCGATGATGGAATCGATGGTGGCAGGAAGGTCGTCGCGATGAATGGCGAGGAAGCGGCCGTCGGCCGTTCTGACCGACAGGCCGTTACCGCGCGTGCCGATCCAGAGATTGCCCTGAGTATCGGCGAACAGGGCAGTGATGGTGTTGCCGGAGAGTCCGTCCTTTCGGGTGTACGTTTTGATGTTGCCGCGGCGATCGAGGACGGAGAGGCCGCCGAGGGTGGCGATCCAGAGATTGTCGGAGTTGACCGGTCGCACGATGGCGCCTACCAGATCGCTGCCGAGACCGTCTGCATGCGTCAGGGTGGTGATCTTTCCGTTTTCAAGATGCGCGAGTCCCCGGCGGGTTCCGATCCAAACAGTGCCATCGCGATCCGGGTAGACAGAACGGATGAAGTCATCGGGCAGACCATCGGCGGAGGTGTAGGAGGTGATGCGACCACCCTGAAGACGATTGAGGCCGTCAGGGGTTCCGATCCAGAGACCTTCCGGGAGTGCGGTGGCGAGCGAGAGGATGACATCGCTCAGGAGACCGTCGTGGGTCGAGAGGGTATGCCTGCTTCCGGAAAGCCAGCTCTGGAGCCCTTCGCCATTGGTTCCAACCCAGACGGTCCCGTCGGCGGTCTGGACGATGGAGGTCGCCATGCTTTCCGTGTCCAAGGGAAGAGAATGGAAGTTGCGATGTCGAAGAACATGCAGGCCACTGCTCTCGGTGCCGACCCAGAGATCTCCTTCGGCATCTTCAGCCAGAGCGAGGATGCTGTGGGTGTCGAGGTCTGGTTGGAGGCGAGGAGCAGCGATGGTGTTATCAAGCCGATAGAGCCCGTGGTTGGTCCCGATCCAGAGGCCCCCCTGGAAGCTGGGGAGGAAGAACTGGATGTGAGCGCCATTGAGAGCAGATGGCCCGATGGTGCGCGGGTTTCCGCTTGCGGAGAAGGTGAGGTCGGTCGCAGTGCGCTGCCAGAGGGAGTGGTCGCCGAGATATCCGAAGGCCCGTATCGGTTGCGAAGACGGCATTAGCTGCTGGTAGGCAGGGCTCAGACTATTGGAGCGGTACTGAAAGAGACCGGCGGCGGTTGCGATGAGCAGGTTATCGGCGGAGACACTGATGGCCGTGGCCGGGGCCGGTGTAGGGATGACGATGAAGCGATTGCCGTCGAAGCGAGCCAGGCCATCGCCGGTAAGAGCGAATATGGAGCCATTGACGGATGCGATGGAGAGGACGTTGGAGGAGGGCAGTCCCTCTGAAGTCCCAAAGTGCTGGAAGGTCCCGCCGCTGAAGCGCACGATGCCGTCGGCGGTCCCGATCCAGACGGTGCTGTCATCGGTACCCTGTGCGAAGCAGCTGATATCGTCGCTGGTGAACGCGGGCGTGTTGTCGTGCTGAAAGATTTTGAACTCAACAGCATTGGAGCGGGCGACTCCACCCTCGGTTGCAATCCAGAGATAGCCGTCGCGCGACTGGAAGACGGCATGGATGCTGTTCTGAGGGAGGCCATTTTCTGTGGTCCAGGCCTGATGGCTGAAGCCGGATGACTGCGCCGTAAGGAAGCTGGAGAGAATTCCGAACCACAGGACCCCCAGGACCCGAACTGCGCGATGGAAAGAAGACCTCATCTTGGTTGCTGTAGAAGATGGTAGTGCGTTTGGGTTCCAGGGTCTTCTGAATTTTGCGGTTACTGTTTTCCTTCTGACTTCTGGTCGTCCTTGAGGGAGCTGAGATAAGCGACGAGATCATCGATCTCGGATGGCTCAAGGACCTTGCCGAAGGCGGGCATCTGCTTGCCTCCCTTTGTAATCTGAGTCCGGATCTGGTCCTCCTTGAGCCGGCTTCCAACGGCAGACAGATCGGGTCCTTTGGTCCCACCGTTGTGCTGAATGGTGTGGCATTGCGGACATCCGCTCGCGGTGAAGGTTTGCGGTCCGCGAAGAGCAGCAGCGCCGGGGGTCGTTGCAGCAGGCGGGTTTTGTTGCCCGAAGCCGACGGCGGCAATGAAAAGGGCGGCGATGGCCAGAGCTTGCGTCTTCATTGGGCGGGTGTTCCCTGGGGTTTGCTTCGCGAAGTGGTGAGCGCGAGGCCGGAGTGGAGGTGCCAGGGGACGGTCTCGTTGGCGACCTCAGGGTGCTTTCGCAGGTATTCGAGAGCGTAGGTGCTGGCGGTGGGGTCGTCTTTCTGGTCGGCGAACTCGGCGGCCTCGTGTGCGGCTTTGGCGTTCATTCCGAGGCGACGGTAGACGATGGAAAGGATGTAGTGGGCGGCGAGGTCGTCGGGGTCGATGGACTGTACGGCCTCATACTCGGTGCGTGCCTGATCGTATTTGTGCTGCTGGTAGTAGGAGAAGCCAAGCTCGCGGTGAGCGTCGCGGGAACGCGGAAATTGTGCGGCTACCTGGCGAAGATCTGCGATGGCGGCATCGAGGTTGCCCTGATTGCGCTCCACCAAAGCGAGGTAGTAGGTCGCGCGAGCGTTTCCAGGGGAGAGAGAGAGCGCCTTCTGGAGGCTGGCGTGAGCATCGTCATAGCGTTGCCACTGGAAGTTGGCGATGGCGATGTTGGTGTAGGCATCAGCGTAGTCGGGCCTGAGGTCGGCAACCTGCTGGAAGGCGCGAGCGCTTTCGGCATACTGCTGGGCATCGAGCATGGCGATGCCGTAGTTGTTCCAGCGCATCCAGAGGGGATTGTCGGACGGGTCGGGCTGCCCGGCGGGATTGACGCCGAGCTGGAAGGTCCGCGTGCGGGAAGCCATGATGACAACGGGCTGGACGTAGTGCCGCTTCTGCATGGCGAAGTCGATGAAGTGCTGGTCAAAGCGGCGGTAGTTGACCTGCGTGGTGACGGTAATGGAGCCCTTTGCGTTGATGGGAATACGGAACTGATAGCGAACGATCTGCGAGCGGCCTGAGGCGATGGTGTTGTTGTAGGCGGCGACGCGCGTGTCCCATACCTGGTGAAGCGCATTCAAGTTGCCATTGACGTTGATAAGACGGTTGGTGAAGCTATGCGCGCGCGGATCAACCTGGCCGTCGGACTGGAGCTGACCGGAGCGGGCAAGGGTGTGACCGGAGGCATCTTTTGCGATGAACTCGACCCAGCTCTCGTAGATATCGCGTTGCTCGGGCACTTGGGTGTGCGCGATGCCCTTGTTCTGGATCACGGCGGAGACGGTGATGGTATCGCCACGGGCGATGGTCACGGGCCGGGCGCCGAGTGGGGCGATCATGCTGCCGCCGTTCTTTTCCAGGCCGAAGATATCGATGTTGAAGACGTTATTGCGCAGGAAGGCGACGGTCTTGTCGAACTGTGTGTCGTAGTTGTAGACCTTCGCGATCATGGTATTGGCGCCGATCCAGCGATGGCTGGCGAGCTTACCGTCTTTTGCGCCGGAGTCGGGGAGGGTGAGTTGCTCGGGCGGCATATGGCAGGTCTGGCAGGTGGAGACGGAGTCCTTGGTGTAGAAGGGCAGCGGGGATTGTCTGGCGAAGCTGGACTGCTGCCACTCGTCGTAGAGGAAGATGGCGCGCTGCCACTTGTAGGCGTTGAGCTGGCGGGGCAGAGCAGCCTTGTGGCAAGCGGCGCAGAATTCGCTACTGCGGTAGAAGTCCTTCATGACGGCCCTTGAGTGCCGGTCGAGGTGGGTGAGGATGGCGCGATCGGAGACCTCGCCGTAGATGGGGGCGCCGTTCTCATCGACCAGCACCGCAGGTTGAGCAAGAACGTAGCTGCCGGTTCCGCGGGTGTCGGTCTTCTGGATAGAGTGACAGACCGAGCAGGTGATGCCGTCCTCATCGAATTTGCGATCGACGGTAGATCCTTTGGTCAGCGCGCCGGAGACCAGAGCGGTGGGATTGTGGCATCCCTCGCAGTGGCGGGTGAACTCAATACCTCTCTCCTGGGTGAGGAGATTGACATTCCGCGTGTACCACGGGGTTCGGAAGGAGTTGCCGTGCGCAGACTGGCGCCACTCGGCATGGGCCTCCTGATGACAGTGACCGCAGTACTTTGCTGTGGGAAAGGATTTGGGATCGATGAAATTGCCGTCGTTGGTGCGGGCGAGCGATGGGAGGAAGGGTTGGCCTGCCCCGAAGTGATAGTCGTAACTCCGGTCGGTGTCCTGCGAATAGGCGCCAGGGTTCGCTGGATGGGCAGCATCGTTATTGGCATACGCCGGACGCGGGTGGAGCGCGGCGATAAAGCAGGCCGCGCTCATGCCCAGCAGAGTTCCGATGAGAAGGCGGCCAAACCGCGGCGAGAGTGCATGGAATTTCATCGAGCGCCGATTTTATTCAACAGACGACCGAGTTGGCCATCGATCAAAAGGTGGAGGCGGGGTTACTGGGACACGTCCTTGCCCTCGGTCAGGGTGACGATCCGGTCGGGCTTGAGGGAGGTGAATTTCTGGACGTTGCCGCTGGGCCAGTGGACCTCGACAGAGTCGATCGTGGTGGCATCGTCGAGGCCGAAGTGGATGCGCGGGTCGTGAGTGGAGGCATAGCTTCCTCCGGCAATCACATCGCCCCGCTGCCTTTGGCCGCCTGCGGTGAGGTAAACGGTTGCACCGACGGCGTCATGCGGGCTCTTTGGGCCTCCGACGAGTTTGAGCTCGATCCAGTGGTGCCGGTCAGAGGATACATTTCGAAGGAGAAGCGGGTGAGAGTCGAGGACATTGATAACAACATCGAGCTTGCCGTCGTTGAAGAGGTCTCCGGCAGCGAGTCCGTGGCCGGAGACGACGCGGGCGAGTCCGGAGCCTTTGACCGCGGGGACGGGTTCGAACTTCTTGCCGTCGAGATTGCGGAAGAGCATTGGGCGTTGCGCGTAGCTGGTGCCCCAGGGCATCTTGTCGACGACGGGATACACGTGGCCGTTGGCGGTGATGAGGTCCTTCCAGCCGTCGTTGTCGTAATCGAGGGCGGCATTTCCCCAGCCGAGGAAGGGAACCGTGGGTTCCACCAAGCCGAGCTGATAACTGATGTCGGTGAAGTTGGCGTCGCCATCGTTGCGGTAGAAAGGGTTGTAGTCGTCGGAGAAGGTGGAGTTATAGAGATCGACGCGGCCGATGTTGCGGAAGTCGCCGACAGCGATTCCCATGGATGCCGTCTCTCGGCCGCCCTCGTTGAGGGCGTAGCCTGAGGCGTAACTGATGTCCTCGAAGGTGCCGTCGCCCTTGTTGAGGTAGAGGTAGTTCGGTGTGGAGTCATCGGCGACGAGGAGGTCGACTTTGCCGTCGTTGTTGACATCGACGAATGCTGAAGAGAGGCCGTAGTAGCCGCTCTTGTCTGCAACGCCTGCCTTCTCGCTGACGTCGGTAAAGGTCCCATCGCCATTGTTGTGGAAGAGGTGATCGGACTCTCCCTTGAGTCCGCGCGGACCGCACATGACATCCTGTCCGCGGAACTGGCAGAAGGCGTTGGCGGTGTCCTTTCTGTCGGGGGCAGGAGCGGTGGCTATGTCGTAGTGGACGTAACCGGGAACGAAGAGATCGAGCCGGCCATCGCCGTCGTAGTCGCCCCAGGTTGCGCCTGTGGACCAGTTGCCGAGCGTAACCCCGGCCTTGTCGGCAAGGTCGGTGAAGGTACCGTCGTGGTTGTTTCGGTAGAGCCTGTTTTTACCGAAGTTGGAGACGTAGATGTCGGGCCAGCCGTCGTTATCGTAGTCGGCGACGGCGGCCCCGAAGCCCCAACGCTGATTGGTGACGCCAGCCTTTTCGGCAACGTTGGTGAAGGTCCCGTCGTGATTGTTGTGGAACAGAGCGGCCCTGGGCGCGGGGCGTTTGCCCGCGAGGGCATCGTATGTAGAGCCGTTGACGAGATAGATGTCGAGCCATCCGTCATTGTCGTAGTCGATGAGGGCGACGCCGGAGCCGTTGGCTTCGATGATGAAGGGTTTTTCAGGGGTTCCCATGGTGTGGGTCCATGTTGCAAGCCCCGCTTTCTGAGTGATGTCTTCGAAGACGACTGGGCCGCTGCTGACAAAACCTCCAGCGGTAATGGGCCGATGCTCCTGGTCGTAGACGGCCATGTGCGCGCCGCCGGTGTTGACGCCCCCTGAGGCCGGCGCCTGCCCTCCTTCCTGCGGACGGTCGTGCTGCGGACCGGACTGATAGAAGCAGAAGGCGGGTGTGGGTGCGAGCAGGTTGCAGAGAGCAGCGACGAGCAGAAGCCGTTTCATTCAGAATCCTTCATGGCGCGAGGAATGTGGCGCTCCGGGCCGACAACATATTTACCACGTGCTGTGCCAAGGGCGTAAATAAGGCCCAGGGAAGGAGGGGGCCGAATGTGGAGCTGTTAGGCAGGATTGAAAGACCGCAGATCCTTCGAGTTCGCTGCGGCTGGGTAAGGATGACGCCGATGAATGTAGTGAACTGGCTGGCGCTTCCGGCAACTGCTGTATCGATTTCGTCAGCTGTTAGGGTGGATATGTTTGGGCTATCGGAGGGAAGTTGTGACTGGTTGGTTTTGGCGGTTGGCGATCGTATGTCTTGGGTTCCTGGCTCTGAGCGGTGGGTCTTTTTCGAATGCGCAGGAGCGCAAACCTGACCTGGTGCTGAAGGGCACCATTACAGAGGCGAGCCGCGAGAGCTATGTGGAAGTACCATTCACGGTGCCTGCAGGCGTCGTGCGCGTCAGCGTGGATTTCCACTACACGGGACATGACAGGAAGGCGACGATCGACCTGGGATTGCTGGATAGTGAGCGGTTTCGGGGATGGAGCGGAGGCAATAAGAGCGACTTCACGGTATCTGAGGCTGACGCGACGCCTTCGTATCTGCCGGGGCCGGTAAAGCCCGGAGTGTGGAAGCTGTTGCTGGGCGTTCCCAGTATGCCGGATGGGGTGCAGTCAGAGTATGTGGCGAAGGTGTACTTTGCACGAGAAGGGGAGAGGATCGGTGCATCGACCTTTGGGGCAGATGCTGTTCCCGCGCCTGTTCGTAGTGGACCAGCGTGGTATCGGGGCGATCTGCACATGCACGACGCGCATAGTGATGGAAGCTGCACGAGCGAGGCGGGGAAGAAGGTCCCGTGTCCTCTCTTCAAGACCGTTGAGACAGCGCATATTCGGGGCCTGGATTTCATCGCGATTACAGACCACAACACGATCTCGCACTTTGACGAGATGCGGGAGCTGGCTCCTTACTTCGACAAGATGCTGTTGATTCCGGGACGGGAGATTACGACGTTCGATGGACATGCCAATGTGTTTGGCACGACCGAGTTTATCGATTTCCGCCTGACGAGCAAGCATGTTCCGACGTTTAACGATCTGCTAAACCAGGTGGAGAAGAAGCATGCCCTGATTTCGATCAATCATCCGGGCTCGCCCACGGGTGCAGAGTGTATGGGCTGCGGCTGGTCGGTGAAGGACACTGACTTCAGCAGGGTGCATGTGATTGAAGCGGTGAATGGAGGATCGCTGGATGGACCCCAGTCCGGTATTCCGTTCTGGCAGAAGCGGCTGAACGAAGGGTTTCGCACGACGGCGATTGGAGGGAGCGATAATCACAATGCTTCCTATAGTCCTGAACACGAGTCGGCCATTGGATTTCCAACGACGGTGGTCTATGCGGACAATCTTTCTGAAGATGCTGTGCTGAAGGCAATCCGCGCAGGACACGTCTTTGTCGATGTTGAGGGGTCGCGGGATCGCGCTATTGATGTTTTGGCGAGTGAGGGGCCGCAAAAGGCGATGATGGGCGATGATCTTAAGGCGGCTGTTGGAAGCAAGGTCCACTTTTTACTGACCCTTAGAAATCTGTCCGGCAGTCATGCCGAGGAGGTGATCGATGGGGTCGCGAAGCCGCTTGGAGACGTCGTGAAGAGCGGAAGCGAGACGAGGGAGTTCGATGAGGTGTCGGATGGAAAGCGGCACTGGGTTGCGGTCAATGTACGAGGGCAGGATGGGCATTTGCTGGTGCTGGGAAATCCTGTTTACCTGAACTTCTGATCGCGTGATTGCAGGAGAAGTGTCAAAAACCCTTGCCGCGAAAGAGATAGATAAGCTCGATCCCCAGAATAATGACGACGGTGAATTCGAGGAAGAAGGCGCGACTCTGGTTGAACTGGTCGACCATGAAGCGGTAGAGGTCCTCCGCGGTGTTGATCTTCTGCTGGACGAGGTCCTTGTAGTCGGGTACGCCTACCTTTGCGGCGGCGAGACGATAGAGGCGAGCGGCAAACATGTCGCTGAGGAACTTGATGGCGTTGTCGGCATGTTCGGTCAGCTCCATCACCTCAAGCAGCACGGTGTGGAGGCGATTGGCAGAACCTGCCTGATGGAAGCGCGCGAAAAGCCCGGGATGCTGCTCGAAGGAATCGTAGACGGTATCGAGCACGGTGGTCAGTAGCTCGTCATAGTGGCGGAACTCGAGGAGTTGAGAGTTGGCGTACTCGAGCAGTTGAATCGCGGCCTCGGCGCCGGAGGGGGTGTCGTATACGAACGCGGCGTTCCAGCCGATGACGGCGAGGTCCGTGGGGTAATAGGAGATGCTGGACTGTAGAACCTCATTGCATTCGTGGACCGATAGAGGCATGGGATCGCCGCGAACGACCTGGGCGATTGCTGGGCCGTCGCGGGCAATCAGCTCGGCAGCATCGGGGGAGCCGCTTATACGCTCCACGTGAACGATGAGGTAGTCCTCGGAGAGCCAGTCGGGGTAGCGCTTGATCAGTGCAGGCTCTGCGACGCCGAGACGCTCTCGGACGAGTAGTTCGGCCCGCGCTGCGAAATCGATCTCCCAGACCCAGCGACTGGTGAGCCCGATGAGGTCGTGCCACGGAGAAGAGAAGGCGAACTGGAAGACGACGCTCACTACGCCGTAATCGTAGTATTTGATCTCACCCTGAAGACGCTCGCCGCTTTCAAGAAGAAGAGGGCTGGCAGGTTCGACCACGGGCGGACGTTTGTAACGAACGTAGCCTGGAGCAGGGTGCTTGAGCGAAGGTTGTTGCAGTGTGGGAGCGCTGAGGATCTGGCGCAGACGATCCAGGCGAATCTCTTCGCAGACGTCGAACTGCAGAAGGGCATAGATGGAGCCCGAGAGGACGTCTATTCCGGTGGCGGACTGTGCGGTATCCGGCATCCTGTGAAAAGGATAGTACGGATGCGAGAGGGGGACATCCCGATCTGCATCAGGGCCGGAGAGGAGCGGAAAAAAGCGTCAGCTCCTTGGCGAGTTGGAGGATACAAGAGAATTATGGTTCCGCTCACATCGTAAATTCACGATGAGACATTTCATTGACAACTTCGGCGGACCCTTCAGCTAGCGTTAGCGTGGGCGGTCGTTGATGGGCGATGGACCTTGGGAAGGCTTCGCAGCATCGTGCCGGAGTGCATACATGACACTTCCAAATTTTTTTATCGTCGGCGCGCCAAAGGCGGGAACAGACGAGCTTTATTATCAGCTTGATCAACATCCCGAGATATACATGAGTCCTTTAAAGGAGCCCTGCTTCTTCTCGTCCGAGGTGAGACCTGAAAGATTCTGCAGGGAACTTGAAGCCGTTGCGCGTTCGAATGCTGAAGACATGCGCGGCTACCTTGACAGTACAGTCCTGAGCAAGCGTTTCGGTGGGATGGTGTCGTGCATAGACGATTATGAGCGCCTCTTCCGGGGTGCGAAGGCTGAAGTTGCGATCGGAGAAGCCAGCGTGTGCTATCTGTGGTCGGAAGCGGCTGCAGCATCGATCGCGTCGAAGATTCCGCGCGCACGAATCATCATTATCCTGATGGACCCTGCTCAACGGGCCTTTCGTCAATATTTGAAAAGCCTTGCAGACGAAAATGTGAGACATTCCTTTCGCAGCCATTTGGAGAATGCCCTTAGGAGCAGCGAAGAACAGATAAGCGTGTATCATCCATTTCTCGCTTTTGGAAGGTATGCAGAGCAGGTTCGCCGCTACAAAGACCACTTTCCTCCAGAACAGATTCATCTGTCACTCTATGAAGATATGCAGGATGATGCTGAGGGTTGGCTTAGAAGCATTCTCCGCTTCCTTGGCGTGGACAGCGGTTTCCACCCCGGCAATATCACCGTCCCGTCGGTACCGAAGTTCACGTCATTCACTCTGCCCGGAGGATTTCGAGCGAAGGGCAAGCTCACAAGACAATTGTCCAGTGTTGTTCCGCAAGCGGTGAAAGCTCCTTTGAAGAGGATGCTCCCGCACGCAAATCCACCCTCCCTCGCGCTTGAGGATCGTGCGGTCCTGGTACGTTACTATCGGGAGGACATACTCCGGCTTGAAGAGGTGATCGATCGGGATTTGTCCGCGTGGTATTGCGTCTGATCACCTTGTCGTGTGTACAAGAGCTCAGCTTGAAGGTATTCGCTTCTGGCCTTGCCGTGCAGATGATATTGAGAGCGTGCAGCGAGCAGGAGATCCGAAAAGTCTTCGCGCATGATCTGTTGGAGCGCCTCGGCCGCGGGAGACATGCCCTGCCATAGGAAGTGTCGCCGGGTTATATCGGTAGCACGATCCAGATACACCCTGAGTGCTGCCGGGGCAAGGTCCGACATCGCATGAGAGCTGAAGACGAGGTCAGCAGAGCTGGATTCCGCGGTCGCAAGCTCTGAGATCGGCATCAGGACGATATCGTAGCTCGCAAGAGTTGGATCGTCCCTGCTTTCGCCGAACAGCCAGATTTTTCTTTCAGGAAAGTTCCGAATGAGATAGTAAGCCGCCAGCGCCAGAGTTTCAGGCAGATCGAAGTTCCAGTAGGAGATATGTGGATGGTCCCGTAGGAGAAAGTAGGCCATGGCTCCATAGCCTCCGCCTATGTCGGTTACCTTTCCGCCGGATGGACCTAACAGTCGGGCGATTCTGTGGGCGCCATAGTGTTGATGTTCCGCACCGCTGGAGATCAATACGCCATTGAGTTCAATTCCAAAGGGGTTGCCAATTGGCGGCGCCAAGAGATGATCGTAGGTATAGAGATCGCACGTCAGCGTCTTCCAGCGATCGAGGCGAGATAGAGCATCACTGATATAGGCCCACTGATGAGCCTTGATGAGCAGCTGATGGATATTGGGATTCAGCAAGATACTTTTTCCCACAAGACCATCGCTGCAACGATCCCGGAAGAAGGTGGCGTACATCCGCTCCAGAGCGGAGATATCTGCTGTCTGCAGAGCCTTGAGTATTGGTCCTAGGCTGCTGTGCCTGAGTTCTCGCCACCAGTCTGTTGGCTCGTATGGCTTGGCGAGAGGGATGGATGATGCGGCAGCATAAGATTTGCAGATGCGGGTGAGGAGCTCCCGATCACACTTTTCCGATTCATCGCGGTTACGAAATCCTTTCACAACAAGATCGCGATGAAATCGTGCATCACTTCTGTATCGCCGCCAGCCTTCGAAGCCGGTTCGGAGAGCGCCAGCGTGCAGACGAAGCAGCGAGCCTGCACGTCGTACCGCGATACGAGGATGCTGGAAGTGATCTGTGTTCCACATGTCATCGAAGATCAGGGATTGAAGAAGCGCAGAACGGCTTTTGCATCTCGCTCGCTCAGGTTTGCACGCACACGCATATGACGAACGACGCTGCCTGAGATGCGGGGCGAGAAGCCATCCGGAGCATTATGGCATCGCGAACAGTTTTGAACAAAGACGCGACCGCCGTCGTTTGGGCTCTGCTGTGGCTGGGTCTGGCTGTCTGTTGTTTTCGTTGGCTTGACCGATCCGGAAGCCGGCGATTGAGCGAGGATGAGCAGTGGAGATGCAATGAGCTGCGCAGCTATGATGTGCCTGAGGATTTTCATTTCCTTATTTCCCCTTCCACGCTGGGAACAAGAAGCGATAGACGATGCCAGTCTCCCAGATGTTCCGGTTGCCGGCTGCAGAGAATTGTCGCGAGTAGCTGGTATTGATTCGAACATTGTGGGGCAGATGATAGTCGAGCCCAAAGTCTGCTCGTGTGGTGTCGCGCGACGGGAGGTCATCGCCGGGATCTGGCGCATCTCTTGAGACTTGTTGGATACGAAACACCGGTTCCAGGCGGCCCACAACGCTCTCAGGACCGCCGAAGCGAGAGAGGCGGTAGTCAGTCTCGATCCAGTAGCCCTGGGCATGGCTGGTATGGGCGTATTCTGACCTGACTTTCAGGGCCGAGTTTGGGGGAAGCCACCATACATGGAATCCGACGTCATTTGCATTTCTTGTCTGCAGGAGCCTGGCGTAAGAGACGCCAATTTCTAATCTGTGTTTCGGAAAATAGGCGTTTGTGCGAAATCCGGTGGTGCGGGATGCGCTGAACTGCTCGTTGGCGCTCCGCGCAGAGAAGTATGCCGTGTAATCAATGGATACAGTTCCGTTGGAGTATGCACTTCCGCGCAACATGCCTCCGAGTCCCGCTCCGGTTCCTGTCCCGATGGGCTGTATGAGAGGCGCATCCTGAAGGTTGCTGATCCAGATAGGCGACAACCTCTCTGTGTAAGTACCGAAGGGAGACAAGAAGTACCCTGCCACGACGGTCAGATGCGAGCTCGCGAAATAGTCAGCCTGTAGATAAGTAAGAGCCACGAAGTGGCTGGTATCGTAGCCCTTTGCCCCATTTGGAAAGAAAGATTCAAGCAGAAAGGCACGCGATTCGACCTGTAACCGTTTGGTGATGGGGGCCTGAATCAGCGGCGAGATCACCGGAATGTATGTTGTGTTACCGCCGTTGGTGGCAGTTCTGGACCAATATCTTTACTCCATACCCAGGCTCGCCGATATTTTCGAGGACCACGGAGCTTGGCATCGATCCGCCTTCGTCGTTTGAAGCGCATGGGCAGACTACTTTCCCCGATACACAAGATTGCCCTGGCTGGATGGCAAAGAGCATCGGCGCTTACAGATTACGCGGGACTATCTGCGGCTGGCATTCGATCGTATCCCGATTGGCGCAGACCGCCGGGGGAGAGTTACACGCTTGCTGCAGAGGAGCATGTCGCTCCCAGCACGTTGGCGCCTGGACCACGATATGTATAGCGTGCCGGTGGAGCTCTGGTTGAATAACCGCCTCAAGAGCCGCATCGCGATGAAGCCAGCAGTGGATGCAAAGCAGCTGCGCAACACTGCGGAGGGCGCCGCGTGTTAGCGATCTGCTCAAGACTGAATTGGATACTGATGGGAGGTATTCCGTGGCCGATGTTCTGTTAACGCACTCCTATCATTTGTACTTCGATGCGAAGCAGGTGCAGAAGATGCAACCGTACCGTCCGCTCGGCACCTTGTTTGCGGCGGCGGCCTTGCGGGAATGCGGGTACGATGTTGCGCTGTTCGATACCATGCTTTGCGAGCCAGAAGAACTCGAAGAGGCTCTTGATCGCGTGCGGCCAAAGATTGTTGTTGTCTATGAGGACGACTTCAACTTCCTGACGAAGATGTGTCTAAGCCGAATGCGAGAAGTGGTTTGGAAGTTCGCTTGTCTCGCAGGAGAGCGATCGATTCCGGTTGTCGTCCACGGGTCGGATGCTACTGATCACCCCGAATTGTTCTTTGAGCATGGAATCGACTACTTATTGCGCGGCGAAGCTGAGTCGAGCCTTATCGAATTGTGCGGGGCGATCCTGACGAAGGGTGACATGGAGGACATTCCGGGCCTTATTCGCCGTTGCGAGCAAGGAGGGATCGTTTACCCCAGGCAGCCCCGTGCGTCGAATGCTTCCTGGTCGCGGTTGCCGAGGCCGGCGCTCGAGCTCACGGATTTCGAGAGATACAGGGAAGCCTGGGTTCAGGCGCACGGATACTTCTCTGTGAATGTTGTGGCGAGTCGCGGGTGCCCTTATCGCTGTAACTGGTGCGCGAAGCCGATCTCCGGAGACAGGTTTCAGCTTCGCTCCGCATCCGAAGTGGCTGAAGAGATGCGCCTGCTGAAATCTGCTGCGGGCGTGGAGCATATATGGTTCAGCGATGACGTATTCGCACTGGATCACCATTGGGTGGAGAACTTTTCCCGCGAAGTCACGGCCAGGCACGCCGCGACGCCATTCAAGATTCAAAGCCGCGCCAATCTTATGACGAGCCAGGTTGTTGGATGGCTCAAAACTGCGGGATGTGCTGAAGTCTGGATGGGAGTTGAATCGGGTTCGCAAAAGGTTCTCGATGCAATGGATAAAGGCCTCACGCTATCTCAGATCGAAGAAGCCACATGCCGCTTGAAGGAGTCAGGTATTCGGCCCTGTTATTTTCTGCAGTTCGGCTATCCCGGCGAACATTGGGCAGAAATCCAGGAAACCATTGAACTGGTTCGAAGAACACGGCCGCACGATGTCGGGATATCGTTCTCATATCCTCTGCCGGGGACGATATTTTATGAGCGCGTCAAGGCGCAGCTCGGCGCGAAACGCAACTGGGTCGCGAGCGATGACCTCTGCATTTTGTTCGAGGCCGAATTTTCGACTGAGTTCTATCGAGCGGTTCGCGACGCGCTCCATGCTGAAGTCAGCAGTTGGGGTGAAGCTACACCTCCCACGAGACGGCAACTCGAAGCCCTTTGGCACAAGGTTGAGGTGCTTGGAGCTGCAGAGCGGAACAACGCTCCGAGAGGCATGCACGACTTTCGTATGGACTCCGCCGGCTTCGTTGCTACGAGCGAGCTGACGAGGACGGAGGTGTAGATGCGCGACCTATTGCTTGCTCACGGCTATTTTCTGTTTGAGGACCCGAAGGAACGCGTCATTATGAAGCCGTACGCTCCTCTCGGCATTCTGTACCTCTGCTCCCATCTTCGTGCAAAGGGCTTTTCCGTGGATGTCTTCGATTCGACCTTCTCGTCGAAGGCGGAGCTTATTGGTGTGCTGGAGAGCGAACCGCCATCGGTACTTGGGCTGTACGCCAATCTGATGACGCGTAGCAACGTCGTCGAAATTATCGGATTTGCACGAGCCGCAGGATGGATCGTTGTTATAGGGGGTCCTGAAGCCGGGGCATACGCAGAAGAGTATCTTGATGCCGGCGCGCACTTCGTCGCGTTTGGAGAAGGCGAACAAACGCTCGAGGAGCTTTTGTGGGCGATCAGAAGCAGGGCCACGGACTACCTCCGGATACGCGGGCTTGCGTATATGGATTCGCAGCGGCAGCTGCAGCGCAACGCGCCGAGGGAGCAGATCAGTGATCTTAATCTTCAACCGTGGCCTGCGCGCGATGCAATCGACCTGCACCGGTATGTGCAGACGTGGCGGGAGCATCATGGCATGGGATCGATCAACTTCATCACCGCGCGGGGATGTCCGTTCAGTTGCAAGTGGTGCAGTCACGGAGTCTATGGTCAAACGCATCGTCGACGTGATCCTGTCAAGGTTGTCGACGAAGTTGAATGGCTGCTCCAGACGTACAGCCCCGACATGTTCTGGATCTCCGACGATGTTTTTACGATCAATCATCCATGGATCAGGAGCTATCACGGTGAGATGCGAAGAAGGAATATTCGTATTCCCTTTGAATGTATCTCGCGGGCGGACCGCCTTACGCCAGAGATGATGGACCTGTTGGCGGAGCTTGGCTGCTTCCGGATATGGGTCGGTGCTGAAAGCGGATCGCAACGGATTCTCGATGCGATGGGTCGGGGGGTTAAGATCGAAGAGGTCCATCGTGCCGTGGAGATGTGCCGTGAGCGGGGAATCCAAAGCGGGATGTTCCTGATGTGGGGCTATGAAGGCGAGGAACTGGAAGACATCGAAGCTACGATCAGACACGTATCCGTGTCACAACCGGACATCTTTCTGACGACTGTCTCGTACCCGATAAAAGGAACGCCCTATCATCACTCAGTGTCGAGCAAGATCATTCAGATTGCACCATGGGGGAAGACGTCGGATCGTGAAGTTCGCATAGCAGGCAGGCACAGCCGCAATTTTTATTCGCATGCGGATCGCCTGCTTCGAGAAGAGGCTGCGCTGGCGCGATTAGCCGACGATCCGCTGGCTCACTCTGAACTGAGCAGCATACGGGGACGAATCCAGGAAGCACGATCTGCAATGCTTACTTCTTTTCATGAGGTTGAGCAATGAGCTCCGTTATGTCTGACAGTCCGGCTGCTGCGGCTTTCGACCAGCTCGCTGATGGGTACGATACTGCCTTTACAAATACGAACGTGGGGAGAGCGCAGCGGCTTGCTGTATGGGAATGCGCAAAAGCAATCTTCAAATCGGGCAGCAGTTTGCTTGAATTGAACTGTGGCACAGGCGAAGACGCGGTCCATTTCGCGTCGGAGGGTTTCCAAGTCACATCGTGCGACGTGTCACCAGCGATGATCGCTCAAGCGCGGACAAAATCCCGCGATAAGCCTGATGGAGAGAGGATCCAATTCCATGTGAGGTCCACTGAGTCGATTGCAGATCTGCCGATATCGCTTCCTTTCGCAGGAGTCTTTTCCAACTTCTCAGGTCTGAACTGTGTGCGCGACCTGGGAGCACTGGCGACGGCTCTTGAGCGGATGGTACTGCCTTCGTCGCCGTTACTATTCTGTTTCTCAACTCGTTTCTGCTTGTGGGAGACGGCCTGGTATCTCTTGCATGCTGACCGCGTGCGGGCCTTTCGCAGATGGAGCGGAATTCACGAGACTACTCTCTGTGGGGTGACCGTGCCAGTCTATTACCGGACCTGCCGCCAGATTTGCGACAGCTTCGCACATGGTTTTCGATTGGTTGGTATCTACGGGATTGGGATCACAGTTCCGCCGTCCTATGTGGAGCCGTGGATCGCGAGGCATCCCGGATTGTTGAAACGGCTGGAGAAGATGGATGCTGTCCTTCGTCACACGCCGCTCGCCCGAGGGATTGGGGATCATGTGCTGCTTCATTTTGAGAGGTTGCGTCCATGATGAGTGAGCGCGTGCTCAATGCACCATCGCTGGCAGCGCTCGATGATTTCGCGCTCCGCTGCCCGCGTTGCCGTGCCGCATTTGCGAGATGCGAGAAGGATGAGAACAGGCTTCTGTGCGTTAGATGTCATTTCCCGATGAGCTTCCGCGATGGCGTATGGCGCGCTCTTCCGGTGGAGCGGGCAGCATATTATGCGCGCTTCATCAAGGATTACGAGGCAATCAGGTCTGCCGAGGGCAGAGGTAGCGCAGATAGTCGCTACTATCTTGCACTGCCGTTCGCGGCACGCAATGACCGGAATGCTGCTCAGTGGAAGATACGGGCGCGGACGTATAGCTACGTTGTTCGCAAGATTCTGAATGATGGTCAACGGCTCTCAAAAGAAAGCGCAAAGATACTCGATATAGGTGCGGGTAACGGGTGGCTAAGTTATCGCCTTGCCAAGGCCGGCATGACGCCGGTTGCGGTCGATCTGCTAACGAATGGCGCGGACGGTCTGGAGGCAGCGAGACATTACGATGGCGACCTCAGACGTCCCTTCCTCAGGATCCAAGCGGAGAGTGATCGCTTGCCTTTCTTCGATTCTCAGTTCGACTTCGCGATCTTTAATGCATCCTTTCATTACGCTGAGGACTTTACCCGAACATTACGAGAGGCCCTGCGATGCGTGTGTAGTGGTGGGAAGGTCATCATTGCCGATTCGCCATGGTACGGGAAGGAAGAGAGTGGTTGGCAGATGCTGTCGCAGAGACGGTCTGATTTCTTCAACCGCTTCGGCACCTTTTCCGACTCTCTTAAGAGCCAGGAGTTCCTGACGGACCAACGGCTGGGCCAGCTTGCAAAGCAGCTTGGCCTTGAGTGGGAGCGGCATGTTCCTTTCTACGGAATACGTTGGTTGCTTCGTCCCTGGATCGCATCCCTGAGGGGGCGACGCGAACCATCAAAGTTTTATATCTACGTAACGGCGAAGCCAGCATGATCCTTCTCTTCCATCCCCGAGCTACGAAACCTCGCAACTGCCGAATGCCGCTGGCCGTTCTGGCGCTTGCTGCAGTTTTAGAAGGACGAGAGGAATACGAGATCGTCGACGGGAATCTTACCGATACACCGTTGCAGGAGATCCTTTCGTTGATTGATGTTCATCAGGTCGAAATGCTGGGCGTCTCTGTTATGCCCGGTCCTCAGATGGTTGCCGCCATTGAGGTCTGTCGCGAGGTCCGACGGTTGCGACCGAGAGTGCCGATCGTGTGGGGCGGATACTTTCCCTCTATCTATCCGGATGCCGCCCTAAATGCGCGATATGTAGATTATGTTGTGCGCGGACAGGGTGAAGAGACGTTGCTTGAGCTGATCGAGATGCTGCGAGGAACGAAGGACATCACCACCATTGCCGGACTTTCCTACAAGGATGCATTCGGTCTGCACCGACAAAATCCGGAACGTCCTATGAAGGGCCCCGACAGCTTTCCCTGGATCCCGTATCACCGCATTCCCGTGGAACGTTACTTGCGGCCCTCCTTCTTCGGAGAACGAACCGCAGTACATCATGCCAGTGTGGGTTGTCCCTTTAATTGCTCCTTCTGCGGAGTGCACGCAGCATACGGGAGAGAAGAAAGAATGGAATCGCCGGAACGCACCTTTGAGATTCTCAGTCACCTGGTTTCCCGGTATGGTGCCGACTCGGTGCAGTTTTATGACATGAACTTCTTCCTGCGGGAAGATCATGCACGGCGGCTGTGCGACCTGATTGCACCGCTCGGCTTGCGTTGGTGGTGTGAGGCACGTGTGGACATCATGTCGCGATACTCGGATGCCACCATGGAGTCCATCGCACGTGCCGGCTGCGCGATGATCTTCTTTGGAGCGGAATCCGGGGCCGACTGGGTATTGAAGGACATGCAGAAGGGCATCACTACAGAGCAGACGCTCATCATGGCGAACCGCACCCGCCAGTTTGGGATCATTCCTGAATTTTCGTTTGTGATTGGAAATCCGCGTGATCCGGAGGCCGATGCCCGGGAGACGCTGGCCTTTATACGAAGGATCAAGATGATCAACCCGGACAGCGAGATCATCATCCAGCATTACACACCTACTCCTCAGCCGAATGAAATGTACGGCGATGTTGAGGACAAGATCAGATTTCCATCAACTCCGGCGGAATGGGCTAGCAAAGAGTGGCTCAACTTCACGCTCCGCATCGATACGGGGGTCCCCTGGCTGCGGCCGCAGACCAAGAGACTGATCGACGATTTCGAGCTTGTAGTGGCTTCACGGTGGCCGACGGTTCAGGACATCACGGCGCCGAACTGGAGCCGTGTGCTGCTGAAGGCGTTAAGTGCATGGCGCTACAGGTTTCAGTTTTACTCCCACCCTGTGGAGCTTCAATTGGCGCACAACTTCATCAATCTCCGGAAGCCCAAGAGGGAAAGCCTGTGAATCTGCAACGTGCCGACAACTTCGAATCTACCGATAATGGTCCGGCTTTCTCGGCGTGGGCGCAGGTGTACGAAGATCAGCCCAATCCCTTGCTTACGCTGGAGGAGCGATATCTAAGTCGAGTGCTTCCGGTTATCCTCGGCAGAGATGTTCTCGATGCTGGATGTGGAACTGGAAGATGGCTCCGCCGTCTCGCGAACCAATCACCACGTTCCATATGCGGGATCGATAGCTCTGCCGATATGCTTGCTGTGACGCGGAAGACCTGTGTGCTCAAACCGACGCTTATCATGGCGCAACTTCCTATGTTGCCCCTTATTTCGAAGTCGATCGATCTAGCAATATGTTCTTTTGTGCTTAGCTACCTCTCAGGGCTCCAGGTGTTTGCCAGGGAAATGCGACGTGTCCTCCGTGACGGTGGGGACCTTCTGATAACAGACATGCACCCGGATACGGCCGCGGCGTTAGGATGGAAGCGCAGCTTCGATGTCTCCGGCGCACATTTCGATCTCCTGACACACGATCGAAGTCTTCAAGAGATCAAGCACGCATTCGAAGAGCAGGGGTTCAATGTAGCTGCTCTATACCAGCCGACATTCGGGGCCCCGGAGATTCCGATTTTTGTCCGTGGCGGTAAAGAAGAATCCTATACGGATACTGCTGGACACCCTGCGATCTATATCCTTCATTTGCGAGCAGCCGACACTGCAATGAAGAGCGATTTCAGATTGGCTCACGCCAGGATAGTTTTAGGAAAGCAGGAGATTGACTCAGGCGATATCTCAGTCGTCAACAGGCGTATTGCCTCGTTCATTTCGGGTGGCCGTAAGCCATCAACGGAGGTCAGTGTTGACCTTTCCGGGTATACCCTTTTTCCCGGCCTCATCAACGCACATGATCACCTGGAATTTGGCCTCTTCCCACGTCTTGGCCGGCCGCCCTACAAGAACGCTACAGAGTGGGCTCGCGATATTCAGGAGAAGTATGCGCAGACAATTCAAGTCCATACGGCGATATCGCGCGATGTGCGCCTCTGGTGGGGAGCTCTTCGGAATCTGCTGTGTGGCGTAACTACCGTCTGCCATCACAACCCGCCGTCCCCAATGTTGGAAGCACCAGAGTTTCCGCTGCACGTTGTAACTAAGTTCGATTGGGCGCACTCGCTTGCATTCTCGGATGATCTGCAGGAAAGGCATCGGAAATCTGCCCACCCTCATCCATTCGTGCTCCATGCCTGTGAAGGTATCGATGAGGAGGCACGCGCTGAATTTGCGCAACTGCTCGAGATGAAGGTTGTTGATGAACGAACTGTTCTCGTCCATGGCCTGGCTATGACTTCGCAAGAGATTAGCGAACTGAACGGGTGTGGTGCGTCACTCATCATCTGTCCGTCCTCGAACGATTTTCTGTTTGGCAGGGCGCCTGTGCGTGACCAGCTTCTGAATGTGAAGCGACTGGCGATAGGCAGCGACTCCCCGTTAACGGCGCGTGGCGATTTACTGGATGAGATTAGCTTTTGTTGCGAAACGTTACAGATATGTCCGGAGGCGATATTCGATTTAGTCACTTCAGCCCCGGCCTCGATTCTGGGATTGAGTGATCATGCGGGCTCGATTGCGCCGGACGCTTCCGCTGATCTTTTTGCAGTTCGATCATCTGTTTTACCGCCTGCACGGCAGCTGACCTGCCTCAGGTGGCATGATGTCGAATTTGTCATGACTGGCGGAGTGGTCCGTCTGGCGTCGGAACAAATTGTTGATCGACTTCCAGCGCTGCTTCGTAGCTCTCTGGAACCGTTATCGATCGATGGAGTGATTCGATGGATAGCGGCTCCTGTTTCCTCGATATTTCAGGCGGCTGCGGACGTATTAGGCACAGAGAACGTATCTCTGGACGGGAGACGCATTCTGCTGCCCGCGAAGCCGCATGCTGTTTAATAGCCACCCTGTGTTGAGGTCAACATGCCTTCTGCAACAGCATCGCAAGAAGTTAGCCTGCCGCTGTCGAACACAGGTGCGCTGTCCTCCATGCCGATACTTCTCCTGAACGTGCACGAGAACTGCAACTGCCGCTGCATCATGTGTGATATCTGGAGACGACCCGCGGGTAGAGAGCTAGCTATTCAGCAGGTTCAGGCGTTTGAGGCCGATCTGAAGATCCTTGGGGTGCAGCAGGTGGTCCTGACCGGGGGCGAGCCGCTGCTTCATTCACGCTTCGGTGAACTTTGCCAGATCATCCGGAGATGCGGCGTGCGGATCACATTGCTCAGCACGGGGCTTCTATTGCAAAAACGGGCTCGAGCAATTGCCGACCTGGTAGATGAGGTTATCGTCTCGCTCGATGGACCTGAGGAGGTACATAACCAGATCCGTCGAGTATCCGGCGCATATCGGCTGCTTCATGAAGGTATTGCGGCGGTCAGAGAGTTGCAGCCAGATATGCCGTTTTGCGTGCGGAGCACCATCCAAAGCGCGAACTGCGATCGATTGCGGCAAACGGTTGCGGTGGCCAAAACGATGAAGTGTACTTCCATCTCTTTTCTTGCAGTAGACGTCACATCTACCGCGTTCAATCGTGAGCTTATATGGCCAGGAGAGCAGACGCAAAGCATCGGCCTGGATGCTGCACAGGTGGAGAGACTCGAGAGGGAAGTGGAGTGCCTTGTATGCGACAATGCGACCGATTTTGAGAGCGGATATATTGTGGAAAGCCCCGAAAAGCTCCGTCGCATTGTGCGTAGCTTCCAGAGCCGCCTGGGGAGATTCCCGCCGAGCTCGCCGATCTGTAACGCGCCATGGGTTTCGGCGGTGGTCGAAGTGGATGGATCCCTCAGACCGTGTTTTTTCCATCGAGTGGTGTCGGAGACGAGAACGCAAACGCTCACGCAGGCGGTGAACTCTCCGGAAGCGATCCGTTTTCGTCAGATGCTCGATGTTGCAAAGGATCGCACGTGCCAGCAGTGTGTGTGCTCGCTCAACTACTCACCTCAAGAAGATCTGAGTCGGAAAAACCAGATTGCACCATGAAAGAGTGTCCGGAGATTGAGCCGGGAATAGTTGATGAGCCGTCTGCAGCTATAGGCAAGCACAGGCAGGAGACTTTTTCTCGTTCTCTCCCGACTCATTTGTTTTTCGAGAAGAATTGGCTCGAAATCCGGATCGGGCAGATGATTTGGGAAGAACGCTCTGCGAATGAGAGTTTTTCTATTGCAGCCTTGCTTGAGAAGGCTCCAATGAAGCCACACGGCATCTTTGCTCTCGCGAAATGGTATCTCCATCGGCAGCTGTCCGAAGCGCTCCAGCCACGAGCTCTGCTCGCGAGGAAGTTTACCTAGATCTTCCACAGCTGCCTGCGGAATCAGACAGCCAAAGCATCTACGGGCCAGATCAAACGCAATTACTTCCTTTGCGCGCAGAGCATCGCTATGTCTCACCTGCCATGCGAACCAGAAATCTTCGAAAGCAGCGGTTCTATCGAGGAACTCGGCAAGCTCGTAAAGATGATGAAGGGGTGTTCCATAGGCGAGCAGGTCTCGCAAGATATGCATGGACAGATGACCGAGAATATCAACGTCCTCCAGCACGGGAACGTGCATCCCTTCGATGTTGCGGAGGCGTCGACGCTGATAAAACCCTGGGACCTCGTCGTCCGGGAGCAGAGTAACTTTCTCGTTCCATAAACTGAAATGCAGCTCTATGGAGAGAGGCATCTGGGGATCAAAGGCGTTACCGCTCCATGCCCAGTTGCCGAGTCGATACAGTGTGGGCGCGTGATCTGCTTTGCGAAAATCCAAGGTAGTGTTTGGCAAGTATCCGATGGAAACAAGTGTGCTTTGTGCCTGAGCAAGCTGGTCAACAGTGCAATAGAGGTCCAGATCTGACTGTTGGCGCAACCAGGGAAATTCGACGAATGCGGGGGAGAGTGTAAATCCTTTGATAACGACGAAGTCGACGCCGGCCTTACGAAGAGAAGTATCTGCTTCGTTATATGTATCTCTTATCAAATCAAAACGACTGCGGTTATCGCGGAGGTTTGTATTAAGTCGCTCTTTGACCCATTCGGGCAGCTTCAGTGAATGTGCTCTGGCGAGGGGCAGTGTCAAATGAGCCAGGTCGGCGAAACGCAGCAGCCGGTCCCATTGTCGGTCATTCAGTGCTCGCAGGTCTTCTGCAGGATTGCGCCGATGCAGCGCCGCGAAGACGGCGGCGGCCTCGGGTGGGATGACGTGGCGAGTCGATGGCTTCATCCGACGGGCCATTTGCTCGCATTCCCTATTGCCTGCGTTAAGAATGACACCGCTGAATCCAGATGTGCGTATCTCAGCTCGAAAGCAGGAACAGAAAGCAGTCGGTTCATGGCATCCTTCAATGGCGATCCGGAATCGGGGGGTATCAGGAAGAAGCGCTCGAAGTAATCACTGACGGCCGTTGTTTCCATGGGATGGAGGCTTGGTTGTAGGTCTGCGTTACGGTTGAGAAACAAGATGCATTCGATGTCTGCGTAGGGTGTCGTCCTGATATCCGCAAGTTCCGCGGTGGGCAGTTCGATGGAGGGCTTTCCGCCGATCCGTGAGCTCACGCGTTTACAGGCGAGCTCATCAAACAGCTTTGTTGCGGCGTCCCTGAAGCGGATCTGATGGTGATTGCCTACTACTCTGCTAGTGCGGCTTGGGAGCACCAGGTAGCTGGCGTCGCCGGAAACGTATGTCCATCCGACGCGCGCACAGGCGTAAGCAAGGGTGGTCTTTCCGGCCCCGGATTCTCCGCAGAGCAGGATGCCGATGCCTTTCCATGCGATACACGCCGCATGGAGGGCAACGGCCCGCAGGGCGGAGATCATCGACAATGCGACTGCTTCCAGGATGTAGTAGCGAAGGTGCAAATCCGATTGCAGGAACTCTTCTCCGATGATCCCGCGAGCCACTCCTTTTTTCAGATCCGCAATAACAACTCCTTGTTGATCAAAGTCAACGGTTAGAAATCGTCCGTCCACGCTTGTATTGGGGATTCCTGGACCCCCGGGGGAGATATTGCTGAAAAAATCCAACGTGATAAGGAGCGGTTCAAGCTCGCTCATTGGGGAGTAGTTGGACCAGCTGGCTCTTGCCGCCTAGATGGCCTCCCTGCGGTTGGTTGAAACGCATACCGGGAAACCAAGCGGGAAGAATATCTCGCTAAAACAGGATCCGAAAGATTCTGTCGGCCCGGTCCCGAATACGGGATTCAGTTCACTTCGCATACTCTTGTTCCGAATAGGCACGAGGCTCACCCAGACTGCCAGGGGGCGGAAGGTGCCTAAGATAGATGACTAGGGCCCAGATTTCCTGATCGCTTAAGATGCCTTTCGATGCCGGCATGCCTGAGGGTTTGATCCCGTTCTCAATGATCCATCTCAACTGCCCATCGTTATAGCTCTGCACCTCATGCGAACGAAGGTTTGGAACGGCGGGAGACATGCGATCCGCGAATGGAACGCCTGTATTCTGACCGTCACGACCATGGCAGACAACGCAATAGAAGGAAAATATACGCATCCCTTTATTGACTGCTTCCGGCGTGCTGCGAAGGGGGTTTACATCGCTTCTCCCCTGGATCGTTACGTGGTGCTTAATCCATTGGACACAGATGCTCTCGAGTTTGCCTGGAGGAGCAGCGCGGCATCCCAGCAGAGGCCAGCAAAGAACCCCAAGATAGACACAAGCCACGCGTAAATTCCTCATCTCTTAATCCGTGACGTGAATTGTGAAGGTCATAGCTCCATGGCCTGCCCCGCAAAACCTGGCGCACTGGCCGTGGAAATCTCCGGCGGCCTCAGGTTTTACGACAATGTCTTCAGGATGTCCTTTGCTGACCTCTTGCCTGATGCCCAGATCCGGCACGAAGAGCGCATGGGTAACATCTTCCGAGATCAGATGAATTTCTGTCTTTTCGCCCCTCTTCAGGGTGATCTCGGAAGGAGAAAACGAGAACCGCTTTGCGTGGACCTCAATTGTCCTGGGCGCATCGTCAGGCGGTGACTGCGCGGCACCTATCGGCAGGATCAGAAATCCCATCAAAAGTCCTGCAGTCACCTTGCCCATTGCGACCTCCGCATCGATCATTCAATCGATCCTCGTGAATGCGCCTGACGCATGCCGTGGATCTTCATCACGAGAAAAGCATAAGTCGTTGTCGCTACGTGGCTTGTCACTGAGAGGTCTTTCGGTTGTCAAACTACTTTCAGAAAAACGGGAAGCTGAATTTGTGCAATGGAGTCAGTGAAGACGCTCTCCCAGATAGCTTGGGTCCTTCTGAGGTGCATTTGTCAAAACTTTGTCACTGAATTGTATTCTTGTGATAATTCCGTAACATTTTGGGCGCCATCCTTGCCACACTATGAATATGGACGAGGCCGCCATATGCAGAAGATCCTGGTAATCGAAGATGATCCACGAATACAAAAAGCACTGCATCGTCAATTCACGCTGGAACGATTCGAGGTTCTTGTCGCCTCCAGCGGAGACGAGGGCATTGCCGTTGCACAGGCCGCGCGACCAGACGCAATCATTCTCGATCTGATGTTGCCTGGCACTCCCGGAAAAGAAGTATGCCGAGCAATCCGCCAATCGCTGGCGGATACGCCCATTCTCATTCTTAGCGCCGTGGCTGAAGTTGCGGACAAGGTACTTCTTCTTGAGCTCGGCGCAGATGATTATGTCACCAAGCCTTTCAGTCCTCGAGAGCTCCTCGCGCGTGTCCAGGTTGCACTGCGACGGAGCCATCGTGATGTTCCGCGAGAGACCGTTCGCTTTGGAAATATTACGGCGGATTTTGCACGAATGGAGGTGCGAAAAGGGGGAGAGCTAGTCATCATGACAGCGCAGGAACTGAAGCTGCTCCGTTATTTCATTAATCATCCGGAGCTGGTTATTACGCGCGAGAAACTTCTCATCGACGTGTGGGGCTACAACTCCTATCCGACAACCCGCACGGTGGACAACCAGGTGATGAAGCTGCGGCAGAAGCTGGAGGCGGATCCCGCGAACCCGCAGTTTTTCCGCACGTTGCACGGCATCGGCTACAAGTTTATTGGCGACACCGTAGACCAAAATGCCAGGCGCTAACGTTCTTCAAAGACTACGAATGAGAACCGCTCTCCTGGTTCCGTTGCTGATTGTTTTTGTAGGATGGACGCTGCTGAGCATTCTGACCCTCCGGATAATTGTGGAGCAGCAGACGAAAAACGATCTAGGTCTGGATCTCAGACATTCCATCTCGACCTATCTGAACCTACAGCGTCAGCATCGCGATCTGATGCTGCAGCAGGCATCTCTGATTGCTGATTTGCCCACGGTCAAAGCTCTTATGACGTCGAGGGACCCGCATACCATCCAAGATGGGAGTGCGGACTATTGGCGGACCAGCAAGAGCGATCTCTTTGTTCTCTTCAATCCCGATTTTGATATTGCGGCAGCCTACCGCAAAGGCGGGCCTCCTGCAGCCAGCACACTCCGAAACGCTTTTTCACGGCCCCTCAATGCTGAGCAGCATTCCTTTTATGTCGTCATTGATGGTGTTCTCTATGAAGTTGCAATACAGCCGATTATTTTTGGTGATAGATCGAGCGGCACCATTCTGGGATATCTCCTGATTGGCTATGCCCTGGACTCCCAGATCGCTCAGCAGGTGAGCGAAGCCGCGGCTGCCGAAGTCCTTTTTTCATTCGGCCACGGCTATCTGGTCGGAACACTTCCGCCAAATCTCCATGACGAACTTATAGCTGAGTTGCCGCACATCAAAGCCGGCGCGGGACAGACGATATTGCTCGATAAGGAACGGTATCTTGCGACGGCTTTGCCGCTCGATCAGAGTTCACCTCAGGAGAGTGCGCCCTACCTCGTTGTTCTGAAATCGTTTCGTCAAGGACAAGCGCTCATCGGACGTGTGAATCGCTGGGTCGCAGCGCTCAGTTTTTTAGTGCTTTGCGCCGGTACGATTATCCTCCTCTCCGTATCCCGTTCCATCACTCGGCCCCTTGGCTCGCTGATGCAAGGTGTACGGGCCATGAGTAGCGGCGATTATGCGTATCCTCTTGAGACGAGCGGGGGCGCTGAAGAGGTGCTTGAGCTGGGCCGCGCTTTTGAGCACATGCGAGCACAACTCGATAAGTCCCGTAAGGATCTTGTGCAATCAGAACGCCTCGCAACGATTGGGCGTATGGCGAGCTCGATTTCCCACGACTTACGCCATCACCTCTCTGCAATCTATGCGAACGCGGAGTTTATCTGTGACCCGAATCTATCGCAGGCGGAACGCGAAGAACTGCTTGTTGATGTGAGTGCAGCAGTTCACGATATGACAGATCTTCTCGATTCGCTTCTGCTCTTCAGTCAGACGGGCAAAGCTCTCCACTGTTCTGTCGAAAGTTTGTCCACTCTCGTGGAGCGCGCCGTTAATACTGTCCGATCACATCCGGCAGCTCATGGCGTCGTTCTCTCTATCTGCTCTCCGGTCGACATCCGCGCTTGCATTGACGCACGCACACTGGGACGCGCAGTCTACAACCTTCTGCTGAACGCATGTGAGGCCGCCCAACGATCCGAGTCTCCTGCGGTAAATGTCAGTCTCATCGAAGCGTCGGATGTGATCAGAATAGATGTCATGGACAATGGTCCGGGAGTACCTGAGTCGCTGAGGAAGACGATGTTCTTACCTTTTATCAGCGCTGGAAAGCAAAGCGGAACGGGTCTTGGGCTGACGCTGGCTGAACACATTGCGTTAGAGCATGGGGGGAGCATTCACTTCGAGCGTACAACCAGTGAGCTTACAAGTTTCTCCATCCTGCTTCCGAAGTCCGTCTCCGATAGCTCCCCGGGGAAATCGGCTCCAGACCTTTCGAAGGTGACACCGTGACTGTTCAGCCAATTCGTTACGTTCTTGCTCTCTTTCTTTTCTTCTCCAATCTGACCTTCTACGGACAGGTGGAGGCTCAAGCATCGGGTACGACGGCGGTGCAGCTTCAAGAACTCGCGTCTCGCCTGTCGGAGGCCGAAGAGCACTTGAAGCAATCTCAGCAGGAGATGGACCGACTGCATGAGGAGATTGCGAAGCTACGGTCGGAGTTGTCCCGCCTCAATACGGCGACAGCTGTTTCTGTTTCGGAGCCACGGAGGCAGGACGCTGCAGCGGTTGCATCCGAGCCCGTGCCGAAGGGTGTTGCAGACCTTAAAGAACAGTTGGCGATCATACAATCGCAGGTTGAGCAACACGACCAGGTGAAGGTGGAGAGCGCTTCCAAGTACCCGGTTCGAATTAACGGGCTAATCCTGATGAATGCTTTTTCTAATCACGGCGCGGTCGACAACTTCGATCAACCCGCGGTAGCCGTGCCTGCGAGTTCCGACAGTCCATCCACCGCTTACGGCGGGAGTCTTCGGCAAACCATCCTGGGAATCGAAGCGACTGGCCCGTATCTCGCGGGAGCCAGGAGTTATGCGGAGTTGAACGTGGATTTCTATGGGGGGATCCAATATACAAACTACGGCTCTGCCGGTGGCATCGTTCGCATGCGAACTGCCCTGGCGCGGCTTCAATGGAACAAGGACACCGCAGAAGCTGGCCTCGTCGGACCACTTATATCTCCTCTGTCTCCCAGTTCCTACGCATCGGTTGCCGAACCTGCCATGGCATGGGCCGGGAACCTATGGACCTGGGCTCCGCAGCTGCGGTACGAACACCGGTTCGCCACCTCTTCGGACCACGAGATTTCGTGGGAGTTCGGATTGTGGGATCCCCCACCTGCTGGATATACCAACGCCAACGGTTACCGTGTCTCCTCACCTGGGGAGCGAAGCGGACAACCAGCTTATGAATCACGAGTCGCATGGAAGCGAGGAGCCCAAGACTCCCCCGGAGAAGCCCAGTTTGGGCTGGGCGGCTATTACTCACGCATGGCGTTTCCGGGAGACCGCAACGGAGACTCCTACGCCGTTACCGGCGACTGGAAGCTCCCAATCGCTCGTCGCCTGGAGTTAAGCGGCGAGGCCTACAGGGGCCGGGCCATCGGGGGACTGGGAGGGGGCGTGTACAAGAATGTTGTGACCGGCAGTGATCCGATCACGGGAGCTTCCACCTTCCGCTTATTGAATGATGTTGGAGGGTGGGCGCAGACGAAACTTCGATTCACCAATGTACTGGAAGCGAATGGAGCATTCGGTCTCGACAATGGATTCGCCCACGACTTCCATTCCGTCCTTATTCCACCGGGTGCATCAGGCCTTCAGACACGGGCGCGCAACCAGATGTGGTCAGCGAATCTGATTTACAGTCCAAGGACCTACCTGATCCTCTCGCCTGAGTTCCGGCACATCCGGACGTTCAGCATCAACAAGGCCGCGGCTTCAGCAGATATCTTTACGCTTTCATTGGGATATCGCTTTTGATATCAGGCACCAGGAGAACATGAGAAAAGCTGCGACCCATATTGTGACTCATCTATGGATGCTGCTGCTGATCATAGCGTTCTGTGATGTGTCTGCGCGCGGCGCAGAGGTCACGGCAACGATCGAGGTCGAGCATCGCGAATCGCGATTGGCATCACCGGCCAATGTTGTCGTGTGGCTCACGCCGGTGGACTCTGCGATGACGAAATCCCCGCCTAAACTGGCTGCTAAGCTCCTGCAGAAGGACAAACAATTTCAACCGCACCTTCTGGTAGTTCCTACCGGCACCAGCGTTGAATTCCCCAATTTGGACCCGTTTTTCCATAACGTCTTTTCACTCTTTAATGGCAAGCGTTTCGACCTGGGTCTCTATGAAGCCGGCACTCATCGTTCCGTGGTTTTCGATCGTGAAGGAGTTTCATATATCTTCTGCAACATTCATCCCGAGATGGCAGCAATCGTGATAACGCTGAATTCTCCCTGGTTCGGGATCTCAGACAGCAGTGGTTCGGTCGTGATTCGCGATGTGCCGCCGGGACGTTATCATTTGCATGTTTGGGCAGAACAGCTGGCACTCTCATCCCCAGTAACCGAGGGAGAGGTCCTTCGTGTTCCCACAGAGAATTATGAACTGGGAATGATCCAGTTTCGCCCGGTCAAATCCGCTTTAGTGCATCACAAGAATAAGTTTGGAAAGGACTACCTTCCAGAGTCGATCAGCCCATATTAGCGACCGGGTCTTTGCTATCTTCCACATTTCAAGAGGGAGTTAAGCATAGTGCTCCCATGCAGGTATGCTGCGGTCCTGTTGTTCAGGAGCACATTTCTGAAAGAGCACAAAGGAAGGAATGGTCGGGGCGATTGGATTCGAACCAACGACCCCCTGCTCCCGAAGCAGGTGCGCTACCAGGCTGCGCTACGCCCCGACTGTACTGCGAGAATGACGGATAAGAGATGCGTTCTGCGACCTTGGAACCAGAGAACTTCGGGATCACTGGACGGGCTGAAGCGCTTTTTTCCGACTGGTTTAGTTTAGCAGACTTTCCCGAAGGTTGCGGTGCGATCAAGAGCCTTCTATAGTTAGAAGGAGATGGCTTCTTTTGCACAGCGCGTTAGTTGTTGTCGGACGCTCCCGTGTCCTTGCGTGCGCTGTTGTCGTTAGAGCCGCCCATCGCTTCCTCTACAACCAGCGGAGTCTCGATTAGATCGATTCTCCGGATATCAGAACGGAGCCTGAGGTAGATACTACCTGGGCCTTCCGGAAGGTGACCTCTCTTATGACCCAGACAGTTGCTCTTGATTCGGACAAGATCCTGACTCCGGCAAGACTGAACCATCTCCAGGCCCTGGAGGCTGAGAGCATAGCGATTCTGCGTGAGGCTGTTGCGGAGTTTGCGCGGCCCGTGATGCTGTATTCCATCGGCAAGGACTCGAGCGTGATGCTTCGGTTGGCGCAGAAGGCGTTCTATCCGGGCAAGTTTCCCTTTCCGCTGCTGCACATCGATACCAGCTATAAGTTTCCGGAGATGATTGCGTTTCGCGATGCGTACACAAAGGAGATCGGGGCGGAGCTGATTGTTCACAGGAATGAGGAGGCGATTGCTTCAGGGGCGAATCCTTACACGCTTGGGACGCAGAACTGCTGCGGTCTGCTGAAGACGCGAAGCCTGCTGGATGGACTGGCCGAGGGTGGCTTCGATGCAGCCTTTGGAGGAGCGCGGCGCGATGAGGAGAAGAGCCGCGCAAAGGAGAGGGTATACAGCTTTCGCGACAGTGCCGGCCAGTGGGACCCGAAGAACCAGCGGCCGGAGCTGTGGGGGTTGTACAACTCGCGGCTGAGGAAGGGCGAGAGCATCCGCGTATTCCCGCTTTCGAACTGGACGGAGCTGGATATCTGGCTCTATCTGTATGCCGAAAAGGTTCCGATCGTTCCGCTGTATTTCGCCCAGGAGCGGCCGCTGGTGATACGCGGCGGACAGTTGATGCCCTACCACGAGGGTATGAAATTGCTGCCGAATGAGGAGCTACGGACCGAGAAGGTTCGCATGCGTTCTCTCGGATGCATGCCCTGCACCGGGGCGATCCGAAGCGAAGCAGATACGCTGCCGAAGATTATTGAAGAGCTTATGCAGTTCCGTAGAAGTGAACGTGAAAACAGGGCTATCGACCACGATGAAGAAGGTTCGATGGAGACCAAGAAGCGGGAGGGCTACTTCTGATGAGTGCGACGGCGACGCGGAATTTTGAGGAGTTTCTGGAAGCTCATCTGGGGCAGGAACTGCTGCGCTTCACGACGGCTGGCAGTGTAGACGACGGCAAGAGCACGCTGATCGGAAGATTGCTGCACGACACCAAGAGCGTATACGAGGACCAGCTTGCGGCGGTTAAGAACAGTCGCGTGAATCGCGCTGCGAACGGCCATGTGGATCTTTCCCTGCTGACCGACGGATTGAAGGCCGAGCGAGAGCAGGGCATCACGATCGATGTGGCGTACCGCTACTTTTCGACGTCGCGGCGCAAGTTCATCATTGCGGACACCCCCGGGCACGAGCAATACACGCGCAATATGGCCACAGGCGCTTCGACGGCTGATGTTGCGGTGGTTTTGATTGACGCTAAGGCTTACCTGCGCGAAGGCAAGTTGCTTCCGCAGTCTCGCCGGCATACCTATATCGCATCGCTGCTGGGCATTCCGCATGTTGTTGCAGCCGTCAACAAGATGGACATCGTGGACTATGCGGAGTCGGCCTTTGCTTCAATTCGCAACGAGTTTCTGGAGTTCGCCACGAAGCTGGGGCTGAAGAGCGTCACGGTAATTCCGGTAAGTGCTCTTGAGGGAGATAACGTGGTGTCTCCCAGCGCGAAGATGCCGTGGTACGACGGCCCGACGCTGTTGGAGTTTCTTGAGACGGTTCCTCTGGCGACCAGCGATCACAGCGGCCCGCTGCGGTTTCCGGTGCAGCTGGTGGTTCGGCCCGATGCGAACTTTCGTGGCTTTGCCGGTCAGGTCGCCCGCGGTGTGTTGCGCCAAGGCGATCGCGTGATGGCGCTTCCTTCCAGGAAGGAGACGAAGGTCAAGAGGATTGTGACCTGGGATGGCGACCTGAATGTTGCCGCGCCGCCGCAGAGCGTAACAGTGGAGCTGGAAGATGAGATCGACCTGAGTCGCGGTGAGATGCTCGTTCGCGCAGGCGATGAGTCGATCCTGCCGCAGATTACGAGGCGTTTCCGGGCTATCGTGGTCTGGATGCACGAAGAGCCTTTGGTCGTGGGGCGTACCTATCTGGCGAAGCACACGACACGAAGCGTGCGCGCGACGGTCAAGGCTATTCGTTATCGCGTGGATGTCAATTCGCTCGAACACATGCAGGCGGATCATTTGTCCATGAATGAGATCGCCCAGGTGGAACTGGAGACCAATGTTCCTCTGTTCTTCGATGCTTATGCCGAGAACAGGACAATGGGGTCGCTCATTCTGATCGACGGTTTGACGAATGCGACCGTGGGTGCGGGGATGATCGCCGGAGCTGTCTCGACTGAGGGCGGCCGCGGATCGCAGGCTGCCCTGGTAGTTGTGGCTGGAAGAGCCGATATGGCAGAGCGTCTGCGTGACGCTCTTGAGGCTCGCGGGCAGCGCGCTGTGCTGGTCGACGACGGCGTGATTTCGGACCAGACCCTGACTGCCGTTGTGCGTGCGTTGGACATGGCTGGTGTTACGGCGATCACGGCCCGGCAGCTTGCGGCAGACGTGCTGGCCGATCTGGTTCGTGCGACACAAGGCTTCGCCGAGGGCGATGTCGTTGTGGGCGACGGCTTGGAAGAGGACGAGATAATGCGTTTGGCGGGAGTGCAGCTATGAGCGTGCTGGAGACGATTGACCACGAAAGCTTGACGGCCGAGGAGCTGGTTCAGCAGGTCGTTTCGGGTGCAGCGAAGGGCTCTGTTTGCCTGACGTCGAGTTTTCAGACGGAAGACATGGTTGCTCTCCACATGCTTCTGAAGCATCTGCCGGATGTTCCGGTGATCTTCCTGGAGACCGGCTACCACTTTGCTGAGGTGATTGCGTATCGCGATCGTATGGCGAAGGAGTGGAACCTGAACCTGGTGAATGCGATGCCCACGACGACGGTGAAGGAGTTTGAAGGACAGTTCGGGATTTTGAACATTGTGAATCCGACGGCTTGCTGCCAGGCCCGCAAGGTAGAGCCACTGATGCGCTCGCTGGAGCCGTTTGACTGGTGGTTTACGGGGCTCCGAAGGGAGCAGTCTCCTACGCGCGCAAATCTGAAGAAGGTTGAAGATCACAAGACCCCGACGGGCAAGCACATGAAAAAGGTAAGCGTGCTGGCGGACTGGGATTGGGCTCGCGTGACGGAGTACGCGGAGCGGGTGGGAATTCCTCAGCTTGAGCTGTATTCGCGGGGATACACCAGCATCGGCTGCGAACCCTGCACGGCGATTCCGGAGGCGGGTGCCGACGCGCGCAGCGGCCGCTGGGGCGGCAAGAAGCTGGAGTGCGGCATCCACACCTTCTCTGAGAAGAGCTAGCGGGTAGCGGACCCAGGCGGCTTGGGACTAAGCTTCTTTTTATGACGGAGCGGCGGCGAATTGTCGAGCTGTGGCAGGGGGGTGGGGCTCGTGTGCTGACGACGCTGGTCCGTGTCGAAGGCTCGAGTTATCGCCGGCCCGGCGCGCGGTTGCTTGTGGCTGATTCAGGCGAGTATGCCGGCACCATCAGCGGTGGATGCCTGGAGTCTGAGGTCGTACGCAAGGCGATCTGGAAGGTTCGTGGCGGAGCGGTGGTAGAGCGCTACTCGACTCTGTTCGACGACACAGACGAGGTTCCGTTCGGACTGGGCTGTGGCGGCGTGGTCGATCTGCTTCTGGAGCCTGTCGATACTGCGGAGTGCAGGGCCTTGCTGAGCGCGATGGAACGGTCGCTCGCTGGAGAGGGCTCTACCGTGGTGACCTGGCTTCCTGGGAAAGGCAAAGAGTTGCGGCGAGTGATCGTCGGCGCAGATGGAAATGTGATCTTTGACAGCCAAGCGCTGCCGGAGAAGAAGCTGAACTGTGCCCGCGATCTGCATCCGGGAGAGTTCTACGACGGCAGATTTGTCGAGGAGTTGCGAGGACCGCAGCGTCTGTTTGTTTTGGGAGCGGGCGACGACGCTATTCCACTGGTGAGAATGGCGGCCCTGATGGGCTGGCAGGTCACGGTGGCCGATGGCCGGTCTCAGCTTGCGCGTGCGGATCGTTTTCCTGAGGCTACGGCGGTGGCGGTGCTGAGCGCCGATAAGATCGATCCACTGGGAATCAGCAGCGAAGATGCAGTGGTCGTGATGACGCACAGCTACGAACAGGACCGGGCTTTAATCGCCGCGGTAATCCCACTGGCTCCGAGATACCTTGGCCTGCTGGGTGCTCGACACAGAAGCTCGCTTCTGGTGAGTGATGTTGCGGAGATCACTGGACTCTCTATGGAGACCTGCTGTGACCGCATCTCCGCTCCTGTGGGGCTTGATCTTGGCGGAGAAGGGCCGGAGGCAATTGCGCTCGCTGTTATTGCCGAGGCACAGGCGCGGTGCATGGGCAAGCTGGGTGCGCCGCGACGACTTACTCCTGAGAAGATAGCGCGTTATCTGCGCGAGGGCGGTGGCGAGCAGTACCTCAAGCGTGCCTGCGCTCTGGATGTTGCTCCGTGAGATTTGGCGCAGTAGTGCTCGCCGCCGGGGCATCCCGGCGGCTGGGAACCCCGAAGCAGCTGATCCGCATCTGTGACGAGACGCTTGTCGAACGAACGGTCCGCATCTGCCGCGAGGCTGGATGCCAGCCGGTTGTTGTTGTATTGGGTGCTGCCGCGGATCAGGTCCGAAGTGCCTGCTCTTTGGATGAAGCGGTCGTGGTGGTGAACGAGAACTGGCAGGAGGGCATGGCCTCATCGATCTCGAGAGGCCTCTCCGCGCTGGACCCTGGCGTTGAGGGTTGCGTGATCACAACCTGCGATATGCCTGCAGTATCTCAGGATCATCTGCGCAGATTAGCCGCGACAGGCGAGCTGACAGCCTCTGCTTATGCAGGACGACAGGGCGCGCCAGCGTACTTCCCGCGGTCGGTACTGCCGCAGTTGGCTGCGCTCTGCGGAGACATGGGCGCACGCGATCTGCTGAAGCAGTGTCCGGCGATTCCGCTTGCGGGTGGCGAACTGGATATAGACACTCCGCAGGATGCGGAACGAGCTTTCGAACTATTCGGCTAAAGGCTAAGAGGATTCATCTCTGCGCGCTGGTACGCCCGCGCTTCTGCGTCAGGGTTGGAGGCTTGCGTTTGCCTGGCAGCTTGCTCGCAGTCTTTGATGCCGATGCTTTCTTCGCGCTCTTCTTTGCGGGTGCTGACTTCTTCTTCGCTGTCGTGGTACCAGCGGGATTGACTGCGGTTATCAGCTTGGGCGCGACCGGAGATCCGAGGCCGGTGCAGGCGTCCCAGCCCGAATTGGCTTGGAAGGCTCCGTTGTTCCCTTGCGTGATGTCGCGGAAGGCTGCGTTGCCTTTGGAGGTGTAGATGACGGGGTTGATAAAGCCTGCAGACTTGCCGTTCTGCTGGTTTGCGAGAGCAAGTAGCCCGGCCCACAGCGGAGCCACCGCACTTGTGCCGCCGATCACGAGCGTCTGTCCATCGACGCGAATGGTGTAACCAGTCTCCGGGTCGGCATTTCCCGCTACGTCGGGAACTCCGCGGCCTCCATTGGCTGCTGGAGGCTTCGGGAGACTGGTGCCGTTTTGCCATACGGGAGGCGGAAAGAAGTTGCTTACACCTCCACCGGTCGCGCCTCCGTTCGCGTCATTCCAGACGGTCTCCGATGTGATGGTTCCGTTTGCGCCGGTGAGCCTGGTCCCGCCGCAGGCAAGCACGTGAGGACTGGATGCAGGGAAGTCGACGTGTTTGCCGTTGTCGCTAACGCCATCGGAGGATCCGTTGTCGCCTGATGCCACAGTAATGGAGATTCCGAGTGCAGCTGCCGACTGACATGCAGCATCGAGAGCGTTCATCGCCTGGGCCGTCCAGTTGACTTCGGCCGCGCCCCAGGAGATGGAGATGATGCTGGGGTTGTACTTTGTATCGTGAATGGCGGAGGCGATGGCGTCGACGAAACCCTGGTCTGTATTGGGCGCGAAGTAGACGACGATTCGGCTGCCGGGAGCGACTGCGGCGGCGACCTCGATATCGAGCATCACCTCACCGTCGGCTCCGTTGGCGTCACCGGGGGTGTTCTTTCCTCCGGATACGGAGACGGCTACGACCTTTGGGGTTTTCTGTCCTAGTGACTTAAAATACGCCGTGATGTCGGCAGGGCGGAAACCTCCGCCGAGCTCGATGAGTGCGATGGTCTGGTTTGAGGCGGTTGCGTTTGCCGGAAAGCCGTAGAGTTGGCCCACCTGAACCGGAGTATAGGAGATTCCAGCGTTTGCGTGCGGGCGGGCAAACCCTTTGCCCTGGGCCAGGCGGGCGGCCACCGGGCCTTGTTGACCGGCGATGCGGAAGTGCGGCTGAGCCTGTGGTCGGTTGTCGAGTCCGAGCACGGCGACAACGTGCCCTGCCAGCTCCTTCGGCAGATGGATTGCTCCCTGACGAACACGGCAGAGATTTGCCCCGACGGTCGTGTGCATCAGGGAGACCCCAAACGCGCGTTGCAGGTTAGCGATGGTTCCTGTGAGTTTGATGGTGCGGCGGCCGGGTGCGGGGGTTCCAGGCTGCACGGCAAGGTTGAACTCTTTGGCAAAGGCTTTCACCAGCCTGACCGACTCTGGATCGGGTCCGTGACTGGCGCGAAATTGGGCACGCGTGAGCCGTTCTTTGCCCCTGATATGTGTGTTCTTGAGCGGGTTTTTGCGCCGAACGATAACGGAGACCGTGACTCGATTTCCAGCAGGCGCCGGAGACCTGGTAATACCAGGAGCAGCGGCTGCCTTTTCGCTGCCGAGAAGCAGAGTGCGCTGCTGCATTGAAAACCGTGTAGGAACTTTCGTGGGAGCCATTCGCGGACCTCCAGTGGAGTGTGATGCCCAAACCAGTGACCGGACCCAAAGACAGCGAAGCCATGGTATGCCCAACTGTGGCTGCGTGGACGGGAAAAAATCGGAGCACTTCCGGGGCTCTGCCGGTGGTGTGAATTTCAGATTAGAAGTGTAGTTTTGAATACGAACAAAGAAAGGATGTAGGAGTGGGGAAAAGGATTGATGCCCATCATCATCTCTGGCGGTACTCGCAAGAGGAGTATGGGTGGATCGACGGCAGCATGAGTATGCTTCGGCGTGACTTCCTGCCGGAGAATCTGCGGGTCGAGATGCGGTCTGCCCTGGTGGAGGGAGCGGTAACGGTTCAGGCCAGACAGACCATTGAAGAGACGCGATGGCTGCTGGAACTGGCCGATCAGAACGAAGAGATTCTTGGGGTCGTGGGATGGGCGCCCATCGCAAATGAGAATTGCCCCGCTGCTCTGGAGGAGTTCTCTGGACGTTCCAAGCTGAAAGGGCTGCGGCACGTCGTGCAGGCCGAACCGGATGAAAACTTTCTGCTGCGCGAGGACTTCAATCGCGGCATCCGTGCGCTGCGCGACACCGGGCTGGTCTACGACATTCTTATTTATGAGCGACAACTGCCCCAGGCCATTCGGTTTGTTGATCAGCATCCGCAACAGACCTTTGTGCTCGACCATATTGCGAAGCCAAGGATCCGTGAAGGCGTACTGGAGCCCTGGAGAACGCAAATTCGCGAGCTGGCGCGGCGTGAGCATGTGGCGTGCAAACTGTCGGGCGTGGTGACGGAAGCGGATTGGAAGAGCTGGAGTCTCGAGAGCCTGCGGCCGTATCTGGATACCGTGATAGAGGCGTTCGGGCCGCAACGGATTCTGGTTGGTTCGGACTGGCCCGTCTGCCTCGGGGTGTGCGGTTATGCGCAGTGGTTCGATCTACTGGAGCAATATCTTACAGGGTTCAGGCAGACAGAATGGGATGCGATGTTTGGGGGAAATGCGGAACGCATCTACAGGCTATAAGGCAATCTCGTGACTCACTTGAGCGGAAACTGTAGAGAACATGTAGCATTTGTCGCTGCAAAGGAATTTTGAGCTGTACGGAGCGGATGAGGCATGCAGATTTCAGCACCAGTGACGACACGAGGCAATTCCGGGCAGACGGGAGGGAACCATCCGCTATTTCCAGTAGGACACATGCTGCCCTTTGTTCTGGTAACGGTGCTGTTCTTTCTCTGGGGAATGTCGAACAATTTGACTGACATTCTGGTGCAGCAGTTCAGGAAATCGCTCGAACTATCGCAGTTCAGTGCGCAGCTGGTGCAGACGGCAAACTTCTTCGGATACTTTTGTATGGCCATTCCGGCAGGGCTGCTGATGCGGCGCTGGGGCTATAAAGCTGGCATGGTCACCGGTCTGGTGATCTTTGGCACGGGCATGCTGCTCTTCCTGCCGGCCGCAGTCCGTGGCCAATACGCCATGTTCCTTGTTGCTTTGTTTACGGTTGGCTGTGGGGCATCGATTCTGGAGACAGCGGCGAATCCCTTCATCGCGCAGTTTGGCGATCCGTCCACGTCGGAGCGAAGACTCAACTTTTCGCAGGCCTTCAATCCTCCCGGTACCGTGGTCGGCGTGCTGATCGGGACGTACTTTATCTTTTCGGGCGTTGAACCTTCGCCTGCGGAGATTGAGCAGATGAAGACGGCCGGAACCTACCATAGCTACCTGCACGGCGAGATCATGCGGGTTGTGCCGACGTATATGGCCTTTGGGGTTATTGTTCTATTGTGCGCGTTCATTCTGGGGAGAACAAAATTCCCTGCCATTCAGTCGGAGCATGAGGGCGCTGGCGAGGATCATGGAAACTTCGCGGACCTGCTTCGCAATCCGACGATCTGGATAGCGGTCGCTGCCAACTTCTGCAACGTCGGCGCGCAGATCTCCTCGTGGAGCAGCCTGATCCCTTACATGAAGCAGTACACGGACGTGAGCGAACGTACGGCCGCACATTATCTGACAGCGGTTCTGATCGCCATGCTTGTGGGCAGGTTTGTCTCGACATCGCTGATGCGCTTTGTGCGTCCCAGTCTGATGCTGGGCGTCTACGGAGTCTGCAATGCAGTGCTGATGCTCGTTGCCGTGTTCAGGCCGGGGATGGGCGGAGCGTGGGCGGTTGTAGCGAGTGGTTTCTTCCTCTCGATCATGTACCCCACCATCTTCGCGCTTGGACTCAAAGGACTGGGGCGGAATACCAAGCTCGGAGGATCGCTGCTGGTGATGGCAATTGTTGGGGGAGCCATCTTCCCGCCGATCTCAGGCCTCATCGCGAGGCAGACGGGAAGCCTGGCGCTCGGATATCTGGTTCCGCTGGTCGGATTTGTAGGCGTAGCCATCTTTGGCTTCTTCCAGTCCACGCAGCGATCGCTGCTGTCAGGACCAGCCTACTAGCCGCTAAGGTGAAGGAGCTTAGAAAGCCCCCTAAAAGTGCCGAAGAGTCTCCGTCGTTTGTGTCTTGTAGGCAGGGTCCGGGGGAAGCATTTCGGTTTCGACCGTCTTTTCGAGCGAGCGACTGACCATGTCGCGAGAACCCAGGCCAATGGCGAGAGACAGTGTAAGCACGATTCCGCCGAAGAGGATTCCGAAGGCCAGGTCAACGACCGTTCCGCCAATCTCCAGGTGATCGAGGACGGTTGCGGCGGTCAGGACGAGGACAAGCCACTTTACGCCGACCGAGAGGAACCGAGCGTACTGAAGGCGCGCGTTCACTGCTTCGATGAGCACGGTGCGTGCAAGAAAACGTGCAAGCAGGGTTCCCAGCAGGAACAACAGAATGGCTCCCACGGAGTGGGTAAGATACGGCAGCAGGAAGAAGGACATCTGCGAATTGCCGGCGTAGGCGGCATCGAAGGCGGAGATACCAATCAGGAAGCCCAGAACCACATTGGCCCAGAAGACGGCGCGGGCAACCAGAAGGGTGGGGCCGTGCGACGGTGCCCAATCCAGAGGGACGAGCGAGTTTTTCGAGAGTCGCTCATCGAAGCGAATGGCTGTGAGCAGGCGCTTGAGCAACGCAGCCAGAAGAGCGCCGATGGCAGTGAGGATCAGAACGGCAAGCAGAAGGGCCAACAGGCCGGGCAGGAAGTTGGCCAGCGTGACCAGTGCCCGGTGTGCGGATTGACTCAGGGCGAGTTCGACTTGTTGCCACATCAGGAAATCTCCTTCAGGTGGATCTCAGGCTGCGCGGGCTACGGGTTGAAGCGGTCGGGCCAGCGCCAGCGGGAGACGAGATACGGTTTATCGACTTCGAACGCCTGTGCGAGCTCTTCAATATGCTGTTCCGGTGGAACACCGCTCTGCACCAGAAGAAGGTGCGAAGCGAGCCATGCAAGATAGAGCGGCGTAAGCGCGCCGAGCAGATGGCCACGATTGATGGTGCGCAATCGATACGCCAGCACAAAATCATAGATGATGCGTGCCCAGAGGCTATCTGCAAGCCGGAAAGCATCCCTGGGCATGACGGAGAGACGCTTCAGGCCGAGAAGTGTATGCGGTGGAAGCACCAACGCCCATATCTCGTGCAGGTTACTGTAGGCCAGGTGAAATGCGTCCAGCATTGGGGCCACATCGACCTGCTCGCATTGCTCAGGGCCGGCAAGGACGGTCCGTGGAGGAATCGTCGTGCGAAGTCTTTGCCAGAACGACGCCCGCGCATCAATATCGAAGAAGAGAGAGCCGAGTATCTGACCGAGCAGAGCATTAAGATCAAGATTGGCAGGCTGAGGGGCCGTTCTGGAAGGGACATCGACTTCGGTAATCGAGAAGCCTGCCATTGCGGCTTCAGAGACAGGCCATAGCAGTGCATCTTCCTGATTGACGGCAGTAAACCGCTGCGCTGCGGTTGCAAGGCGTTCTGCCATACGAATCGAAATGCCGAGGTCGATGGCCAGCGGGAAACGTGGTTGTGCACAGTAGAGCGCGCGACTGAGCGGATACAGGATCCCGGAATTGACCAGGCCCTCGTGTGCTCCAGGGTGGTAATGGGCTACGGCAAGATCGGTTGAGGAGGTGGCGAGCGTGGCTTCGGCCAGCCTGCGTATGGACTCCGGCTGCATGGTGTGGGATTCCGGGCCGAGCATGAGGCAACTGCCGACGTTCTGTTCCTGCAGCAACTTATAAACGGTCAGATAATCGCCTGCAGTGTGAACCCAGTTGACCGTCGAAGTGGCTGCCGGCGTAAACGGAAGCACTCGCAGCGAGTCAATATTGCGAGTGTGGTTCGGCGCTGCGGTCTCAGGAATGGCTACCAGAGCCGGATAACCGGCGAATGCGGCAGCCAGGTTTGAGAGCGTCGGCTCAAGCAGCTCCGGCGAGACGGCATTCAGATGAATCAGCACCTCGGTACTGGTGGAGGAGCCTGTCTCGGGATGTGAGGTGGCGGTATTGGTTGGCGAGGAGGCCATCGTGTGCTGCAGCTATCCTGGTCCGTCCTGAAAGTTCAGGCGTATGAAGGTGAGATGCTCGCCGGAAGCTAGAGTACAGCTGCCGGCCCCGATTTGCGAGATCATCTGGCCGGAGCCGAAGGTGCCTGCAGTTCCAGCCAGAAGAAAGTATACGGCGCGAGCGTCAGAGGATACGGTTGCTCCGTAACGACGGGGAACGGAACATAGCCCAGCATCTCGACCGGGGTCATTCCGGCAAACTCGGACAGGTCCAGGGAGACGGGTTGCGCGAACCGCGACAGATTGGCGACGCAGAGCACGGTTTCGACGCCAGGGCCCGTCACATTCCGGGCAGCTCCCGTCGCCGTATCCTCCCGCGAGCGCGAAGCTGGATCATAATGCCGGATGTAGGCGAGCACCTTGCGGTTCTCCGGGTTAAGGAACTCCATCGTGCCTCGTCCGAAGACCTGAAAGAGCTTTCGCAGCGCGATCATGTTCCTCATCCAGTGGAGCAGGGAGGAGGGATCTGCCAGTTGCGACTCCACATTGACAGCCTGATAGCCCCAAACAGGGTCCATGATGACCGGGAAGCTCAGGCGCGACGGGTTCGCGCCGGAAAAGCCGGCGTTGCGGTCGGAGTTCCACTGCATTGGAGTACGGACAGAGTTCCGGTCACCGAGATAAATGTTGTCCCCCATGCCGATCTCGTCGCCGTAGTAAACAATCGGGGTGCCGGGGAAACTGAGCAGAAGAGAGTTGAGGAGCTGAATGCGAAGCCGGTTGTTGTCGAGCAGCGGCGCCAGACGGCGGCGGATGCCTGAGTTGACCCTCATGCGAGGGTCTGCGGAGTAGGCAAAGTACATGTAATCGCGCTCGTCAGAGGTGACCATCTCCAGGGTCAACTCGTCGTGATTCCGCAAAAACAGGCCCCACTGGCAGGTGTCCGGAATGGGCGGCGTTCTCGCCATAATGTCTGTAATTGGCAGCCGATCTTCCTGGCGAAGAGCCATGTAGATGCGCGGCATCAAGGGGAAATGGAACGCCATGTGACATTCGTCGCCATCCCCGAAGTACGGACGCACCTCCGGTGGCCATTGATTGGCCTCAGCGAGGGTGAATCGGTTGGTGTACTCGGCATCGATGGCAGCCCGCAGGCGTTTGATGATGGCGTGCGTCTCGGGCAGGTTTTCGCACATTGTCCCGTCGCGTTCCACCAGGTAGGGGATGGCGTCCAGACGCAATCCGTCCACGCCCATGTCCAGCCAGAAACGCATGGCCTTGAGAACTTCTTCCATCACTGCGGGATTTTCGAAGTTCAGATCAGGCTGATGCGAGAAGAAGCGGTGCCAATAATATGCATTGGCCTTCTCGTCCCAGGTCCAGTTGGACTTTTCCGTGTCGGAAAAGATGATGGGGGCGTCTTTGTAGATCTGGTCCGTATCGGACCAGACGTAGAAGTTTCGCTCCGGGGATCCTGGAGGGGCGTGACGCGCTGCCTGAAACCAGGGGTGCTGGTCGGATGTGTGATTCACAACAAGCTCGATCAGGACCTGCATGCCGCGCTGATGCGAAGCCTGCAAAAAACGCTTGAAGTCATCGATGTTGCCATAGCTGGGATTGACGCTAACGTAATCGGCTATGTCGTATCCGTCGTCTCTCAGGGGAGAGGGGAAGAAGGGAAGAAGCCATAGACACGTAACGCCAAGTTCCTGGAGGTAATCCAGACGTGTGATCAGACCGGGGAAGTCGCCAATGCCATCGCCGTTGGAGTCCTGGAACGTGCGCACATGAAGCTCATAGATGATTGCATCCTTGTACCAGAGTGGGTCTGAGGCGCTGCCGGCTTTCTTCACGATAATGTCGACTCTCTGTCAGAGAAGATGCGAATGTCGTCTGCCCGGTTGCAGTGTGCCCGTCCACAGGACGTTTGGACAGGGTACAACCCTACCGTGCGGGCTGTGGGTCTAAGACATTGAGAATCAATTCCTCTCAACTTCAGCTGTAGTTTACTCGAATGGATGCTTCGATGCCTCGTGTACCTGTCTCCACATACCGGCTCCAGCTCTATAAGGAGTTCACCTTCGATGATGCGGCGCGCATTGCGGACTACGTTCATGACCTCGGCGTCTCACATCTCTATTGCTCGCCGTACCTGCAGGCAGAACCCGGAAGTACTCATGGCTACGATGTCGTTTCGCATCAGCAGGTCAATGAAGAACTGGGAGGCTCCGAAGGACACAATCGCTTCGTAAAGCGGCTGAAGGAACTAGATCTGGGGCAGGTGCTGGACATCGTTCCAAACCACATGTCGCTCGGACGAGAGAACCGCTACTGGTGGGATGTTCTTGAGAACGGTGCGTCCAGCCGCTACTCCTCCTTCTTCGACATTGATTGGGAGCCAGTGGAAGAGAGGCTGCGTGACAAGGTCCTGGTGCCCGTCCTTGGCGACCAATATGGGAGAGTGCTGCACCAGGGAGGCATAAAGGTCGCGCGCACCGGTATTAGGTTCCAGGTGGAGGTCCCGGGCCATGTGCTGCCGGTCTCTCCTCAATCCCTGCAGTCGATCCTGGGCAGGGGAGCGGAGATCTCTCGTTCGAAAACACTCAGCTTTCTTGCGGCATCTTTTGGGAGATTGCCTTCTCCCCAATTTGAAGATCGGCGGAAGGTCCTCGCGCTGCACAGTGACAAAGAGGTGCTCTACGGACTGCTGGGGCGGCTTTGTGCAGAGGAGCAAGGAATCTGCGAAGGTATTGATAAAGCGATTGAAGAACTGAACGGAAATGAAGATCTGCTCGACGATTTTCTGAATCAGCAGAACTATCGGCTTGCCTATTGGAAGACGTCAGGACAGCAGTTGGGGTACAGGCGCTTCTTCGACGTCAACACACTGGTCGGTCTGCGGGTAGAACGGGAGCACGTCTTTGAAGAGACCCATGCGCTCGTTCTCGATTGGCTGCACCGTGGGATGCTTGACGGTGTTCGCGTGGACCATCCGGACGGATTGCGTGATCCCCTCGAGTACCTGCAAAGGCTGCGCGATCGCGCGCCGGATGCGTGGATCGTAGCGGAAAAGATACTTGAGCCTGGTGAATTCCTGCGCGAGAGCTGGCCTATCCAGGGCACAACGGGCTACGACTTTATGAACGTGGTCGGAAACTGGCTGCTATGGCCACAAGGGCTCACGGAGCTGACGGGGATCTATCAACAGTTCCTGGGGCCACAGATGGCTGCAAGCCTGACGGACTACGCCAATCTTGCGCACGACAAAAAAATCAATGTCTCGCAGGAGGCACTCGGGAGCGATGTTAACCGGTTGACCTCCATCTTTGTGGAAATCTGCGAATCCAATCGTGATCAGCGCGACTATACCCGGGCAGAGGTGCGTCGTGCGATCCGCGAGATGGCAGCCTGTATGGACATTTACAGGACCTATGTGGTTCCCGGCCGAAATGAGATGACTGAGGAAGACCGTGAGCACATCTCCGCGGCTACGGAATGTGCCAAGCTGCACCGGCAGGATATCGATGCCGGGCTCTTCGACTTCATGCGCGACGTGCTGACCATGGATGTGAAGGGCCGGCGTGAGAGCGAGTTCGTTCTGCGCTTCCAGCAATTCACGGGACCTGTGATGGCCAAGGGGGTCGAGGACACGGTGCTCTACTGCTACAACCGGCTCATCGGGATGAACGAAGTCGGCGGAAATCCGCAAAGCAATGGCCTTACCGTTCAGGAGGTTCATGCCTATTGCGAGAAGATGCAAGGGACGCATCCTTACACGATGACGGCCCTCGCGACGCACGACACAAAACGCAGTGGCGATGTGCGTGCCCGCCTGGCTGTGCTGACCGAGTTGGCTCCCCGTTTCGGAACTTCGATCTACCGGTGGTCTCGAATGAACGCTCCTTTCCGAAAAAAAGGAGCTTCGGGACCGATGCCGGATCCGAACACGGAATACTTCTATTACCAGACGCTGATCGGAGCATGGCCTCTGCCGGTGGATCGAGCGCAAGCCTACATGATCAAGGCCACGCGCGAGGCCAAGCTGCAGACGAGCTGGGTCTCCAACAACAAGGAATTCGAAGATGCGCTGATGGAGTTTATTGCAAAGACCCTTGAAAACGCCGCGTTTGTCAGGGATCTCGAGCTGTTTGTGGAGCGCATCAAGGAGCCCGGCCGCATCAATTCCCTCTCGCAGACGCTGATCAAGTGCACCGCTCCTGGAATCCCTGATCTCTATCAGGGCACGGAGGTATGGGATCTGAGTCTGGTTGATCCGGACAACAGGAGACCTGTGGACTATGAGTGCCGCAGAGCGATGCTGGACGAGATACGGCAGCTTTTCGGCTCGGATATCGGGCAGACGGTGATGTCGCGCTCTGAGGAAGGCATGCCGAAGATGTGGGTCATCTACTCTGCCCTGCGGCTTCGCAGGGAGCACCCGGAGTGGTTTGGCGCAGAGGCTCGGTACACGCCTCTGATGGTTGAGGGAGCGCGTGCGGACCACGTTATTGGCTACCTGAGAGGTGGCGCGGTGGCCACGGTGGCTCCGCGCTGGATGGTGAAACTCTCTGGAGCCTGGAGAGATACTTCAATCGTTCTGCCCGAGGGAAACTGGGCGAACCGCCTTACGGGAACGAGGGTCCAGGGTGGACGCGTTCCATTGAAGACGCTGCTGCGGGACTTCCCTGTAGCGCTTCTGGTCAGGGAGGACAGGAATGCATGAGTTTCGGATATGGGCTCCGAAGGCGCGAACAGTAGCGGTACGCATGGGGAACACCTTGCACCCGATGGAGCGTTTCGGAGATCGGGGATGGTGGACAGCAGTGGTAGAAGACGCTCATCCGGGGAGCGACTATGCTTACCTCCTGGATGATGACCCTACGGCCTATCCGGATCCGCGGGCGATGTGGATGCCCAATGGAGTTCATGGCCCCTCTCGGTTGTATGACAGAGGCAAATTCTGCTGGACCGATAGCACCTGGGAGGCGGCTCCCCTTGCCAGCGCGATCATTTACGAGATGCACATTGGAACCTTCGCTCCCGGAGGCACCTTCGACAGCGCCATCGAGAGGCTGCCTCACCTCGCCAGCCTGGGGATCAGCCATGTGGAGATCATGCCGGTCGCGGAGTTTCCCGGAGAATTCGGCTGGGGATATGACGGTGTCACACTGTTTGCCACGCGCCAGGCGTACGGGGGACCTGATGGCCTCAAGCGGTTTGTGGATGCCTGCCATGCTCAGGGCCTCGCGGTGCTTCTCGACGTCGTCTACAACCACTTTGGCCCGGTAGGAAACTACGCCGGCAGATTTGCTCCCTACCTTACGAGCAATCACCGCACTCCCTGGGGCGATGCCGTCAATCTGGAATTTGCGGACAGCGATCAGGTCCGAAGATTCTTCTGCGACAACGCTCTGATGTGGATGGAAGAGTTTCACATCGATGGTTTGCGCCTGGATGCAGTCCACGAGTATATGGATCGTTCTGCCATCAACTTCATGGAGCAGCTTGCGATGGAAGTGGAGGGACTCTCCACCCGCCTGGGCCGTCGTCTGGTGCTGATTGCGGAGAGTGACCTGAACGATCCGAGAATCGTTAGGCAGCGAGAAGCCAACGGCTACGGTCTGGATGCGCAGTGGAACGACGATTTCCACCATTCGCTTTTCACGGTCCTGAACACCGGCGGCGAAGGCAAGGGCTATTACAGCGACTTCGGATTGATGGAGAGGCTGGCGAAGGCTCTGACACAGGTCTTCGTCTACGACGGTATCTATTCCGAATATCGGAGGCAGATTCATGGGCGTCGCGTGGAGGCTGTCTCGATGCACCACTTCGTCGGATTTATCCAGAACCATGACCAGGTGGGCAACCGGGCGACGGGAGACCGTCTGGAACATATCGTGGGAATGGAGCAGGCAAAGGTTGCTCTGGGTCTTGTGCTCACCGGGCCTTTTATCCCGCTGCTCTTCCAGGGAGAGGAGTTCGCGGCCTCTACACCCTTTCAATACTTCGCGCATCATGAGGATGAGGCAATGGCTCGCGCCGTATCGGAGGGTCGCAAGCGCGAGTTTGCTGCTTTTGGCTGGGCTCCGGACGAGGTGCCCGATCCTGAGAGCAAGGAGACCTTTGAGCGATCCAAGCTTGACTGGTCGGAGATCGAGGAGGGTCGGCATGCGGAGATGCTGGATTGGTGCCACAGACTCATTGATCTGCGACGCTCGTCGACCCCGCTCAACAACGGGGAACTGGGCCACGTGAAGGTCTCGTTCAGCGAAACGGAGCGCTGGCTGGTTATGGACCGGGAGACGATACGAGTTGTCCTTAATCTAGGTAACGCAGACGCCTCTATTGCAAACTGCCAAGACTACAGGATGGTGCTTCCCTCCGAGGATGACATTTGTCTGGAATCAGACACCCTCCTGATTCCGCCGTCCCGCCTCGCGGTGCTTTCCAAGGAGATGTGAACGAGTTCGAACGCGGCCCTTAAGCCTGTCTTAAGGCGGGTGTCTGCCAGGCGGTATGACCAACGTGCCGCTTATTTCCCTTTTCGAGATGGGGCGCGAATATGCCACAGTATCGGAAACTTTTAAAACTACCCATCGTCTTTCCAAGTACGGAACGCAAACAGGAGCAGACGGCCACTTGGATTCGAATCCCGCCGTCGCGTGACTGCAGCACAGTTTTCTGAATGGAACGAAAGATGCGTATAAAGACGACTGTTTTGGGGAGTACCCTGGCCGCGACCCTGCTTTTCGCGGGTGGTTTGCAGGATCGGCATGGCATGGCAATGGCACAGGCTGCGGCCGCTGCGAACCGGCAGATCGGAACTGTCCGGTCCATTGCCGGGAATTCACTGACGCTTGCCACCGATGCCGGCTCGCAGGTCAGCGTGACGGTTGCTGAAGGCGCGCGCATTGTTCAGCTTGCCCCGGGCAGCACAGACCTCAAAGCGGCTCAGCAGATCGCCCTGAGTGATATTGCCGTGGGAGACCGCGTGCTGGTCACCGGTAAAGCGGCCGACGATGGCTCTATGGAAGCGATGCGGGTCATCCTGATGAAGTCGTCCGATATTGCACAGAAGAATGCGGCGGAGAAGGCGGATTGGCAGAAGCGGGGTTCCGGAGGCATCGTGGGCTCGGTCAACGGCAGCGCAATCACGATCTCGTCTGGTCGCCGGAAGATTCAGGTAGAGACGACCGCGTCTACCAGGTTTCGTCGCTATGGCGCAGATTCGGTGAAGTTTGAGGATGCAAAGCCGGGTACGCTGGACCAGATCAAACCGGGCGATCAGCTCCGGGTTCGCGGAAACAAGTCCGAAGACGGATCGAGTATCCAGGCTGAGGATGTCGTGAGCGGGTCCTTCAAGAATCTTGCAGGCACGCTCACCGGGGTTAACCCTTCAGAGGGAACGGTGACTCTGAAAGATCTCGCGACCAAGAAAAACATGACGGTCGCGGTCACGTCGAACTCCGATCTCCGCAAGCTTCCTGCGGAGATGGCCGCACGGTTCGCTGCGCGCGCTAAGGGCGGTGAGGGAGAGGGTAAAGCCGACGGCGGTGCGCCTTCCTCGCAACCGCATCCCGGAGCGGGCGAAGGAGCCATGGCGACGGGTGCGCGCTCGGCGGGGGGCGATCTTTCTCAGATGCTCTCCAGGCTGCCGACCGATTCGCTCTCCGATCTCAAAGTTGGAGATGCCGTGATGATTGTTGCGTCGGAGCCCGCGCCGGGGAGCGAAAAGGTGACGGCAGTGACGATGCTGTCGGGAGTCGAGCCGATTCTTGCCGCAACGCCCAAAGGAGGCACCGCGATGACCCTGTCGCCCTGGAACATGGGCGGCGGTGGAGCAGCGGAGAGCGGCGACGGCGCGGGTGGTCCCCAGTAGCCTCTGCCCCTGCGATTCAGTGTTCAACAGTTTAGGAGAAGGAATGAAACCGAACAGGTTTTTGATGATCTTTTTGTTTTTCTTTATGGCCTTGACCTCTCTCACGATGAGGGCGCAGCAGTCCGCAGGCGCGACGGTGCATGGAGTTGTGACGGACCCCGATGAGGCTGTGATCCCGGGTGCGACGATCACCCTCACCCCTGCGAGGGGTAAGGCCATGACCGTACAGTCTGGAACGGATGGCGCTTTCACCGCCAAGGGCGTAACGCCCGGTACTTATGTTGTGACAGCCACTATGCCTGGCTTCGCCACTTTTGTTCGGGAAGGGGTTCGTGTCGCCTCCGGACAAGCGCTTTCGCTGGACATCAAGATGGCGCTCGAGATCCAATCGCAGGAGGTTCAGGTAACGGCGCAAAGCCAGCAGGTCAGCGTGGATGCGGACAGCAACGCCAGCTCCACTGTTATCAAAGGAAAAGATCTGGATTCCCTCTCGGACGATCCGGACGAGCTCTCTTCGGAACTCTCTGCGCTCGCGGGTCCAGCGGCAGGGCCGAGCGGCGGTCAAATCTATGTGGATGGATTCACTGGCGGTCAGCTGCCTCCCAAGTCCTCCATTCGCGAGATTCGAATCAATCAGAATCCCTTTTCTGCACAGTACGACAAGCTGGGCTACGGCCGAGTTGAGGTCTTCACGAAGCCAGGCACAGATAAGTTCCATGGCAACTACAGCGTTCAGGGCGGAGATAAGGCTTTCAACACGTCGAACCCCTTTCTGGGGCAGGCCAACAACCAACCGGACTATCACACGGTCTTCATGATCGGCAGCGTCAGCGGACCGCTGAACCGGTTTTCCTCCTTCACGGTGGGGGGATCGCACCGCGATATTCAAGACAACTCCATCATTAATCCGGGCGGATTCTATGCCAGATCAGCGGATTCGACCCAGCCCTGTTTGCCCGGCGACCGAACCTGCACCTATTATTCGTCGATTCCGGAGACCGCACGTGCGGTGCTGCACCCTCAAACTCGCAGTGATATCTCGCCGCGCGTGGATTTTGCGTTGGGCGATAAAAACACCCTCACTGTCCGGTACCAATACTACGTCAACGGTTCGAAGAACAACGGCATTGGAAACACAACGCTGGCGACGGCGGGCTATAACAGCGATGCGACGGAACACACGATTCAGATCAGCGATACCCAGATCGTCAGTCCGCGCGTCATCAACGAGACCAGATTTGAGTATCAAAGGGAGTACTCGTCTCTGAATCCTCTAAGCACTGATCCTACAGTCTCTGCTCAGGGTATCTTCACTGCTGGCGGATCGAGCCAAGGCGTTCAAAAGAGCACTTCCAACCACATCGAGATCCAGAACTACACTTCGGTTGCACTCGAAAAGCATTTCTTGCGGCTAGGAGGAAGACTGCGTACGACGGGAGAGTCACTGACATCGACCAAGGGTGCAAACGGCACCTTCACCTATTCGTTCCTGCTGGATCCATGCACAGACCCGAATAAGACTCCTGAGGAGCGGGCCACACTTGGTTGTGCAAGCAACATTACCACTCCATGCGACCAGGTCAACGGTACTATCTCATCGTATCAGTGCGGCAATCCCAGCCAGTATGCGGTCACGACCATCAACAAGCCTACGGTACGTGGCCGGATGACCGACGTGGGCTTGTACGCAGAGGACGACTGGAAAGTAAAGCCGAACCTGACTCTGAGCTTCGGTCTGAGGTATGAAACGCAAAATATCATCCACAGCGCGCACGATGTGGCTCCGCGCGTGTCGTTCGCCTGGGGTATCCCGAGAGGCGGCGGAAAGTCGCCCGCTACCGTAATCCGTGGCGGTTACGGAATCTTCTATGACCGTTTCTCCCTCGACAACTACGTCAATACATTGCAGGAGGATGGCACTGCTCAAGTTCCATTCACCTATATCAAGCCAGGTGCTGGATGTGGACCGACTACTCCAGGTGGCTGCGGAGCATCGACTCCGAGCCGAGCCAGGATATACACGCTTGGAGATGGACTTCGTAGTTCATACACCCTGCAGGCTGCAGTGGGAGTAGACCAGCAACTTGGACGAGTCGGGACAATTTCGGTGAATTACCTTAACGCGCGTGGAGTTCACGAGTACCTGAGCCGTAACTTCTACGATCCCGCAACAGCGGGTTCTCCCTACAACTTTCAGTTCCAGTCTGGCGGTGTTTACCGTCAAAACCAGCTGATGGTAAACGGAAACGCGCGGCTGCATGGCATTAATATGTTCGGCTTCTATGCGATGAGCTTCGCGGACGCCAACACGTCGGGAGCATCGTTTTTCCCGACGAGCAACACCAATACTCGCGCCGACTACGGTCGGGCCTCCTTCGCGCGGCGCCAGTTCGGCGTATTTGGTGGCTCGCTGCAATTCCGCTATGGCATTACAGCCAGCCCTTTCATGATCGCGCAGGCAGGAACGCCATATAACATCATCACCGGGCAGGATCCTCTGGGGACATCGATCTATAACGCTCGTCCATACTTTGCGGCTGGCGATAGCGGCAACTGCAGAAGTGCAGCAGCTTTCAGCGCCACCCAGACCGGTGGCCTGACTCCTGTGCCCATCAACTACTGCACCGGACCGGCGAACGCAACAATCAATTTGCGACTGGCGAAGGTCTTCGGGTTTGGTGAGAGGACAGGCCCTGCCGCAGGGCAGGGGGCCGGAGAGGGATCTCGTGGAGGACCAGGCGGCCGCGGCGGACGTGGTGGACGAGGTGGATTCGGCCCGATGGGAATGGGTGCGAGCTCCGGACATCGCTACACCGTCACTCTCGGAGCTCAGGCTATGAACCTGTTCAACATGGTGCCGTACGGCACCCCGACCAGCAGCTTAAGCTCGCCGCGATTTGGGCAGTTCACCACTCTGGCTACGGGCCCGTTCAGCTCGCAGACTGCGGTCCGCCGCATCATGCTGCAGGCTTCCTTCAACTTCTAACGGCGAAGCTGGCGAGGGAGGGATATCCGCCCTCGCCATTAACTCTGACGGAAACTCTGTCTCGCCCTCCTCCCTAAGCCGACCTTACTATGCTTCTGTGCGATGGGTTTGGCTTGGAAGCAATCCGATAGTCCGCGCCCTGAGAGCCGCGGCGGTATGCAGCCTGGCCGCGTGCGCGCTCCTCTTCTTTATTTGGACCTGGAACTGGCCACTTTTAGGGGATGCTTCTCTCATCCATTACATCTGCTTTCTGATGGACCAAGGAATGGCACCCTACCGGGATCTGGGCGATATGAACATGCCCGGCGTCTACATGATCGAGTGGGCGGCGATACATACCTATGGGGGTGGCGCTCTAGCATGGAGGTTGTTCGATTTCACGCTGATGGCTTCGGCCGCCGTCGCTATCTTCGTTATTACCTTGCCGGACTGGTTTGCGGCCATCTTCGCCGCCTCGTTGTTCATCCTCGTACATGGCCGTGACGGTCTTGGGCAGGGAGGGCAGCGCGATCTAACGATGGCAGTGTGCCTGCTGGTGGCCATGGCATCGCTGATGCTGGCGACGCGAAAGCATCAGCGATGGGGCTTTACACTCTTCGGATTCTTCGCGGGTGTGGCGTCCACCATCAAGCCCACGGCGGTGCTGTTTGGAGCAATCTTGCTGTTCGTGGTTGCGGCAGCGGCGCGAAGAGAGAAGCGCAAGTTCGCCGCGAAGATTGTCTTCGCCTCGGCAGGTTTTCTCATGGGGCCTTTAGCCGCGGTTCTCTTCCTATGGCACGAACGCGCCGGGCGGGCATTTATCAATGGATTGTCGGGTATTGTTCCTTACTATGCCAGCCTGGGGCATAAGCCGCTTGGATTTCTGCTGGTGCATAGCATCTCGCCGCTGATACCGCTGGTGATGCTCTGGCTTCTCCTCCTGCTGCTCGATAGACCGAAACTGACGACCGAACGCGTTCTTCTATTCTGCGGTGTAGCCTTCGGGCTGATCTCCTATATTGTCCAGGCACGCGGCTATCCGTACTACCGATATCCCCTGCTGGCGTTTCTTCTTCCTCTTCTGGCGATTGACTTCAGTACTGCGCTGAAGATCGGGCAAAGCTGGACCAGATGCGCCGGCCGCCCAATTGCGGCTCTGGGCCTACTCTTCGGAGCATTCCTGATCGCTCCTGCCTCCATCTTCTATATCCGAAGCTATGAGACCCATGCGGATTTCATCACCTCACTAACCGCAACCCTGGAAGAGCTTGGAGGAGCGCGGTTGTCGGGGGATGTTCAGTGCATCGATTCCATCTCCGGCTGCGGAACGACGCTCTACAGAATGAGGCTCGTGCAGGCCACTGGAGTGCTCTCTGACTTCCTTCTCTTTGGACCTGAGACGGTACCGGTCGTTCGCTTGACGCGCAGACAGTTTTTGCAAGTCATTCATGATGATCCTCCAAAGGTAATTGTGGTAAGCGGATGGCTTCACATCGATGGTCCCGGAGGCTACGAAAAGCTGAACCGCTGGCCGGAGTTTTCGGAGGTGCTCCGGGCGGAGTATTCGCTAAGGACACAATGGCACCCGGACAGACCAAACCACTGGTGGGGTCGTAGACAGTGGCCCGACGGATACAGAGTTTATGTGCTGCGAGCGAAGTGAGCACGCAACTGTATTCTTCTGTTGCGAACTGGATTCTTCGAAGTTTGTGATCTAATTTGCCAAAAGTTTCCATTCCTGGGAGGGCGGATGCGGAGATGGAACGTAGGTTTGTCGATCCTGCTAGCGGGTGCAGCGGTAATGATTCAGGCGCAGGACGGGGGCAGAGCTCAGGTTGAAGGTGCTGCGGGAAGTGTGATCCTTGAGAATCATCTGATCTCCGCCCGTTGCAGCGCAGGTGAAGGCAGTGGACTGCGAGTGGAGATCAAAGATGTTCGGCAAGGCCACGCTTTGAAATTGGATGGACCGCTGAGTCTGTTGTTTCGCGACGGCGCAATCGTGCATGGTGACGAGATGCGCATTGTGGAGCGGCCTACAGTAGAGGATCTGAAGCCGGTGCCCAAAGCATCACGGGCGGCCGAGCACTCAGCTGGAAAAGAACTGCGTGCGGTGCTTGAAGACGAGAAGAGTGGAGTGCGGGTGCACTGGACGTTGGAGCTTCGTGATGGAGCGAACTATATACGCCAGATCGTCACGATTGAGGCACCCACGCAGGATCTCGCGATTCGGCGGGTTCGGTTGATCGACGCCCGCCCCCCGCAGGCAGACGCTGCGGATCTTCGCGTTGTGGGAACGGTGGACGGATCGCCCATCGTTTCGGGAAATTTCTTTCTGGGATTTGAGCATCCGCTGTCAGAGAGCCGCGTCGTGCGAGGTGAGGCGATCGCAGAGCTGGAGCGGACGTTACCGCTGCAGAAAGGGCAATCCATCACCTATTCGTCGGTCGTCGGTGTCGTTCGCCCGGGCCAGCTTCGGCGCGACTTTCTCGCTTATGTTGAGGAGGAGCGCGCGCATCCATATCGTACGTTTCTTCATTACAACTCCTGGTATGACATGGGATTCTTTACGCCCTATGACCAGCAGATGGCGCTAGACCGGGTGCATGCCTTCGGAGAGGAGCTGCACGTGAAGCGCGACGTAGCGATGGATTCTTTTCTCTTCGATGATGGCTGGGACGATCACTCTTCGTTGTGGAGCTTCAACAAGGGATTTCCAGACGGCTTTGTTCCCATTCGCGAGGCGGCGGCGAAGTATGGCTTCGCGCCGGGTGTGTGGATGTCCCCATGGGGCGGGTATTCCAAGCCAAAGCAGGAGAGGATCAAGTACGGTGAGGCGCAGGGATTCGAAATTGTGAATGGCGGTTTTGCCCTATCAGGCCCGAAGTACTATGAACGCTTTCGGGATACGTGCCTGAAGATGATGCGGGACGAGGGCGTGAACCAGTTCAAGTTCGACGGCACTGGAAACGTGAACCACGTTGTTCCAGGAAGTCACTTCGATAGCGACTTCGACGCTATGATTCATCTGATTGGAGAGCTGCGCGATGCCAGGCCGGATATTTACATCAATCTGACAACGGGCACGACTGCGTCGCCCTTCTGGCTGAGGTACGCGGATTCAATCTGGCGTGGCGGGCAGGACGATGCTCTGACCGGCGTCGGTACCAAACGAGAGCAGTGGATCACCTATCGCGACGCGCAGACGTATGAGAGGGTCGTCTCGCGAGGGCCGCTGTTTCCTTTGAACTCGTTGATGCTGCATGGAATTATCTACGCCCGCTACAACCCTCGTCTCAAGGACGATCCAGGCGATGACTTCGCCAATGAGGTGCGTTCGTATTTTGGGACAGGAACGCAGCTGCAGGAGATGTATTTGACTCCCGATCTGTTGTCGAAAAAGGACTGGGATGTCCTGGCTGAGGCGGCACGCTGGTCGAGGAAGAATGCCGAAGTTCTAAAGGACTCGCATTGGGTGGGGGGCGATCCTGATTGGCTGCAGGTCTACGGCTGGGCCTCCTGGTCGAAGGACAAGAGCATTCTGGTGCTGAGAAATCCTTCCGACAAGCGGCAGGAGATCACGGTCGATCCGGGTGCAGTTCTCGAGCTTCCTGCCGGCGTGGCGCGGCGTTTTCGGGCGCGCTCGCCTTGGGAAGAAAATGCAGGCAAACCTGAGGTTTTGCTTGCGGCTGGTACACCGCATCGCTTTCAGTTGAAGCCGTTTCAGGTGCTTACGCTAGATCTGGAGCCTGTGCGTTAGCTGTCATTACGGTGTTTCAATCCAATCAAGAACGCCTCATTGACTGAGGCGTTCTTGATTAAGTGCAGGGTGGCTTTATTTGGTTGTTGCCTGTTTCGCCAGAGGAGTTGTTATGTCATCCAGGTAGGCAGGTACGCTCTGGATGCGCTCAAGCAAAGGGTACCGTTCGCCATCGTGGTAATCGATGTCCGCGGTCGATACAAACGTATCTGCCTGCAGAATCAGGCGAATCTTCTGTGCATTGCCCTTCGCGGCCTGGATTGCATCCTTTACGGCGTCGGCAGAGAAGACGTTCCCGTTAATCGCCATAATCTTCTGGCCTGGAGCGAGGTTCGACTTGTCGGCCGGGCCGCCCCAACGTACGTCTACGATGGTTCCATCCTGCGTAAGTCTCAGCCCAAGCGAATACCAGACGTTCATTCCGCTCGTGCGTCTTCCTCCCGCAGCAGCCATGGTGCTTTCAGAGGCGTTTGCCTTGTCGGTGAAGACAAGTTTGTATCCTCCACGCTCGATACCGTCGAGATCCGCATGGGGGTTGATGGTATCGATGCGCTGATGGATGAAGCTGGCCCAGTCATAGGGAAGGACCTGGTTGAGGTCCGCGATGAGTTCGTCCCGGTTGTAGGGCAAGATGAGCGGACCGGTATTTCCTCCCTTTGCGAGGAAGATATGGAAGAAGTCGGTGAGGGATTTGCTGTTGTTGGTCTGCTTGCGAATGAGAGTGTCGGCATCGAGCCAGAAGAGCTCGCCCTCCTGGTAGTAGTCCTGCCCGCGGCGCCAGTTGGACCACGCAGGATTGCCTCCGCGAAGGATGCTGGCGGCGATGGCCGTATCTTCTGTGGGGCGCCATTGACGCCCGGGCTTGTACTCCAGATTTGCCGCTGACATCGCGAGCAGGTCGCGGTACTCGGCCTGCGACTTCAATCCTGCGCGGGCCGCCAGAACGTTGCCCATGTACTGAGTCAAGCCTTCATAGACCCACAGCAACGATCCCTGCTGCATTTTGGCGAAGTTGTCCTGATAGAGGTTGAAGGGGCGGCGATATTTCCCGTTCCACGAATGTGTGAACTCATGGGAAAGGAGGTCGGCATCTGCGAGCTGGTGCTTCTTGTCTGAGAAAGCTTTCTCGCCGACGCCGTTGTCGGAAGATTGACCGTGCTCGAGACCTTCTCCTCCGGCGACGTCTGAGAGAGTCAACAAAAAATGATAGACGTTGTAATGGTGTGAGCCATAAGCCGCCGAAGCCTCGCGGACGAGATTGTTCAGCTCGCTCAGCAACTCCGGACGCAGCTTCGAATCTTCCGGCTGGTCCGAGACGACGTCAATGTAGTGTTTCGGCGTGATCTCCGGGGCGAGCGGAAACTCGTGGAAATACAGCCCTGTGATAACAGGGGAATCTTGCAATTGCTCCACTGTGGTGGCGGCATAGCGCGTTGTTCCGCCAGATGGATTTTGTGGATCATAGCCATCTGTGGGCGTAAGCGCCGTTCCGATGCCCCAGCCCTTCGGGACTTTGACGCTGGGCTGGATGGGTATATCTCTGACGGGCGTATTGGCTGGATAGAGCAGCAGCTTCTCCCACTCGAGCACAGCCAGTTTCTGGCTTACGCGGGAAGTCACGATGCAGTCCAGATGGGCGTGAATCTCCTTTACACCTGCAGGCACTGTCACGTGGAATTGATACATATCTTCGTCATCTCGCCTCCACGTGAGAGGCTTTCCGTTCGCTGTGAAAATCACGCCGGTGATGTCGCTGGCCGGGCCGGTCGGCCTGTGGTTCCCCGGAATCCACTCCGGAGTCGTAAGTGAGACGACTCCGGACTCCACCGGAATATCGATCTCCGCGTGATAGAGCTTGCGCGGAGCGTCCGAAAGATCGACGGTGATCTGGATCGGAGACTTCTGGGCGAACATACAGCTGGAGATCAGCAGGGCCGAGGAGAATAGAACAAGACGGATGGACATGTACGAATTAATCCTGCGTACGATAATTCTTTTTGAGTGTGGCGGCTGGACGAAGAGGGCAAGCCAAAGTCAATTTTTGAGGGCTTCTTCAATCGCAGAGATCACGCGCGGGTCATCGGGAGCGACTTCAGGAGAGAAACGCTCCACAACATTCCCACTGCGATCCACGAGGAACTTCTCAAAATTCCAGAGAATTCCGGGTTCAGGGTTTGTCGTTGCGCCGTTGTGCTTCTCCCGCAGGAAGCCGTTCAACTTTTCCCTGAATCCGGAACGAGTGTCGCCCGTGGCATGCGGCTTCGCCTCAATAAGCGCCCGGTAGAGCGGATGCGCGTCCGGACCGGTCACGGCGATCTTTGCAAACATGGGGAAATCGACCGAGTAGTTGGTCCTGCAGAAAGAAGCGATTTCGTCATTGCTGCCGGGCTCCTGCGCACCGAAGTCATTTGCCGGAAAGCCGCAGACAACCAGTCCAGCCTCTTTGAAGCGTGACGAGAGATGTTCCAGGGCTTCGTACTGTGGCGTGAGTCCGCACTGCGATGCCACATTTACGACCAGCAGGACCTTGCCGCGGTATTCGCCCAGCGAGGTATCTTCTCCGGAGATGCGTTTGATCGGGAATTCGTAGAGGTTCGTCATAGTTCTTCCAGTGTATCGCCGCAAGAAAGTTGAACACCCGGCTGACCCGGCAGGGTACTATCGAATACGGCCATGTCATTTTCGGATGTACTTTTTGGGCGGCCGCTTGCCTCCAGTGATGAGCGCGCCGAGCACATAGGGGTCTCAGCGGGAATTCCAATCTTCGGGCTTGATGCCCTTACCAGCGCGGCCTATGGACCAGAGGCCGCGATGACGCTCCTGATTCCGATGGGGATCACAGGGCTCAATCACATCGTTCCGGTCATCTCTGCCATCCTGATTCTTCTGGTCATCGTCTTTTTCAGCTATCGTCAGACGATTGAGGCATATCCCGGCGGTGGCGGATCGTATACGGTCGCCACCGAGAATCTAGGCGAGAGCGCAGGACTGTTAGCCGCAGCAGCGCTTATGATCGATTACATCCTGACGGCGGCCGTAGGTATCTCGGCCGGAGTTACTGCCCTTACATCGGCTGTCCCTGAACTTCATCATCACAGGCTCTCCATCTGTCTTGCCATTCTTGCCATTCTTGCGATCGTCAATCTCCGTGGCGTAAGGGATACCGGTGCAGCATTTATCATTCCCACTTTTTTGTTCGTCGGATCGCTGTTGACGGTGATTGTGGTCGGTACGGTCGACGTGTTCTCCAATGGAGGCCATCCGCTGCCTCGCGTAGCTCCTCCTCCACCTGCGATGCAGACGGTGAAGTATCTGGGTATCTGGCTGCTGATGAAGACCTTCGCCAGTGGCTGCGCCGCGATGACGGGTGTCGAGGCGGTTTCCAACGGAGTGATGGCATTTGAAGAGCCTCGTGCAAAGAATGCCAAGCGCACGCTTTCCATCATCGTAGGCACCCTAATCGTTCTTCTGTTCGGGATCACATGGCTCGCGAAGGCCTATGGAATAACCGCAATGGAGCCGGATTCGCATAATTATCAGAGCGTACTCAGCATCCTTACGACCGCAGTCTTCGGGCGGGGCTGGTTCTACTTCGTCACCATGGGCAGCGTGCTGCTTGCACTCTCGCTGAGCGCGAATACTGCTTTTGCTGATTTCCCACGCCTGGCCCGTGCGATCGCTGTTCATGATTATCTCCCGCACGTGTTTACCATGCGCGGGCGCCGCCTGCTGTACTCCCACGGCATCTACGCGCTCACTGGCTTCACCGCTGTTATCCTCATCCTCTTCGGTGGGGTTACGGATCGCCTGATTCCTCTTTACGCCATAGGAGCCTTTCTGGCGTTTACGCTCTCCCAGGCCGGCATGGTAGTCCACTGGCTGCGGGCGGAGGAGCATCCAGGCCGGACGTGGCACATGTTCGTGAACGGATTCGGCGCAGTCGCGACCGGCCTTACACTGATCGTTGTTCTGGTTGCGAAATTCACCTCAGGAGCATGGGTCACTGCTCTGCTGGTGCCTCTATTGATAGCCGTCATGATGGTGGTAAAGCGGCACTACACCCGCGTCAAACGCGAGATGAAGGACATGACGCCGCTGAGCCTGGAAAACCTGCAGGAGCCACTCGTGATCATACCCATGGCTCGCTGGGACAGGATTGCAGAGAAGGCACTCCGCTTTGGCCTGCTCATGTCGAAGGAACTGAAGGTCGTGCATGTTCACTCGGATGATGAGCCAATGGGGCTCGAAGAAGAGTGGGATGAGAAGGTTATTGCGCCGATCCAGAAAGAAGGTCTCAAGGTTCCTGAGCTGGTGACGATACCGTCGACCTACAGGTTCATCGTGAATCCACTGATGGACTACATCCTCGAGCTCGAAGGTGCCAATCCCGGACGAAAGATCGCCGTGCTTCTACCGGAACTGGTGGTGCGTCATTGGTGGGAAAACGCCCTGCATAACCAGCGTGTCCAACTGCTAAAACTCTTCCTTCTGCTCAAGGGGAATCAACGAATCGTCGTGGTGAACATTCCGTGGTACCTGTGATCAGAAGGGAACTGTTTGCTGGTTCGCTTTTCTGTAAACAGGTACCGGGAAAGCTGTGTGATGCGGTACAGCGACGATCGGCGGATTTCCGGGCAAGCTAACCCAAACCGTCCATCCTGAACCCTGCGCATACACACGAAAGTCGCCGTAGCCGGAATCGCTCGGCGACCACTGCTGATCATTGCCCCCGATACGGACGTATAAATCACCGTGGCTTCCGTGCACGCGGGCCGCGTAGACGCCCAGCTGTCGCGCATTCTCCTGCATTTCCACCAGGCTGCCGGAGTTGATCCCCGCCGCCTTGCGGGCGTGGATCAGAGCCTTGATCTTGCTCTGGAGATCCTGCCCCCAATCGAAGTAGTGCTTCCAGTAGACACACGGAACGCCCGGGTGCGAGAGGATGAATGCATAGGCCTGCTCAACTTGCCAGTTGTTTGCAAAGGAGTCAGCCTGGTGGTCCTGCTGGGGCGTTCCGTCTTCGTTTGTGCGGTAGCCCGTGTCGTGGTTCTCGACGAAGGTGACTGCGCGTTGCTTCCATGGCATGCCGTCGGTCCTGTCGCCTACCAGACCGGTACCATTGCCAAAGCCGTAAAGGCTTGTGTAGTTTCCGAAGTCGATGGACTTGAGCGAGAACTGCGTTTCAAAGTCGAAGACATCGCTTGAGGTCTTCAGATGGTCAGCTCCCGTCGGGAGCTCGTCCGTAGCAGTTGCCCATATCCAGCCTCTTTCTTCCGCCTGTTGCGTCCAGTCATACTCACCCACGGAAAAGGTTGGCTTAGTGGTCTGGTTGTAGAGAGCAACCCACTGCGCTCCGTAGCCGTGGACCATGTCATAGCGCCACCCTCTATATCCAAGGGATTGAAGTGCCAGCAGGTATCGCGCGATGTCGCGTCGCACACGAACGTCGGTGTGAGCAATATCGCGGAAAGAAGGATACGGATAGGTCCCTTCCGGTCTGTATGAGACGGTCTCTTCGCATTTTCCCCGCTGGTCGACAGGTGTCTTCTCGATGCCGGAATCCGGCGTCGAGAATGCTTCATCATCGGCGCAGATGGCCCATGTTCCCCAGGCGGGATCTTTGAAGTCCGCCCACCCGTTCAGACCGTCCCGGTGGTTGATAACGATATCGGCAATAGGCTCGACGCCGTCGTCTAGCAATGCGACCAACGCCTGCCGCTGCAGCTTGCGGCTGCCGTAGCTGTTGTCCAGAACGAAGTAACGCTTCGGGTTGTATCCGGCGCTAAAATCTCCTGCGTAGGATGGAGGAGGCATCCAGACCAGATCGAAGTTTGCTTCGGCAATCGCGTCAGCATGTTCACGCACGATCTGATACCACGGCTTGGTCCCGTATGCAGGGAACTTTTGCGGATGTCCGAACCGGTAGGATTCGTAGTAGAAGCCCTGCAGCATAACGCGATCATCGTCAAAGCCGGATTGCGACCATGCGCGAACGCCGAACCCGAGCAGGAATGTTAGGACGAGGAGAAGGCATGCTGAAAATCTAGTAGCCTTGAGATGCATAGACACTCCAGGAGGAAGTGAACGACGCTTCTAGGGCCGAGGGGTGTGGCTTAGACCGTGACCGTAACTGCTCTGCTGCTTTGTGCCGGCGACAATTTGCGGAGATGTGCGACGGCCTCCGGGATCAGCTTCAGTGCTTCGTCGACCTCCGCCTCCGTCGTTAGCTTCGAAAGCGAGAAGCGAAGGCTGGCGCGTGCGCGATTGGCCGAGAGTCCCATGGCTGTGAGCACATGCGATGGTTCGCTGGCGCCGGATTGGCAGGCGCTGCCTCCGCTGACAGAGAGTCCTTTGAGGTCAAGTGCGATCAGCAAGGCCTCTGCCTCCACGTGATCGAAGTAGATATTGGCTGTGTTGACCACACGGGGAGCACCTGCGCCGTTGACGCCAGTCTCTGGCACCTGGGAGAGTATGGTCTGCTCCAAACGATCGCGCAATGCGGCCAGCCTTGCAGGACCATCCGTCTTCAGCCACTCGCTCGCTATCGCAGCAGCTTTGCCAAGTCCAACGATGCCGGGAACATTCTCCGTTCCGGCGCGGCGCTGCCGCTCGTGCGAGCCCCCATGGAACAGAGGCGAGAGCTGAACGCTGCGGCGAACATAGAGTGCGCCAATGCCCTTCGGAGCATGGATCTTGTGCCCAGAGATGGTAAGCAGGTCGACGTCTTTGAGAAAGCCGTGTGGACCGACGTCCAGCGGGAGCTTGCCTGCAGCTTGTACGGCATCCGTGTGGAACAGTGCGCCGCCAGCGTGGGCGATGCCTGCAAGCGCATCGATTGGCTGAATCACGCCAGTCTCGTTATTTGCATACATTACGCTGACCAGTCGCGTGTTCGGCTTCAGTGCAGCCAGTAGCGTGCTGGGTTCCACAATGCCGGCAGGTGTCACCGGCAGGATTGTGACCTCAACTCCTCGCGATTCAATAGATTGGGCCGTGTGAAGAACAGCGTGGTGCTCAATGGATGTGGTGATGAAATGGTCGCCAGGTGAGAGCACGCCGAAAATCGCCAGGTTATCACTTTCAGTTCCCCCGGAAGTAAAGACTATCTCCGCGGGCCGGCAGTGCAGCAGACCGGCGACGGATTCCCTTGCGCGATCCACGGCAGCGCGCGCTTGCTGCCCCTGCTGATGGATGGAACTGGCATTGCCGTAATGCTCAAGGTAGAACGGACGCATAACCTCGAAGACCTCAGGAAGAAGAGGCGTGGTGGCGTTCGCGTCCATGTAGATCCGCTGCATATCTATATCTTACGCGCGCACCACAAAATCATTTGTTCTTTGGGACGAGCGCCATGCGGATCCTTCCCGGGCTCTGGTAGCCTGTGCGCAGCGAGTGCGGCAGACGACCGCGTCTAGACAAAGGAGAGATGACGATGTGCAAGCGAATCATAATGATAGGAACATTGGTCCTCGCGTGCGCCGCAGGCACTTTGGCGCAACAGCCCGGAGCGATGGCCTCAAAGGCAGATTCGACAACCATCGTCGAACCCTCGAAGACATTTGACGCGGCACTATCTAGCTTCGAGGAGCAGTTTGTTGGCCTAGCGAAGGCCATGCCCGCAGAAAAGTACAGCTTCGCGCCAAGTGCGGCTATCTTCGCTGCCAGCCAGAAGACAGACTATCTTTCGCCCGATAACAAAGGAGTACGGAACTTCGGTCAGATGGTCGCTCATGTCGCGCAGGCCAACTATTTCTATGGAGGCATGTTAAGCGGTTTGAAGCCCGACACGGATGTGAAGGCAATCGGTAACCTGACCGACAAGGACCAGATCACCATGGCACTCGAGAAGTCCTTTGCCTTCGTTCACCAGGCGATGGGAACCCTGACCGCGGACAATGCGTTTCAAAGCGTTCGCGGGGAACAGACGCGAGCGAGCGTTGCGGCGGGCGTCATCGCGCATGGCTTTGACCACTATGGTCAGCTTGCAGAGTATCTGCGCATGAACGGCATTGTCCCGCCGGCCAGCGAGAAGAAGTGAATCAACACAAAAAAAGAAGCGCGCCGGTGGCGCGCTTCTTTTTTTCGTCTATTGCTGCTCTGACTAGCGCTTTTCGATCGGGGTGTAGGGAGTAGGATAGGCGGGTCCGACGTACTCAGCGCGAGGCCGGATCAGGCGATTGTCGTCGTGCTGCTCGATCACGTGAGCTGCCCAGCCAGCGATACGGCTTACTGCAAAAATTGGCGTAAACAGGTCTATGTCGATGCCGAGCAGCGTATAGGTCGAGGCTGAGTAGAAGTCAACGTTGGCGTTCAGCTTCTTCTCCTGCTTCACGAACTGCTCGATTTTTCGGGACATCTCAAACCATTTCATGTTGCCGGAAGACTTGCTCAGCTCTTCGGACATGCGGCGCAGATGCGTCGCGCGCGGATCTTCCGTGTGGTAAACGCGGTGACCAAAGCCGGAGATCTTCTTCTTCTCAGCAAACATCTTGCGCACGTGTTCTACCGGATCTTCGCCAGCCTTGTCGATGGCGTAAAGAAGCCGCATTGTCGCCTCGTTCGCCCCGCCATGCAGCGGCCCCTTCAGCGCGCCGATAGCACCCGTAATTGCGGAATGAATATCAGCCAGGGTCGCAGCGATCACGCGGGCAGCAAACGTGCTGGCGTTTAGCTCATGGTCGGCATGCAGAATTAACGCGATGTCGAAGGTGCGGGTTGCGGTCTCTGACGGCTTTTCGCCGTTCAGCATCCACAGGAAGTTGGCCGCGTGCGAGAGCGAGGGGTCAGCTTCGACGATGTTCTTCCCTTTGCGGATACGATCGTAGATCGCCACGATCATGGCAATCTGGGAGGTCAGGCGGAACGACTTCCGCACGTTCGCCTCGTGTGAGTTTTCAGCCTCATCGGCGTCATAAATGCTCAGCAGGGATACAGCAGTGCGAAGCACCTGCATCGGCGATGCCGAAGTGGGAACGCTGCGAAGCAGATCGATGATCTTCGGATCGAGCTTGCGGGACTCGCTCAGCTTCTTCGAGAAATCCGTCAGTTCCGCAGATGTCGGAAGGTTTCCGAACCACAGCAGGTAGGCGGTCTCCTCAAACGTTGAATGCTGCGCAAGCTCGTGAATATCGATGCCACGGTACGACAGCACCCCGGTATCTCCATCAATCCAGCAGATGGATGAATTGGTGGCTACAATGCCTTCCAGGCCCTTAGGTGCGGCGACAGTGGACATAATCAGACTTCTCCCCCACGAAACTAAATTACATCTGGTTATAGCGCAGCAGAGAAACGATTGTCACGAAGGCGGGGCGAATATCGCAACCGCTGTGCGATTCCAGACTAGGCGCTGCGGCAAGGGAAAAAGGCCCCAAGATCAGCATCGGGAACTTCTCCTGCCAGCAACTGAGCCATCACGCGTGCGGTCGCAGGCGCCAGTAAAATGCCATTCCTATAGTGTCCGGCCGCTACAAATACATTTTCCTCCACTTGCCCAAGCAACGGAAGGCCGTCCGTCGATCCGGGGCGCAATCCTGCCCAACTCTCAATCTCCACCGCCCGGGCAATCTCCGGAAGAAGCTTCGCGGCCTGGGCGCGGAGAAGCGCAACGTCGGAGCGATGAACGGTTTTATCGAATCCGACATCTTCGACCGTTGCCCCGATGATGGCGCGACCGGCTGCCGTCCCCGTTGTGCGGGGAACTATATATATGTCAGGCGTGCGGACAACGACCTGAAGCGGTAGCGATGGAGGCAGACTGACGGCCAGCATCTGCCCCTTTCTCGGAAGGGGACAAACCTCGCGCTTCTTAATACCCGATAAACCCCACGCTCCCGTGCAGTCCACGACGCGACCGGCATGCAGGTTACCCGCACTCGTATGGACCTCGACCCCTGAGGAGTTTCTGCGAATCCTATGAACGGTTTGACCGCTCTGAACCTGAATGCCGGCAGCCTGGATAGAGGTCGAGAGCGCCCGGGCAAGTTCGCGCGGATCAAGGCTGTTCTCGTCCAGCAGAATGAATCGCCGATTCCTTGTATCGAGTTGCGGCAGCATCAGCGAGAGCGTCTCCGGTGCCAGAACAGTCCGGCTGCGGATTCCCTCCAGATGAGCCAGATGCACTTCCTGAAGCGTCGTACTTGTCTGAAAAGGAACAGAGATCCCCGACAGATCGAAGATCCGATCGAGGAAATACGGGTAGAGACCCCGGCTCAGCTCAGACAGTTTGCGAATCTGTGGTGGGTTTTCGGGATCGTTGGCAGCCAGCATGCCGGCAGCGGCGCTCGATGCCTCTGCCAGAGGTACGCCCTGTTCCAGAACAACAACTTCTGCTCCACGACTGTGGAGCTCAAGCGCGAGCGAGAGTCCGATGATACCCGCCCCCACAATAAAGATATCCGGCGAGGCCATGGTTCTAGTCTATGACTTCTGCGGACGATAGGACGATATATAGTCTGTTGTGACATTCTGTGCTTAGGCGCAGAATGCACTGAGACTCGGCACGATAGATCTCAGAAGCGCTGGCGTCTCAAAGGAGAGTGCGATGGCGGAGCAAACAGGGTACATCGAAGAGCGGTCTGTCTCTGGAGCGCTGCTTGTCGTTGTGGCAGTTGCTGTTTTAGCTGCACTGGGGGGATTGATCTGGTGCTACAACCTGCAGAAGAATCTAGGAAAAACCGTTCAGAAGCTCGCCGCTGCGGAGCAGAAGAATGCGGAGCTGAATCAAAAGCTGGAGGCGACCAACGCAAGGTTACGCGCTACCAGTGAGACGCTGGGCCAGAGTGTGGGAATGACGCAGAAGCAATTGGAACTGAAGGCCCAGAGTCTCCTTGCGCAACAGAAGCTGGCTCAGCAGAAGTTGGAGGAGGCCCAGGCGGCGACACGGAAACAGATCGGCATGGTCTCAAGCGAGGTCTCCACCGTGCGGACCGACGTAGGAGGAGTGAAGACCGATGTAGCTGCTACAAGGAACGATCTTGAGCAGACGAAGACGCAACTGACTCGCGTGATGGGTGATGCCGGCGTTATGAGCGGACTGATCGCCACGAACCACAATGAGCTTGAGATCCTGAAGCACAAGGGAGACCGGAACTATTATGAGTTCACGCTTCAGAAGGGAGAGAAGCCGATACTGCTTTCGACGATCAAATTGCAGCTGAAGAAGGCTGACCAGAAGCACTCCCGCTATACCTTGAAGGTGAGCGCCGACGATCGCGAGATCGAGAAGAAGGATAAGAACCTTGATGAGCCGGTGCAGTTCTACACGGGGAAGGATCCGGTGCTGTACGAATTGGTTGTGAACTCGATCGAAAAGAACAAGGTCTCCGGATACCTCTCGACCCCGAAGATGAAGACGGCGACGCCGTAGCTATTCCGTGACCGCAATCAAAAGGGGGACGCTTCTCGCGTCCCCCTTTTTGTTTGCCTGTTGCCGGTTTACTTCTTCTTCGCGGCCTTCTTGGTTGCCTTTTTGGCCGGTGCTTTTTTGGCTGCCTTCTTCGTTGCCATTTGCCTATTCTCCCTAGTGATTAGACATGAACCTGCAACACACTTCATTGCAGCTAACGAAGGTATAGATTTACGAAAATTCACTGTCAAGAAAAATCGATAGGTAAGAAGAAATTTTTTTTTGGCTATCTCCCACTTGCGGCAAGCAAGCAGACGTTCCAGGCAGCGCAACGAATCGCGGTGGAGTCCTATACTGTCGCATCACAGAGGTGTCGGTATGAAAGAGGTCGT
>Ga0164242_10000169_pt1 | contig 80433 bp, 52 predicted proteins | sample OricomgcompostMG_FD_108783 | JGI IMG/M metagenome (GOLD analysis project Ga0164242, IMG submission 108783) | Miracle-Growth compost microbial communities from Emeryville, California, USA - Original compost - Miracle growth compost (MG) ... | reverse complement strand
GCCTGCAGGACTGGATAAACCCTTATATCCCAGCTATTCACAATTTGTTTGCTGCAGTGATACGGCGATTTTGAATTTACCGGCCACTTTGATTGAACTAAGTGGAATATGGACATATCCTAACTACGCCAAAGCACCTTATGGTATATCCTTCCTGAATAAGAGGCCACGAGCGACAACGGTTCCGTCATAACTACTTAATGTCCACTGTGGTTGTGCATCTGACAGATCTGTTGGGCCAAAATGCGCGATTTCCGCCTTATTTGTAAATACTTTCTGATTAGAATAGGTTCTTCTGGCAATGCGGTTGTGAGCGCGCCTGACTCTTTACACCTTTAAAACTGGTGATGCACAATAAACTGGGCTTTATGACAGCTGAGCGGATATAAGATGGCCTTTTAATGTGGTTGTTTCTATGGTATTTCATCAATAATAAGGTTTTAATTTAATCAGTCTAAGTTGTTCATTTTAATTTGTTATGGATAATATTTTAAATAAAAAACTATAAGGGCATCTATGTTCCATTAAAAAAACAAGCGTTTATAGCAGTTAAACCAATAGGCTCCCAGCTAACCATCATCTACCCTCTTTTCAAAAATAACCCCATTTTTTGAAGCAAACATGGACGAAAATAGTATCAAAACGGATTATCTTATTATTGAAAAGGCAAAAATATTTCCTCCCAAAGTAGCAGCAGGATAATCCAATTCAAAAAATTCCAGGAATCAAAGAGTTAAAACCAAGGAAAATGTTCAGTAATTTTATGAATCGAATCCTGGTTTAAAATTAGCCCTTTTGCGATCAGGCTTTATCAAAGGGTATTAAGTCAGTAAAGTCTCTTAGCAGTGGAATTCCCCCATATTTTCCATGCAGGTAATTTTGTTCAAAGGAAGCATCCTCTTGAATCCCTTTCATTTCAATCAAAGAATAAATATGGCTCGCACCGTATTTATCCTTTTCCACAAAGTCAATTTGATCACGTTTTAGTAATTCAGGCGACAATAAATTCGTTGCATGAGTTGTGAATACCAGTTGTGCTTTCCTATTTTCAGGTGAATTATAGAGCGCCAGAATTTTTCTAACCAATAATGGATGAAACCTCAAATCAAATTCATCTATAACCAAAGGAGCGCCCAATTCTAGAGAACTAAGAATAAAGGGGCTTAATTCAAATAATTTCTTGGTTCCCTCTGATTCTTGATAACTAAAATCGAATTCAGTTTTCCCGATAGGTCTTAGTTTTGAATCATATTGTGTTCTACTAGAAACAATAATTTTGCTTCTATCGAATTCCTGATTCATTTTCCTATCAACAATACCAGGTAAATTAACTATGCCAACTTCAACAGTATCTAAATCGCCGATTCCAATATCAGCCATTTTCAGTATGTCTACCATAAATTTCTTATGAGCAGCATCAGTTAATGTATCTCGCGCTATATCATACAAACCTCGATGCTTCATTCCACTAATTACAGAAATAGAGGTAATGGCATTAAAAATATGCCTAGACTTCTTAGCAAACCCGATTGAATTTAAGTGAGTCAAAAATAAGGATGTATCTGTAAAAATATGATTTTTTGCATTTCCAAGTAATTTTTCATATAAGACACCTTCTTCAAAATGAGCTTGATTGACCTCTATCAAATCATTTTTTTCTCTGACAAATAAAGTCTGTTCTTTTCCGTTTGTGATCGAAAAAAGCCATTCACTTTTAAGAGAATGGTTGTTGGCATTAAAACCATATCGGTATCTCGTATCCCCAACGCTAAAAATTAATTGGAAAAACGTAGGCTGAGAAATCGTTTCAGTAGATAGTTGAAAAGAATCAATCAAACTCAATAGATTATCTTCTATAACACAATGTTTTATAATTCTGACAAAAACAGCCAAAGCCCTTACAAGATTACTTTTCCCACTCGCATTTGCCCCATAAATTGCTTTTGCCTTTACCAAATTCAATTCATTGTTTACATGGGTCGCATTAACCCTGTCAAGTGAATCATTATTCGAATTACTTTTTGCTGCGGACATATTTAAGGTCTGAATGTCTTTGAAAGACCAAAAGTTACCAAAACTAAATTCTTCAATCATATTTTTTCGTTTAGCATTTACAATTATTAGACAAATATGCAATTAATAAATTACATTTAATATTTTTCATGTAGTTTTATTAGAATATGTGCCATTACTATTGCTTGATTCATTAAATTCGAAAAATTAGTCATTATTAGGCTTGCCCAATTTTCAGTTCGTAGCTGTAAATCTTGTAAGAAGAAGACTACCTTGAGCTTAGTCGCTTGTGGCAATGATAAAACAACAAGGGAAATTTAAAATATCAACTCTTTTTCCTACTCAATCAGAGAACTAAGGTTACCAAAGAGTGCAGTATTATATGGAGACAATGCAAGTGAAAAAACGAACCTTGTCCAGGCATTAAATTTCATGAAACGATTTGTTGGCACATCAGACAATAAGCAACAGAATGAACACATTAAAATTGATCCATTTCTACTCGATACCTATAATGAGTAGCGAATTTGAGGTAATCTTTCTGCAAGATGGCGTTCGTTATCGCTATGGCTTTGAAATTTTGCCCTCACATATAATAATAGAATGGCTTTACAAAAAAGGAAAAGATGGGGAGAGCGAAATTTTCTATAGAAACCAACCAGAATTTCAATGTCAAGGACGCGGGTTTACATTTTTAAAATCAGCAGAAATCAGCAAAAGGCCAAATTGTAAAAAATAAGACATTATGGCTAACAGCTGCTACCAAATAGAGCGATAAATACCAAAAAAAACTTGTAAGATGGTTCCAAAAATTACATATTCTTTCCGGATACAATGATCGTTCATGCATGGCATGCTCATTAAACCAAATAAAAGCAGGAAAAATTAGTAATACCATCACAGACTTTGTCCGAGCCGCAAGTATTGGACTGGAAGACATTTCTTTTGTCAATCTTGGAATAAAGGCTTTGCAAAACCATTTGCTCAATGATAATCCCGTACGTTCAATTCATGAAATGTTTAATGAAGAAAGAAATTTAGTCAAGCGTATTGCCAGCTATCGTCGATATGTTAAAATCTAACCTTCGACAGGGATTTTACAATTGATGGCCATGAATTTGGTGGAGCCAGAATATATTTGGCTCACTTTGATCCAGCAATAGACGCACTTACAAATGGCCGTGTTTTAGTTGTGGATGAGCTAGATGCTAGTTTACATCCTAATATTGTTTGTAAAATTATTGAATTATTTAATTCGGAAATCCAAAATCCTAAAGCTGCACAATTAATCTTTAATACGATTGATAAAAATTTACTTAACACTGCTCTACTACGTCGCGATCAGATCTGGATTACTTAAAAAGACCGATATGGAGCCAGCATTTTGTATTCCTTAAATGATTATAGTCTTCGCAAAAATGAAATTTTAGAAAAAAATATTTACTAGGAAAATACGGAGGCATACCACATTTGGGTAATTTTGCCCCCTTGATCAATTCCTTTGCGGCCCATTAAGATGCAGAATAAAAAGGATATAGACACTGCAACCAAAGCAGTGCATTCTCCTCCATGAAATACAGCAATGAAAGTGCATCGGAACGGTTCTCCCTTCCCATACGTCCACGTAACAAACAAGCCCCCGACTCCTAACTGCCTTTAAGTTCAATAACCGGCAAATCATCCACATTATGATCCACCTGTAACACCACAACAGCATCATTGTTGTCGGGCAGTGTCTCAGGAAGATGCAATATTATCTGCTGATCCTTTTGCTGAAATCGAATTACCTTACCTTTTAAGAAGGTCGCAGACCTTATTTGACAGCCAGGTATTGCAGGTAAAATTAATGGCCCACTAGGGTTTTTAAATAAATGCAAATAAATCTTTTGTCCCTTTCTGGTCGAAACCATGGATTTAGTGGGTGTATAAATACCGCCCTTAGTGTTATAAATAGACTCCCCATAAATTTTTAGCCAATCACCGATTTCCCGGAGCCGCTTTTGCTGACGCATTTCAATTCTACCATCTAGCATGGGACCTACATTAAATAATAAATTACCGTTGCCACCTGCCGTACTGGCCAGTGTCTGTAAGCACTCTTTTAATGATTTCATCTGATCATTGGGCTTCCAGGCCCATTGGGTACACAGCGTTATGCAGGACTCCCAGGGATAATCCATATTCATGGTGCCTACTTTTTGTTCAGGTGTCGCATAATCTCCGACAGTTTCGCTACTAAGAGCGGGATGTTCGCCTTTTCCCAACCGGTTATTTACGATTAGAGCCGGATCCAGGGTTTTGAGAAAACGGTATATTTCTTTTCCATCCTCCAGGGTCCAGGGTTTTTCCCAATTACCATCAAACCATAGCATATAAGGATGGTAGTTTGTCACTAATTCTCTGAGCTGATTTTTCATGTACTTCACAAATGCAGGCATATTGGCTGATGAATCAAGGCCTTTCCCATCGTTATGTAAGGGATATCTTTTGTCATACCAGTCTAATACTGTATAATAAATACAAAATTTGAGGCCATATTTCTTACACGCCTTGGCCAGTGCCCCGACGATGTCTTTTTTGAAAGGGCTGTTGCTAATATTATAGTCAGTGTATTTTGTGGGCCAGAGGCAAAATCCATCGTGGTGTTTTGCCGTAATCGTCAGGTACTTCATGCCAGCATCTTTGGCGGTTTTTACCCAATCGTCTGCATTAAAAAGCACAGGATCAAACTCCTTATACAGGCTATCATAATCACCTTGCGGCACCTGGTTGTTTCTGGACCAGCCGATTTCTGTACCTCTCAGTGTCACTGGTCCAAAATGGATAAACATGCCAAAACGCAGATCCATAAATTGCTGTAATATTTTCGGACTGGTCTTTTGCACGGTATTTCCTTGCGTTCCGTTTACTATATTTTGGGCCTGAATAAAAGTGGACATCAAAAAAGAGAGGCCCATTAAAACCATTAACTTTTTCATAGTATATTTTTTATCTTATAGCCTTTTACGGCATAATACGTGACGTATATATAACAAATAACTGGCAGTGTATAGGCCAGCCGGATACTTCCCTGATCAGAAACAAGTCCCATCAGTGGTGGGATGATTGCCCCTCCAACAACGCCCATAATCAGTAAGGAAGAGGCCGTTTTGGTGTAATCACCCAAGCTTTTAATGCTTAGCGTAAATATGACCGGATACATCACTGAAGTGAATAACCCAACCAAGGCTAAGGAAAACAGGGAAAAATAGCCCTCAGTCATGATAGCCAGCATAACCAATACGATTGCCCCCACCGCCGAAATCAGCAGGACAGTTGTGGGCTTTATCCGTTTAAGCAGTAAGGCCCCCGCCAGTCGACCGACCAGCACCAGGCCCATATAAAGCGAAATAAATAAAGCTGCCTTTTGCCCAGTCAAACCAGGAATATGTAGTGATTGAGCATACCGGATCATAAAACTGACGATGCCTACTTCGGCACCTAAATAACTAAATACCGCTAATACTCCCAACATTGTATGCGGGAATTTAAAAATATTTTTAAAATCATATTTATTTGCAGATGATTCAGCTTTTTCTTTAATAACAGGCATTTTTATAAGGAAGACAAGCAGCGACATGGCCAAAAATAGGACCGCAAGTGTCAAATAAGGTAATTTAACCATATTGGCCTCACCGGACAAAAATGTCTGCAACTCCGCACTTGAATAGCCTTGAATAACCTTTTCGGGTATATCTTCTTTATGCATCAGTAAAAGAGAACCGATATAAGGGGCAACAGTTGACCCTACTGAGCCGATTGCTGCCGAGAGACTTAATCGACTGGAGGCTTCTTTTGGATCACCCAGTACGGCAATATAGGGCGTCGCCGTTACTTCCAGGAAGGTAAACCCCGCGGCCATTATAAAAAGACCGAGTAAAAACAGTGGATAAGACCGGATTTCTGCAGCTGGAAAAAACAGGGCTGCACCTAGTGCGGCAATCAATAGGCCGGTAATCATCCCGGCACGGTAACCTTTTCGGTGAATATACATGCCGGCCGGCAAGGCCATCAAAAAGTAAGCACCAAAAAAAGCAGATTGAACCAGGGATGATTGAAAATCAGTCAACTGACAAGCCCTTTTTAGATGTGGAATCAATATATCATTAATATTGCGACTCATATTCCAAAGAAACATAAGGCTCATCACCACCAGTAAAGGAACCAGGTATTGCCTGGCTTTATTTTTTACACTGTCCACAGCTTTTGCTTTAAGTTGCGTAAATTAATGCGCGTTAATTCAATTGAAAAATACGATTCATTTCTATCCATAATTCACCGGGATTTGCAAAAGATAGTCTTTGCTGAAAGTGCTCCATAAGTTCTGCCCACTCTTTTTGACGGGGCATTTGAAGCATTTTTGCAAAACCAGTTTTCAAATCAAAAGTATCTTCTGTTCCCAGGATCATCACAAGTCTTGTTGAGACCCGGTATATTTCCATCTCGCGGATACCACAAGCCTTAATCCCTAAGACGATCTCGGGCCAGATTTGTTCTTTACAATGATAAGATTCATAGGCGGCGATTAATTGAGGATCATTTTTTAAATCCAGGGTAAGGCAAATGCGTTTCATAATACTATTGATTTTATGGTAATTGACGTATCAGATGAACACTCTTAGTCTTTCAGTTCACAGGAGCTCCCCGGCTGCTGTGGTGTTGTATATACACCATTTTCAACTTGCACGGGGTGTAAAAAATGGTTCCTTAAGTGCGGGATATGTTCCAAAAACAGCGCTTCATGCCCCAGACCAATACGATTAAATAGAACCAGGTGCTGGTGTAATTGGCCCATATCACCCACATGTGGCACTACTGGCACTCCAAATTTCTTGGCCATTAGGCTTATGGTGATAAATTCACTAACCCCGCCTACCCTAACGGCGTCCACCTGTAAAAAACTGACCGCACCGGATTGCAGGTAATTTTTAAATACGATTCGGTTGGGCACATGCTCGCCCAGTGCGAGCTTCACAGGTTGAATGGCTTTGGCCAGCACCTGATGGGCAAAAATATCATCGGGATGTGTGGGCTCTTCAATCCAATAAGGATTTATTTCTTTCAGGGACTTGCAAACGTCCAACGCCTCTGGTAGTGTCCATTGTTGGTTTGCATCCAGCATGACTTTGATATCACTGCCTACTATTTCCCGTATAATACCGGCCCTGCGAATATCTCTTTGTGCGTCTGGAGAACCTACTTTTAATTTGACTGCAGAAAAGCCCTCATCCATGGCTTTTTTGCAATATTCTCTGATTTTATCATCGCTGTAATTGAACCACCCGACTGAAGTGTCATAGCCTGGATAGCCTGTCTTTAAGATGGGCATTCTTAATGGCGCTGACAACTGCTGGCTGGTCAATATATCAATGGCTTCCTGTCTGGATAATACATCTTCTAAATAACTAAGATCCAGGGTATTTACAATCTCTGCTGGCGTAAGATCAAGTAACAATTTCCAAAGAGGTACTCCTCTTTTTTTGGCCCAAAGATCAAAACAGGCGTTGGTAAGGGCGGCTAGTGCTAAGTGCACGATGCCTTTATGGGGGCCTAACCACCTGAATTGTTGCTCATTGGATAGCTTGTTAAACAGTCGTCCAAAATCTGCCATTACCTCCTCAATATCTTTGCCTTTCAAGGTCTGGGCATAAAAAGCCGCTGCCTGGCATACAAGTTCGTTACCAGATCCTAATGTAAAAGCAAATCCAGAACCAACTAATCCACTATCATCCACCAACTCAACTACAGCGTAAGAATACACTGGATTTTGGTGGATGGCATCGCTGCCAGCCCCCTCCTTGAGCAAAAACCGCCTATCCTTTATCCTTATTTCCTGAATCATTCTATATTATTCTATTTTTTTTCTGTTTTAATTAAAATTTGCATTTGATGGCTTAACGCCGATAGCCTAACTCTGCACCGCCACCTACAGGCAATATATGTCCGGTAATAAATCTCGCCTGATCAGATAGTAAGAAAGTGCAGGCGTCCGCCACAACATCTCCCTTAGGACAATAGCCCAATATGTGAATTTCATCCAGATATTGCTCAATACTTTTCTTATTGGGTTGTTCGCCAGCCCATTTTTCCAAAGTAGGCGTCCACACGCCTGCGGGAGCAACTGCGTTGACCCGAATTTTAAAAGGCGCATAATCTAGCGCCATTGATTTGGTGAGTGCATCGACTGCACCTTTTGATGCTACATAGGCAGCATGGTTCAATTGGCCCATACTGGCCACCATACTACTGGTATTTAGGATACAACCTGCGGACTTTTTTAAATAAGGCAGGCCATATTTTGTGGTCAGATAAATACTGAATAGGTTGACATTCATGATGGTTTGCCACTGCTCAGGGGTAGTTTGGTCTAAAGACTTCGAAGGCGATGCGACGCCTGCATTGTTATGGATCACATTTATGCGGCCATAGCGTTCTATTACCTGGTCAACGGCTGATTTAACGGATGCCTCTTTTGATACATCACAGTTTATGGCAAGATGATCAGGCCCGATCTCTGCCATTAGTCGATCCATTGCCTCTTGTTGGATATCTAATACTACGACGAATGCGCCTGCTTTAATATATGCCTGAACACAAGCATATCCAATACCGTTTGCGCCCCCTGTAATAAGGATCACTTTGTCAGAAAGTAGCATAATGTTCATTTTGTTCTTACAAAGAAAATGAATTGTTTTGGCTAAAAAAGGGGCAATTCCTTCCAATACATGCACTATTCTACCAATTTTTTTATATTTTTATTGATTCATAGAATAAATAATCTCTTTATGAAACCTGTCTTACTTAAAATATCTTCCGGACCGGCCATCTCTTTTAGTGCCAGATCAGATCATTATTCATATAAACACAATAACTGGCACTACCATCCAGAGTTTGAATTTATTCACGTAATTGAAGGTGCAGGTACGCTGTTCGCCGGCGATGGCATCCATCATTTCAAAGGAGGGGATCTTATTTGTATCGGTAGCTACTTGCCGCACTATTGGAAATTTGACCCGCAATATATCCGAGATCCAAAATCTAATTCCTATATTGAACTGACACAGTTCAGCGAGGATTTTTGGGGCAAGGATTTTTTGACAATACCAGAAAATCAAAAGATAGCTTCCTTATTGGAAAAGTGTAAAAAGGGATTGGTATTCAATTCAAAACTCACTGTGGATGCCAAAAAGCTATTATCTGCATTAATTGATGCTACAGGCACCAGGCGTATCATATACTTATTGGAACTACTGACAAGTATTGCAGAACTTAAGCCAACCTACAGTATTTCATCTGCCTACCACAGTGATAATTTATTTACTCAATCTGAGCGGTTAAATACTATCTACAACTATACCCTTGAGCATTATAGGTCCAAAATCTATATTAAAGATATTGCTGACAAAATAAATCTGACGGAGAATTCATTTTGCAGATATTTTAAATCCTGTACCCGGAAAAGCTATTCCCAATTTATAACTGAGTTAAGAATCGGGCATGCCTGTAAGCTTTTGTCCGAAGGTAAGAAAAGTATTAAGGAAATTTGTTATGAAAGCGGCTTTAATAATATTACCCTTTTTAACCGTTTATTTAAAAAAATGAAAGGTATGCAACCCAGCGAATACAGAAATAGCATTCATTCGTGAATTGGGCGGTTTAATAGATAGTACCCCTATCAATTTGACGGAAATTGCACTACATTTTTTTTCATTTAAGAAATAATTTCATTTTAATAAAAATAGTTATTCTTATTATCAACCATAAAAAACCTAGCAAGAATGATTGTCCAGTTGTCTTATAACAAATTTGGCAATGCTACGTCTATTTCACTTAACTAAACCCTAACGCTCAGTTCATAAGAAAACCGAAAGGAGTCGATAATTTTCAGCCACATACAACCAATATTATTTAAATGCGTCAGGACAATAAGCTAATTTTTGGCTAATTGCTCACGGTCAAAGCTTAATCTTTAATTGAACAAAATTATTCCCTTTTCATTTTTACAAACTTTCTTAGCAGCATCCAATAAAGTCACTTCCCAAACAGAATTGGGATCGTTTAAAACGATGCGACTACGAATATAACCCGCATCAAATTGAATGTGTTCAATTTTAATATCATCTTCTTTACAGATTTCCCTGATCAACTTTTCCGCGGCTTTAGATCTTTTTTTTGGCTTCACTTCATTATTACAGGATGTAATAAATAACTTATCCGTATGTTTAAGGTAAGTAAATAACATATCATCTTGAGGGAGTTTGCGTCCAAGATTCCAAGGAGTCAAGGAGTCAAGGTGGAAATGGGTTTCGCCGAAAGTAATTTATCCTACACCAATTCATAATAACCAGTTGAAGAGCCATGATGAGGTATTTTAAAAAAGGAAGACTTTATGCTTTTTATAGCATTGCAATTTTCTATAATATTAGCCCAACCTTCATTTTTGTCCGTGGTTATTTCCAAGTCTGCTCCCAATAAAGCATAGTGTTGTCCAATAGATAATAAAGTAGCAATAGAAAGGTGATTAGGAGAGCGGGGTAATAATTCACGATTTGGATCTCTACCTATTTTAATTAATTCGCCCAATTTTTTTTCAAACTTGTCGTGCGTCGCATCAGCAGGAGATAATATTGTTATACCATTATTAGAGTCAGTCTTCAAGACCATTCTATCAATTGAAGAATAAACAACTTTTCTTCCATTCGCGTTAATTAAATCAATACACTTATTGAACTCTTCAGTACAAGATTGGGAAAGTTTCTCACCCTTTAGTTCACCTAAACCTAAGAACACGAAAAATTGTTTAAGGCTAGAGAATTTTGCAAAACAAAAAGTAGCATTTTTGCAAGCCTCAAATATTTCAGAAATCCCCTTGATATGATCATCATGCCAATGTGTACAAATAATCAATCTAACATGTGCAAGATCTACCTTTATTTTTTCTAAATATTCAAGAGGCAATATTTTCCCAGTAACTGGATTTTTAAAAGAATCAATAACAACCCAATCATCATTTCCCAAATGAATAACAACCGATTCTCCATAACCACCACCAGTTCCAATTAAAGTTATTTCTGCCGTTTCGGAATTTGGTTTATTAAATACATTCATTGGCACTAATCAAAAAATCATATTTTTCATTACCCTTATCCATAGCAATATCAAAGTCCTCATCGCTAATTTGTGGCAACCGTTGAAACCTCACTTCCGAAAACTTTTCTTTAGTGTAATTAATAGTTCTAAATCCAATGGACCAATAAAATATTGCGCCCAGTTTAAACATTTCTATATCGGCTATAGGCACAAAATCCATTTTAAAAGATCCTATCTCGTAGCTACCGCCATTTGTCAAATCTTCTAATTTAGCCTTAAATCCGTCCTCATTAATATCTGTTACAATCCCTCTCCATTTTTGCAAACATAACGCTCTAACATTCAAGTTAAAAGTTCGTTGAGCAAACATGTAATTAACTATTGTGGAGATATCTCCCTCTATATTATCCAAATATTCGAATTCATCCTCATATTCTGCTTTTGAAATATCAAATTTACTCGATTCAATAATACTTTGTAAATAATCGCCCAATCCTCTTGAAACCGTATTTATATTGGTGGTTTCAAATATGTCTGTGTGATAAAATTTGTCTTCTTGTGATAACGAATTGTTCTGAGTCATAATTAATTTATTTTACGCCATACAGAATCTATAACACCATCAAACTGTTCAAACGAACTTTTAAACGATTTTTCAAAAATCTTGAGAAATTTTTCTGTCGATTTAATTTTATCATCAATGTCAAAACGGTCGTTCATAAATACTTTTAAAGTATTTTTCGGCATTTCCTCATCAGGTAAACTTACTGAAAAGCTGATTCTGCCCATATTTGAATCGGGTCTCTTCAACTGAAGAATTTCTAATCTCATTAACTTGGGATCAGAAAATATTTCATTCCAATTCCCTAAAGGTGCTAATTTGTTTTCAATTTTATTATATCTATTTTCATCAGGAACTGTAAAATATTTATTATGATTAATACCGAAAGCACGAATTGGGGTCTCTTTTAAAATTGTAAATATTCCAACCATCAAATCTTTTAAAAGATCGAAATTGTCCTCTCTTGCGGTTGTCAATTGAAATGTTTCCTTATTTACTTTAATTTCAGCCCAATCACCAATTCGAAATAAAGAAAATGAACCATGAATAACATGAACTTGAGTGTCTTCCATGTTTTCAGGCCTGATTAATTTCTTTAATGCCAACCATGCAGGGCTAAAAATGGCTGGATTAAAGTCGCCCAAAACAACCAAATTAAGTTTATATTTATATAAATATTCCTGGATCATTCCTTGTTTAAAATAAAATAAAAATATACCTATCTAATATATTCCACAAATATGGCATTTTTTAATGTTTTATCCTAAAGTGATGTCCAAATTTAAGGACAACGATGATAACTATATTCCGATATCGCAATTGGGCGCAACTGAAATTAAGAATAAGGAGAGTAACTTTGTTTTCTTTTTTGGCACAGCTGACTCAGGCAAATCGGTCATTCTATCATCCATGCTCTATTACCTGAGTTCACAGGTGGGGGTCTTAAGGCCAAAACAAGGAACCCCTAATACAAAAGAAGCCCAAGTCTTACTCTCAGACTTTTTTGAAAACATCCGTCAAGGAATTTTACCAAATAGAACGACAAGAGATCAGGTTACCCGACTCGATTTCCTATTTGAACCTAATAATAAATCAAAAAAAATTCCACCCATCAACTTAACTTTTTTAGAAACTTCAGGAGAAAACCATAATGACATAAGAAGAGGTGGTAGTTACCATAATAGTATCGCGGCCTATTTAAATGCAGACATACCATTGACATTTATTATCGTTACAAGCTATGAAAAGGCGCACAAGGACGATACAATCATCAATGAGTTTCTGGATGAGTTGGAAAGGAAAGGTAAAAATCTAAAATTAGTGAATGCCATACTGGCCGTGTCAAAATGGGACAAATCTGGCAAAATGACCGTTACCAATGAAGAAGATTTGAATAATTTTATCAACGAAAGATTAAGCAGAACCAGCCAACGTATTGACACCTATGGCTTAACAAAGACCTATTACACCATCGGTAATATTCAAAACAGCAATGGTGCAGAAAAAATAACTGAATTAAACTTATCTACAGCTGAGATACTATCCAAATGGTTATACCAAAGTATTGTTGGTTACCCATTGGATTATGAAGGCACTTTTTGGGAGCGTTTAAAATTTGGTTTTGGAAAATAGTTTTCAATTCTAATGAACAACAATATCAATTTAATTGCATTTGGTACGTTTGGGAATCCAAATGGCTTCAGGCAATCCTATTTTATAGGAGACAGCAAGCAATCTAGCGTAATAAAGACTTTTGACTTAAATACGAATGCCATTACTTTATTCCCAAACAGCAAAATTTATGCAATCAGAAAAGAAAATACTATTGGAGAAAATAGTATATACTACTGCGTGTATTCTTTTGCTAAAGAACAAAATTCAGAAAGAAGTGGCACTTTTATCGGTACCAGTATATTATTTACGGAAAAAATTGCGGAAGAACATCTTACGCTAAAGGTCCTGAATGAATGCCAAAACTCCCTTTACAACAAGAATGTAAAAGACAATGTAATTTTAGTCAGCCATTCTGATCAGCTTTCTATAACCAAACCTAAAGACTTTGACAGATTAAATCAACATTTAAGAGAGGTCGCAGATATAAATCTCCTGCAATCATCAAATAAACCCTTGGTGGTTTATTGCAAAACAGATGACAAGGAATTTCAAAATATATTAAAACGATCAATAGACTTATTAAATTCATATGATACAATCTACTTTACAAAAAGCCAGGAAATTGCACAATATGTCCATCAAAAAAATATTTTCAATTTTGTGGAGCTCGCCGGCTTTGAAGCAGAACTTCAAAAGTTAGCGGAGGAAAGAAAAAAGATCAGGCTAGCTGCAATCGCTGATTTTGAGCAAACAATACAACAATTAGAAGAAGATAAAACCAATGCGGTTAATAAATTTTTTGAGCAAATCAAAAACAATGAATTGCTGCATCAGGAAAATGAACAATTGATTAAAGAATCCAAAAGTGAGTTAGAACAAATAAAGCAAATTTACGGCGACTTTTTTATTAAGATAGGCGAGTTAACCAATCAACTAAAATCAGGCAAAAAAATTCAGGAAATCAAAGAATTATTCATTGAAAACAAACGTATTTTCATAAAAAGTATCGAACAAATTAAAAAGCCTGCATTTATTAACGAACTTAAAAAGCCCACCCCTAATACAGGACTCAGGCAAGACAATTTCCAAGGTGATCGTCGCCAAAAACATAACCAAAATCCCTATTTTAATGAAAGTCATCCACGCCGTAATTATCGCAGAATAGATAAATTCAAGGTCATTACTTTATTATTGTTATTGTTATTGTTATGGTTAGGCACCTTAACCTATTTTCTGCTGCAAAAACCACCCGCAACATCACCCGTTAATAAAACCTTGCCCAAACAACAAATCAGCCCAAATACTAATTTTGATGAAGATAAAATGAATCAGCAACCACAGCCCCTAAAAACAAATATGGACAAAGTGCCATTAAATACCAAATAACAATACATTAAAGACCAAAGACTATTTCAGGGTTAGGCTCGCAAATTACATCTGAGCCTGGTGGCCACCATATCATCTATTTAAACGTTGCTTCAACTGAGCCATATAAAGTGATTTGGGCTGAAGTCCTAGTCTATTTAACCCTTCCCAAACCCCTTCATTGCGCCCTTTGAACCTTGGCTTACCTTCATGTCCTATCAAGCCAATACAATAATTATGACCTGACACCCATGGATCCTGCACCACTACAGATCCGCCCTTACAATTCCAAAGAATCTGGTTGACACCACTCCACCCGTGACCACTTCCCCAATTTCCCCTGTCCTGTATATCAATTTGTCCTGTCGTCTGAATATTATCATACAGGGTTCCCGTAGCCCATCTATGGTGCGGGCCTATGTCTGCATGAGTTCTTTCAGCAGTTGAGTTATAGAATACGTTAGGACCACAAACTTTTGCGCCTGTCACATAGTCGTGCCTTCCTTCAGTAGTACGACAGTCCATAAAAAGATTCAACTGACCGTCATTATTAAAAGAATATCTTCTGCTTCCGGTAATAATGGATTTAGCATCAAGACAGCTAGCATTCATCACCGTCGTATTTCTGGCACCATAACCTAAACTGACACAGGAATAACCAAAATACCTGGAGGTAACATGATTCACCCAACAATTTTCAACTTTATCCATACGAATGGCTACCCATCCATGATTTTCCGCTGTATCATTGGCGTAAGCAGATTCCAAGTAAAGGCTTTCTATGCCTACCTTTTCAATGCGCCCATTAAAATGATAACCATAAATTGATCCACCGCCATATTTGGTTTCCATTTGCATGACAACCGGGTTATCCAAAAATAGGCGATTCCCTTTAATATCCGTTATTACTCTTTCATATTCCAGGTTATAATACTCAGGCACCCATTGCTTTGTGCCTCTTCTGACGACAATCTGATCCATTTTCAGATCATGAATCCACTTTGCAGTACCTGGTCTGAATAAAATGACCGAATCCCCCTTTTTAAACTTCTTGGTTGAAGTCACCCTAAATGACTTTGCTCCCACTGCGACAAAATCGTCAATAATAGCTGCCTCTTTACCACTTACTTTTTGAATCTTTCCGCTGCCCGTTACCTCGATCAAATTCCGTTGTTTAGTCCCAGTCGCTATTAACCGGGTGCCTCCATTACCATTATTATTCCCCTCTCCTTCTCCGCGCAGTACAATACCACTTGCTTTTATATAAATAGTTCCTTCAATTTTATAAGTTCCCTTTTTCAATAAAATCGCCCCTCTAAACCCCTCATTATCGGGTTTTAAACGAGCGACTTCGTCAATCGCATCCTGAATAATTTTCTGACTACTCCCCGATGCAGCAGGATAAACCGTTTTGACCACTTTTAGGTCAGGAAATGCCACACCGCCCTCCTTGTACCCTACTCGGCTAAAATCAGGTAAAATATTGCCCAGCGAATCAGGATGATACACTAGCATACCATCCTTATTTATGGTTACAAACTTAGATTGCCATTTTGTGATCTTGACTTTTATAAAGGAGGCCAAAAAGATAAGCACGACAAGACATATACTTATTTTTAATAATCGGACTTTATTTTTATGCTGCATGTCGTTCTATTGTTACGTAAATTAGATAATTAATTATAAATCAGTAAAAAAACAAACTATTCAAAATATTTATAGTGACCATTAGATTCCACACGCCACTATTGCACTTAAATTTTGCTGCGCTAAAATGCTGTAGAAAGAACTTGCAAAAAGTTTCGGTGTAATAAACAGATGGACCAACTACTCCATTTTGATCGCGCTACTACATCTAAATCAACAAGGTCAATAACTTCATGACTCCTTCTCAGCTCCCTATTACCACTCAATCCCCGGAGTCTATTCTCACACCATTAATTACTTCTTCGCATCTGTCTGTTGTTAATTATAATCATTTGTCTTGCCAATAATTTATATCGGTACGGCTATAATTGACTTTAATTTAAATAGTTCTCTGGAAGGCTTTGAAGGGATTCCATTTGTTGCTGGTTTTATCGTGATTTTATATACACCTGGTTTGTCCACACTGTATATTGCCACAGGATGCTGAATAAACATAAGCGGTGCCTTGCGATTGAATTCCCCTGTTTTAAGGGTTCGGTACCAGAAAGTTTTCCCACCAATCAAAAGCTGCCCCTCTTGGCCCGCACTTTGAGCACCACAGCTGTATTCCAGTAACAGTCTGTAATCTCCTGGATCCGCAAAACGCACCGCAAAAGTTGCATGATCTGTCGAATCGGTTAAATCAGTCACACAGGTGGTATGCTTCCAGTCTCCATAATAGTGGCTATAGGTAAGGGATTTGATCCGGGCATTACCAGCCACCTTTGCATCAGCCGCTTCTATTAAGTTTTGTTCATATGCAGTAGAAACCGTAACAGGAGCCAGCCATTGATATGCGGGTAATGCACCTTTGCATTCCACTACGATAACGGTATTGGCATTGACTGTTCTGTTTAATTTTGAAATATCAATCAATAAATCCGTACCTTTTTTCTTAAATGATAGTTTTTCACCGCCATTCAGTGCATAGACTTTATCCACTTGTGGCAGGCAGCCTGGCACCAAAAGACGGTCATTATTTGGCCGAGTGAAGAGGTGTAGATAAAGCTTACCTTTTTTTTCAGTTGTCACGCCCCAAGGTTGTTTGGGGATAAATCCTGCTTTAGTCCCATAGATACTCTCTCCATTAATCTTGAGCCACGCTCCAGTTTCTTTTAAAAACTTTGCAGAATAATAAGGGATATTGCCTTCACCATCAGGTCCGATATTTAACATCAGGTTTCCACCTCTGGAGGCAACAGTCGCCAACAATTGAATGATTTCTTTGGGTGATTTAAAATTAAAATCGCGCTCGATATATCCCCAGGTATCATTATGGGTGTATATAGATTCCCAGGCACCCTCCATGGGAACGGGCGGCACTTCAGAATCGCCAAAATCCTTATAATCCCCCATGCCCTGTCCTACCCGGCTGCTAAAAAGACACGCTGGCTGTAATTTACGCAGTTCACCGACAAAATCCCGGGTCTGATCCTTGGTCATTCCTCCCGGCGTATCAAACCACATAATGCCTAATGGCCCGTAATTACTTAACAGCTCTTTTATCTGAGGAATGGACTTTTCCCTGTAATAGCGTTGATAATCTTTTTTAGACTCGTCAAAATCCCAGGTATTTCTACCACCGTCAGGTTCGGACCAGTCCTGAAACTGCGAATAATAAAATCCAAATTTAATGCCTCTTTTGCTGGCAGCCGCCGCCAGTGATTTCATGGGATCCTTTTTATAAGGTGTCGCATCTACAATGTCATAATCTGTGGCTTTCGAATCAAACATAGAAAAGCCTTCATGATGCTTGGCAGTGATGACCATGTATTTAACGCCCGCCTCCTTAGCTAGCTGCGCCCACTCGTCCCCATTAAAATGAACCGGGTTAAACGTCTTGGCGACTTGTTTATATTCCCGCACAGGTATTTTGGCCTGATTCATGATCCACTCTCCACTACCGTAATAATGCTTGCCTTTCCAGGTCCCTCCTAGTTTTGAATAGAGTCCCCAATGGATAAAAAGTCCAAACTTAGCGTCCTTGAACCATTGAATATGCTTATTCGGATTTTTTGAGGTCGTACTATCCCACATGTCTGCCATATCCTGTGCCTGACTAGCGTATCCGGTCAGACATAAAAAAAATAACAAGAAATAATATTTTTTAATCATATTTATTTAAATTCAATGTAGCTAACTTGATTCAACAATGCATTTTGTTACAAATGGTTCTATTAAACCTTACAATTATTTTCAACCACCCTTCTTTGCTTTTGACTTAAATTTATAGTTGGCAAATTAGCTTATTTTTTCTCCACCTTACTCAACTTGATTGTCTTATCTGTCAACCAATTATTCAAGAATGTTGAATTCCCTAAGTGTTTTTCTTTTCCGCTGAAAATATTTAATCGCTTCTATAATTTACCTAGCTGTATTTTCAAACTAAATATCAAAAATTTAATTGCGAGGGCAAACTATTAAGTTTTACTCCTTTGGGCACCAGCACAAGATCGTCGCCTGGATCGGTCTTCAGTTCTAAAGTCTCTTGGCCGGTCTCCCTTAACAATTGACCATTTTTATACACCCAAATCTTTTCATTTTTCCAGGGATTGCGGACTCTGCAGGTAGCACCGGCGCTGGATTGTAGTTCGACAAAGATTATTTTCCTATCTCGGATCGCGGCGGAGGTAACAAAGCCACCACGACTCAGTAAGGTAAATTGTGCGTCCCAAACTTTAGGCCAGGCGGCAAATACGTCAATAATAGGCGATTGCCCTGGCCCTGGTGGTGCACTTTGGCAAAGACTCTGCTCCAGCGCATCTGCTACTCGTCCGATCCGCTGAATATTGGTCGTATAAAATCCTTCACTAAGGTCCATGCGGTTTTCCATGACATGATTATTGCCGTTACCTTTCAACATATTGGGCAGCAAATACTTAATAGCATTGGCGCGTCCTAATACTGCGGCAGCTGCAGGAATTTTAGATAATATATGGGGATAAGTATCTACGAAATCACGCTTTTTAAAATATGCATCAAATGTATTATTTGCAATTCTGAGCATATTTGTGTCTCCACCTTTATTACAGAGATCAAAAAACCAGACGGGCATGGTATTGCCGTCAGGCAGACGCGACCCGTGCCCTCTGACAGGACTTTGCGAACTTTTAGCGCCCACCCAAACTTCAGGCAGCCCTTTCATTTGGGGATAATCTTTAGAAGTGGGCAGCTCACTAAGATTGCTATTTACCTCTTCCCATGCTTGGCGAAGCTCACTATCCACTCCCAGGAGCTTTGCTGCCCTGATCGCCACAGGGAAAATACCTTTCATGGCCGCGATTTCTTCTACTGGGTTTTCGGCGTCCCAGATGGATTCATTGTCGTTTACATGAATAATGGAATATTTACCATCCTTGCCCTGAATCAGATTGGGAAAATTACGATAAAACTCTGCCACACCTTTTATCATTGGATAGGCACGCTTACGAAGCCAAGCCGTGTCCAGAGTATACTCATACTGTTGCCAATAGCTATAGGCGATCTTTGCACCCCGGGAAAAAATATGATTGACCGGTCCAAACGGACCATCTCCTCTTTCTATAAATTGCCACCGGCCTTTTTCATAATGACCCGTGTATTTCCAGTTCCATCGAGACTGAAATGGCAGCTTGGTATAAGCATAATATTTAAACCTTTCAGAACGGTCTTTCCAGGGCTTTCTTAGCAGGTATAAACCACGCATTTCTTTGGCAATGTCTTGAGGCAAAGCAGGCACTCCATCAAAACCCACTGTCTCTGGTATATAAACGCCTTTTGAGCCCCACTGCTCAGTAGCTGCGCGGCTAAAGGAGGCGAGCCCTTTTGTGTACATATGAAACATGGGCGCCATCAGTTCTATGTGAGCTGTCGGAAACAAGGCCTCATAAAAACAACTTTGGTTGGCACCCCAATAAGCGCCACCCCACTTTCTGGCGTCGCCTCCTGTTGTCCAGAGCATACCGTTGAATTTAACCGGGTAGTCTCCTCTGGAACTTGCGCCCATGACATACAAATAATAGGTATAATTTTTTTCTATTTCATCTGCAACATGGTCTTTACTGGTCAGGTGAATAAATGACTGCCGCCAAAATTCTGCCCACCAGGCTTTATTTTCTGCATATAGAGCGTCAAATCCTATTTTTTCGGCTTGTTTTAATTTCTGGAGCGCCAAATCGGCTACATCGGCCGTCGAATCAAAGGAAGCGGCGCTGGCAATATATACTGTTGAAGGACGCTGTGCATTTAAGTGTTTGCTTAACCGTACCGTTTGGTCATTAATCATTTCTGTATAACAGCTGGCATCATCATAGCCATCAAGTGCCGCAACGACAGCCGAACTACAGTAAAAATCCCCCTCTTTGAAAACCTGGGTGAGCACTATATATTTCCCCTGGATATTGAGTTTAGAAATAGCCGAGTGGTTTCCTCTTTTGGTCACCGGCATCCGCAGCATCCTTAAATTTAATTCAAAAGGCTCTTCCGAGGCGCATTTATCAAACACCTGAACGGCCATCACATCCTGACGGGTCCAGGCAATCACCTTGGCGTTAATGGTATTTCCTTGAATGCTACTACTTCCATCATAAACAGACAACTTTTGATGAAAGTCTTTGTCTGTAAAAACAGGTCGACCAAAATCCAGATCCACAAAGCCTGCCCCACCGCAGTAATCCGTATTACGCTCGTAGAAATTATCAGAATTAGATCCGTTTGCGAAAATATCGACCCGGTTGATTTGCAGGTGGATCTGGGAAGGTGTGGTCCAAACAAGGCTACCCATTCGTCCATTACCCACCGGCTGTCCGGCCTCACTACGGGAAGCTGGTTGATCATAGATAAGATCTGCTCGGCTTATTAGCTCTTTTCGCGCCCGATCATCCAATTTAAAAACACCGGCATTTGCTGGCTTTTGACTATATAATGGCAATATTTTCGCAGACACAACAAACATCAGCACTAGGTTCAAAATTACCAGGACAATCTTTAATTTGTTTGAGGTCGGAGGGGTTGAACGTTTCATCTGTCTATCTGTTTATTTATCCGTTTTGAAATCAGCCATTTACTATTCATACAATTTCACAGTTACAATGGCTGTATATTATACGTCTTATGTTTTATGCTTTATGAACTTTTCAGCAGTTACTACTGCAAATGCCCTACTTACCTTTTCCAGGAATAAATATGTGGGCCTAAAGCGGTTTTAAAATACTGAGAACGAATATGCCTATATTCCTGCCTTAACGCGGTTCTCGGCAACTGCCCTTACTTATCTACTACCTTACGGTACTTGTCTACACTGGCATCCATGCCCTTAGTTCCATGATAATCCGGCGCTTTATATACAAACTGGAAGGGCTTATATAACGTAGCACAGGCAGGCGCCCGGGCTTTCAGGTTATTAAAATCCTGCCAGGCTGTATCATAGGCCTGAATGGCGGAAATTAAACCTAACCTGTCATAGTGACCCGTCTGGTCTCCGACATAGCCAAGTGCCATGACCTGCCAACCAGCAGCAATGATCTGGTGTAAAATCAGCCCGTATTCGCTGGATACGCGTACATAGGACTCATCTGCCTTATTTTTTATTTTTATCTGCTGGCTGAGTTTTACGATTTCTTCCCACATGCCGACGGCTTGCCACTTCTCCTGAATGGCACTGTCCAACAACCCATCCCGATATAAGGATTTCATTATAGCACCAACACTTCCATCTATTCCACTTAAAAATTCATCGCGGGTCCACCAAACCCAATTTTTCTTCCAGGGAAACGTTGCACTGTTATGTCCTCGAAGTACAGCTCCAGCTGAAAGCAAGCATAGCTTTCTAAAAGCTGGCCTGCTCTTGGGACGAATACCTTCTTGCAGCATAAACTGTTCAAATATCTGACTTTCAGTGGCGGCCGTGTCCTGCCCCCACCTGCTGATGACAAATGCATTCAAGCGGGGCCATAACTCATTAGAAATATATGGTCCTACCCAGCCACCGCCTCTGGACCAGGTCCATACGCCTTTGAATTGTGGCCTGCTTTTTAATTCGGCTAATCCCCGGAGGCCTTTTTGGGGTGTATTGGTCTGAAACTCCTCAAATCCATCAATTACGCCCTTTGCTATATAATTAGGAAAAGCGCCTTTGCCTTCATATTCTCTTTGACATTCCACTTCTACTACCTGCGGGTGTTTACCAATGCCTAATGTGGGATTAAAATCAAAGGTTCTGTGGTAATCACCTTTAGTATGCTTAATCATAAAAACCAGGTTTGGATGCGGCTTAATGGCATTTGTCACCTTTAGATACACACTGGTATCCTGATCCATGGATGCTGAAGCCCAGGTACGGTAGAAAAGCATTTTATTCCATTTTACGCAAACCTCCTTTCTCAGGAAGCGCAGTAACTGAATATGACTTTTTACGCCGTGCGTAATTGGATTATTGCCTGTATGATAAGGAACATTATTCAGATAAGTCTCTCCTGTTCTGATAACCAGTCCATCCAGGCCTTTAAAACGCGTAAAGAGTTCGTCCAGCATGATTTTGTGAATCTTTACAGTAAGTGGTTTATCAAAGCTTATCCGGCCTTTTTCATCACAAATCTGGTCTTTGTATAAGGCCACCAATTTTTTGGGTAGTACAATCAGATCGGTAAAATAATAGACTTTAAGACCGGCCTTGTGTGCCGCTTTAATATTTTCTTCCACATGCTTAGCCGCCGCTAGTACCCAGGCGCGCTCTTTAGAACCGGGTGGAAAAATCCTTTTATCAAATTTATCAAAAGTCAAAGCAGCATGTGCAAAGACAAAGTCATTAATTACCTGACCGTTATACCCCATTTGCTTCAAATAGCCAGGATCAGAGAACCGGGTTTTGGTTAAAGGCTCTCCTGGATTATTATGCACCATATCTAGCACATAAAAACCGCTGATTGCCTTACCATTTCCGGTATCAGTGCCATTAATAATTTTCTTTTCTATTTCCTTATTTGTATGGATATGCTGTTGAGCGGTGCATTTTAGAGTAAAAGCAGGTAAAGCTATTAAAAGTATTACGGCCATGGTTATCATGAGGCCGCTTTTAAAATGATGAATTACATCCATTCCACCACTCCTATTGGCATCGGAATTCTGGCCGAGTTTAAGTTTAAGGGCTTTACGTAGGCACAGCCATTGACACATAATTTGAAGGAAACCTTCTTTTCCGATATTATTTTGCTTGCAATTCATCATTTTTTTAGTCTTTTACGCTTGCTTTTACTTTTACTTTTATTCAATATGTGGATCATTGACAAGAAAATGCACAATGCGAACTGCAGTGCCAGTACCCATTTGTTTTGGCTGCGCGCTATGGTTAGCAGCGCCATTCGCTGTCGCTTGCACTGACCATTGTGCTGTAACAGCATTTCCTTTATCGTATATTTGACGATCTGTTATCTTTATTATTAATTGGTGGGTTTTATCCTTCAATCCGTCAGCCAGCAACTCATACCAGGGAAGGTGCAGGTTGCCACTCCATTTGGTATATAAATCCATATATTGCCACGGACCGTGATCAATCCGGTAAGCGATGGCCCCGGCGTCGGGACCTGCCGCCACTGCAATGCCTACGGCGGTTCCTTCAAAATCAAGATGTAATTTATCACCGGGCGTGGTTCCAGCCAGGACGGGAACGTGTACAAAACCTGGACGAACACGGGCTTTATCTTCAGGCGTCCAATTGTTAATATACTGAAATCCTTCTAAATGCGTGGCAAGCTTTACATCTACATACCGGCCATTTGTATAACTATATTTTTGCATGGGCTTAGGTAACTTGGTCTTTGCCGGCCTATCGATGCTTGCATAGGTCTTTTTTTGACCTGCACTATTTGCATTATGCAGCGCTTGTTCAATTAAATCTCGAATGGCGTGAAAATACAAGGCTTGTCCAAATGGTGCGGGATGTAAACTCTTAAAGTCCTTTTCCCAGCTAAATGCCCCTTGAGTTATCCTAGTATATACCTCCTTTGCCAAATTGATAAAAGGCAGCTGGTAATAAGTGGCAACCTTTTCATGCATCTGAACAGTAACAGGCACCTGGCCATGGGCATACATTTCATTTTTAACCTCATCTGCAAAAGCCATTAAAATGATATCCATTTGGTTATTGGCAGATAATGCGTGCCGAACAATACCCTCCAGCGCCCTTAATTGTTCTGTTTTTGTCGTGCCGTTGCCTTCATCATTGACGGCCGCTTCGATGAAAAGTAAATCTGGACGCATTTTATCCAGAACGTCCTGCTGCAACCGGAATGCGTGCGGAACACTTCCAAGCGAAGGAATGCCCGCTTCCAAAAATTCAAAGTGTGTCCCGGGGTAGGTTTTGGTAAGATACGCCATCAAGAGATTGCGCCAGCCTTTCATATGGGTAATAGAACCTCCTAAAAATGCCACTTTCAGGGGTTTTCTATGGCGTAAATTATAGACAGTATGGGGCATGCCAGCACCCAAATAAATAAAATCCAAAGCACCAAGGCTATCCCCAACCAAAGGTTTGGTCACGGTATCTCTATAAAAATAAGTAGCCTTCATGCTTGCGCTTTTATCGCAATTGAGCAACGCTGCAACATGGAAGTCAGTTGTGGGTATATCACCCTCCTCCAAGGTATTACCGAACCCACCAAATGGAAAAGTTACCAGAAAAAGTACGATCAGCGTAATCCCCTCTACCCAGTTCACTAAATTATTACAATGCTGCTTCATTTCTTAGAATTTACCTCTGTTTTTGTTATTTACCATTTTATTATCCACATTACATAACCTACATTAAACGTATTATTTTTCCTTGCCTTGGTCTTGCATAGCGCATCATTATACCTTCCAACCTCCATTCCCGCGTCTTATGACCTCCTATTCAACCATGATCCAACGCTTTTTAAATCTTTGTCTGGAAAATAGCGGTTGAAGTTCATAACAACAGAAATACTAAACAATTAAAAAAATAATTCGATCTATTGAATATTACTTTTATTCTTCTACAATCGACATGAACCAAGTTTTACAAAGGTGGTGCTTATGGCTCTGGCCGAGGCACCACCTTGAAACATTATTCCAAACCAAAACGTTCATCCTGGCGCATTTAAAAAATCACAAATACGCTTCCAGTCATTTTTTTTAATATTATAAAAACATCTTAAAGGCATCAAACCGCCCTATACAGATTAGAAAAAGACCATAAAAGATTTTTGTTGCCTTGTCTGCATTTACTGATAATCTGGGTTTTGAAAATCAGGACCCATTTTATCTACCTCAGTTTGTGGTATGGGCCAATAGTAGAACTTATCCTCAAATTTGCGGACAACCCCGCCAGGATCTTTCACGCCATTTAAGACTTCGCCCGCAATTTTCCACCTTTTAATATCATAATATCTTAATCCTTCAAAAGCCAGTTCCACACGCCTTTCGTTTCGAATGGTGGCGCGCGTAAGAGGTGCATTTTTTGCGGGCATGTCTACACCTGGTCTTGCCCTAACTGCATTTATGGCTTTAAGAGCATCTGGATCGCTTGTAGCGCCACCATCCATTTCTACTTTTGCCTCTGCATACATGAGTAAAACATCTGCATATCTTAATTTGACGATGTCCTGGCTGCTGCCCTGAGGTCCTCCATTGCCATCATTTACCGTGAGGTTAATGTATTTGCGTATACCCAGGTTATTGACCGAAGGTGACTCTGCTTTAAATTTTTCAGTATTATTGAACCCTTTTTCCGGATTATAGGCCCAGGGATCGCCCGGTGTAAATATGGTCAACTTCAGCCTTGGATCCCGGTTCTGGTAAAATGAGTTTTGCATCCGGTCGTTAGGATCATAATATGAAGGCACAACGGGCGGCTTGGGCTGCGAGCCATCTCTCATTTCATAGGCATCCACCAGAGTGTGCAAGGGCACCATCGCAAAACGTGATCCGTAAAGCAAATCCAAATTATGCGTGGCATTTGGACTAACAGATTGGATAGAGAACATGATTTCTGGATTATTTTGTTGTTCTCCCCAAAATATTCCCTGATAACTGTCAGCAAGGGAGAACTTTCCTTCGTCCATAACGGTTTTAGCACTCTGTGCAGCATCAGACCAAAGGCCGTTATACAGGCAAATTCTGGCTTTGAGTGCTAATGCAGATCCCCGCACTGGATGCCCGTCTGTATAGGCCGTGTTGGGCAAACTAGACGCAGCGGCGTCCAGATCCTTGATAATTTGCTGAACAATCTGTTCTTTGGATGTCTTTGTTAGCTCAAATACAGATTGATCATAACCAAGCGCCTCTAGCACCAGGGGTACATCACCATATAACATGGTGAGTTCATTATAAAGGAAGGAGCGTAAAAAATAGGCTTCCCCTTGCATCCGGCCTCTGTCTTCATCTGTTAAATCCGGCACTTTATCCAAGTTACCCAAAAACCAGTTACAATGAGCGATGCCTATATAGGCGTCCTTCCAGACCCTACTTTGGATGCCTCCCGTGGTAGGTGTGAGTAATCCACGGGAAATATTGGTATAATTATCCAAAGTAGAATTGCAATATGCATTATCTGTCAATCCCTCGAACTGTAATGAGGAGTATGAGCTATTGTCAATTGCAAAAGCTGGGGTTCTAAGTGCGCTGTAGCAACCAGCGAGCGCCAACTCGGCGTCTTTTTTAGAGGTCCAGAACTGATCATTGGTTATTTTACCGGTCGGCTGTTTATCCAAGAATGTGTCTTTCATGCAGCCAGTCATCGAGATAAAGGCTATCAGACTTAAATAGCACCAAAACTTATGGATACGCATAGTCATTAATTTAAAAGGTGGTTTTAATACCAAAGGAAAATACATTGGCTTGGGGGTAAATGGCAAATCGGCCACTGGTATTATTGACGATGACTCTTTCGGGATCGCCCACAAAATCAGTCAAAGTAAAAAGGTTATCTCCTGAGAAATAAATACGGAGCTGTTGCATGCCGATCTTTTTAACCAGGTTCTGGGCAAATGTATAGCCCACCACGAGGTTTTTCAAACGCAAATAAGAAGCGTCCTGCAACCAGAAGGAGGATGCAGTGGTGATGGGTGCATAATTATCCACATACATACCAGGTAACTTATTGGTTGGATTTTCCGGCGTCCAGCGGTCTCTCCAAAAGGTCGGTGGAGGTGACCATTGCCTGAATGCGCCGTAGCCCCAATCAGCAGTATAAACTTTTATACCGTATACCCCCTGGAAAAAAGCAGAAATATCAAAACCTTTGTAGGCCACACTGAAATTAAAGCCGTAATTGAAGGAAGGATATTGTCCTTTTATGACGACCCGGTCATAGGCATCTACTTTATTATCGGGTACACCGTCTGGTCCGCTCACATCGGCAAAAATCAGATCACCGGGCTTTGGTGTATTTTGTTGTACGGGGGAGGCGTCTATTTGTTCCTGATTTTGGAATACACCAATAAATTTGAGCATATACCAGGAATTCCATGGCAGCCCTTCTCGCCTTAATTTATTACTTTGAATTTCTTCTGACCCAAGTTTGGTTACTTTATTTTGATAATGGTAGAAGTTGCCCCCTACAGAAAAATCAACGGCACCAATCCGGTCTTTATAATTCAGACTAAATTCATATCCCTTATTGTTCATTTCTCCCGAATTGACCGTGGGTGCTCCCATGCCGACAAAGTCAGGTACTTGCGCGACACGCAATATATTGCTGGTGCTCTTATTAAAGTAATCAAAAGTTCCAGAAAGTCTGTTTTGGAAAAACGCAAAATCCAAGCCCAGACCAGCTGCCGTGGTGGTCTCCCAGGTGATATTCTGATCTGCCAAATTTTTACTAACAACGCCGGTCGTTACCTGATCACCATATACATACGATCCATAGTCTAGTAAATTCTGATATGGATAATTGCCTATATTTTGGTTCCCTAACCGTCCCCATGATCCTCGTAGTTTCAAATCTGTTAGCCAGGGCACATTTTTCATAAAATCTTCCTGAGAGATTCTCCAACCGGCTGAAAAGGATGGAAAGGCGCCCCATCTTTTGCCCGTCCTGAATTTAGAGGAACCGTCATAACGAAAACTGGCCTCAAATAAATACCGATCTTTATAACTATAATTTAATCTGCCGAATGCCGATTGGAGGGCCCATTCGTAACTTTGACCGTTAGCGGTCTGGGCTTCTGTTCCGCCTGCATCCAGGTCTTCCAGAGAACTTGCAGGAAAATCTCTTCTAAAGCCTGCCTGCTTTTCGTAGCTATAACTTTCTTGATTATAACCTCCCAATAACCGTAAATGATGGTCTAGATTAAAATCATGTTCATAGGTCACAGTTGAGAACAGCGTATAATGTATATTTTCCTCTTGCGTCTTGGTAAGCGTTATATAGTTCCCTAAATAATTTTGTTGCGGATTGTAATTGCCATTTGCGTCCGGCTGAAACAAAAAGGTAGGTAAAGGTATATTTTGACGGCTCTGTCTATCCGTATTGTAGTTAACAGCACCTCTTATTTCTGCTTTCAGTCCTGGTAATATGTTTGCGTCTAAATAGGTCACATCTGACACAGAATAAGCTTTATTTAGATCTGTGCTGGTTTTCATGACCGCATAGGCGTTCTGATTAGTGGATTCAAAATCATATGCCTTACTGGTCACCCTTCCGCTTCCATCAGGAAGATAAGGTGACCATAGTGGATGCTGTGCATAAATGCTCAAGACCAGGTTTTCAGCATTACTGAAAGGATCCCTTCTGTTGCCTTGCATAAAATTAATATTGGTCCCGAAAGTAAAGATCTTGCTCATTTGGGTCCTGAAATTAAAAGAGGCATTATACTTTTTATATCCTGTTTCAATTAAAACGCCATCCTGATCCAGGTATCCCAATCCAAAATTGTAGGTACTTTTACCCTCTCCTCCATTAATACTTAAAAAATGCTGACGCATAGGTGCATTGCGAAACATCAGATCTGTCCAGTTCGTATTGGGGTACTGTGCAGAACCCGCACCGTTTTTATATGCATCGATTTGCGCCTGGCTATATAATTTACTGGTATTTTGTCCGGTTCTATTAATGCCTTCATTGCTAAGCTCCATAAATTCTACTGAATTCCAGATAAGATCAGGTACACCCGCTGGCCTCTGAACACCGTAATTGAAGGAATAGTCCACATTCATACGACCCTTGGCTCCTGTTTTAGTCGTTACCAAAATAACACCATTGGCACCCTGGACTCCATAAATGGCAGCGGAGGCTGCATCTTTCAGCACAGAGATATTTTCAATCATATTCGGATTAAGATTACTTAAGGAGCCGGGAACACCGTCCACCAGCACCAAAGGATTGTTGCCTGCCTCACTGAAGGTTCCAACACCATGAATCTGTATAGACGGGTCTTCTTTCCCAGGCTGGGCAGAATTTTGGATAATTTGAAGGCCGGGCACTTTACCTTGCAATAACAAGGCTGTATTGGCAGTCGGTCTTTTCATCAGCTCTTTTGCGGGCAAAGTGGCTACCGAGCCTGTCAGATCTACCTTTTTTTGCGTACCATACCCAATGACAATTACCTGATCCAAATCAGCAACAGTGGATAGCAGCGTGATATCTATCTTTTTGCGCGTACCGACTACTTCTTCTTTGGACGCATATCCTACCGAAGAGAAACTTAATATAGCCTCAGCCGAGGATATTGCAATAGAATACTTCCCCAATTTATCTGTCAGTACTCCATTAGGCGTTCCTTTTATTCTTACATCCACTCCACTCAGTGCGCTACCTTCTGCATCCTTTACCTGCCCTGAAACATGTTTCGTTTGCCCATTTACATGGAAGCATAACAGCAGGCTCAAACAGGCGAGTAATATAGGTTTTCCCATTACCGATTTATGAAATATGAAACGTGCAATTACCATTTCCCTGATTTTAATGATTAAAATAAATACAAACAATTTCCATTTAGATGCAAGCTATTTAATAATCACAGGTGATAAATAACGCTGATTATCTGTTTGATAAACAATATTAACTTGAGATGCATTCTTGGTATTTTATAACATTTCTTAAATAGATGATGGATATTTTCTTGTTCGGTAAGCTGCCTGTAATATACAACCCCAAATATGAAGCCTGAAAGAAGGATAAAATGTTGGCAGCCGGCGCAACAGAAGCCGAGGTAAAATTTGTAGGCTTCTCATTAATATTCCACAATACAACACTGGCTCCGGGAGCGGTTGTCCAAAAGTATTTAGAGAAGGACGTAGTAGAAAGGAGTTTCCGTACTATGAAAGGGGATGTGCAGCTGCATCCGATCAGATTATGGCTTCCTACCAGGGTCAATGCACATGTTAAGCAATACTACATCTCCATGTGTTTATTGTCGCTAATTAAATTTAGATGCAGCAAGCTAAACCTACAACCTGCTGAGGTTTTAAGCAAGTTGCAGGTAATATACAAGGTAAATCTCAAGCACTCCAAGAACGGAAAGGAATTCACCAAGGTGGTCACGCTGATTAACCAGCAAAAAAAGATTTTAAAGGCACTAAAATGTAGTGTATAAAATTGACCTTAAATTTGGGTAATTAGCAAGCTGACATACAAAATTGGAATGGGTAAGAGGGAGTTGGCATAGGTTTATACAAATGGCCACTCGCCTGTCACGCAAATAAAGGAGGAAGAAGAAAAACCGGAAAATTATGCTCCAAACAAATAAAGCTGCTGGCATCCATTATAAAAGGCGGGCAAAATTAACTGTCAATTATAATAACCCTCTTGCTTATTTTTATTAAAATGTCGTAGAGAATCGTACCATAAGAACCTGCAAGCAAAATGATCACTGCCGAGGGATCGGTATCGAAAAAAGCGATACTGATCCCTCGGCAGTGATAATTTATTTTATCCTTAGCGTCTTCTGGTGAAAACTTTGATAGTATACCCGGCTCCTAAATCCTATCTAAAAGTGAAAGCAGGCAGGAACTCAAGTTTTCAGTGGAAGATTTGTAGCAGTTATTTTGCATCATGACATCTTTTCATTACGGATTATTACATATCATTTTATTAACAATATGTAAACAATTTCACATATAAGAAACTTAACCACCTGTGAAGTGACGTTGATAACACAGTGGACTTTTTCCAGTGATCATCTTAAAATATTTATGAAAACTGGTAAAATTATTAAATCCACTTTCATAACAAATCTGTTTCAGACAAAGTCGATTTTCAATTAATAATTTACATGCCCTTCCAACACGCAGTTCAATAATATATTGTGAATACGTTTTCCCAGTCCTGGATTTAAAATACCTGCAAAAGGAGTTCTGACTTAGATTTGCAATTTCCGAAATCTCTTTTAATTCAATTCTGCGATCGAAATTTTTATGGGTATAATCGTAGACGGCCTCTATTCTTTCTGAATCTACATCAAGCGAAACAGGATTAAAACCAATGGAAGAAAGAATCTCAATATCATTACAGGAAGCAATGACGGACAAGGCTTCTATTAATAGAACTATACGCTGGGCGCCATTGGCACCGATTAATTTATCCAATAGCCCCGCAACTTTATGACGCGTAACCCCTCTTAATACAATACCTCTTTTGGCATTGTTTAGTAATGTTTTTAAAGCTGAATTTTCAGGCAATTCTAAAAAGCGTTCTCCCCAAAAGTTTTCCTCAAAATGCGACACGGTCACATCTGCAGCTGCTGGAGAAAATTCATCAAAATAAATATCATCAAAACGCCAGTAATGGGGAAGATTTGACCCCACTAGCACCACATCACCTGCTTTAAATCTTTTTACACTGTCCCCGATAAACTGTGACCCTTCACCGGCTCTGAAATGTATTAATTCTACTTCTGTATGAAAATGCCATCGGTTATTTACATACGGTACGCGATCCCGACGTACGCTAAAAGATAGATCTGTCCCCTTAGATACTTTTAACAATTGTGCCCTCATATCGGTTCGAATTTTAAAAAGAAATGTGAAGAATTTTAATCATCCACAAAATAGGAGAAAAATACCAATTGTTAGCAAAATATTTACGCAACCGTTTCCGTAACATACATCTCTCTGGTGAAAGGCCAATTTGAGATTAATTAGATTACTATTAACCAAATAAATAATTATTAATTTATAATGTTATTTTATGCATGTTTGCACATATGCCTAATGCTCAATATTCTATAGAAAATTTTGATGAATAGAGGGAAATACCATTTTTTAACTTCTTCATAACATTTAAATTAACATTCATTTAAAATTCATGTAATAGGCCCCATTTAATGTATGACTTATTGCTTTTATTTACATCAACTTGTACTCAATAACCACGAAGTCTATTCACCCGATCTTTGATAAATGCATACTTGGTGTCCTCCGAGAACAAAAAATCCTTGTATCAATTTCATTAGCAGAATTTCTCTGTTTTAATAAAATCAATACAAGGATTTGTACAAAAAAAATAAACGTTCATGGTTCCGTATTATTAATCAATTGCTCATACAGAACTGTATCCTTACCGGTTATAGACTTCAAATTCGCTTAGGTTTACATTTGCACCTGAACTACTTAGCGTTTGACTTAATTTGATATACCGGCCTGACACCTCAGGGAAAATGATCTTTTCTGTTGAGCCCGGCGCCTGGGAGCTGCTATAGGCAGTTTCCCAGGTCGCATTATCATCAGAATATAAGATATCATACCCTGTCAGCTGCTCTGCTCCTTTGGTATAGAAAAGGTCTACTTCATTGAAGGACTGGCTGCTTCCCAAATCAATGGTAACAAAAGTATTCAAGTCTGCTCTGTCGCCACTTAAAGGTTGCCACATGGAAGTATAATCTCCATCTGTCACATTGGTGGCCCTACCGGCACTGGCATCACTACTCTTATCTACAACTTTCTGACCAAGTGCAAGATTCACATCATCGATTACCGGCTCCTCCAATTTCACGAAGTCATACGCTGTATAAAAAGTATCCAAACATAAGGTATCAGGTCTGAATAAGGATCTATAGCGGATCGTCCCTGCCTTAACGTTTTTTAAGGTTGTCACCATTGAATCCGTGGGTATATAAATCTGGTGTTCATTATTTGAGATATCTTTATAGAGTAGTTCAGCACCTATTTCAGTTTTATCTGCCGAAAACCATGTGATGACTGCATCCTGGTCCATTGGTACTGCCGTTTCAATAGGACGTATAAGTAAGGCTGACTCGTAAGCTTCCCCATAACTGTTTCCCATCGCATCCACTCTGATAGAAGTATTCCCCTGTGTGTCAAGTGTGTAGATATAAAAGGTGTAACTGCTTTCTGGGAGCCCGTCTATGATAACAGAAATCGTATCATTTGTTTTGTATTCCCCGATGGGGACCATTATGGAATCTGCTTTATTATTCCAATAGATACAGGCCTGATTAATCTTCGGGTCTGTCCCTTTAATCCAGGTGATTTTTATACGGTTGCGACCCGAATAGGTTTTCACGGAGTCTGCACGTCCTATATAATTGATGCCGTTTGGTTTAACCAGATCTTTGTAAGTCGCATCCATCTTACTGCAGGATATAAAACAACAGGTTGCTAATAGAAACAAGGTGCTAAATATTAAATTAGTTTTCATTTGCTCGAAATTAATTGGTGTGTTTACTTAATATAATTTTCAATTTTCTGTCCCCCAAAAACTAAGCTCAGAGATGTAGATATATTGAAAACCGCCCCATGTTTCCAGTATCTTAAATCTCAAAAAGCGTACAGGTGGAATGCCCAGTGGAAATTCAAAATCCTGCCCGTCTACAACGGCATATTGCAAATCTTCTGAAGAAACCACTGATCCTGGTGTTGGCTTGATTGAGGTAAATGTCTGGAGTTTGGTCCAGTTATTCCAACCACCATCCTTATCTGGATCGTTACTTCCCCAAACTTCAAATATTTTTGGATCTCCGCCCGTATAAGCACCACTGGAACCTTCTCTGGAAAATAGTTTAAAGCGGCTAAGTGTTACCTGGGTCCCCATATCAAAGGTGAACGATAATGGCATATGAGGATCACCTGGACTCGTATGGAAAATATCATTGTGGCTGTTCCATATATTATTCCATAAAAAACTCATGGCACGTGGCGGAAGCCCAGAATACACGTGGCCTTCATAGGTATCACCTTGCAAGTCGATCTCCTTAAATTTAGACTTGTCAATGACCTGCTCATATAAGGGCTTCAACTGTTCAATAAGGGTATCGGATTTATTATTCCATCTGTCGCGGATATAGACGCCGAATTTTGTTTCTACCGAGTCAAATCCACGCACCGAAAACATCCCCTTTGGCGCTCCTGTATAGTAGGTTTTAACGTTAGCCCAATCTCCTTTCCCGGTACTATCATGCAAAAGCACGATTGCGAGTGCATCCTCAGAAGGATTATCAAAGGTAATAGCCGCTCCTCCAAAAGTCGCCTGAAGTAGTAAATTCTTGTATACGGATTTTACAGGTGGCAATAATGGATTTACGGTTACGATTACAGCATCTGAGGCCTTATCATTTCTCCCCACAGAATAAATTTTTATATCGTGGGATAATGTATCTCCAAATCCGCCAATCACAAGTGTATCTTTATAAATGGAGGCTTTGGTCTCTCTGGTTACACCAGGCTGAATTTCATAGATGGCTTTTACATAAAGTAAATTGTCATCTTTAGGTAATTGGTAATTGATTTTAGCCCCACCTGGGGTGATCTCAATATTCAAAATGGTTATGATAGCCGGAGCGGGCGCCTTACCATCTAATTGGAGCTGCACACTTTGTTTTTTGCAGGAAGCGAAGAGGCCTGCAAAAAATATAAAGGCTATTAAAGTTATATTATTCTTTTTCATGGAACATTTTATATTAATTATTATCATATTTAGGATCAGGCTTTGATTTCCTGTATATCCTTTGTAAAACTTTATATTACAGGTCACAAACCTATTTAATTCCAGCCGGGATTCTGAATCAAATTCCTATTTACGGTTATATTATTATCCTTGATGGGCCAGAAATAATTCTTAAGGCCAAAAGTCTGATTAAATATAACGCGCGGACGATAATAGGCTTCCGGGGAGGATTGCTCAATATCCCAACCGGTAATGGGTTCATTGAATTCCTTAATAGCTTCCTTCCATCTAAGCAAAGACCAATACCTGTCACCCTCAAAGGCCAGCTCAATTAATCTTTCCTGATGAATGATTTCTCTAAGGCCTTTTTGTGTCTTAAACTTATTAGGATCTGTGGAATAAAGTGACCATGCATCTTCAACTGTTGGAATTCCGGCTCTTGCCCTGACCAGATCAATCCATTTGTAAGCCTCTGGGTTTACCTCAGTGCCTTCACTTGCTTCATTTAATGATTCTGCATAGAGTAGGTATAGATCTGACAGCCGCATTTCTGGCCATGCATAGGGCTCAATGGAAGTAGCCGACGCCCCTACTACGTCTTTGTAATTGACTAGCTTTTTCACCCAATAACCCGTTGTTGAATAAGCAAACTGAACTTGCTGCGATGCGGGTTGACCTTTTTTGGCCTTTAGTACATACTGATCTTTATCATCATACTTTCCTTGACCATACCAGGTGCCGCCATCAAAGCCCAGATCGGCATAAAACCTTGGTTCACGATCAAAATTTAATTCAGCGGTGGTATATCCTAGCCCAATATGGATTTTATCAGTATCCTCTGCAATTCTTAAATTAAAGCGCGTAGTGTAATTCCAGTCTTTATCTGAAGTAATTGGTAACCCATGATTGGTATAAAACTGTTCCGCTATTTTTAATGGCGGTGCCAGCTGGCCTCTAGGCTGCACATTTGACTCCACCAGGCCACGAGGCAGGCAATAAGCCTGCAAGGTCGTTACCATGCTATTGGTATTGGCCCAGATGATTTCTGAATTCCACTTTTCCGATACTGCATTGCGAATACTCATTTTTGTGTAGGTTTCAGCGCTGAGGTCAAATTGGGCAACATCCTGTTTATAATAATACAATTGTATTCCGACCTTTTCACAAAGGTCAATGGCTTCTTTACTGGCGAGGGCGGCTTTTTGCCATTTTGAATGGTCAACTGTTGTATTAAAAAGTAATTGTCCTCTATTGTCTTTAAAATTGGCATAATCCGTATTACCATTAAATAAGGGACTTGCAGCGGTTACCAACATCTTGGCTTTGATGGCCAAAGCGATTGGCTTTGTTATACGACCAAGGCCATCTACCCTGTCTGCAATAATCTCCGGAAGGTATTGCTCCGCTGAATCAATCAACTGTACCATATAATTAAAACAGGAATCAACAGGTGCACGGTATACTTTAATATCTTTTATATTCGCACTTACCTCCAAATTGGTTTTAGGAAGTGGTATAGGCCCATACATCCTTACCAGATAGAATATATAATAGGCTTTTAGAAATTTTACTTCGGCAGACCATTGATTCTTTTCAAATTGATCCATATCCGGCACTTTATTGATATTGTCCAAAAAGATGTTGCAATCACGCAGTGCAATATAAAGTGGCAGGCCTTCCTGTGAACCATCCCAAAAGTTTGCAAATGGATCCACGACATTTTGATTACTCCGGGCAATATTATAGGCCGCGGGATTTAAAGCGAAATCGACAGTAGGCCAGATAAGGGAAATTTCATCACCGGCATAAAAAGCCGGGTTACCTGTAAGATCCCCACTTGCCGGCAAGAAAGAATAACAGGTAAACAAGAATTTTTCCGCCTCATTACGCCTTGTAAAGGCGTTTTCGATTGTGGCAATATTATCCGGTACAATATCCAAATATTTTTTACAGGAAGTAAATGCTGATAGCACCATGAGCATTAAGAGCGCACCCTGAATATGTTTGATTTTCATAAATATATTTTTAAACCTTGAAATTTGTTTTACTTAAATCCACTCACTAATTAAAACTAAGATTCAGCCCCACATTAACAACGCGCTGAACAGGATAGCCGAGCCCATTACCCGCCATTTCAACATCCCATAATTTAAATCCAGTGAATGTTAACAGGTTGGTCCCATTCAGATAAAATCGTAACGTGGATGTGTGTAACTTCTTCTGCAATTTTTTGGGTAGGCTATAACCTATTTCTGCTTGCTTCAACCTAAGGAAGGAGCCATTTCGCATGAACCAGGTACTTTTCTGGGTATTATTATTGTTAATGGTGGGACTTAGTCTTGGCCACAAAGCATAAACATCTTGATTTTCTTCTGACCAGTGGCTGTCTGCGTAGGCTTTCAATAGCTGTGTCTGATTATTGAATGGGGCTGTGCTTTTCGCATCAATCCAAAAGGATTCCCGACCCAGTCCCTGGAAAAAGAAGGAAATATCAAAGTTTTTATACCCTGCGGAGAGTCCGAATCCATATACAATTTCCGGTGACGTCGGGTAGCCGATAGGCACCATATCTGCCTCAGATATCTGTCCATCACCATTAATGTCCTGGTATTTGATATCTCCACCCCCATATTCTCCAAAATTTTGTAACGGCGAATTCAATGCCTCGCCATCATCTACAAATAACCGGTCGGCGACATAGCCCCAGGTTTGGTTAATGGCATAACCAACATGTGAACGGTAATATTCTGATGCGATATATTCAGGCTCTTCATAAATCTTAAATTTACCGACTGCATAAGTAAAATTAGCCATTGCCTTCATCCAGAGGCTACTGCCAAAATTCTGATTGTAATCCAGGGACAAATCAACACCACGACTGGTCGCTTCACCCACATTTGCTTTTGTGGCGGCACTAAGCCCCATGGTCGTTGGAATGCTTGCTCTGGTCATTAAGATATTGGTCCTTCTGGTGGTATAATATTCACCCGTAAAGTTAAGTTTATGAAAGAGGCCGATCTCAAGGGCAAAGTTTGTCTGGTAAGACTTTTCCCAGGTAATCTCTGGATTGGAATAACGATTGACCGTATAACCTGGACGCGTATACAAGTTGTTTTCACCAAAGGTTGCGCCTCTTTTCGAATCATTCGGATTCGTTTCAGACAGATAAAAAAAACGGTCTGTGGCACTGCCAATAGCATCATTTCCGACCAACCCGTAAGTCCCCCGCAATTTTAGGTTTGAGAAAGTATTACTCAAGCCTTCAAAGAATTTTTCATTGGAAATAGTCCATGCTGCTCCAACGGAAGGGAAAAACCCAAAACGGTGACTTTCATCAAATCTTTCTGAGCCGTTATAACCAAAATCAAATTCTGCAAAATAACGATCATCGTAATTATAGGTCGTTCTACCTGCCAAACCTGAATTTCTGGAGGGCAGTGATTGTTCAAGTGTATTCCCATTAGGGGTAATGTTACTTTGCAATGTGGCGACAAGCATTGCGCCAACGTTGTGTTTTTTATGAATTGACCGGGCATAATTAAGTGAAGTCTCCCAATAAAAAGTCGCCAGCAGGTTTTTATTCCCAGGATCATAATCCAGGTATTCAGTACCATCGTTGGGATTGAGTTCTGATAGCTGATAAATATTATTTTGTTTATCATAACTGGTTAAGGCATACCAGAAAGGCTTATAGGCACGTGTAATATCAAAATTGGCGGTACGGTTAATATTGGCCATACTCCTGAAGCTTAATCCCTTTGTTAAAGCACTTAAGTCCTGCTTTAATTCTATCTGTGCAGACATGAAGGAACGAGACTCGTCCTTATAGCCACTCACCATTTTAGCATAAGGGTTTAAGTATTCTCCTGTTACACCTGCGTTACCAAACATGATATGTTGTATATATTTGTGCGCACTATCCATCGGAAAGAATGCAGGAAATAAAACTGGATTTGAATGCATTACCTGTTGATAGACCAGAGTCCCGCCACTGGTCGTACCACTGCCAATCGGGCCATTGTAGTCATCAAAATTTCCAGACACAAGGACAGACAATTTGGTCGATTTGGTGAGATTCACATCTACATTGGCTCTTAATGTGTAACGCTTTAGATCAATATTATTATTGAAGTTATTTCGTTTATCCACCTTCAGGATACCGTTGTCATGGGTAAATGATCCGGATACAAAATACCTGGCAACAGCTCCTCCTCCGCTGACATTTAAATTGGCCCGCTGGCTGGCCGCACTATTTCTGAAAAGCATTTTGCGCCAATCATTTGCAGGATAAACAAGCGGATTGGCCCCGTCTGTAGTATTCTCAATTTTTTCATCCGAATAGGGTAAAGGTTGTAGGGGATTGCGGGTTAAAACGGCTTCATTTGCCAATTTCATATAAGTGACCGGATCCGCCAGTGCTAAATTTTGCGTGGGCGCAGAAAAGGTATTTTCTATTCTGAGGCTGATTTTCGCTGGACCTTCCACGCCTCTTTTCGTCGTCACAAGTATAACGCCATTGGCCGCGCGGGCTCCATATACGGATGTGGCTGTCGCATCTTTTAGGATGGAAAAACTCTGAATATCATCCGGGCGCAATCTGGCTAAATCTTCGGTCGTTAATTCGATTCCATCAATTAATATCAATGGATCTTTCTTATACCCAAAGGTGGTAACACCCCGAACAAAGAAGCTTGCATTATCTGCGCCGGGTTCTCCACTACGCTGATAGGCAATTAATCCCGCCGCTCGACCCGCTAATGCAGTGGTCAGGTTACTGGATGGAATTTTCAAATCAGCGACATCAATAGAGGTAACAGAGCCAACCAGTTCCTTTCTTTTTTGGGTCCCAAACCCGACCACCACTACTTCGCTTAATTTATTGGTAGCATCATACATCATAACATCCAGAACCCTTTTATTCTTAATGGCTACATCACGGGGTTCATAACCAATGAGTGAAAATGAAAGGAATTCTGTTGCATCGGGTACATCCAATATATACTTGCCGTTCACATCAGTTGTTGTTCCGATACTAGGATTGTTTTTAGCAGTTACGGTGACACCCGTCATTGGTTTGCCGGTAGAATCTGCAACCGTTCCTCTAATTTCAATTTTGGTTGTCTGTGACAATAAGCTGTCCGAATACAATGTACAACAAAGGAAAAAAAAGACCCACCCGAAAATTTTAATGGGTAATGACATTCTCATAATTCTTCTTGTTTTTAAATTAAATAATAGCATCAGTCTAGTCATCCTTGGCAAGGATGGCTAATTTATAAATAGTAAACTTCGTAATTCATCTATTTGTTAATCAGTAAATTTTGAACGCAAAATTTATAATATTGCTTTTTTTCGAATCCTATTTTGGTTCCTGGACTCCTAAAATATGCTGCAACAATTCTTTGGTCATCATGTGCCTGTCTGAATTTATGGACAGGTTATAACATGTTTGTGATTGATAAGGTAAAAGTATTTATTTGTTGAAGGGCATCATAACCCCTTTTTGCCCTTCTAATAAATGATATTGGCATGATGTGTAATAGTTGCAACAGTTGTTCATTTATTCTATTTTCATAGGATAATTATAAGCGCCGTTTTGTGCAAAACAAAGCCCCCACTCATTATCAAAGGATTACATAAGTGGGGGCTTTATTAAAAAATATTAGAACGATCTTACCATCAGCAGCTTTTTTCCCAAATCAAATCATTCATTATCAGAAGACTTTGACTTGAGGATTAAGAAAATTTAATGCGTTTTAATGACGGTTATGAGTGTTATTTATTGATGCAATAAACTTAAAAAAGAAGGCTTTTAAAAACGCTGCATGTGCAATAAAGGTAAGCATCATGCTCAACTATTAAAACCGGCAATGCTTTTCTAATCAGCACCTTCAAACTGGATACATGCCCTATAGGGGAACAATCTGATAAGCTCCTGCTGGGATAGTTTGAAAATCTGTATAATAAGCTTTAGGCGTTTTATTATTTTCTAAATGGTTTTGATTTTTGTTGAGGACACTATCTGCAGCCAATTGTCTTATCACTTCTGGGTCTTTCTCTTTTTGGGAAATTATCAGCGGTGGCTTGTCATGGTTTCCAAACCAGTTAAATAGCAGTTGGTTACCCTGCCTGTCTGTGGTCCGCGCATTGCCTATACTATGCCCTTGCTGATCCAGGATTTTAACGGGTACCGCCGTTAAAATCCTGCAACTGCCCCCCAAATTGGATTTTATTTTGGCTTGGGTCAATGTGCCTTTTTCCCAACGGATGTCCACCTCGAAATTACCTCTGGCTTTTAGTCCCTTTATATATCCCTGTTGCCACTCATCGGGTAAGGCTGGAAGTAAGGTAATAACCCCGTTATGACTTTGTAACAACATTTCGGTCATCCCGGCTGTTGCCCCAAAATTGCCATCAATCTGAAAAGGCGGATGTGCATCAAATAAGTTGGGATACGTCCCTCCACCACTCATTTCTGCCCTGCTGGAGGCCGGATCAATAAACCGAAAGGCATCCAACAGAATTTTATAGGCATGTTCTCCATCACCTAACCTGGCCCACCAGTTTACTTTCCAGGCCATTGACCAGCCTGTACTGACATCACCTCTTTCTCTAAGGGTTTCTCTGGCGGCTTTGGCTAATAATGGCGTTGCCTTAGGTGTTATCTGCGCCCCAGGATACAACCCGAAAAGATGGGAAATATGCCGGTGCTTGTCATTGGGATCATCCCAGTCTCCATACCACTCCTGCAACTGACCGTTACGACCAATATGGAAAGGATAAAGTTTAGCTTTGGCATTTTGAAGGCTTTTACTGAACGCTTGGTCTATATTCAAAATATCGGCCGCTTTAATCACATCAGTAAATATGGCCCGGATAATGGACATATCCATGGTAGAGCCCAGTGTCAGTTCATATTCTTTTCCCTTTATTTTTACCGTGTTTTCCGGCGAAGTGCTCGGGTTGGTCACCAGATAGCCAGTCTTAGGATCTTTCACCAACCAGGCTAATAAAAATTGTGCGGCACCTTTCATGGTTGGGTAGGCCTGTGTTTTAAGAAAATCCTTGTCCCCTGTAAACAAATAATGCTCCCAAAGGTGCGTACTCATCCAGGCACCCGCCATAACCCAGGCAGACCACCTGGGTGTTCCTTTCGGATCCTTATCGTAACCGCCTGTTGGCGAAGTTTTCGCCCAGGCGTCAGAATTATGGTGGGCCAGCCAGCCATGATTTATACCATAATTGATTTTTGCCGTTTTAGCCCCATTTTTTGCCAGCGAACGGGTAAAATCAAATAAAGGTGTCGCACATTCAGAGAGATTGGTATTCTCCGCGGGCCAATAATTCATTTCAGTATTGATATTGGTCGTATAATTACTTCCCCAGGGTGGCTGAACCATGTCATTCCAGATACCCTGTAGATTGGCCGGCAATGATCCTGGTCTGGAACTGGAAATCAATAGATACCGGCCGTACTGATAATAAAGTACCTGCAACATATGATCACTCGGGTTGTGCGCAAAGTTTTTCAGTCGTAGATCAGTTGGTAAATAACTATTGTCTGTATTACGGCCTGCATCTTTGCCGAGTTTTTTGCTGGCACTACCCAGCTCGTTGCTTGCAGCAGGCGCATTTTTAAGCCAAAACGCTACCCTCCCAAATAGTTTTTGATAGTCTTTTAAATGATTTGCCTTGAGCGTAGCGTATTTCTTAGAAAGTGCAGCGGTCATTTTTTTTCGGGCTAAGCTTTCTGCGTCTCTCCCATCTTTGCTGGGGGATTTATCAAACCCGTTATAACTTGTGGCTTCTGTTAGGTAGATCGTTAAGGTATCCGCATGCGCAACTTCAAGCAGGCGGTCGGTGCTGCGTGTCTGGCCACCGGCAGCCTGCACGCGGACAAGGACAGAAAAGGTCATCCCTTTACCACTGAACGGACTTGGGCTATTCGCTGGCTGATCATAAACGACCTGTTGCTTTTCATATGCCCTGTTGGCTACATAAGCTGGCGCCTTTCCCTTTAATAATAGCGTTTCTGCTCCTGACTTTGACGAGTGATCTTGCAATTTACTGCGCAGCAGACTGGACAGGCCTATTTTTAAACTGATGGCCGAGGGTTTACTGGCCGTTATCCGGATCACCATTACTTGATCTGGATAACTTATAAAGCATGTTCTTTTATATTGAACACCATTTACTTCATAGCGAACCTGACTCATGGCCGTCGTTAAATCCAACGAGCGGCAATAATTTTTAATTTCTTTGTGTGATTTTTGATCCTCTGTATAAAGCCATAGGTCTGCCAGCGGTAGATATCTGGCCGAATAAGGCCCCTGCATTTTCCGGTACAAAGTGGCCGCACTGTCATAAAGTCCCTGAAAGATCAGTCTTCTTATTTTGGGCAGGAGTATTGGTCCGTTGGCATTATTGCCCGCCTCTGGTTCTCCCGACCACAAATTATGATCATTGAGTTGATACCGGGCCGTGTCTACGGCGCCAAAGACCATAGCGCCTGTTGTTGCATTGCCTAATGGCAATGCCTCCTGCCAGTAAGATGCCGGCTGGTTATACCATAATCTTAACGGATTTGAATTTTCTTTTTGTGTATTCGCTACTATTTGTGCAGTGGACATTCCAGGTGAGAAACACATACATATAAACAAGATCAAAGCTGCCGTGACAACTTTACATAAATTCACCCTGGCGCTATTAAACATACCTGTCTCATTCGGATAGTCGTTATACATCAGCCGTCCCGTTGATTTTCTCATCCTTAAATTTAAGATAATTTGATGGTTAATTTGTCTATCAATGGGTCTATGTCTGCGTCTAAGTTCCATCTGCGTGTATTTACTTTTAAAAACCATTATTAGATGTTTCTGTTTTATTGGGTCAAGTTATCCTAGCCTGCTAAATCCTCATAAATCAAAAATAAAGGATTATTCTTAACCTAAAGAAAAGTAGTATTACAGAAATCTGTCTTACAAAATTGCACCAAGGATAATGGTCTGGCGATTTAAGCCTAGACCACCCCCTTAATGCAATAAAACCCACCTCACTTTAAACCATTATATCCAAGCCTTTTTGTTACTTATAAACTATTTAGTTTAGCCTATTACTGATTATTTTACTGGTTATTTTACTGTTATATTACCGGTTATAATCCAGAGCCCTGTCCACAACATGAATGGGGCCATTGTCAGCCAGGATCCCTGCTGTCCTTACAGTAATAACATGCGCAGAACCGGTAAAATCATTGATCATTAATTTATAATTCGCAGTATTGTCAATTCTAAAATCAAGTAAGCCTTCCGGGTTATTATGCGCTACATGGGCAGGCAACTGCGTTTTAGCCTCTGTATTACTGGGTTTTAAGGTCTCAAAAGTGTGCTCCCCATCTGCAATAAGATAAAGAAGCCAACTACGGACGGAGTCCTTGGGATAATCCGTCCAGGCCTGGCCTGGGAGACCAGCGGCAGTCAAGTGCATCCCAAAATAACAATCTGCGGTAATTTTATTACTACTGAGTCTGCGTATTGCATCATTGTGCAAAAACACATAGGTATGACCTTGGGCTTTATATAGGGCGCTGTCAATACCCGCATATTTGATTCCTTCATAAAACAGATTTAATATCGAATCGTTTTTATCCGGCCCCTGTGACCGCAATTTCAAATAAGACCAGGCATCCATATGCACGTGCGGATCTAGTGTAACGGGTTTAAAGTTCCAGTCTTTTTGTTTCTCTAATCCAAAAAGCTTTTTACAGCCCGTCCCAATTAGGAGCATAGAACCTGCTAAAAAAATGATGATCAATAAAGTCGTTAACTTTTTCATGTAATATTATTTTATACTTAAAATCAATAGTAAAATCCCGCCTTAAAAATTTTAAATGCGACGGCCACTTAATAAGGCGGATTCTGGTCTAATTTAATATTTGCATTCAACACATTTCTGTTGATGGGCCAAAGGATTTTGCGGATATCGCCAAATCCGATTTCAGGACTCACTCTAAGTGCCTGGCGTGCTTTCAATATGGGATCCATTACTTCTAGGACTTTCCCGGTTCTTACCAGGTCAAACCAACGCTTGGCTTCCATATAAAGCTCCAGTTTCCTTTCTTCCAGAATCGCGTTTTCCATCGTTGTTTTTGTAGGGAAGTCTGCGGCAGTATAAGCGGTAAGCCCTGCACGTTCATGTATGATATTCAAATACTTAAGCGCAGTGACTGGATCATCTTGTTGATTGGCAATTTCCGCACGCAGTAAAAAGAGATCTGCCAGCCGGTATAATGGAAACAGTACATTTGCCTCTGTATGATTGGGGTATACCTGTTTACCGACGGATTTAGGATAGAACTTATTAAATTTATCATGGTTGGGTACGTCAAAGTCTATGGTTTGCGGTCCGCGGATATCCATGGGATGTTGCGTAAAGTAATTCCAGATAGAATCTTCTGCTGCAAAATCACTGTTGGTATCTCCGGCGCCGATTAAGGCTGATATGCTGGCGCCGCCATCCACGGTCCAGTCCCAATTCAGGCTCCAGATCGATTCTTTTGTGGATCCTGGATCAATAAAAAGATTTTTCCAGGTGGCTGTCGGCTCAATAGCGTATTTATTCAAGGCCATTAATTTATCAAAATATTGGCGTGCGGAACCGTAATCCTTTTTCCACATGGATACATCCATCAACATGGCATAAAGCGCCCCTGTTGAAATTTCAAACACGTTACCGGATTTAGGATCTGATAAAGCCACCGCTTTTTGTAGGTCTGCATAAACCGTATCCAATAAGACGTCGGCTGGGGTTCTTGTTTTGTCTGGATCTTCACTGATATTTTCGTAAGGAGCTGTCCATAAAGGAGCAGCACCCCATAAACGAACAATCCAATAATAAGCAAATGCCCTGGCGCCATAGGCCTGTGACAAATAATGATTTAGGACCGCCTGATCCATGCCCGGTACGTATTTTGCCTTGACCAAAGGAATATACTTAATGGCGACATTCGCCCGGTTAATTACCTTATAAAAGTTTGCCCAGCTGGTACCGGAGGAGGTGGCACTAAGTGCATTGAGTACATGGTCATCCACCCCGTACTGATTACGCCACACTTCATCTGTTCGTGCATCTCCCCAAAGAACATAATCATTACCAAAGCAATCCTGGAAGCCGTCATAGATGGCGGCCATGCCGGATTGGATATCCGCCTCAGAGCGCCAGAATTCTGTTTCTCCAATTTCTGTCTGCGGTTGTTCATTCAAAAATTTATTACAGCCGGTTACACCCATCAAAAGGGTCACTATACTTACAAAAAATAATTGTTTCATGCGTCAATTAATTAAAAATGAATGTTTAATCCCAGTCCAACTTCCCTTCTACGTGGATAGCGGCCATTGTCCTGGCCCAACTGCAATGGATCATTTGAGGTAAATTCGGGGTCAAACCAACTGTAATTCGTCCAGGTAACCAGGTTGCTGCCATAGACGTAAACGCTCAAATCCCTGGTAAAGATGGTCTTGGCCACCGCGGGCGGCAACTTATAGGTTAGCCGCACATAACTTAACCGGATAAAAGAGCCGTCTTCTATATAGCGGCTATTCATGCGCATATTGCCAGAAGTATTTTTCCTAGAAACTTCCGGAACATCAGTAATATCACCTGGCCTGCGCCAGGCATTGTAGATCACATAAGGCTGCGGAATAATATGTGTTGTTCCGTAGTTATTGAGCGCCTGGGCTGCATTATTATATAAGTCATTGCCCCAGGTCGTATTAAAGGTAAAGGAAAGAGAAAAGCCTTTATAGCTCAGTGTGTTGATTAAGGCGCCATAAAAGCTGGGTTGTGCATTGCCCAGAACTTGTCTGTCGTTATCGTCAATAACACTATCCTTGGCCACATTATCAAATATAATATCGCCACCTCTTAGCTTAACGCCGGTATTGTAAAGGCTATGAACATCGCCGTTGTAAGGCTTGCCATTTTTCGTATAGCCCTGGAAAACACCGCTACCGTCAAAAACAGGATCCAGTCGGTCCCAGTTGTCGTCATAGGCATTTGATTCATCATAGGCATATACGCCGAGTGCTTTCCAACCGTAGAAATCACCCAGACGACCGCCTTCCCGGATCAGCCAGCCGGCTCCGCCGCCGCTGCCACTGTTTCCGGAAATAAAAGATCCGCCTGGCAACTGTCTAACGCGTCCACGTTCTACGGAGAAATTGGCGATCAGGTCCCACCGAAAATCTTTTGTCTGAATAGGGGAAGCATTTAAGGAGAATTCAAAACCTTTCGTTTCAAAGCTACCAAGATTTACCCTAACTGAACTAAAACCGGTTTCTACCGGCAGTGGCTGATTGTAGAGTAGATCCGTTGTCGTCTTTATATAATAATCACTGGTAATTCCAAGCCTTCCGCCCATAAACGTTAAGTCAATACCAATATTTTTCTGGGTGTTATTTTCCCAGGATAAAGTTGGATTGCCAAAAGAAGATCCGGTGGTAATACCAGATACACCGTCATAAAAGTAACTTCCAAAGCCGTAACGCTGAATGGCATCATAATCGCCAATACTTTCATTCCCTGTCTGTCCATAGCTCAACCGCAATTTACCATCTGTCAGTACACCTTTAGCCCAATCCATAAAGGGTTCACTGGTAAAACGCCATGCAACTGCGCCAGAATAAAAATTACCCCAAATATTCTCTTTCCCAAATCTGGAAGATCCGTCGCGACGAACCGTCCCATTAAAATTATATTTGCCCAGGTAACTGTAACCGAGACGACCAAATATGGATGCAAGAGAATTGCCGCTGGCCCCTGTATTGGTTTTGGCTGGCACAATGGTGCCCGCCGAGTTCAGGGTCAGGATATGTTCATTTACATAGTCAGTGCCTGAGATAATTGTATTATTTCTTTGCGTTTTTTCTGCACTAAATCCAAGTAATCCGCTAAAGCTGTGATCTTTTGCGATTGTTTTGTTGTAATTCAGATAAGCCTGATACTGCCAGCCAATACTTCTGGACCAGGCTTCACTACCACTGTTTTTAAGTGGATTATTGGAGCTAAGGATCTTGGGGCTGAATTTTACCGTTCTTCCCTCATTATAATCTGCTGTAATATTGGTGGTAAATTTCAGTCCACGGACAATATCGTACTCCATCTGCTGGAATAAAGTCGCAGAATACCTGTCATTCAGATTAACTTCATATAAGGCCACCGACAGTGGATTTCTTCGCCCACTCACATAGCCTGTCAGACTCCCATCGGGTAAATAAAGTGCAAAATTGGTGGGTCGCTGGAAGGTCTGATTAATGGTATTGCCTTCATTGATATTATTGCGATCTCTGTATCCAAATGAAAACCGGGTACTAAATTTTATTTTCCGGGAGGCCTGAAAATCGATATTGGTTCTTATTTGCAATAGCTTTGCCCAGCTGTTTAAGATCAGCCCTTTATCGTCCACATAACGGACACTGTTGTAATATTTTATATTTTTTGATCCGCCGCTGAGGCTGATATCATATTGATCTTTATTGGCCATATGGGTCAATGCGTCCTGATAGTCGTTGTCCGCATTAAAGCCCGGATTTAAGGAATCCGTACTACCACCAGCCGTTCCGTTCAGATTAGATTTCTGTTCATTTCTGTATAAGCGAACCTCAGCGGCATTGGCTTGGCGTAATTTATGGGCCAGCTGACCAAAATTATGCAGGTAGTTTAAATTCACCTGCGGTTTATTGAGCATACCCATTTTTGTTGTAATGATTATAACCCCATTGGCCGCCCTGGAGCCATAAATGGCACCGGATGCAGCATCTTTGAGTACATCCACAGATTGGATATCACTGGGATTAATATTATCAGGGGAAGCGCCTACGACACCATCAATTACATATAAGGGTGCATTTCCCGCACTAGAGAATGTAGACCCGCCACGAATCTGAATGCTGCCGGATTCGCCGGGCTCTCCGGCATTATTAATAACCATCAGACCTGCTGCCTGCCCCTGGAGCGCATCTTCCAGGGTTACCGCCTGTCTTTCTTCTATCTGTTTTGCGGTAACAGAAGTAATGGCACCGGTTACATCTCTTTTTTTCTGTGTACTATAGCCGATAACGACAATTTCATCCAGGCTGCCTGCTGCGGCCTTCAATACAACAGGTAAAGATTCTGTACCATTTGTTTTTATGATAACCTTTTCATAGCCAACCGCAGAAACTTCAAGACTGCTCCCTTTTTGGGGTATCAGTAATGAAAAGGCTCCCGTTGAATCGGTTACCGTACCCGTTTTGCCAGCAGTGGCTGATAATATAACTGAAGCACCTTGGATCGGTGTGCCTGCCTCATCCTTAACGGTTCCATTCACCAGAATGGTTTGACCAAATGATAGTGTAACGGTAAGTAGCATAGCTGCCATCAGCATTAACATTCGAATCCGCTTTTTCTTATTCAAATAACTCCAAAGCGTGTTTTGTCGCTCCATAATTAAATTTTGCATAGCAATTGTGTTTATAAAAAATGATCTTTCCTAGAATTATTATTGGTTAGCGGTGACTTTTATTTCATCTGGAGTAAAAATAATTATATTAAGTGATGCGTATTTTAATGGGTTTATCTTAATTGTAAGCAATATTGGCAAAGTCGTTTCGGGAATGGTAATTTTTAATAGATAAATATATTTTTTACCCTGCATTTTGAAAAACAATGCAATCTGGTTACGACAAATGGATCAAAAATGATCTTCCCAACCAATCCTTAGGATTTTATACTCAATCCTTGAAAGGCAGCAATATCCATATAGATAAAGCAAATCAAAAAGAGTCTTTGTTGCGTGGCTATTGCCTACCACAGCAAAAAACACCTTCCCATAGCTTAGACGCTATTAGAAGGTGTTATAAAAGCCCATGAAATTTATTTTTTTAGTGTTTTTTTACTACTCCAATTTATAGGCGGCTACTGTATTGCCGTTAAAGGAGGGGACGTAAATGATTTTATTTTTTTTGTCATAGCCGATATCGGCGGCATTTTTTTTCTCTGCATGGGTATCGAGTAAGGTCTCAACTTTCCCATCAGCAGCAACATAATACAGATATCCGGCCCAGGCTGTTACCAGAAAGTCACCATTACCAACTGGTTCAATACCGTCGATGCCGTTTGGCAGGTCAGCAATTTTAACCTGTTTTTTATCCGCTGCTGCTTTCCACAGGCTTTTGCCTTTGGCAAAAATAAGCACTCCACCGACTTGTTTGAGTCCGTTGGCGCCCTTAATATTTTCTAAATAAAGTTCTGGCTTGTCGTCAACAATTTTCCAGATCTTCCCAGTCTTTGAATCAGATACATAAATGGCATTGCCATTTTTGTCAGCAGCAATGTCATTTAGGTTACTGGCCCCGGGAATGGCAATCTTTTTAAGGATTTTCCCATCAGACAGATTGATCACGGCGACTTCATCAATATCCGCCGCATACAATTTTTGATGCAACCTTCCCAACCCTTTAGGGGCATTCAAACCTGTTACAAAGTCTTGCGTTTTAATCTTCCCATCCATATTCAGGATGCCAATGCCGCCCTTGCCATCCGCATCCCAGCCCCCACCATCGATTAAGGAGACATATAGTTGTTGATTTTTAAAATCTGGCAGTACTGATTCCGGCGTTTTTATCACAGCATCCGTTTCCCACAGTTTAGTTACTTTATGGGTGCCTTGTGCCTGGCATGACAGACTTAGCCCAAAAACGAAGCTTATCGCTAATAATAATAATGATTGCATAATAAAAACGGTTTTAAAAATTGTACAATTGATTTAAATAAATGGACCCTTAGTTACATCCACAGTAACAATAAGCAAGCCGTGAACACCTCCTCTCGAAAAGTATTCATCCAATTCAACTGACTTTATAGCTTAGCTGCTTTAAAATCCTTGTTTTCGAGGTTTTCCACCCCCTGTACATGAAATACATGAAGACGCTGCACATCTCTGAGTAAAGCCCATGGAGTTCCCGCAGCTTTTTCACTCTGAATATCGTAAAGGATTGCACCTTTCACATCATCTAATACAAAAGGTGGCCGTCCCTCAGATTGCCTGTAACTGGTTTGAACATCATGCATTTTAAGGTTTTTAACGTGCCGGATATAAAAACCGTAGGCGGGCATTGTTTTCCAGTTGTATGGTTCAGGATAATCTTTGGTGTATTGCGGGACAATCCTGTTCATGGAATCTTTTAGGCCGCCGCCTTTGTAATATAACCGGATATTGCTGAGCTGTAAATCCTCAATCGGATGATTTTTAATACCACTGATAATTGCCCCATGACGCGGATCTACATTATATGCCACCAGATTGCTGATGATCACGCGCTTAACTGTACCAATTCCAATAGTATCCGGACCTCGTTGTCTTGCCCCTAAGCGGATAAAGATCGGTGCATTGACGATATCGCGCATGGTGATATTAGTAATGGTAACATCCTCAATGGATCCACCATCTACGGATTCCAGCGCCAGACCACGGCTGTAATCAAAAACACAATTTGAAATCGTGATGTTTTTGAACCCGCCATTGCTTTCCGTACCCATTTTTATTCTGCCCGTCGTTGTATTGTCTGAATATCTGGTATAGGTCCGCTTAAAGGTGCCATCCATCAGTGTGCCTTGATCATAGCCACTGACTTGGCAATTGGTGATGGTTACATTTTCAGTGGCTTTGGCATAGCCCAAGGCAAAAGAGCTTTTCAGGCAGATTCCGTCATCAAAGGGGGAATTCACGGTACAATCAGAAACCCGGACATTTTTGCAGCAATCAATATCAAATCCGTCCCGATCTGTATCCACCAGCAGGTTATGCAGGCTTAGATTATCCACGCCGGTAGCCAGTAGAGCAAAATGTCCACCGTGGAGGATGGATATATCCGATATGGTGACGTTAAAACAGTTTTTTAAGCCGATGGCTTTATTGCCGCCCCCTTTGGGTTGATTTGTACTGCGGGTCAGTCCTTTTCCCCAGATCCGGCCTTGTCCTGTAATGGATATATCATGCAGACCGATACCCCATATCAGGCTATTCTTCCAGTGATTATGGCCAAAATCCTGATAGGCGTCGTAAGTTGTCTTGGGTTCCGGGTCATCATATCCTAGTCCATCTTTTTCTTTGGCAGCGAGCAATACGGCTCCCTGATCCAAATATAGGTGGATATTGCTTTGCAGCCTTACGCTATAAGTCGCATAAATACCGGGTGGAAAATAAATAGTTCCCCCTCCCTTACTGGACGCTGCCAGAATGGCCGCATTAATCGCTGGCCCGTCTATAGTTAGACTATCTCCTTTGGCCCCATAATCCCGGACATTGAAGAAAATCTTGTCGGGTTGGGCGTTGATAGCTGTTACGTGCAATACTGCGGTTAAAACCAGCCAAAGACAGCCTGACCACAAGGTTGATTTCACGTGTCCGGATTTTTGTTTTATTATACGCATAAGCGCTGACTTTTTAAAAGCGAGTTAAGTGCTATTTTACTAGCCCAAAAAACTGTTTACTTATTTGCCCATTGCCATCACCCGCTTGCCTTTTCAATAATACTTCTTATAAGACACAACCAGCCACCTTTTAGTTATTCTGTAAATCATTTTGTTGCTTCAAAACCCGGACAAGGTTGCTAAAATTGCGCTTTGTTCCACTTCCCCTGTCTTAGCAGACTATTGGGCAAGATGCGCTCTGACTGCCTGCACTTCAGCAGGTCGCACCAAAGTGGCTTTATTGCCAAAATCGTTTCTGACATAAGTCATCACATCGGCTATCTGCTGATTGGTGAGAAAATTGAGTGATGGCATATTATTGGAATACTGTTCTCCGTCAATTTCTACCCGCTTGTCAAAACCCTTTAATATAATTTGTATGAATCGTTCCTTATTGCCTAGTACAAATGGCGTTTTGATCAGCGGTGGATTTAAGTTTTCGACACCGCCGCCATCAAACTGATGACAGCTCAGACAATACGCTTTATAAACTGTTTTACCGCGTTTAACTGCGTCCGCCGAATCAGGCGGCACCTCGCGCCTAGCGCATGCTGACTCATTTAACGTATTTGCCGAAGATATTTTATAATGGCTTCTGAAATCACGGGAACGAGCCGGCGTGCATAACGCCAGTGCCACAAGCATAACCGGCAAAGCTAAAATCCATGCTTTTTTCATAATAATCTTAGGAGCAGTTTTTATTGTTGATAAGAAATTTTATAAATTCTCCCTTTTACATCATCGGTAACATAAAGTGACCCGTCTGGCCCTTCGGCAAGGCCACAAGGTCGGTGTTTTGCCTGTCTGGGAGAAAGTATATCGTCTGTTTCGGCAAAATTATCTGCGAAAACTTCCCAGGGACCGGCGGGTTTCCCGTTTTTGAATGGAACGAAGGCGACCATATAACCGCCTTGTTTTTCAGGTGTCCTGTTCCAGGAACCGTGAAAGGCAATAAATGCACCGTTTTTGTATTTTTTGGGAAATTGAGTGCCTTTATAAAATAACAAGCCATTGGGTGCCATATGTCCAGGAAAGGCTACGATCGGATCGATATATTTACCGGTTACCTCTTTTTGGCCATCGCCTCCATATTCGGGAGCCAACATCTGTGCCTTTTTGAATTGGTCATAGTAGATATAGGGAAAGCCAGCGTTATCGCCTTTGTGGATCATATACATGCACTCGGCCGGAATCAGCGAGGAGGTCTTTTCATCATAATACTGGGGAAATAGGTCGTGGAGCTGGTCGCGGCCATGCTGCATGACAAATAAAGTATTACTGGTTTGATTCCAATCCAGCCCAACAACATTACGCAGTCCGGTGGCATATCGAACACCCTGCCCATAGCTTTGATTCAACTGGTCTGCCTTAAACTGCCAAATTCCCCCTGCTGAGTCAAGTATGGGACAGCCAGCGATCCCCATGGAGCCTTTCTTTCTATCCTCTTGCTGACAGGAATTCAGGGGGGAACCGATATTAACGTAAATATTGCCGGCATTATCCAACACGATAGACTTGGTCTCATGCTGTCTACCCATGACTAAGCCGGTGATAATTTTCTCCGGCTGATCGGGATGCAGGACCTTACTATTTCCATCTAATTTGTAGCGGTACACCTCACTGTTTGAGGAGGCATATAAATAGCCATTTTTCAGATAGATCCCCGTGCCGCCGTAATTACCGAAACCGCCGATAACCTGCGCAGCGCCGTTAGGGCCTTGTTGTAAGACCAAAATACCTTTACCATCCTTTGCCTTGGCTAGTTTAACATAAATAAGCCCGTTATTCGTTACAACGAGGTGCCTTGCTTTGGCTTTCAAATCCGCCACGACAACAGCCGAAAAATGTGGCGGTAGTTTGAGTCTGGTCGTATCTTCAACTGTTTGAGTGCCCAGACCTGCACTCAAGGTCGCCCCAGGTTGTAGCTGCAAGTTTGCCACGTTCATAGAACCCGGTGCGGCCTTTGCATTTACACAATTAGCCAGAGATAAGATGGTAATGATAACTGCAACAATCCTCTTTACTCCCCCCTTTTCAATCCCTTGAATGCCACGATTTTGAAATAAGTATTTCATAAATATTATTATTTTTTGAATAGTAAATACACATCGGCAGTCTTCGCCTATTGCCCCGAATCCGGCCCCAAATATAGCGTCACAGGACACACCCGTTTTAAAGTTACTAAATATCACTATTCCCACCTCAACAAGTTTCGAATTTGCAATTGCTGGTGTTTTTTAAATACTGATTAATGGACCGGCAAAGCAAAATAAATGCTATTTTAAGTCGTATCTTATAAATGCATTTGCAGATTATTCAGCAATAATAGCTTTTATTGCTTACCTACTTATTTATTTCGTCTCAAAAAAGGGTATCGCATTTAAAATAAGCAGGCCGCTACAATAGATGTAACAGGCGGTAACTTTTATTATTTTACGGCTGCAAGGGTGGTAATCGCCCTAAAGATTATCCCACCTGATGATCGCAACCTCAACTGAAATAATAGCGCCCGCAGGATTTCTGCTGCGACCGTTATTATAAATACCCCCATTTTAACGTAATAACGCCGTTGCGCACCACAACACAGGTGCCTGCCCATGTAAATCCCCGATGTTTTGTTTACGGTCCAGATAGTATTGCCGGTCATTTTTCTTGTTCGTGCCTTCGCAAACATTATGGATGTCGTTATTGGCATCAAGGTATTTGATCAATGCCAGCCAGGCTTTTCTGGCCGCAGGGCCATAGCTTTCTTTATCCAGCCAGCCAGCTCTTACGCCGGTGATAAATGCATAGGTGAACATACCAGTCGCGGAGGTTTCTTCCCATGCAGCGGGGTCATCAATTAACTGACGCCACATACCGCTGGGCGCCTGATATTTAAGCAGGGCTTTCATCATTGAATGGTAACTTTCCAGGATCCTTGGCCTGTCTGGATGATTTTTGGGCAGAGCGCGGAGCATTTCTGTCATACCAGCAGCCATCCAGCCATCACCCCGGCCCCAAAAAAACGGCACATCCGGTGCATGGAAAAAAAGTCCATTGGGTTGTTGTAGAGAATCCAGATAGTGCACCATTTCTTTGGCTGCCCGGTCCAGGTACACTTTTTTGCCAGTCGTGTGGTAGGCCTGGGTCTCTAAGGCGGTAATCATATACATATCATCAATCCACATCCGGGTTTCCCAGGATAAGCCTTTATTGTAATAATAGTAGGAAGATGGTGTGGCTCTTTTGCCCCAGGGCGCGCTCCATTGCCGGTCGGCAATAGAGGTCGCTAATGTCAAATACCTTTTATCCTTGGTCTGCCTGTAAAGTGAAAATGGAACGATGCCAAAAACTGCGTAATCCACATGATCTGGCACTGGGATCATACTGGCCTTCTCCCCAAAAAGAGGCGCAAATCTTTTAACCAGTGCCTGTTGTAAGGACTTGTTTTTGGTCACAGCCGCAAATTCAATAGCACCAAACCAGGTGCAGCTTTCCGGGTAGGTGATATATCTGGGCGGCGTTGTCCGATTGAAATTTGTATGGGGCGTTTGAACAAAATGCGTTGCAATACGCAGACCGATCTGCTTTGGGGATGCTCCTTTGGGAAAATTTTTCAAATAATTCTTACCTGCTTGCGCGTTCAGCTGCGGGGAACTTAGACAGGTAAAGACGCTTACACCAAAGAAAATGGCGGCGCTTTTAGCAAAGGTGGCCAAAAAACGCATTACGCTGCGCATTTTGTAGGGTAGATTTTGGCAAAGATTCCTTTGAGGCGTTCGTCGTAGATGCATTTTATTGAATTTAATTATGAAGATTTATCTTGTCTTTGAACTTGTTTCTAACTTGTGTTTGGTTTGTCCTAGGCTTTAACACCTGATTCACGGAAAATAGATACCGGACAACGGCTCACCATCAATAACCAATATGAATTAAGGCCGCTGAACCAAGTCTTTCTTTGAGTTGTGCCAGGTAGAGACTTTTGGGTGTCACGGGCGTACCGTAGGCGTCGTAAATACCTTCAGGAACATTGGGTGATTTATCAAAGGGCATTGGCTTATACATTTTCTTACCGGTGCTTCCGATTACCCAATTTGCGCTTCCCGGCGGCATCTGGTTCAAATAGCTTGCCGCCTGGCAATTCCAGGCAACTGCCCAGCCAACAGCCCAGCCATGCCCTGAGCCATAAGCACCACGGTTCATAAAATCGATGCCGCCCTCGGGCACGCTGCAGCCGTCCACTAACACCCCGGTTGCCCAACGCTGATGCGGCTCAATCCAGCCTTTTCCTTTAAAAGTACAATTCAGCAGCACAATCGGGCCAGTTACCCTTGCACCGGTCGCAAAATAGAACACATTATCTCCTTGAATGGAACACTTATTAAAAAGTATCTGCGTGCCGCTAGCGCTAAGATCAGCCGGCTTGGCAGCTCCTGTTGTGGGCAGGGCATGCTCAATGGATACATGATCTAAAGTAATCCGGCTGCCGTTAATGCTGATACTGTTGACAGTATTCATAATTCGCACATTTTTAACCCAGGCGTCCTTAACACCTGACAGTAAAAGCGCCTTATCATGCGCTTGTGTAATGGGCCCCGACTGCTGCTGCGCATATATACTTATATCCGCTATGCCAATCTCTGAAATTACGCCTTTATACCGGATCTTTTCCACGCTTACGCCCGGCGGGTCCAGATACCGGCTATCATAACTATCTGATAAAGGAACTTCAAGTGTCAGCGTCTGGTTATCAATGGCGCTAATCTGACGGTCTGTAGTAAGTTCACCCGAGAGCCAGGTTTGCGGCTTATTATTCCTTGTAAGGTGATCCATACCCATAAAACCAAGCCAGGCTGGTGTCACAGATTTTGTGATCCGGATCCAGTCACCTGCTTTGAATCCAGTGGCATTTTGCACATGAATGGCACTCGCACCTGCCGGAATATAGTTATCCGTTATTTGGGTGATGTTACCCAGACTCTCAACCTTGACCTGACCTCTTATTTCAATAGCGGTATGGGGTTTGTCCTGAAGTTGGAGTATAGTCCCTTCTTTTCCGCTGCCACTACCTTTTAGTACAACACCGCTATTTTTTATTTTCAAAGGTCGGTAACAATCAAACACACCGGGCGCTAGTAGTACAGCGCCTCGGCAGCCCCCTATAAGTGGTAAGCGCCCTACCTGATCAATGGCTGCCTGTATGGCAGCGGTATTATCTCCTATAACAGGTTGTAAGGTGATTTTTACGGGAACCTTCGGTAAGGCAACACCACCTCCTTTATACCCGGCATTTGAGAAATCCATAATCCGATCGCCCGTTTTAGTATGCTTGTATACCAGGTTACCATGCGGTTTGCCGGATTGACCGGCTGCTTGGTAGACCCATTTACTCTGAAAAAGCGGTTTTACCTGTGCGTGCTGCGCATTTACCACGCAGTAACTGCAGGACAGTATACAAAAGATTAATTGTTTTAAAGTTCTTTTCATCTTTAACGGTATTAGGTGGTTGCGTTATAATCTGTTTAAGCTTTCAGCTGTACATAATATAAGTTACCCTGCTTTAAATTTCGCTCAACCTTGCCTTGGTTTTTTCTTGTCTTTTCACTTTGGCCTTTTCCCTCTTGTCTTCGCTTGGTTAATGAATTGGTGTGCTTAGACAACCTGGTGATGAAAAAGGGGCGATACTGCTAGTAGGCAATGGCGGTATCGCCTGAAAAATCAAGTACGCCCTTTATGTATGTCGTATAAAATGTTTCATGTATTATTTATTATTTATGTGCTTTGCGTATACTTACCATCACCACGCCATGAGCAGGTACGTGTGCAGAAAACTTGTCTGTAAATGCGCCCAGATCTTTTTGTCGCCATAAATCCCGGACAATATATTTACCTGTGATCCCCAGATCAGTCCAACTTACACTGAGCACCCTGGTTTTGCCATCCGTAATATTAAATAGCCCGACGGCTTTGCTACCATCAAATAATGGCTTGGCAAGCACACCACAGGAATCGATATGTCGTACAACAGTTGCCTGTTTGCCAAGCGGATCCTGATTAACAGCCAGCACTTCATCATTGGTTAAAAGACTCAGTGTAAACTTATCTAGTTTGGTCAAATCACAACCCAAAAGCAAAGGCACGGACTGCAAACACCAGGCACTTACATGGCTGTACTGCTCATCAGCGGTAAGCTGAGAGGGATGCGGCCCCTTGCCCCAACCAACATAACCTACAATCATCATATCGGGATCATTCCAATGGCCAGGCCGGCCGTAGGGTGCCCATCTGTCCTGGCTTAGCAATCGACTTTTGAGGCTCTTCCAGTTATCGCGAATATCGCCACCTGTGCGCCAGGCATTTGCATACCTGGATAAGGAGTCTATCGTTTTAAAAGGGGTTGAATTGGACAGGCTAAATAAGATATCTCTGCCACTTTCCCTTAGCAACTGATACATGGCCTTGGTTTCAGGCAATTCATTGGGGTTCCAATCATATTTCAGGTAGTCAAAACCCCATTGGGCCCATTGCTGAACATCATTTTTCCAGAATTTATATTCACCTATGGCATAGGGAAAAAGCTTGCGGTTTCTTTTTACGTCAACTGGCGTAGGTGTAAATAATCCTTCTTTGTTTCTGGAGGAACCACCGATATGATGCCCGTAAGTTTCTACCCAGGGTGAGGAATAGATGCCGATTTTAAGGCCCAGCCCATGTATCTGATCGACTAAGTTTTGCATATCTGGGAATGTGGCTGAATCGGGTAGTATCCCATGAAATCTCCCGCCTCTTTTGCCTTGCCAGACATCATCTATATTCATATAACTCCAACCATGATCTATTAATCCAGAACTGGCCATCGCTTTTGCATTAGCCAATACCAATGCCTGGCTCACTTTTGATGCATAAATATTCCAGCTGTTCCAGCCCATGGGCGGGGTCAGCGCAATTAGTTCTCCTACCACCAAGGTAAAACTGCGCGTTTGCGTACCAACGCTATTTTTCGCAGTAAACTCAACTATATAACGCCCTGGCTTTGCCACTTTCCCAGACAACTGTCCGGTTTTTGTGTCCAGATGGGTGCCTTTGGGCAAATGGTTTGCTTTAAAGGTCATGGGTCTTTTTCCGGTAGCGGTTACCCGAAATAGTATGGGATGCGCTGGCCTGACACCGAATATTCTGGCGCCGGTGATACGGGGTCCTGGACCGGGAACAGGTGTCAAAATATATTTGGAGAGGGTATCAACAGACTGCACTTGAGCGTCTACAGGCCTATAACCGAAACTAAAAGCGGTTATCAGCCCCAATAACAGGGCAGGTCCTCTAAATAGCTTTTTAATCATGATTGCTGTTTTTATGTACAATTCTTTAGGAATGTCTTGCCATCTTTTTTTGACGTTTTCATTGCTTATGCGTACTTATACGCTTCTAATACGCTTATCTGATCAAATGCGCCAATCCCTCCATAATACCCGACAAAGGCATTACACTGTCAAGGCTAATCCAAGGCGCCTGTTGACATTTTTGATTTCTCTTTCGGCTGATAAGTAGTCATCTCTCCTAGCACTTCTACTTTAATGATACTTGCAATGGGATCCGGCGCCTTGGCAGGCAAGGTTAATACCAATCCTTCTTTGGTTTGGTGGGTGGCAACCGCCTGGCCACTCGCTAAAACACTGGCAGCAAGTACTTTTTTATTCAGACCAGCAACAACCAACCTGCCATTAGCTGGCCAATTAAAGACGCTCAGGTATAAAATGGTTTTCCCGTTTTGTGTCTTCCGCGTACAACGTCCCCAGTCAAAAGCAGGTAATGGACTGGCCTTGGTGGCATAAATAGCCGCTGAATTTATTTTCATCCATTCGCCGATTTTACGGAGTCTGTCTATACTGGCCTCTGGGAAGGTACCATCTGGTTTTGGGCCTACATTTAGCAGGTAATTGCCCCCTTTTGACGCGATATCACATAGATTACGGATAAGTGTGGTGTCTGATTTCCAGTTGTGATCTGAGGCTCTGTATCCCCAGGTGCCATTCATGGTCATACAGGTTTCCCAGTCCTTGCCATCTAAAGCGGCCGCATCAGGAATTTTCTGTTCCGGCGTTTTGGTATCACCTGGATAATCAGGTCTTTTAAGCCGGTCATTGGTAATGATACCGGGTTGTAATTTTAATAACTCCTGCAATTTTTCTGCGGCATCTTTGGTCATATTGGTCGGCGTATCCCACCATAAGACGGAGATCTTACCATAATTACTTAAAAGTTCTCTTACTTGCGGTATAGCTACGCGGTCAATATAATCTGCAAAACTTGCTGTTGTCTGCAAGGAATCCCAATGACCATGATGGGCGGCGGTATAAGCGTCTATTTTTGCGCTGTCTGGGTTTGGCCAGCCTTCTCTTGTTAGTTTACGGGCTGCCGCTCCGCCAGGATTGTTCCAATCCTGTGCCTGGGAATAGTAAAAGCCAAGCCGGATATCATATTTTTTGCAGGCCTCAGCCAGCATCTTAAGAACGTCTTTGCCATAGGGCGTGGCGTCGACAATATTCCAGGGACTGGCATGGGTACCAAACATCGCAAATCCGTCATGGTGTTTGGCCGTGATAACGATATATTTCATGCCGGCCTCCTTGGCCATCTTTACCCAGCTATCGGCATCGAATTTAACCGGATTGAATTTTTTGGCAAAACTTTGATAGGCTTTTACCGGTATTTTCATGCGGTTCATGATCCACTCTGCGCCACCGCGCGCCTGGCTATGGCCCTGGTAGACACCAGCCAGCTGCGCATAAACGCCCCAGTGAATAAACATACCAAACCTGGCTTGTCGCCACCACTGCATTTTTTGATCTTGAGCGTCATTAGGGGTGGAAATGGAGGATTGGGCAAATAAAGCACTACTTGACGCACTTAGCAGTAGGGCTAGTATACAAATAGTTAAGCCTGTAATTGTCGTAAGCTTACTTATTATTTTTTTTATGCGCCGTACACTTTTAAATTTCATGATTATATTTTTTAGTTCAAGGCTCCTATGATTCACTTTGATAAAGAAATTGCCTGCAAAAGTCCTCGGTATATCTTTACGGCTAATTAATTGCCGCTCCTTTTTTTGGCGGGGGAGATTATCCCATCACCAACCTACATGCAATAATAAATAGGAAAGTTCAAAAATAACTGTTCCAGTTTTCCCTTGTATTCATCTATTTTGGCATAAACAATGGTAAGTGATCGGTTTTAAGCAGCAAATACATCAAAAGGGTGTTCTGGTAAACACCTTAAAACGATACAACAATATCAGTAATTTAGTCCCTTATGACCGGTCACTTGTTTTGTGTTATGCCCACCTCGCCTGGTGCAGGTCTTATTAACGGGTAGTTGATTTTGGGCACATCTGCACGCTGATCTGCGCCAATCATTAATTTTCCTTTTCTTGGCTGGCCGTCAATATCCGTTGGCTGACTTTTTATAAAAAATGTCGGCACCTTGCTTCCTATAATAAGCGCCGGGCTGTTTTTGGACAGATGCAGGACTGCCAAAGTCTTCTGTTTTTCTCCGCGCTGCTTTTTATGCTTTTGAGCGCTACTTATAAGTTTGGGGTTTTCTTCTCTGTTGCCTGACACTACGGGAGGATTGTCGCCAAGGGGTAAATCCCCTGGACCACCTACCGCGTAATAAACATTATCTGTCCAGATAGGCCTTAGGATGTGGCCCCCTCCTTGCTGGATGGTGGCGACCGCACCGCCACCTTGTATCAGATTACCGGTAATCTGAATATCTGTGGCACCTAAGCCTCTTTTGCGCCGGCCAAAGAAAAAACCTGTTTTGTTATTTATTAAGGTGTTGAAACCGATAAAGATCCGATCGGGGCGATCATGACAAGTTAGTTTGGCACCATCTGCTACTTCTCCATCGCCGTTACCAATTTGTATGGCCAACGGGCAGTTTTCAAAATAATTACTGTAGATGCGGTGGTCATCGCCAAAAACCCGGATACCAGGTGTATTGAAAAAATAATTCCCATAAACATTACAGTGATTACCGTGGCGCAGGGTAAACTGTGCTTTATTATCCCGAAAAGTATTATAGCGCAAAGTAACACCAGATGCCTTGACGGAGATCAATTCAGCTTCTCCGTTGCAATCTTCAAATAAATTATGCTCCACCAAACTATTACTGGTAGACATACTATAGCCGCTTAATCCAAACTGAAATGCCTCGGCCCCATTTTTGCCGCCTTGATCTTTAAAATGCGCAAAATAATTATGGTGAATCCATAAATCTTTGGCAATCTGACTACCCTGACCCCGTATTGCCAGAAAGCGCCCCATGGCATCTTTGTTTATAAAGGTATTATGATCCACCTCCTGGTTGTCTGCTGCAATGGTCAGATCATTACCATCGCCAATCGTTTCAAAAACGTTGTGTGTCCAACGACTATGGCTGCTGCCAGGTTCGGAAACTATGCTGGAGCTGGCATTTTTAAAAACAAAACCGCGAATTTCAATATAGGCCGCAGGTTTTTTTATAACAAATCCGCCTTTCCCTGTGAGGATTACCTGGCCGTTACGGGCTGCTGCGATAATAATGGGTGCGCCTGATTTACCCTGGGCCGAGACTTCGATGTCTGTTTTCACTTCATATTGGCCATCTGCCATAAGCAGTAAATCACCTGGTGCAGCAGTTTTCAGGGCAGTCTTTAAATCTTCGATAGTGTTTATAGATTTGACTTTTGGGGGCTGATAATGGAAGCCCTCAGATACATGACTAGCATTTTTCCCGGTATCTCTCTGCAATGTTTTATGATGATTACCGGCACTGCTTTGTAAGGTCTGATAAGGTGAATAAATATAGTCAAAGGACGTATTTACCGAAATTGCGCCAGGCATAATGAACATAAAGACTGTTAATTTTTTACCCATGGATAAAGACAGTCTTTTTGCTTTTAAATTCACTTTCATGATTGCTTATTTGTCTTTTTTTTGTTCATACTTGTGGTTCATGCCGATGGCTTAATTCTTCCACGTTTCCTTACAGGACGGATTTATGCCTGTACAGATTATCTAAGCGCTGCAAAGCTTCCACATAATAGTAATCCGCATAGTTTAAGGGCACATCTACTTCCGAATTACTCGGTTTTGAACCGGTACTATGTAGCAGGATAAAACCGTTGTGCTGGCCAGGGGCGGACCGGTAATGATTGGTCAATTGCGTTAAAATCCTGATGGCGATTTTGCGGTAATAACGACCTCTTGTACTATAAGTACTAAGCTCCAAAAGACCGCTGGCGATCACGGCCGCAGCGGAAACGTCGCGGGGTTCATTTGGGATACCCGGAGCATCAAAATCCCAATAGGGAATCAGATCCTTTGGCAGGTGTGGGTTGTTTAGGATAAAACGGGCAATATGCTCAGCCTGAGACAAATAGGCTTTGTTGCCGGTTTCCCGATAACACATGGTATACCCGTATAAGCCCCAGGCCTGGCCGCGGGCCCAGGCAGATGCGTCACTATATCCCTGATGGGTCGTCTTTTTAATGACCTGACCGGTCGTTGAATCATAATCTACCACGTGAAAAGAACTATAGTCTTTTCTAAAATGGTTTCTCATGGTGGTTTTAGCATGCTGATCAGCAATATGGTAAAAGCTGGTATCTCCGGTCAACCTGGTGGCTTCAAAAAGCAGCTCCAGGTTTAGCATATTATCTATAATGACAGGGTATGCCCATTTTTGCTTATTATGGTCCCAGGACCTGATCGCACCTACAGCAGGGTTAAAACGGGTAAAAAGGGTTTTGGCGGCCGTTATGATTACGGCTTTATAGGCTGGATCTTTTGTAAGTCGGTATCCATTACCAAAGCTACAATACACTTTAAAGCCCATGTCATGGGTCGTACCGTTCCATTTTTCCTTTTCAATAGGTGCTGTATACTGGCGGGCGGCTGTTGCCCACTTTGGCTGCCTATTAAACCCATACAGGTACCAGAGCAGGCCAGGGAAAAAGCCGCTGGTCCAATCCTTGGACGCTACCAGCACCAGGCGGCCATCTTTTTCCGTACGTGGAGATATCAGGTTCTTATGGTCTGCCTGCGCCTTAGGCACGGATTGTAGCATTACGATTGTCTGCGTTTCAATCTCCTTGAATACCTTTTGTATTCCCGCTGCATTTAATTTTACGGACTGCCCATATGCAGCCGTACTGCAAACAGCTGTGATAATGACTGTCACCAATAATTGGTTTATTTTTCGCTTCATCTTTAATGTCAATTTCAATAAGTGTCTATTTTGTTTTAGTGCGCTCGTAAATCATTTTTTTAATAAAGTGCAATCTGCCGTCTGCTGCTTGTTGTGCGTTACTGCCTGTTGATGGTTAATTCCTAACTACTTTGCATTTTTCATTTTTAACTATTTATTTGTTTGTCAGTAATGGGCGTAATTGAATTTCCAATAATTTCATGAGTTCCGACCCTGAGATTGCAGCTGCGTTTATTTTAAGATGATGGATACCTACAGGAAGATAAACTTTCCCGCCGTTATCCGTATTATTTTTTGTCGATGGATTGTATTTTACGACGCGGTTTATCTGATGACCATCCAGAACCAACGTATAACGACCACCTGAGTCTGCGTCGGTCACATACTTTATTTGGATATTAAATTGTGATGGAAAATCTGTCCTGAAAGTCCACGTCAAATACTGCTTTGTTGTTTTCCAGCCATTCACATAATAACGGTTGATTTTACCATCACCAAAACCAAACTTGCCGCCATGCTGGGTAGCATCATAGGCGAGTAACCGGCTAAGTGGGATATTGGTGGATATGTAGCGCATCGAATCCGCCTGAATGGTTGTAGGCAGAACTTTTAATTCCAGAACAATTACGGTATTGACGCTGTCATGGTCTACAGCCTGGGTAGGCAACTGCAGCATAATATCCAAAGGATTTATACGCTTCACGGGTATAATTTTCTTTTGATTTGCCAGCAAATAAGCTTTATTTACAGGGGATTTCAGACCACCAACATATAGGTGGCCATCCTTTGGCCACTCAAAGACATGTAAAAAGATTTTATTTGCTTTTGTGGTGATGACGCCCCAGCTCTGTAAGGGTAGCGGGCTACGCTGGGTCCCGTATATGCTGGAACCATTTTTAGCCATCCAGGCACCTATACCGTTAAGAATCTTTATGTCCTTTGGATCAAATCTTCCATTGCCCATGGGACCAATATTCATTAACAGATTACCGCCGCGCGAAGCGGCGCTGGCGAGTAGACGTATAAAATGACTGGCAGGCTTATGGGACAAATCATACTTTGAATAGCCATAAGACTCATTGGTTGTGGGGATGGCCTCCCAGTCTCCCAGCACCGGATAAAACTCCGCAGGTCGGTCGGCCGTATTTTGATAATCACCGAAGTTACGTCCTGCTGTGCGTGCCAGCCGGCCATTGACTACGATCGCTGAGGCGGTGTCTGTCGCTCGAATGGCTTTGAGAATACGAAGGTTTTCACTGAGTGGTAATTTGTGCGGTGTATCAAACCAAAGAATATCGGGATGATATTTTTGAATAAGTTCTTTAATCTGAGGGATGGCTTTTTCATTTACATAGCGCTGAATCCTTGGTAACCACTCTGGATGATTGTCAAACCACTGCTCACCACCTATTTTTTTGTCTCCGCCTGGATTATTATAATCCCAGTCGTTACCAGGTGCATCGGGATGCTCCCAGTCAAACGCATGGGAATAGTAAAACCCGAATTTAAGGCCATATTTTTTACAGGCTGCCGATAAGGCGACCATTGGGTCTTTATGGTAAGCGCTCTGTTTGACGATATTATAATCGGAAACCTTTGAGTCGTACATGGCAAATCCATCATGGTGTTTGGCGGTAATAATCATATAACGCATACCTGCCTGCTTTGCCTGTTTGACCCATTTATCCGCGTCAAAATCAACGGGATTAAAATGATGGGTCAGATCCAGATATACGCTGCGGGGAATCTTTTTAATGCGCATAAGATGCTCTGCATAACCAGGCACACGCTTGCCCTTCCACTCCCCTGCCGCCTCTGAATATACACCCCAATGTAAAAACATACCGAATTTAGCTTCCCGCCACCAGCGGATTCTTTGATCATGATTTTGCATAGAAGCTGTCCACCAACCGTTAATGGCACTGTCAATTGCCTGCTGATCACGGGTTTTGACTTCGTTTAGCATTGCCCCTTCTGCCGCACTATCTGCTGCCTGCGTAATTACCTTATTTTGGTTTTCCAGGTCATTGTTTTGCAGGCGTGTGTTTTGGATGTGTGTGTTTTGGGCAATAACAGCGTTACTCGCCATAGATAAAACAACAAATATGGCCAAGGTGCAAAATTGCCCAATGATGTGTGCGTAATTAAGTCTGTTGCTGTTTGGCTCATAAAACGCATATTTGTATTTATCTTTACCGTTATTTGCGCATTGTATGGGTATATATGGGGAATAAAGTTGCATAAGGTGTTTATGGGAAATTTTGTGATACTGAATAGGTTTATCAGCTTTAAATTACTATTGAGCTGTCATCCATTTCCAGGTGACTTTACCCACGGTATTGGGCTTGCCAGCAGCAGGTGCGCTAATTTTGCCTTCTAAGACTCCTTTTGCATTTTTGACAACGGTAATCGTTCTCCAGCTATAGGCGCCCTTTTCATAGTCATAACTGAGGCCGTCATCATCATACAGTTGAAAACTGCCTGGCTTGGTCCCATAATAACGAATTTCCAGATCTACTTTCTGATCACTTCCAGGTGCATGTAACATAGCGGGCATCATGGGTATAATGCCGCCATCTCTGACATAGACCGGAATTTTGTCAAGACCTGGCGTAACTTGAATGATTTGGCCGTTGCCCGCATAAGCGCCGGTATAAAAGTCATACCAATTGCCTTTGGGCAAAATGACTTTGCGACTGGTCTGTCCGGTAAACATAGGTGCCACTAATAAATTTGGGCCAGCTAAATACTGATCTTTGATTTCCTTTGCTTTTGCTTCTTCATAAGGGTTTTCCTCCAGATTCTGCGCCGTTTTTTCTATCCTAAGTGTTGAACTGAAGCCGGGTTCCAGGTTCATGGCCCTAAATGGTGGAATGCCTTTAAAGTGATACAGTGCAAAGGATGCATACCAGTAAGGCATCATGCGCATTCTGAGTTCAGCGAGTTGCTTTATCTGATCTGCCACTTCTGGGAATGTCCAGGGTTTAGTGCCGCTGGACCAGGCATTTATCATGGCAAGGGGTGAGAAAATATTTGACTGAAAACGACGCAGCCATTCCTCAGCCGACTTGGAGGCCCTGACTTCCGGGGTCCACAGTACACCGGCAAATCCGCTATTAATTAATGCAGTAATAAAATCCCTGTGGTCATAATAATCATTATAAATCACATAAGGAAAACGGACGCCTCCGCCGTTCGATGCCCGGACAAGTCCATAGGTTCTTCTATTTAGCTGGTGAAACATCTCTGTGCTATAGCGCTGGATTAATAGGCCATAGATCTGACGCATTTGCTCCCCACTGGTGCCGGAGGGGAAAGTCGCCACATCGGGCCAGAGGTACTGATCTCCGCCATCGACTTCATCAAATTTGAATCCGCTGACGCCAATGGCGACCTGGTGCTGTTTAAGATGACCAAAAAAGATGTCCCTGGCTGCTTTCATGGTAAGATCAGGTACGACGCCGTTCCAGACAGTGTGCGTTCCTGTATAAGGTTTGATGGCTTTATAAATAGGCGACTCGGGGGATATATAGGGATTGGTCCATAAATTAAGCCGGACGCCTTTTTTTAGCATGCTTGCCGCAAAAGCTGCTGGATGTGGAAAACGCGTGCTGTCCCATTGCAAAGTGCAGGGATAGGATTTACTTTGCCAGCCTGGCTCCAGGCCGATAAAGTCCAAGGGATAGCCTTTGCTTTCAAAATCAGCCGCTTCTTTGGCCACCTGGTCTGCATTATATAACCTTTGAACACGCTGGGTAAACCCCAACCCCCATCTTGGCGGTATCGGACCACCGCCATTAAACAGATTAAAACGGCGCACGGCGTCCAGCGTAGTAGGCCCGGCGAAAATATAAATCTCAACGCCCTCTGTTGGCACTAGCATATCCACACCATCAGAATAGGGTCTAGAACTCCACTTTTTGTCCAGATTTCTGTCATAAACCACTGGCGGGTGTTTAGTGTCTTTTTCTACAGCAGTACCTGCATATACTTTGACATACCGGGCGGCATTGACAAATACGCCGTAACCGTTTGAGGAAACGTAAAACGGCGTTGGAGCATGTGTATGGCCGTCATCAGCACCTGCATAATTATCCACATGAAGCTGCATAATTCGGCCACGTTGATTGACTGTTTTGAAATTAAGCCCAAAACCAAAAACTTGTTCTTTCTTTTCCAGTGGAAAATGCAGATAAGTCTGATGATCGACCACCTTGGCGGTAATGTCCACTTTAGCAAGCGGGAAGGGCGCTTCTCCCATTTCTTGTAAACCAAGCGTATTAGCCTCGGCACCTGCCACGCTACGCAGGTCAATTTTGTCTGGTGTTCCTACCTTGGTTTTATAAATCCCTGGTGCGACTTCTTGCCAATTAAGCTGCTGGGCATCATTATTATTAATAGCGGTGAGCGATAATAACAGTAAAACCAGCAATGGCCATATTTGTCGCCTAAGGTCAATCTTAGATCCTATTATTATCAATCTCTTAAATTCAGCATTGAATTTCATCGTTAATCTCTTTTATCTTTAGTGGCATTGATTTGCGACCTTTTATGACATTTGCAACGACCCATTGCCAGCCAAAATATTAAAAAAGCCAAAACGGGGCAATATATCAGTGCCTCACAAAATTAACCGGTTTCTAAAGGATTATGGAATGGATTTTGGCCAATTAGTAAGTCAAATTAACTTCAAAGTACTTAAAGTTAAAAAAAATGACCGAATCAATCGTTTAGCGCCTTAATGATATCCACTATCAGCTTAATCGCTATTGAGAAACTATGGATTCATAGTTACACATTTCATTATTCTTAATATCTACAGCCAATTCAGCATTTTTAAAACTTTTATTTTACTTTTGAAACCTGTATAACAAAAGAGGTAAACCTCAATGATTTTCAATTACTAAAAATGGGATTCGGATTAATTCTCAAAAAATATTAAAAAAAATACAATCCCGACAATTAGTTAGAAAGTTAAGCATAAAAATTTGGTAATAATACAAATCGAATTAGAATTATAAAATGGCAGACAACAAGGCGAGGCAATATTCAACATTAACAATAAAAAAATTATATGCACTTTCTGGAAACAAATGCGCCTTTCCAGGTTGTGATGTGTCGTTTCTAAATTGGGAAGATGATACTAATTTTTAAAATATATGCCATATTGAAGATGCCAAACTAAGCACGCACAAGGCAGATCGCTATAATCCCGAAATGTCCAATAAGGAAAGATCAGATTATAAAAATCTATTATTACTTTACTTTAGGCAAATAATTTCTAAAAATATAAGAATAGATAAAGATCGGATGGATAAAATCGGGCGTAATTGCAGATTTAAAAAAGATTGTTACTGAATTAAATAAACAATTTGAGCGCAAAGGAAATTTGGAGGAACAAAAACGACTCTGGGATTCTTCTAATGCAAAATTAAAGCGAATTGAAAGTGACCTGGGCTTGATCAATCAACAAATCAATGCTAATGATGAAATGATTAAGCAAAGAGTAACCCAATTTAATAAGTATTTCGCAAAATTATCTGTGATTCTATATGATGAAAATTATATTCTCACTCCAATAACAAAAGAAGATGGTTATGATTTGATTGTAATAAATATAGAAGCAAATCCGAGTACTGGTAAAAAGAAAGGACAAATAGCAGCTTTTGATTTTACATATATTCAATTTGCAGATGACTTTGATATTCAATGCCTGCACTTCATATTACATGATCAATTAGAAAACATGCATGACAATCAATTGAACACTTTAATTGAGGTCGCAAATGACATCAATGGACAATATATCGTTCCAATTTTAAGGGATAAGGTACCTGCTAGTATTGATATTCGTCAAATTGAAGTCCTATCCTTGTCTCAAAATAACAAATTATTCAAATTATAATGCTGTAAATTTAGACTTAAAACCACTTGTGGCATCGAAGTAGCGGTAAAATAAGGATACTCTTATGCCATATTATCTCTGTTAGCGACTGCGATTTATTGCTTGGCTCGTCCCTCCAAAATAGAAGCCTAAAAAATAAAGTAGGATTATTTACTTAAAAAACGCTGCTACTATAGTCGAACTTGCATAATTTGAAAAAAAATCAAATCGGGGGGCTGTCTGTCATTTTAATTTATTCACTTTAACCTTGAAGGATATTGTCTGCTCTCCACCCCCTATTGATGCTCCATTGGCATGCTGATTAAATGGCTGGGAACTGCTGGCGTTAAACTTTCCTTCAATTCTAAGTAATGCACCTTCGGGCGTAACTTGTGCTATAGTTGCCTTTCCTTGAGATCTGAATGCATCTTCACCCCTGCTATCAATGGCCTCTTCCCTATCCTTTTTAAATGCATCAGAATTTATATAATCCGGATTACTCGCATATTGACTATTAATTTTTGCATTAATATTTTTAGTTTGGGCACTCGTATTCGACATATTACCGCCAATTTTCTGTCGTAATGCCATCAATTTTTGCAAGTCTGCTTTGCCCTGCTTGGTTTTAAAATAGCCAGGATCCTTTTCGTGCGCCTGCATCCGCTCTGCCATATCCTTCATATCCTCAGCACCAGCGATATTACGATTAGCATTTGCTATCGTTGCCGCAATATCCATTCTGCGGATACCTGCTATTAATTCTAATTCTGTGGCCGCTCCAATTGCAATGGAATTTTGGCCGTTATTACCGCTCACGTTTAATTGCACAGTATTTCCCGGGCTGTAAGTTAAGGTGCCCTTATCGATGTCCACCGTTCGTATAATGGTATGCCCCTCGCCTTGTATTTTCCAGATCACCTGCCCTTTTTGCGGGCTGGTATAATAGAGGTTCATCGTGGCATTACCCTCAGAATGCCCCTTATCCAATTTATTGATGGTAAACAAAAAAGGTATGGTATACGTCATCGGCGCCATTAGCTTTTTCGATGCACCGTCCTTTTCAACTGAAACGGCTTTCTCGACCTTTATTTGCATATTTCTTGTTTTATCTAATGGCTCCAGAAAATAAGTGCCATCCACGGCAGCTGGGAGGTTGGCATAACACTGCCCATGTAGCTTTATGTCCTGACCTACTAACGGTAATGTCTGCTCCGCATCCAAGGTGATTTTATACTGAGCCACTTCAATGTTTACATTACGTACCAACCACATGGTAGAATTGTCTTTGGTTTTGACTTGTACTGCAATAGCAACAGGATTTTTAATGGGAGCGACACTGGGTGCCTTATAAGTCATGGAAGATAAATCAAAACTATGCACAAAAGTTAGGCTTCCGTCTGCAGGGCTAAGTTCGTTCATATTTTTTCCATTTACCGTCCACCGGATAACATACGGGGAAAGTTCTATGCCACTGACAGCTTTAAGTGAATCCTTTTCACTTATGGGTGCATAGCGTAGGCCAATAGTCATTACCTGTTCGGGCTTAAGGCTTTCTGACTCTTTAGGAAATAAATAAAAACCTTTCCTGTCCTGCCCTATTGTGGATATACTTAAGCATAAAAGCATTAATATAAAATAAATTCTTTTCATATTACCTTTTATTGTTATTGTTAATATTCTACAATTCCTAAGTTAGCTTTTATAAAAATTTGCACGCTACTTGCAAATGGATTATCTCTGTCAAATCAGGGATATATTGCTTATTCATTTCCATAGTCCTGCTGCCCGTCGCCCAGGCAACCCTGCATTTTTACAACTACTTTCTAATACATAGGCGGCAAAACGCTATTCACCATCCATATCGGTAGACCCTGTAAAGAGATTTTTGTACGCATTTTATCGTATAGTCTAAAAAAATGGAACATTCCCCCTGGTTCCCTAATTCTTTATCAACGCTTCTAGTCTTGTCCAGTCTATGCGTTTAATCATTTGTATCAATTCATGGTAATGAAATCCTGATATCTTTATAATCATATTCTCTATCACCGGGTCGTTTCCAATGTTTTTTGCAAAACGGAAGGCAAGCATTTGGGCGCCGGCCTTTATTGGCCAGTTCCCCAGGTATAACACAGCATTATAAAGCGTATCTACATTGTTGTCATCCGGCAATTGAACAAATAAGGTTATCTGATGGATCCCAGGAGCAGTTATTTGCCATTTCGTAGCCCTACCAAGGTTTTCAAACATGGAATTACTCTGATTTAATTCAAGCGTGAGGCTCCCAAATAGTTTGTCATTGGATAAACGATTGAGGTTTTTGAAATATCTGTCATTTTTTGTTTTTATAACGGCCAATTCCTCCTTACTGGCTGAGGAGAGATTGGCCGATCTTGCAACGTAAGCCGCTGTTTGTTTTTTAATTTTGTCTTCATTATCCTTGTATAAGCTTGATCCGGGATTCATTGTTATATCAATTGCCCCCCAGTTTCCATAAAAACGGGGATATTGCCTACTCCTTTCAGATAATTTATGATGACGACCTTTTCACTGGGACGGGCAGCTAATAATAATGGCCTTTTAGAAATCTCCCAATCCTTATTACAAATTTTCGATTCAATTTCCTGAAAAATAAAACGATAAACATTGTCATGCAAAAGGATTTCGCTTGAATTAGCGACTCTATAAATATCTGGCGAATTATTTTGGGCAGAAACGGTAACGCCCGTCAAAAGAAAGCAAATATAAAAGATTGGATTTTTCATTATTTAATTCAGTTTAATGGTTACAAATCAAAGCTGTTGCATTTATCAATTATGACTTGAATCTGCGACTGTTTTTTTTAACAAACGCGTTTATCAAGTTCTCTTATACCAGATATCCATTACCTTTTAAAATCTAAAAGCTTTGTAACCAATTGCATGACCCATCAATAGAAAAAATAATCTATTCTGGTGGTTCTTTTTGTTTATTCAGGAATCTACATCATCAATCATGCATCACTTTTAGAATAAGCCCGCAAACAAAACAAGCAATTGTCTTGCTTTATTTGCTCAACAAAATTATTTTTGTTTTTACCCTATCATGTCCCCTAAAAAGGGGAAGTTTGCCTTGCATTCATATTGGCGCCCACTATCACCACTTGGGTCGGTTTACCTTCTAAGAGTCTCCAATTTGGCTCATTAATTCATTTTCTTATTTTTTTCAATTGCAAGTGCGTATAGGCAACAGCCAAATCGCCGCCTGCACTACCTGCTTTATTAGAAAAGCATTTTCCGGACTAATCAGCGCCTGAAGGCAATCACCTATTCTGGGTTATTTAGAGCCAAAATGGAAAAAACAATCAGCAGGTTTTAAGCGAAATCTCTTCCCATGAGCAAAACCAGGTTAAAGCACTATTTTTTCGTCTACATAAATCTTTAGCCTCTTGCAAGCACTGGTGCCGCCAAATTTGAAGCAAACGGAGCCATGCCAAATAATAATATAGCTCGGGTAGTCATCCTCTCAAGTTGGCTGTATTTTTTCCCAATTTTTTCCAGGAATCCAGCCAATAATAAAGAGCAGATAAGTAAAATGGGCTATCTTAGCGCATAATTGTCGCCAAATGCAATGCATTGGTTTATAATACAATGCTTGCATATAGCTTCAACAAATGACAGTAAAATCAATTCGTCGAGGTTCCTAAAAAACGCAATCGACTTGTCTTGGCACGGATTAATTGGCCTAGGTTAGTCTCATATTGCATTAAGTTTGAATTCAATGGCAGATTTAAAGCAATCATGGAAACCTTTGAGGTGAATAATAAAAGATTAATATGGCAAAAAAAAGCAGTTCTGCAATATATAAAACGAACTTGGTTAAGCAAACGGAGAAAAGTTCTACCGAACAGTTTTTTAAAGCTCAGGTGCATAAACTGGTCAAAGACTGTTTTGCTAATTACTATGGCCCATATCTTAGTTGGTTTGACGACTTGTATACTTTTTTTAATGACAAAAGCATCCAAAAAAAATACCAACAACTGCGAGGCTTCCAGCAACTCAAAAGCAAGATCCTGGTGGATAATTATCCGGTAGTCAATAAGGCAATACTCATCTTCCAGGATTTTTACGCAGATCAAGAACTAGTCAAAGCCTATTATTATTACCATAAGGATTCAGACCGGGATTTTTTAGACCTGCTCATTTGGGAAGGTTGTTTCCCTTACAAAACTGCCAGGGAACATTTTGGGGAAACCATTTTAAAAGTGGCACCTGAGCAAACCAATAAACTTATGTGCCAACCGGCCTATATGCAGTTCGCTTCCTATGTTGTATCTATGGAACGACACGACAAATTAAATACTCCGTTAGAAAAGCTGATTAAAGCAAAATCGGTGCATTTCTGGATGCCTGCCTTTATGCGCTATTCTTTGGCTACTGTCGCTCAAAAACCGAATAACTACCAATTAAATCCCTACCACTTATCCAAAGGTTGTAGTTTTTACCAAGTGGAGGAATTGGTATTTCAAACACTCCCGTATGTTCAGCAATTAATTAGTCGTCAGCAGTTGAAATGCAATAAAAACGGAACTTTAAATCTGCCATCCTTAAAACGCCTACAGGGCAAATCAACGATCAGCGCCTTTACTGGGGATCCAGGTCACGCGACACTTTTTATGTTGGCCAGCTTTTTAAATTATGACGACGGCCTCGATAACGCCGCCAATGGTTTTACGCCGGGTTCAAACGAGGCGGTAATCGCCTATATTACGCATATATTTCTGCAGCAGGGTCGCACCACGGATATGCTAAGCGCGCTGTTATATCCCTTTGAAGGATTTTCAAAAATCCGGGCTCAATTCCTGCATCCTGAAGCGATTAGTGATGCCTTCACAATGCTTTGTGCACTCCCACAAAAAGACTGGGTCAGCCTGGATAATTTGCTGGATTACGGAACCTACCACCATATAGGCTTGCAGTTTATGGATGAACCGCTGGTAAGCTCCCTAAAATTACAGTCCGGAACCAATTATTACGATAGTTATATTCAGAGCAATCCCCTTATGAAAAATAATGCAATACAGCGGATATTCTTTACCGGTGTGCTTTTGGCGGCCAGCAGTTTTGGTTTGTTGGAGCTGGCCTATGACAAAGTTTTAACCGCACGGTATAAAAGGCAGCCGGATAAAATGCAGGATGGCCTCTTTTCAGCTTGTCGACTGACATCCTTAGGAAGGCATATCTTATTAGGTGAAGCGAATGATACTCAAAACAAGTATGTTCCTCCCATAGGGGCTTGTGACAAAAATGGATTTGTGCTCAGCGAAGAAAGTCTTTCTATTGGCATTACTGGTAATCAGGTGTTTGGCCAGGAACTGCTCAAGCCCTGGACAAGTATGGCCAAAAAGAGTGTCAGGTCCCAAAAGGAAAATGCAGGTAACAAAACAGCAAGGCAAGTACCACACGAGCCTTTAACAATAAAAGTGAAAATCTGCTGGTATTTGATATAGAGGGACTACTTGACCGGTGCGCCTCAGCCGAAGCACTCACCAAATCCATACAGGAATTCATCGGGATTATAGGCACTGACATACCTGAGTTCTGGAAATGTGAACTGATGGCACTAATTCAGCGATCAGAGGCTATTCAGCCCCTATTTATGGCTAAAGTTTATCAGATTTCCTCATTAGATAATAATTTGCAACTACTCATTGCCCGTGATCCCATTTTAAATACCCTGTGCTATAAAGCAGCGAATTTATTGATTATCGTTCCTGAGCCCAACAGCCAAGCATTTAATAAGCGGCTGGCGAGTTTGGGGTACATGCCGGACCAAACGCAGCATGCAACCGTTGATAAAATCAAATTCAAACCAATGACGTCTACTTTAGAGGGGCGTTGCCAGGCATTTGATGAATTATTTCTAGGGAAAAAGCCTTCACCTAAAAGTTAAAATAGGCAGGCCGTATGTTTGATAAACATGCAAATGCATGGCAAAGCTTTTATTAAAATTAAAACTATATATAAGTTAAGTAGATCATGACAATAACAGACTTAATTACGATCATTCCGGAAAATTTAGGATATAACGGCAATTTAGCCCAAATGCATAGAAGACGGATCGCCAAGTTCATGAAAGAAAACTACAAGGAAGGCATGCAACATCCTGCGTTTTTTGAATACGAACAATTTTTCAGAGACCATAACAAATCCATGGCAAACGCTACGACCATTTCAATTATCGCAAGGTTTTTTAGTGATCAAGAACTGGTTCGTTATTATTATGAAATGCACAATCTACAAGAAAAAGCATTAATTGAGCATTTGAGCTGGGATTCCTCTATAGATTATGCCAGCATAAAAAAAATATTTAAGGAGGATTTATTTACGCTTCAAAAAACAACTTATAATTATATCTTACAGATAAAACCTGCCTTCAAATCATGGGAAGATTTCATACATATGAATGACAGGTATTATGGACAGTTACGCTCCTTTTCATCCATTATCGAGTACGCGAATATCAGTTTTTCCTTTCCCAGATTTATTCAGCTGGCCTTCCGGGAGATATTGCCCAAACCCGTTGGTTACTACTTAAAGTCTATCCAACTGCCAAAAAACAGGGTGGTTTTTACCGGCGAGGTAGCCATACATAAGGAGTTGCCTGCCCTGCTTTTGTTAATCCAGCAGGGCGTTATTCAAATCAGCAGTGTAGGCTGGCTAAAGGAATCGAACCTTAAAGCGGTGCAAAAAAAGTTGCAGCTCCATAGTTTTACAGGTGACCCGGGATATTTAAAGGCGTTTATGATGGCACCTTTGTTACTAAATACCAAGGGTCTGAATCCGCACGCCCAGGTATTGGAAATATTGACCACCATTTATCAGCAAAAGGAGCCTCACCTAGCAATGCTACAGGCGGTGCTTTATCCTTACAACGGGATAAAGGAGGCTTATCGAAGCTATCGTTTGGATAGAACGATTACAGGGCAGATTCTTGACTTACTCCAAATATTGCCGGCAGATGGCTGGGTTTTAGTGGATAACCTCCAAACATACATCCATTACCACCTGCTTAATTTTGAATTTGCAAGCACCTATGCGGCCCATTATTTCACATTGAAGGCACCTGAAAATAGGAAATTGGAATTTGAGAACGCCCAAGCAGATGAAAAGCTTCAAATCTTAAAAACGCAAATAGTAAAAGGCTCCTTGATGATGGCTGCCAGTTTTGGCCTTTTAGATCTGGCTTACGACTGGATAGCGGACGAAAATTCCGATAATACGCAGCCTGATAAACAACAGGAGCACTTTGCAGAAGACTTTACCGCCTGCAAAATAACTGCCATGGGTCTGCATATATGCCAGGGTCAAAAGGATTACACTCTTCCTACTGCGGCTCAACCCAATAAATACAAATTATCGGAAACCGACTTAACCATCGAGGTGGAAGGTGATATTAAAATTGCTTCAGGTCTATTGAGTAATTGGACCGAAGTAGTAAATGCAACCAGCTTGCGAATCGACCGAGAAAAAATCCTGCAAAATTGTCACAGCAAGACAGAACTCATAGACGCATTTCTTCAGCTCAACAAAACATTGGGCTTATTATTGCCCAAATACTGGAAGCAAGTCTTTATGCAGACAATCCAAAATGCGGACAAAATCCAGTTTGACAATATGGCCGTCGTCTACCGGCTGGATCCAACTGACAAACAACTACACAGGTGCCTGGCTCAAGATCCGATCTTAAAAAAAATCATCCTGAAGGCTGAACGATATTCCATTATCATTGAGCGAACGCATCTGCAGACATTCCATAAACGGCTGGCCAAAATAGGATACATGACCAATAAACCTAATTTAATGCAAACAGACAGCCCACATTTTGAAGCTGATTTAGAGAATGCTGATGAACAGGCAGCAGCATTTGATCAATTAGTCAATTAATGATCGTTAAAAAAGGAGCCTGAAAATCAATTTATTGTGCTTTGTTAAAAACCCGCTTTTTAACTTCAATTATTAATCTCTATCGGTAATTTTACAGCAATAAATAAATAATGAAGCGGGTACTTATAGCGGGAGCAACTGGATACTTAGGGCATTATGCAGCAATAGCCTTTAAAAACGCAGGCTATTATACCAAATTATTAGTGCGCAATCCTCAAAAGCTTAAAACGCATCCAGTGTATGCCAACGAAATTGTCCAGGCAGAAATTACCCAGCCAGATACACTACTGGGTATATGTGCAGGTATGGATATAGTCTTTACTTCAGTGGGCATTACCAAACAAAAAGATGGACTTTCTTACCATGACGTCGATTATCAAGGGAACTTGAATCTATTGAATGAGGCTAAAAAAGAAGGTGTTAGTCAATTCATCTATATTTCCGTTTTCAAAGCAGAGCAGATGCAGGACCTTGCTATATGTAGGGAAAAAGAAAGGTTTGTGACGGCACTTAGAAACGCTGGATTACCCTATAGGGTGATACGCCCCACCGGTTACTTTTCTGATATGGCAGCCTATTTTACAATGGCTCAGAAAGGGCGCGTTTATATTTTTGGCAAGGGCGACTCCCAAATCAACCCAATCAGCGGTCAGGATCTGGCAGAATTTTGTCTTACAGCATTTGAACAGCCGAATAGAGAGCCTGAAATTGGCGGACCAAAAGCCTACACACATAATGAAATCGCAAATTTAGCTTTTCAAACACTAAACAAACCTCCAAAAATAACACATATACCATCCTGGCTGTGTAAAGTCATTATTTATATAATGCGAAAATTAACCAGCAGCAAAACTTATGGACCATTTGAATTTGTTGCAACTATGCTAACCCAGGAAATGGTCGCTCCTCTTTATGGAAGCGATGGGCTACCGGAATATTTTGAGTCCTTGAAATCGCCAAAAAGCTAATTTTCGAAACACGACTTAGCCTCCTTTATTTGGGTCAGGGATGCATCCATAAAATTATTACAACTGCCCATATTATTATCCAGCATTGACATATCAGCAGAAATACAACAAGTTCATCGAAAGCTATCCATATGTCAAAAGTCAAACTTGCTGCATTTTCCTAGTCATTATTAATCAAACCACAATAATTGGAAAGTCCACTGTAATGCTTATACCTATTGCTTTATAGGAAGTTATATAGGTTTGCTAATGGCTCGACTAAGTAGCGCCTAGTTTACGATCCCTCCCATGGACCTCTGATTAAAGGCGTTTGAATGTAGATATTAAAAGGTATCAGGTGAGGTGTCAAAACGTTTTTACAAAATTCTCTTTCCGTTTCGCCCACACAAATAATTACAATTCTTTTCATAAATTAATAATTGGGCTGGCCTCCAGTAATAATATTTCTTTTCCATAAATCATCAATGGTATCATCATCTAACCATTGTTGCAAAGTTTCGATTTTGAGCCTTTTAAATACCGTTTCTCCACATATTTTGTCAACTGTAATAATATCTTCCGGTTGAAGATAACTGATTAAGTCAGTCGACTGGGTGGCAACAATTACTTGACAATCCCTTGCTGATGCAGACTTAATCATCCCTGCTAATTTCGAAATTGCTGCTGGATGTAACCCTAATTCAGGTTCATCTATGATAATAGTATCTGGTAAATCT